>Ga0187808_10000001_pt1 | contig 70285 bp, 172 predicted proteins | sample NC_wetland_sal_i_5_FD_132427 | JGI IMG/M metagenome (GOLD analysis project Ga0187808, IMG submission 132427) | Wetland sediment microbial communities from Neuse River Estuary, North Carolina, USA - ASW_3 | ecosystem: Environmental > Aquatic > Freshwater > Wetlands > Sediment | place: USA...
CGGCCTTCCGCAGTTCGTCGACCTGGCTCCAGGCGCTCATGACCCAGAGGATCCTACTCGATCGGACGCGTCCCCCGAGACGCCGGGCGGGATCGCGCTTTCCTGGCGAGGGGTCGTGCGGCTCGGGTAGGATGTCCTCGTGAACCCAGCGACTGCACGCTCGCACCGCGCGCCCAGGCGCCCCGCTCTTCCCGACGCCGCCGTCGTCCTGGCCACGATCGACTTCGAGCCGGGCGCGGTCGTCGCACTCTTCGACGCGGACGACGGCCTGCGCCGCCGCTGGGAGCGGATCGTCGGCGCCTCGGCCGGGGGCCGCGCGTGAGCGAGGATCCCGCGAGCGGGGGCGCTCCCCAGGGAGTGCCGTCGCCCGTCGTCGACGGGCCGTCGCCCGAGGACCTGGCGCGCCTGTTCCTGACCTCGGGGCTCGGCGGCTCTCCGCCGCCACCTCCTCCGAGCAGGTGGTCGAGCAAGCTCGTCGGCGCGCTCCTGGTCGCCGGGATCGGCTTGGGCGCGTCGGTCATGTCGTGCGTCGGGCAGTCGTTCAGCCTGCGGCAGGCCCGCGCGCTGGAGGGCATCGAGCAGCAGCTCCGGCAGATTCGGTCGAGTTGCGCGGTCGCTCCGTCGACGCGCGAGGGCGGTCCGTGAGCGACCCCGCCGCACCGTGGCACGGCCGCAACATCGCGCGGACCGGCGCTGTCTCCAGCTTCGGCTTCGCGATCGGCGGCCTGCGCTATCACGTGGACGTCGCGCGCGACCTCGATCGCGGCGGCTACAGCGCGAAGCTTCGCAGCGAGGGCATCGGCACGATCATGGAGCCGAACGGCACCTCGCCGTCTGACGCGCTCACCCGGCTCGCGCAGGAGCTCCACGCCGGGGACGCGACGGATCGCAAGATCGCCAAGGAGATCGTGCGGCACGCGTGGTTCCCGCTGAGGCTGTCGTGAACCGCGAGGAGACTCGCCGCGCGATCGACGTCTTGTCCGCCTCGCCGGCCGCGAAGTGGATCGGCAACAAGCTCGTCGGCGGCGTGCTGCTCCAGAAGTGCACGCGCTGCGGCGCCGAGCAGTCGCTGGAGCTGCCGCCGAACATCAGCAGCCCCGCCGACGTGCCGCCGGGGTTCGACGAGAAGCTGTTCGCATGGAAGCGCGAGTTCCAGGTCGCGCACGAGGGCTGCGTGACCCACGAAGCTCAGGCTCAGGTCGTGGACCACGCCTACCTCAGCGCGGGGGACACGGCGGCGGCGAGCGGCGATCGTGCGTACGTCGGCTGCTTCCTCTGCGGTCGACCTCGCCAGGAGCACGCCTCGTGAGGCAGAACCTCTACACGTGCTGCCGCTGCGGCTGTGAGCAGCGCACGGCCGTCGAGATCGACGACGCTCCCCTCGGCTGGGCGCAGCTGAGCTACCAGCGCGACCACGTCGAGATGGTCGAGGACAAGCGGCAGCTCTCGCGCACGACTCTGTCGACGCACGCGTGCGACGCTTGCTGCGCCGAGGTCCTCGCCTTCCTGGAGAAGGCGACGACGTCGGACGTCGACAAGGCGTTCGACGACGGGGGCGTCGCGTGAGGCGCACCGCCAGCTCCGAGATCGAGGCGCGCTACCGCCAGCGCGCCGCGGCGCTCAGGAAGATCGCGAAGTGGCCCGCGATCGGCGGCCTGATCGCCGGCGGGGCGCTCCTCGTCAGCAGCCTGGTCGGTCCAGCGGTCGCCGACCAGCTCGGCGCGCGCGCGGGCGAGGGCTTCGCGCGCGGCGTCGCCGAGGCGCAGGATCGGGTCGCGTCGATCCAGCGGCAGCTCTCGATCAGTGGTTGGGGAACGTACCGTCGGTGAAGGAGATGGACTGATGCCTAACTACCTGGTTCGCTACGTCCACAAGATCTCGCCGAGCGAGAAGGACGTCGCCGGTCCCATCGAGCTGTCGCTGGACGACCTCGCGACGAAGAAGTCGCTCGGGGCGGCGCTCCGCCGAAACCGGATCCTTCCGGCAGGCGGCTCGATCAAGTCGTTCCGCTTCGAGAATGACAAGGTCGTCGCGTTCCCGCAGGACTCGATCTGGCACTCGATCATCCTGCACCTCCCCGGCACGGAGGCGCTGCCGCCGAAGAAGACGGGACCGGACACCTACCAGAAGTTCACCTACAAGCCGCCCATGGGATCGGGGCGGGTCATGCGGCGCTTCCGCTCCTCCTCGCCCGTGACCTGGCCCGAGGCGCGTGACCGCCTGATCGCGGCTGGTGTCATCGATCCGAAGGAACGGGGCTGGTTCCTCTCCGTCGACCCGCACGACTACATCGAGGCCCGCGCCGAGGCGCTGCCGTGAAGATCAAGGTTCGCAAGATCGGTGCGCGCTGGCAGCCGGTGGACGGTGACGGTCGCGTCGTCCGCGGGTCCGTCTACAACGCCGACGGCACGGGCTACAGCACGCGCGAGGGCGCGGCCGAGGCCGCGGCGATGCTCCGCCAGCTCGGCGGTGCGACCAAGTCCAAGTCCGAGGGCAAGCGCGAGTCGCGCTACTTCGTCGCGCATCCCGACGAGGTCCAGGAGGTGACGATCGTCTTCCGCGGGCTCGGCGACTACAACGTCAAGCGCAAGTACCGTCGCCCGGTGCGCGTGCGGTCGCGAGACGGCGACGAGTTCTTCGTCGAGGAGTCCGAGCTCTACACCGATCCGGCGGCGGCGGCGATCCGCAGCGCGGAGCTGGCGGAGGAAGTCCGGTGAGTGCGGCGGTGAAGGCGCGATCGGGCGCGCGGCGCGATCGCAGAGTTCGGCCGCCGCTGACGCACTTCGAGGTTCGTCGCGGTGGGACCCTGCGCCTTCGGCTCGCGATCGCCGACGACGCGATCGCCGAGGCCGGCGACGAGCTGGGCGCGCTGCTCAGGAGGATCGCCCCGTGCCCTGCCGCGCCCGCGGCGAGTCAGGACGTGCCGGCCGAGATGGTGGACTTCGTGGTCACGCCCGAGCACCCGCCCGACGACGCCGCCTACCACGCCGGGCTGCGCGAGCGGCTCGCCGAGCTGTTCAGCTCGCTGTGCGACACGTCGCTGGCCGACGCGCTCGAGATCGCGCGCGAGGAGAGGGCGCGCCGCGCGGAGGGTGGGAACTAGGTGCCCGACGATCGCGAGAAAGTCCTCGTTCGTCGCGACGACCGGCGGCCGAAGGAGACCCGGCAGCTGGCGATGGTCGCGGACCACGCCCACCTGGGCGCCTGGGATGCGTGCGCGCGCTGCGGGCGCTCAAGGCGGGAGCACGTCGCGTGAGCGGGCCCAAGGAGTCCGTCGACGCGCAGTTGCAGGAGCTCTTCGAGCGCACGCTCGACGGTCACCTCGTTGTGCACCGCGACTTCGTCGAAGAATTCTTCGCCGACGTCGCCAGGCGCGTCCGCGCCGCGATGCCCGGCGACGAACTCGTCGTCACCGACTCGATGCGGCGCCAGTGGAGTATCACGGTCCCGTCGACGGTGATCGGCGACGACGTCGACGCGCTCAAGCGACCTCCGACGGGTAGCGCCTGATGACGCGATCCTCGCGCCTCCAGGCCATCCGGCGTCGCATCCGCTACTGCGACTACCTGGCGGAGCTGCCGGATCCGGCGAGCCTGGCCCGATCGCCGACGCGCGAGGAGCACGATCAGATCGCCAGGGCGTCCGACCTCGTCGGCGCGCAGGCGGGGGCCGCGTGGGTCGCTCGGCGTCGCGGTTTGCGATGAGCGTCGGTGACTACGAGCGGATCGAGGGAGAGCGCCGCGCCGCGCACAGGCGGATGATGCGCAGTGCCTGGGGCTCCCAGGAGCACGAGGAGCTGACGCGCCAGCACGACGAGTGGGTCGAGCGGCGCGCGGCATACCTGAGGCAGCTGCTCGCCAAGCTGCCGTTTCGCTGGCACGTCGCGCACGCGTACACGCCGCGTGAGACGGCGACGCACGGTGGTGCCGACCACATCGTCGTCGACGACGAGGTCCGGATCGGGCGCCTCGTGCGGCATCCCGGCGACGCGCTGTCGCGCCCCGCGCGGAAGTTCTGGGGACTCTCCGCCGTCTCCGCCGTCGAGGCGGATCGACTGCCCAACTCGGTGGCCGACATCAAGATCGCCGAGCGGGTCGTGGACGCGCAGATCGATCGCGAGATCGCCGAGGCGCTGGCCGCGCCGCGCGGGAGGTCCCGTTGAAGCGCGACGAGAAGCTCCTGGCGCTGCTCGACGCCGCGCGCGAGTTTGCCGAGGTCGCCTCCACCGCGCCGCACTTCCGCAGGAACGCGCTCGACGGACTCGAGGCCGCCGCGATCGACTGGGCCAGCGAGGAGTGTCCGACCTGCGGTCGCCGCGGCGACCACGAGTGGGAGGAGCTGACCGACCACGAGCGCGCGGCGCACGAGGCGGAGAGCGCCCGATGAGCGACCCGCTGTTCCCCGCGGTCGGCGACCCGGACTGCAAGCATAGGAGCCACTACGAGTGCGTGGCGTGCAGGAAGCTCGTGTGCGCGCGCTGCGGCGCCGAGATGGCCGAGTCGTCGCTCCAGTGGAAGACGGTCGGCTACTGGTGCCCCGGCTGCCTGCGGGGGGAGCCCCGGCCGCCCGCTCCATAAAGTGGTGCAGATCCCCTCGTTTTGTTACGCTGGCTCACGTGACGGCAGAGACCGCGGCCGACCGTGTCCGGCAGAAGCTCGCCAGGCTCCGCGAGGTCGAGCGATCGAGGGACCGCGAGCTGGCCGACCGCTGCGGTGAGATCGTCGAGCGGACGACCGCGCCGTCGTCGCGCGAGGAGCGTCGCTAGTCGTGGCGAAGACTCCCGTCCAACTCGACCGCGAGATCGCGCAGTCCTTGGGGTTGCCCCCAGCGGTCGTGAAGAAGTGGCGGTCGAAGATCGCAGCGTATAAGCGCGCCGTAGTCCTCGTCGAGAACGGCGATACATCTACGGAGGCCATCCTCAAGATGGCCAAGGCACGCGACGCCCTCGACAAGACGATCTACGAGGCGGGCGCGCACGTGCCTTACGTCGTCGGGCAGTCACGGACCGAGGCCCGAGGGCCCGAGGCAGATGCGATCAAGGCGCTTCAGCGTGAGCGCGACGAGCTGGTGTCGAGCACCTTCCAGCAGGCACAGGAGCGCGGACGCGCGGTCCGCCAGAAGTCGTACGAGGCAGAGATCAAGAGGCTCCGCGAGGAAGAGCGCGAGGCCCAGCGACCCTACGAATGGATGCGCCGATGAGCAAGACGCCCGCCCAGCTCGACCTCGAGATCGCCGAGTCGCTCGCCCGCAGCTCGAAGGGCGGCCTGATCGGCGTCGAGATCGATCCTCATGCCTTCGATGCGGAGGACGATCTTCCGCGCGGAGCGCGGTGGCGCAAGGACCTCGTCGCGCTCGCCGAGAAGGAGCTCCGTCACGGACGGTCGTATCGGCGGCCGAAGAATGCGCGTTACAACGTCGTCGAGTGGATCAGCTACCGCGGCGAGATCGGCCGCCTGCTCGAGTGGCTGGAGAGCACGCCCGGCGTCACGCGGTACGCGGAGATCTTCGTGTGACCAGGCGGAAGTCGCCTCGCCAGTTGGATCGCGAGATCGCCCAGTCGATCGCGCAAGAGCGGAAGGCCTTGCAGCAGATGCGAGAGCGCTACCTCCAGGTGCTCGGCTACGCCGGGAACACTCCTGAGCAAGTGCGCAAGTATCACGACGCGATCGCCGAGGTCGACGCGAAGATGAGGCTGCTCAAATGACGAAGTCGACCAAGCAACTTGATCGTGAGATCGCCGCGTCCCTTGGCGACTACGACTGGGATTCCTTCGCCGAGGGCGCGGCCTTCGCGTTCTGGGCGAGCCCGTACATGTCGGAGGTCGAGAACCTCAGCGAGGACGCTCGCGAGGCCAAGCACGCGGGCGACTCGAAGAAGGCGGAGAAGTACGAGGCGGCCTACGACGCGCTGTCGCCCGGGTCTGGCGGGGCCTGGGAGAGCGTCCTGCCCGAGACGCCGCCGTCGGCCCTGGCCCTGGGGAAGAAGTTCGCCAAGGCCACGCGCGACAAGCTCACCTCCGCCGAGCTGGGTGAGGTCTTCGGCAAGTTCTCCGCGCGCGACGCCGGCTACTACGGCGCGATGCAGTCGCAGGGCGAGGGCGTCGGCTGGTTCGACGAGGGCGTCCGCGCCGATCCTCCGCGCGGCTTCCAGTGGGACCCGAAGATCCACAACGCTGTTCACAGGGCGATCGCGTCGGAGGCCCGCAGGGCCGGCGTCCGACTGCCGCGTCGGTGAGGAGATCCATGGCCAAGACGAAAGCACAGCTCGATCGCGACATCGCCGAGGTCCTCGGCGGCGGGAAGTCCAAGAAGGTGAAGGCTCCCTCGTCGAAGGCCGTCGACTTCTTCCGCAAGCACGCCGGCTACGCGGTGCGTGCCGGCGAGTCCAAGGCAAGGGCCAAGACGCGCGGTGCTCAGGCCCTCGCCCGCGCGGAGGCGGAGGCCGAGGCCAGGGGCTGGACCGTCGAGTGGGAGCACGACCCCGAGGAGTGGCAGGGAGACGACGAGCGCCCCTTCGAGGTCTTGACGGCCGTGTTGCGCGACGCGAACGGCGACGTGCTGGCCTCGCTCGGCGGCATCGGGATGACGGGCAACCGGAAGACCGACCGCGATTATGGACGAGTGATCGAGGCCGAGTTGGCGGCCGAGGCCCTCGGCTAGGAACAAGGTCATGGCAAAGAAGAAATCTTCTGCTCAGCTCGAACGCGAGATCGCCGAGGTCCTGGCGAAGGAGTCCGGCTCGAGCGGCCCGCGCGTCCTCAAGATCTCGGGTGGCAAGTCCTTCGCGGATCGGCGCGTCTTCACGGCCATGGTCCAGTATCCCGGCGAGATGCCCGCGCGCGTCGAGTTCGCGGGACCGAGTCAGAACATCGTCGGACCCGTAGTCATGATCTTCCGCGGGCAGCAGACGACGGTGACTGATCCGTCGCGGTTCGGCGCGTTTGGCCGGGACTGGGTCCGGCGCTTCTTCGAGTGAGCACAAGGAAACAACGACGATGCCCAAGCCACCCTCCCAACTCGACGCCGAGATCGCCGAGACGCTGCTCAAGCCGACGCCGGAGGCCCGGCGTCACGTCCAGACCGTCCAGCGCCGCGAGCAGTTCCCCGAGATCCTCGCGATCTCGATGCGCCCGGAGGGCACCAACTACCAGGTCAAGGTGCCCGACGCCAAGAACAAGCGCGGGTACGACCTCGTCGACGTGCTCGTTCACCACAACGGCCTGCGCTCGATCAAGAGCGCGAGCCGGAGCCGGACCACGCCGGACTATGCTTCGAGGATCGTGACCAAGTACCTCAAGGCGATGGAGCCGTGAGGAGCACGTGCAGGACGACGAGTTCCGGCCGATCCGCTGCTGCGGCGTGCTCGTCGGCGTCGTGAACACGCGGCCGTTCACGCCGGAGGCCAGCGCGCGGTTCTGCGAGATCCAGAGCCGCGTCGGCAACGGCTGGCCTGACGACCCGGACGCCAAGCGGCTCATCGCGGATCCGGCGTCGTACGCGCCGCCGCCCGACGGGACGGCCTGCCCGTTCGGCTGCCTGACGTGCGGGGCGACGTTCGTGTTCGTCGACGGCGAGCCCAGGAGGAGGGAGCGTGCGTGAGCACATCATGCTCGCCGCGTTCGCAGGTGCAGACGCGTGAAAGATGAGAGAGCCCTGTCGGACTCGAACCGACGACCAGCGAGTTCATCAGATCGCTGCTCTACCAACTGAGCTAAGGGCCCCGAGGCGCGGAATCCACGGGGCTCGAACCCGCCGTCCCGAGGCCATCACCCTCGGTGCTGCGCCTGGCAGCTCGGACTCCAGGAAGTCTTCGATGCGAAGCTATCACGCGTGCAGGAAGCTGGGTTCGAACGCAGCGACCTCTCGGCCATGTGATGTACCGAGTGCTCTACCACTGAGCTATTCCTGCGGAGCCCTCGGATGGAGTCGAACCACCGTCTCCTCGATTAAATATCGCGCGCTCTGACGTTGAGCTACGAGGGCATGGCGGACTCGCCGCCTCCGACGTGCAACTCGCGCTGCGCATCGGTTGTTCCGACGACGAGTCCATAAGATGTTCAGCGAACGAGGTGCAAGCTCGACACGGCCTTTCTGATCGCGGCGCGATCGCAGGTGGGCGGGATGCCGATCGCGGTCACCTGGCCGCTGTACGGCCCGGCGTCCTCGCGGATCAGCACGTACGGGATGTGGCGCGCGTCGAGGCGCGCCGCGACGCGCAGCAGCTCGGACTGCCCCTCGACGCCGAGGACGACGGCGATCGATCCGGGCGGCGCCGGGCCGCTCTCGCCCGCGGCGTGGCACACGTGCGCGGCGAGGACGCCCTTGGGCAGGTCCTCGCGGACGACCACGTAGTGGGTCTTGGGGGAGCTGCTCGACGAGCACGGGCTCGGAGCGGCATCTACCTGGGGGAACGGAGAGAGAACGCCGAGGCGCTCACGGTCGATGCGACATGCAGACATCCTGCGGCGCCGCTCGCGATCTGTCAAGTGTCGGTGGAGGCCTTCCCGAAAATGGGCGAGCCCCGAGGATGTTTCCGGGGCTCGCTGCGTTACATCGGTACCTTCACGAGGGCCTCCTGGTTGGATGCGCTCGACGGATCTATGGTGTGGCCGCCATCAGCAGACAGATCGCGCTCAGCACGCGTCTCGGCATGGCACCGGACTCTCACCGGTTGCTTCGAGATCCGCGGATCGCGAAGCCGGCCGAGCATGGATCCATCTCACACGAAACGAAGCCTATAGTGATCGGCGGAGGACGCGCAAGTGGCGCGTGACCTTCGGCTCAATGTTGGGCTTGAGGTATGATGATCGTGATGACGCCCTTCCAGATGTCGGTCTTGTCGTGGCTCGGCGGCGGCGTCGCCGGCGCGGTGGTGGCGAAGCAGCATCGCGTGGCCGGCTTCGCGCTCGGGGCGATCGTCGTCGGCGCGGTCGCGGACAAGCTGATCGAGCGCAACCATCCGTCCTACCTGTCGCATCGCTCGTTCTGAAGGAGATCCTGTGACCGTGCAGATGGGGTGGAACCCCGACTCTCCCGCGAACGACCTGCGAGTCTCGCTGCTCGCCTACCTGCGCGCTCGTCAGCACCAGCTCAAGGCGGACGCGAGCCTCGCGGTCGTGGACGAGTTGGCAGATCTTCGGCGCTGGATCGCGTGGCTCGACGGGCAGCCGGTGGAATGAAGAACAAGAAAAAGGTCGAAGAGGCAATCCTTGCCATTGCCGCTCACATGAGTCAATGCGCTACATGCGTCGAGTCCCTGTTAATGGCTGGCGGCTCGAAGGCGGACCCGGTCTGCGCTGAATATCAGCGGCTAAAGGCGACAGCGAAGGCGCTGACTGGCCGAGGGCTCGCGTGAAGTCTGCTGACATGGAGGAATCAATGATCAAATCACGGCGCAACATCGACAAAGGGCTGCGGCGAGCATATGCGCAGCAGCTCGACATGATCGGCAAGATTCTCATTCGCGCGAAGCTGCTCACTCGTCGCGACATCCAACGTGATGGTGTTGCGTTCGCGGTTCGGAATCGTTTTGAACCGTCCGCTGTGTCGCGGTTAGGCTTGGCGCATGAGCGATCCTGACAACCCGATCTTGTCCGGCACGCAGATGGACTACGCGTGGGACGCGTGGCAGAAGGCGCAGTTCCCCGGCGTCGCCAAGCGCGAGGAGTTCGACGCGTGGTGGTCGACGGCCATGACGCAGCACTGGTACAGCGTGAAGTACCTCATGAAGGCGACGTGGGACGCGTCTCGCGCGCTGTGCCCGACGTTCGACATGTGGTGGAAGCAGATCCTCGACGATCAGCCCGTCACGCCGTGACTCGTGCGCTCGCGGCGGTCCCACCGCCACGGGTGCACGATCGCGCTCCTCGGCACCCTCGCGACCTCGACGCGGCGGACGTCGAACGCGACCCGCCGGACCTCGGCCTTGGCGACCGGGTCCCAGCGCACGGCGCGATCGGGCACGCCGATCACCTCGATCTGGTACGCGTGGCGAGGGCGCACCTGGCTCATCAGGTAGTCGCCGACGCGCGGCAGGGGGCCGGTCCAGCGGGCGCGGAGCCTCATGACTGTCTCTCGAGCGCCCGACGGACGCCGGTCTCCAGCATCGCGAGGTGGCGGCGGCAGAGACGGACCTGGTAGCCGCCGAGGACGAAGACGTGGATGTCGTCGCCGCGGTCGTCGCTCGGGTCGCACTCCACGCAGCCTCCGTGCGCAGCCGCCGTCACTGGGCCCAGGACGTCGATCATCGCTCCACCTCGTTCTTGTAGAAGTGCTCGATGGCGTGCGCGAGCGCCGCCTCGGTGAGCTGCGAGAGCGACACACCCTTGTCGTCGGCGAACGCCCTGGCGCGGTCGTAGGTCTTCTTCGACACGCTGATGCTGCGACGGGTCTGCTTCTTGGCCATGCTGGATCTCTCCTTCTCCCTCTGGGGACCCTGCGTCTTCTTCAGTGGCTTCGGCGGCGGCTCCGGTGGCGCGGGCTTCGCCCTCGGCGGCGGCGACTCCGGTGGCGGCTCCGGTGGCGGCGGATCGTCACGCTCCTCTCGGAGCAGCGCCTCGGCCGCGGCCCAGAGGTCCCGCGGCGCGGTGTCCTTGGCGAGCCACTCCTTCACCTCGCAGTAGGCTCGCCAGGCGACCTGCGTCGCCGCGGAGGCCGCGATGTCGGCCCGCGTGAGACGGATCGACCAGGCCGGCTGCGCGCGGTCGCGCGCGAGCCGCGCGCACCACGCGGCGGCCTCGTCGCGCAGGGCCGGCGTGATCTTCCTCGCGCCGGATGGCGTCTGCACGTACTTGCCGAGGCTCACTGGAGATCTTCCAGCTCCCACGTCGCGTAGAAGTACGCGGGCTCGGATCCGACGTGGGTCGCCCGCATCTCGACGCTCGATCCGACGCCGAAGTCGCCGCGCATCGAGCAGGCTGCCGCGCCGATCGTGGTCGTGACTGGAGCGGCGACGCGGAGCACGACCGCGGGGTCGATCGCGACGTCGTCGATCTTGACCTCGTCGATGCGCCAGCTCGCGGGGCCTTGGCCGTCCTTCGGACGAGCTCGCGGTCCGATCGTCTGGACGCGGTCGTCGGGACCCAGTCTCAGGCCGACGAAGGCCATGGGTCCTCGGAACGACGACTTGACGACCACGGTCTCGCCGGGCGCGTGCGGTCGGCGCGGGGGCTTGCCGTCGATCGGCCAGCTTCCCCGATCGTCCGTGCTCAGGACGAGCAGCTTCACGTAGATCTTCTCGGGGGCAGCCTGGGCAGGCGTCGCCCGGTGCGGCGTCGCCAGATCGCGCGGCACAGGTCGTACACGTGTTCGCGCTCGCCGTCGGTCCAGGACCGCTCGCCGAGGCTGTAGATGAACTCGCGCAGGACGACTACGTCGTGGGGGATCTTCATGACAGGTCCTTCGACAGGTCCTTCGACAGGGCCTTCCTCAGCTCGTCGAGCTCGTCGAGGCGATCGCGCCGCTGGACGTCGGTCGGCGGTCGCGCGAGCGTCGCGTAACCGATCTCGATCGCGCGGTAACCGATCTCGATCGCGCGGGCCAGGCGCGTCTTCAACTCCGCGACCTGCGCGCGAAGCAGCTCCCTCATCATCTTCTTGGCTTCGTCGAAGCTCAGGGTCATCGACTCGCCGTAGAGGTGGTCGAGCCAGCTCTCCTCCACGCGGAGCTGCGGGGGCGGCTTGTCCAGCACGCGCGCCTGCTCCTTCTTCAGGGCGACGTGGCGCGCCGCCTGCTCCTCGCTGGTGTCGACCGCGACGAGGTACGGGCGCTCGCCGTCGGTGGCGGCCTCCCACACCAGCCAGCACGGCGCCATGCCGGCCTCGTCCTTGAGCTTCTGGGCTTCCTTCGCCTTCACGGCGACCTCCGCGCGCGGTCCCACGCCTCGACGCGGTCCCTCGCCGACTCGACGATGCACACCCAGGCTTGGTTTTCTTTATGACCCAGCACGAGACCGCGATCCACGCGGTCCTTGAAGGAGAGGTGCATGGCCTCGTCTGCGATCAGGATCGCGCGCGCCTCGGAGACGGTGAACGCCGGTCCCGGCACCTCGTCGCTCACGACGTCGCCGCCCAGCGGATCGCCTTGATGGCGACGACGACCAGCGCGACGAGCGCGATGAGGTACAGGAACAGGACGTCGAAGTTCACGTACAGGCCGTTCTTGTCGCGCCGGATCACGCGGGGCTCCTCTTCTCGACTGCCGCGCAGATCGCGCGCCAGTCGCCGTCGGTGAGGCCCACGTCGCGGAAGTCGTCGAGCGCGAGGCCGTTCTCCTTGATCAGGCACGTGACCATCTGGCCGTCGTGGTGGCAGCGCCAGATGCTGGCGAGCGCGACGCCGAAGCCGCGCATGAAGGCAGCGTCTTTTTCGGCGAGCTTCTTCTTCGCGGTCTTCCCGGCCTTCCGCGGGCGGCGCCGTGGGCGCATCTCGCGCTCAAGGTCGACCAGGTGCGCGTCGATGCCGCGCTTCCTCACGTCGGCGATCGCCCTTCCGATCGACGACCGGGCGATCAGCGCGTCGAAGTCGACGCGGCGAGATCTTCGCAGGTGGACCTCGACGGCGCGCTCGGTGTCGCTCATCTGCGAGTAGCAGTCGCTCGACCAGCCGCACGAGCAGCGCGCGCGGAAGCCGCTGAAGCTCATGTACGAGCGCTCGATGTGCTCGTGGCGGATCGAGGTGTCGTGCCTGGACGCGGGTTGTCCTGCTGGTGTCATCCTCTGGATGTCGATCATCGGGCCTCCAAGAGCGCGCAGAGCGCGGCGCTGCACTTCACGCACACAGCGACGTCGCTGTGCTTGGCACGTCCGTCGAACGCCCAGGCCGGCTCGTAGTAGATACTGTCACCCTCGGTCCCGGTGGTGCCGCACCAGCCGAGGGCGACGCGCTTGGTGGCGCGCGCCGCGTGGAGTTGGCCGCCTGCCAGGAACGCCGCGATCAGCTGAGCGACTTGCATCTAGTTCCCCTTCCCCTCGTCCCGGCTCGGAGGGTGCTGGCCCTCGAACATCTTCTCCATCGTCTTTCGAAACGCCATGAAGTCTGCCAGGGTCTCTCGCACGTGCGTGAGCGTCTCGTCGACGTGATGACCGATCGCGACGACCGCGTCCTGCACGTTCGCGCGCGTCACGTTCGCGAACTCCTCGGCGCAGATCTCGACCCACGCGTCCGTGTCGTCCCACGTCGCGTAGTAGCGGACCTTCCGTGCGTCGGCGTCCCAGCGCGCGACGGCGTCTCCCAGTATCGGCAGATCCTTGTCCTCTGGCTTCACGTCGTCCTCCTCTCGCGTCGTATTGCCGCGAGCATCTCGTCGCACTCGGGTGTCCACACTTGATGAGCGACGACGTAGTGGGCAGCTCCCTCCGGCCACACGAAGCCGTGGCCGAAGAAGTCGCGCGTGCCCAGGGGCCTGCCGCACATGCGGCAGATCGCCCAGCTCGCGTGGCTCGCGAGCACGGCGCCCCCGGACGGGTTCGTCGCCGATCGGAGCTGGAGCACGTCGATCAGCATCAGTCGATCGACGGCCGGCACGCCCCGGCGGACGTGGTCGCGGGGCTGCCCTCGCCGCTTGCCGAGGGACACCCCGAGGGCGTGGATCAGCGGCGTGGCGCCGTCGACCTCGTCGTCCCAGTACAGGAGGCGCCTGCCGTCGGCCGCGCTCACGGTCGCGCGCTCCTCGGAGGATGGGAGGCGCACGACCCGGACGTCGGATCGAGCCACGCGCGGACGCAGTCGACGCAGGTCACGTCGGAGCCGTCGAGTGTCCTGAGGTCCGTCGGATCTGAGACGAAGACGCCCAGGCGCTCGAGCGCGTCGAGGTGTGCCCGGAGCATTTGATTCTTAGCCTGGAGTTCCTGGTTCTGCGTCTTCGCCGCTCCGACGATCTGCTGCCACGCGCCGCCGAACTTCTGCGCCAACTCCGCGTGGCGAACGATGAGGCGGGCGCGGAGCGAGATCTCGTCCCGAAGGAGCGCCGCCTCCTCGGCTCGGCGCACGAGGGCTCGGTGCTCGAACTTGGCCTCCTCAAGATCGCGCGTGATTCGCCGGTGCTCGCCCCTCGTCAGGAACGCCTCCTGACTCTTCCGCAGGAGCAGGTCGATGCGGTCGGCGGCGGCATCGATCGCGATCTCCAGCTCTGACTTCGGCGGTGGAGACGCCTCGCGGTAGGGACCGGGCGCGCTCACGACATCCCCCCGACCTCGGACGTGCCGTCCGCGTACTCGACCTCGGTTCGCACCGGGTGGTGGCGCGTCTCGGCGAAGCTCGGGACCTCGATCTTCGCGAGACCGCGCGCCTCGTCGAGCGTGATCGTGCGTGACCACACGACCTCGTCGGTCGTGCCGCTGACGAGCTTCAGCGTGATCGGAAACTTCCTCGCCGAGAGGTCGCGGCGCACGTGCGGCGTCCCGCAGTAGACGCAGCGCTCCGTGCGGTCGGTCGGGACGACGATCGGGCGCCCGCAGTGCCCGCAGTGCGTCGACTCGTTCACCCGATCGTCTCGCACATGAGGCGGATCGCGTGGAGGCGCGCCCGATAGTTCTCGTTGTCCCTCCGCAGGCGCTCCAACTCCGCGCACGCGTCGTGGTAGGCGCCTCCGAGCGTCGCGTGCTTGGATCGCAGGACGGACAGCTCGTTCTCGAGCGCGAGGTGTCTTCGCTCCTCCTCGGTCAGTGCGTCGGGCTTCCAGTCCATCTCACGTGGCTCCTGGCATCTGTAGCGCGACCAGGCGATCCAGGCCGATCGCCACCTCGAACACCATCCCGCCGGGCCAGTCGGTTCGCACCGAGCATCCGGCGACTTCCAACTCGCCGATGTGCCAGTCTAGCGTCTTCTCGCTGTAGTGGGGGAGCGATCCGTCCGGCGCGCGGTACGTCCCGCCGTACAGTGCGACGAGCCGGTCGAGCGCGCACTCCAGGTACGGCGCCTTTGACCCGATGCTCGCGAACAGCTGGAACTCCATCTGGTAGAACTGCACGAGGCGCAGCTTGCTCGCGCGCATCGTCTCCGACTTCGCCTCGTCGCGGAACGAGCAGCCGACCTGCCACATGCAGTAGGGCAGGCGCTTCTTGCGCACGGCCTCGTCGGGGAAGCGCTGCGCGAAGGCCTCGTACGTGCCGACGGTCGTCTCGGGGCGGAGGTAGCCGCGTGCTCCACACGCGATGAGGTCGAAGCCCGTCTCGATGTGTCCGGCGAGACGGTCGGCTGGCGTGAGGATGGGCGTCTCGCAACGCTCCATCTGCACGGCGGGGTTGAGATCTCGCCACGCCGCGAGCAGCTGCCCGGGGATCTCGCGGACGAGGTTCTCCCTCCGCGTGATCTCGAGCTCGGACCACATCACCGTGGCATTGGAGAAGCAGTTCCTCATGAGATTCCTCCGTTCGTCACGCGAGCACTTCCCGCGCGTACCACTGCTCGAACACCTCGCCGCTCGCCGCGGCGGCGACGCCGGCCAGGAAGGCCTGGCGCAGCATGTCCTGGAACGCCTCCGCGATCGCGCGCGGGCGCGGCGGCTGTGGTTGCCCGGGCTCGGTGAAGTTCGACGCGGTGATCGCGCGCACCCCGCAGTCGTCGACGACGTCTGGCAGCGCGGGGAGCGCGGGCACGCGGGGCTCGATCGGCAGGTAGTGCGCCTTGGTGTCCCCACCGAAGTCGTTGCCGTCGTCGATCGGGACTCCCCTTCCCACCCCGGCGTAGCGCTCGATCACCGCCCTCGTCGCGGCGTCGTCCCGCGCGAGCCCCGACGGGAAGCCGCGGCTGACCAGGCTCGGATCCGGCGCGGTTTCTGGATTGACTCCTTGGATCGTCTCGTCGACGATGTGCCCCGCGACCTCCGCGTACGTGCCGCGCACGCCGCAGACGCACATGAACTCGGTGCCCGCGACCTCGTCGGCGGCGACGGGCAGCCCCTCGATCGACGCGAACGCGTGCGCCCTCGTCTTCACGGGGAAGTCGCCCTGGTGTGCGCCGCGCGGAGGCTGCGCCCGACGCCCGCGAGCCTCCGCACTCGGCGCAGCAGCGCGGGGACGACGATGACCTTGGCCTCCTCCAGCTCGCGCACGCGCCGGACGATCTCGTCGATCTCGTCGGCGTCCCGGAGGGTGAGGCGCTGCCTCATCAGGGCGTCCTCGATCCGAATGAGCTGATCGGAGAGAGCCAGCGCGTCGGCCAGGGGCTGCTTCTTCCTCACGGGTCCTCCGTCGCGGCGGCGACGTCGACGGCGTCGATCAGCGCGCGCCCGGTCTCGCCGCGCGGCTGCCCCGCCGCGTCGACGTCGCGCTCGCGGCCGCCGCGCCACGCCCTCGCCGCCGCGTAGACGGGTCGCATGCGATCGACCTCAAGACGGAGTCCCGAGACCTCGACGAGGAGCTCGGCCTCGCTCAGCTCGGCGATCGGCCTCGGGGGGACGTGATCGAGCAGGATCTTCCGCGTGCGCGCGCCCGTCATCCGCTCGCGCTCTTCGCCGCGGATCGCGAAGAACTGGACCTCCGCCTTCGGCGGGACCTCCTGCACGACGACCAGCCGCGCCTCCATCGCGTCCATGCCGGAGGCCTCGGGCATCGCGCGGCGCAGGACGAGGGTGCCGAAGTCTTCTTCGCTCATCGTTGTCTCCTCGCTCATCAGGTTAGGACGCCTCGTGGAGGCGCGCCTCGTCCTCGCGTCCTCGCAGATAGGCGTGCAGGATCACTTGGCCGAGGATCTCCTTGACCGCGCGCGGCATGTCCTCGGATGTCTCGCGCAGCACCTCCTTGAGGTAGCTCACGGCGTCGGCTCTTCGTTGTTCAGTCACGTCGGATCTCCTCGCCTGCACGTGGGGTCCTCTTCCTTCGCTCGGCGGCCTCGTGCCGCGCCGGGTGGTAGCCGGCCGCGTGGTAGCCGTAGTCGTCTCCCTCGCAGGCCCAGCCCTCCCACGCGCCGCACGTCGGACACTCGACGTCCGTGGGATCTGCGGGACGGAGGGAGTCGCTCGCTCGGGCGGGCGGCTCGCCGCACTCCTGGCACCAGTCGGCTCCCGGTGCCAGCGCGTGGCCGCCGCGGCAGTGCAGCTGGGTCGACGGATCGCTCACGGGACCTCCGACTTCGCGGCGAGGTCGCGGTACCTGGCGACCTCGGCGCGGCAGTGCTCGTTGCGCGCCCGCGCCTCGGCGGGCGTCCACCGCGTCCCGTCGGGGTTGACGCCCACGTCGCACGGACCGCACACGAGCGGGCCGTTCACGCTCGGCAGGGCGACGGGCGCTCCGCAGAACAGGCACGGCGGCGGGCCCTCGATCTCGATCTCGATCGGCGGCCGGAGGGGTCCCTGGGAGATGCGGTACTTCACGGCGGCACCTTCCCGAGGAGGACCTTCACGGCGTCGACCAGGTACCCGCGGTGGATCCGCGCCTGCTCGAGCAGCTCGTCGCGCGCCCGCCGCCACTGCTTCGCGAGTACCTCGTGCTCGGGACAGAGCCGCGGCCCCGAGAGGTCTTCGCACGCCTCGCACTCGAGGGCCTGGAGGGGCTCGTCGAACTCGGCGAACGCGGCCTCCGCGGCCCGTCGATCCTGGAGTTCGTCGACGAGGAAGCGGAGGTACGTCCCCTCCATCGTCTTCTCGAAGATCCCGCAGTGATCGGCCCAGGCGGCGAGCTCCTCGTCGGTGAGGCGATCGGGCGTCCTGGGGTGCGCCGGATCGGCCGCGCGGAACGCGCGGAGCGGCGGCACCAGGCGCAGGGGCTCGCTCCACCGCTCGAAGTCGAGGGGATCGAAGGACCGAGGTTGCCCCGGGTCGAGGTCCCCGCGGCGCACGAGGTCCCCCAGGCCCGGCAGGATCTGGTCGACCTGGAGTGCGCGCGCCTCGCGGTAGCACGCGGGGTCGGCGCACGTCGGCGCCGCGTGCCTGCCGTCGCACGTCGTCACGGCGTCGCTCCTTCCACGATCAGATCGGTCAGGACGTCGCCTCTCCTCAGCTCGGTGAAGTAGTCGCACGACCCGTCCGGCCGCATGGGTGGCGTCGCGTAGTACGGTTGCCGACGCGGCGTCGGCACCGCGCGGTGGCGGTAGCACTCCGCCTTCCTGGGGCAGCCTTCTCCCCGGCACATGGCGATGTCAGGCATGCGGGTCCTCCTGCCTCTTGCGGATGGAGAACTTCAGCGTGGTCAGGTCGTACCCGCGAGCCTCCAGCTCCTGCGCGAACGTGCGGTCGTCGCCCGGCTGCCTCTCGCGTCCCGCGTAGCCGCCGTAGAGGTCGCCCATCGTGATGCCCTCGAAGACGTGCGCGATGAGCATGCTGGTCGGCTTCTGACCCTCGTAGTGGTAGAGCAGCGCCCGCTCGCGCTTGCTCCAGCGCACGGACTGGTCGGGCTTGCCGCGCCTCACGCGATCACCTTCGCCCTCGGCAGTGGGTGCGGCGGGCTCTTGCCCTCGACGCAGTGGTGGGGCTCAAGCTTCATCTTCATGCCCTGCTCGGTGTTCGCCCAGTGGGTGTACGCGCAGTACATGCAGCGATCTGGGTGCTCGCGCTTCCACGCCATGAACGCGGCGTCCCACCTCGCGAGATCCGGCTCGCGGCGGGTGATCCGCCAGCGCCAGAACCTGGCGACGACCCAGTGGAGGAGGTCGTCGATCACGGCACCTCCTTCAGCTGCATCCGACGCCGTCTGTAGTCGAGGCTGCCCACCAGGGTCCTCAGCTGCGCCTGCGTCATGTGGACCTTCACGTGCGAGTTCTTGCCGAACTTCACCTCGATCCCATGCTCGGCCTGCGGCACCTTGTCCTTGAGAGTGTCGATCAAGTCGCGCAGCTCGTCTTCGGGAAACGTGACCATGATCTTGTCGACGGCACCGAAGTCGATCTCGAGGTCCTCGGCGCGCGGTTCGTGCCGGTGCCCAGCTGCAATCAGCGCTCTCTCCAGCGCATCGGCGAATCCGGTGTCCGCGCCGCGCCGACGCTCCGCGTAGGCCCACAGCAGGTCCTGCGCGTCGGGATCTGCGACGTTCAGCGAGACCACGTCGCGCGCGAGGACGTCGCCAGTGCTCACGACCTCGGCCTCCGCACGCCGAGCGCCTCGCCCGTGATCTTCACCTTGTCGCAGGCGTCGTCGCCGGCCGCGCGCCACCACACCACTCCCTCGACGTCGTGCCTCGAGAAGTAGTCGACGAGGCCGGCCTTGTCGCGGGGCACGTCCGGCAGGACCAGGGCGCCGTGGCGGATCAGGCGGTGATCTTCGAGGCGCTCGGGGTTGCCGCCGATCTTGGGACCGACGGCCTCGTACGTGCCGTCGGCGAGCGACCCGGACGCCTCGGCGGCGGCGCGGATCCAGCGATCTTCGAGGCGCGTCGCCGGCACCCAGCCGGGGTGGTGCCCGGTCGCGGGGTCCGGATCTTGGGCGGGCACGAAGCCCAGCGGCGCCGTTCGGCCGGCCTTGACGTCGTAGCGCGCGTAGACGGCGCCGCCCTGGACCAGGACGGCGGTGCCGTCCCACTTGCGCGTCGCCACGCCCTCCCCGCGCACGACCCAGTCGGCGGCGTCGTGGTAGGCGTCGGACAGCACGCGCGGGTTCGCGGGGTCTCTCGCGAACAGGGACGGGATCTTCTTCACAGGGCCCTCCTCGCGCGACGCAAGACCGCGAGCATCTCGTCGCACCCCGGTGTCCACACGTCGTGGACGAGGACGTAGTGGTCCGCCATCTCCGGCCACACGAAGCCGTGGCCGAAGAAGTCGCGGGTGCCGAGCCGATCGCCGCACATCCGGCAGGTCGCCCATCCGAAGTAGCTCATCATCACGTCGCCGCCCGTCGGGTTCGTGGTCGACCGGAGCTGGAGTGCGCGGGCCAGCTCCTCGCGGTTCTCCCGCGGCACGTCGTGGCGGACGTGGTCCCTCGGCTGCCCGTGCCGCTCTCCGCGCAACTTGACGCCGAGCACTTCGAGCAGCGGCTGGAGCTCGCCGGCCAGCTCGTCCCAGAACAGGATCTTCTTGCCCGCGGCGGGGCCTGGCGCGCGCACCGTCACGGGTACGGGCTCCACTGCGGATCGGGCGGCAGGATCGACGCCCGCAGCGCCTCGGTCACGACGACGCCCGCGCACCTGTCGACGAAGCTGGCCCACGCGAACGTCCTCAGCTCGCGCAGGGTGACGGGCTTGCCGTAGAGCGTCGGCGTCGCGCCGATCTGTTCGAGCAGCTCGAACAACTCGTCGACGGCGCTCACGGTCGCATCCTCGATCGTCTCGGGAGCCGGATCTTGTTCGCGCGCATCATCGCCGCGAACGTCTTGAACAGCTCCGGGCCGTCGCGATCTTCGACCTCCGCGGTCGTGATCTTGTCCTGCATGGCGAGCAGGCGCACGCCGATCGCGGCGAAGCCCATGACGCGGACCCAGCCCTGGCACGGCACGCTGCCGCGCTCCGCCTCGGGCAGCGCCACCGACTTGTGGCAGAGCATGACGTTCACGCCGTCGTCCTGGCAACTCCGCCAGATGTCGACGAAGTGCTGCGGGTCCCAGTGGCCGCGCGGCGCGTCGACGCGCCATGGACAATTGGAGCAGGGACGACGGAGCTTGGTGGCCTCGGCAGTCACGGCGCGCCGACCTTCCGCAGCTCGACGAGCCGCGCCACGTCCGGCCCGAACGACTTGTCGACCCACTGCTCCGCGATGTGGCACGCCTCGTCGCGCGCGGCCGTCATCTCGTCGAGCGCCCGCCGCAGATCGCGCTCCAGGAACGTGTCGTGGTCGAGGCGCGCGAAGTTGTGCCTCCCGCGGTGCCCCTCGTAGTAGCGGCACCTGCGGTCGGTGATCTGGTCGTGCGCTGGACACGTCGGCGGTTCGCCTCTCATCGCGGCCTCCCGTGAGCGGCCCAGTTCTCCCACTCGCGGCGCACGAACTCCCCCTCCCCGCGCCCGATCGTGATCTTCACGCCTCCCTCCAGGATGACCTCTGTCGGGTCGTTGTCGAGGGCGTCGCGGTCACGGTGCACGGCGATGATCCCGCGCAGCGCGATCACGGTCGGAGGAGCAGGCGGAGAGTGCTCCGGCCTGTCGAGCCTCACGAGGTCTCCGATCCGCGTGCTCACGACACCAGCTTCCGCAGCGCGTCGATGCGATCGAGCTGATCTTGCCTCGGCGCGTGGCCGTGCTCGGGGCACCACGTCGCGTCGAAGATGGCGATCGCGTCGGCGATCGCGTCGCGCAGCCGATCGACCTCGTCCAGGAGCGCCGGGACGGCGGCGCGCGAGGCCGCGATGAACTCCACGTCCAGGACCGGCGTGATCCGCGAGACGGTGGCGACCCACCAGTCGTCGGCCGCGACGACGCCCGTGCGCGACGCGGACGGGCGCCAGGGTCCCCGTGTCGCGCCGTCGGCGATCGCGCGGAGCTTGCGGAGGTCCTCGGCGGTCACGACCTGGCGGCCCTCTTCTTCGGTTGGGCGTGGTCCCACTCCATCTCGCACTCGCCCTCGGTGGCCGCGAGTCGGTAGGCCTCGCTCTCGTCGACGAGGTCCTCGATGCTCGTCCCGCTCTCCAGGTCGGCGACCTGGGCGTCGGTCAGGCGCTTGGTGAAGCGCACCTCGAAGCGCGCCGTGATCTCGATCGTCTTCATCTCAGGCCTCCTTACCGCCGTGCGAAGGTTTCTTCGGGGGTCTCGTTGTACTCGCGTTGCCACCACGCGCGCGCGATCTCGTCGGGGTCGTCGCCGTCGCGAGCGACGACGACTCGGCCGTTGAACTCGAACGCGACCGGGCGCCCGGCGCGCCTCGCCAAGTCGACCGCCTCCCTGCTCGCCGTGAAGATGTCGAAAGATCCGACGACGCTGGCGAGCAGCGCGTCGGTCGGTGCACCATCGAAGCGCTCGCTCGGCGCCAGCGCGTGTGACTCGACCACCGTGCCGCAGCCGCGGCAACGTGGACACGTCTTCGATCTCGTCGGACGGTCGTCGAACAGCGCTTGATCGCTCGGCGTCGTCATCTTGAGATCTCCTTGGGGGACAGTCGTGCGGCAGATCCGACGATCGTGCCGCGGAAGGGCCTTCCCCGCTTGAGGCGCCCCACGTAGGTGACCACGAGCACGACGTCCTGCCCGCGCCGCACGACCTTGTTGACGAACGGCGCCCACACGAAGGACGCCCTCGGGGTCACTGCGAAGTCGCCCCCGCGCGCGTGGCCCCTCCACGCGGACTGCCTGGCGATTTGCAGCTGGTTGACGACCCACTCCTTCGGGTGGTCGAGGAGGAGGCGCTCCGGCCTGAAGCTGTGCCGCGATCGCTCCGTGATCTGCGCGCTGGCGTACGGCGGGACGACGCAGTCGGTGACGATCGGCATCCGCACGCGCCGCGCTGGGCGCTCCTTCGTCTTGGATCTCACGCGTCCTCCACGCACTTGAAGTCGAATCCGTGCAGCTCTCCGAACGTGTCGTCCCAGAACCGCGCGAGGACTTCCTGGGTCGTCGGCGGCTGGTCGTCCGGCTCGACGATCGCGCCGTTCTCGTTGAAGCGCCTCACGGTGTGCCAGCGCCAGAACGTGCGCGCCTTTTTGCCGCGAGAGACGCGGAGCTGGACGGCCCAGCAGCCCGGGTTGTGCGTGGCCTGGTCGGGGTGCGGTCGGATGTCGAGGACGGAGGCCGCGATCACGACGACCCTCCGGCATTCGCGCAGCACTCGTGGTGCTCGAGGAACCACGCGACCTGATCGGTGGACGTCGCGTCCTCGACGCTGCCGTCGGCGCGCCGCGCGCCGCGCTCCACGACGGCCATGTACGCCTGGCAGCCGTCGAGCCCGCACTGGACGACGCCGAGGCAGCGGTCGACTGGTTTGTTCATCACCATCGCGCGGACGCGACGCCCGTCCTTGCTCACGGTCAGCACGTCAGCGCTCCTCCCCGGCCGCGTCGCAGATGGGCAGTCTCTCGCAGTCCTTGCAGACGCAGTAGCCGAGCAGCGGCTCGAAGTGCTTGGTCGAGAGTTGGCTGTGGTCGAACGAGGGCGGAGGCCTCGTCGCGCCTCTCCTCGCGGTCAGCTCGTCGATCGCGCGCACGAGCAGCGCGTCCCCCGACGTCGTGCGCGCGCGCAGGAAGTTCAGCTCGGCGTCGGTCAAGAAGCCCGTGCCCGCGTTCGCCGCGTGCTGCTCGATCTCAGTCGCGGCGGCCTTCGACCGCGGCTTGCCGTCGTCGCAGTCGCAGCCGTGGCCGCGGTGCCAGTCGCGCCAGTGTCCGACGAACCACGAGGGCGCGCCGCCCGGGCAAGGTCTCGGCTTCGCCTCCATCAGGTCGCCGCCGATCTCGTCGCAGGATTGGTCATGGTCTCACTCGCTCCAGTCGCTCACCAGCCACCAGGCCGGCTTCTTGTTGCCGATCTTGATCCTCAGCGTCTCGCAGAACTCGGCGAGGGCCGCGTCCCAGGCGGGGTCGACGTCGACGGAGGTGATCTTGCTCGGGTAGCCCCGGCGACTGACCGTCACGGACTTCCGCACGGCCACGTAGGGCATCGGGCACGAGGCCGAGCAGTGCGTGTCGACGAGGCAGGGCGAGGCGGCGACGATCTTCCCCTTCGCCCTCCAGTACGCGCTGTACTGGTCGATGATCGCCTGCTCGGCCGCGTCGTAGTCCTTCGGCGTCGAGCTCCACCCGTTCTCGCGCGTCGGCTCGACCGTGCGCTCGGGGAACGGCGTGGTCGGCGGCAGGCAGCCCTTGGCGCGCGCGAGGCGCTCCTCCCAGCCATCGTCGTCGTCGTCGTTGGCGTCGTCGGTCTTCCACAGGGAGTGGTCCTCGTCGTCCCAGCAGTAGCCGTAGAACAGGATCGCGTCGGTCGAGACTCCCACGGCTACTTCTCCTCCGCATAGAAGCTGTCGATCGCGCTGCCGACGCGTTCGCGCACCTCCTCGAACGACGCCTCGACGTTGTACTTGAGCGGGACCGGCGGGACCGAGTCGCGGAGGTCGCCGACGACCTCGCTCGCGCCGTCTCCCAGCCGAAGGATCTCGGCCAGGAGCCGGTGGTGCTGCGGGTCGGTCAGCCTCGTCGCGTCGATCATCACGACGTAGATCACGGCTTGGCCTCCACCAGGTCGACGCCGATCTCATCGGGGACCTCGCCTCCGACGTGCAGCGGCTCCTCGAACTCGATCGCGCGCGTCCCGAGCCGACCGACCGGGGCGCCGAACGACTTGATCATGTAGAGCTGCCCGCGCCACGTCACGGCGTCGCCGACGGCGATCGGTCGCCCGGAGCTGTCCATGGGCCCCCTCACGCGCGGTCTCCTCTCGAGCCGATGAGGCGCGCCTCGGGCAGCCGCGCTCGGCCGCGCAGCCAGCCCCAGAGGCGCGTCCACCAACTTGGATGCGAAGGCGCTTGGAGCGCCTTCGGCGGCGCGGAGGGCGTCACGCTGTTGAGGTCGTACCCGACGATGCGCCAGCCTGGATCAGTTCGCGTCTGAGGGTAACTGAAGCGGAACTCCTCCTCGACCTGCACGCGCACGCGCTTCTTGACGACGATGCACTGGTCGTCGGCCGTCGTGGCATACGTGCCGGGTTCGAGCTCTGTCCACCTCCTGCGTCGCTCGCCGATCCGGACCACCTCCACGAGGTCTGCCAAGGCCGCAGATGGATCGGACAGCGTCGGCACGAGGCCTCTCAGCTGCTGATTCGGTCTGTGCACGTGCGCCGCGGCGGTCAGCAGGCGCTCGACCGATGGACTGGTGACGGTGACGCGGTCGCCGTGATCGTGCTCCTCGTCCGGTGCGTCTCCGCCGATGATCGTCTCGCTCACGGCGACACCTTGGGTTTGTGCTCGTAGCCGGCGTCCATGAGCACGCACTGCCCGACGTTGGTCGCGAGCCACTGCACGACCGTGGTGGCGACGTACCAGTCGCGCTCGGTGACCGACTCGACTTCCACTCCGAGGATCTGCGCGAGGAGGCCGTCCATCGGCGCGCACGTGCCGTCCGCCTTCCCGGCCGATCGCTTGAAGTAGTGCTTCCATGCCTCGACCATCGCGAGCTCGCGCGGCATCGAGGCACGACGCTCGGGCTTCCAGCCCATGAAGCGCCAGTCCTCCTCGTTCTCGAGCGCGGCCTTGGCGATGCAGATCGGGCACTCGCACGGCGCGGGGTTGTCGGGCTCGTCCTGGCGGTAGCACTCGCCGTTGTGGAAGAGGATCGATCGCAGGGCGTTTCGCATCGCGACGAACGATCGGTGGTAGGCGTCCTGGCGGTAGTTCATCATGGGTCCTCCGAGGCGAACCACGGCTCCGGCACCGCGTCGCCGATCAGCGGCGCGAACCAGCGCAGCTCCTCCTTGAGGCACTTCCGCGCCTCTTCCTTCGATCGCGCGGGCAGCGTGCAGATCGCGATCGTGTGCTCGCCGTCCACGACCGTCATCTGGTCGAAGGAGGCGGCGTCGCCGATGGTGTACCAGAGCGGCACGAGGCGCCCGCGCTCGACGCGGACGCGGAGGAGACCGTAGTAGACGGTGATGGTCTTGGTCTTCGAGGCCGCGACAGCCTCGACCGCGAGCGTCTGGAAGTCGGGGGCGTTTCCCCCGGGGTAGAGATCTGGCTCAGCAGCTTTCGTCGTTCGCATCGCGGCGTCGACGCGCTCGGCGTGGTGGAAGGTCACCCGCAGGCGCTTGCCGGGATCGGCCGTCGCGGAGGTGCAGTAGCTGCCCGGCGCCTCCTTGCAGGCGGGGCACTCGACGTCGATCGGCGCGATCACGACGCGTCCTCCCGCAGGGAGCGATCGCGGCTCGACTTCGTCAGCCTCCGCAGCTGCTTTCGCTCCTGGTGGAGCAGCTGCTCGTACTCGGCCTTGCCGACGGTGCGGACCTCGTGGTCGGGCGCGGCGACGAGGGCTCCCCCGTTGCACTCGACGAGCAGCATGAAGGTCTCGCTGTTCTTGAGGCTGCACGCGACGACCCTGCCGACGACGAACGTGCCGTCGTGGGACGCGACGCGGCGACCGATGATCCCCTTCATCTCAGGCGTCTCCTTCGAGGTGCGTGACCTTGTCGAGGTAGCGCTGCCGAGCGGCGATCCTCCAGGCATCCGGGTCGACGAGACCTTGGCCGAGGCGACAGCCTGTGTTCTGGTTCGCCCACTCGGTGAGGCGGTCCAGCTGCGCCGGCGTCCTGGCGATCACCTCGCGATGCGGCGCGTTCTGATCGCAGCACAGCGGCTGGTCGCCGGCCAGGGCCGACAGGATCATCGAGAGCTGCACGTCGGTGAATCGGCTCCTCACGTCGGCTCCTCCGCGAGGTCGTCGTCCGTCGCGTGGTTGAAGGCGTCCTCGGCGAGTGGATCTCGCGCGGCGCAGTGCCGCACGTGGCCGCGCTCGTAGTAGTACGTCTTGCCGCACGCCGCGCACGTCTTGGGCTCCTTCCCCGGATGGCAGTGCGCGCAGTCGCTGTACTCGTGGTCGTAGGCGTACTTCGGGCAGCTGGTGCGCTCGCTGCCGCCGTGCTCGTGCTCGTGCTCCCACCGGCCGCAGCCGTGGTCGCAGCGCTGGCGCTCGTCGGCGACCCACGTGATCACGACGGCGCCTCCCCGGCGCTGGAACTCCTCGCGGTGGACGCCGTCGTGGCCGTGGGGCAGCTGGCAGCGCATCGTCGCCGTCCCGTCGCCGTAGTTGTCTCCGATGAAGAGGCGCGCGTTGCACTCGGCGTCGACGTCTGAGGGCTCGCCGAACATCAGATCTTCCCCCTGCCGCGCAGCGCGAGGTCGTGCGCGACGATCCGCGCGACGTGCGCGTGCCCCGGCGCGCCGGTCTCGTCGCGACACGGCTCTCCGGGGCGCGCGCCGCAGCTCTCGCACGGCACCGCCTCCTCGAGATGCCCCAGACGCGTCCACGCGCCGATCGTCGGCACGTCCGCGCGCAGGCCCATCGTCGCTCGCCACGCGCGTACGTTCAGCGGGATGAGTCGCCGCGCCGCCGCGACGTCCTTCGCCCGTCCCTCGAACAGCCGATCGGCGATGCGGCACGCGTAGCGGACGCCGCCGTCCGTCACGCCGTGCGTGGGCCGGTCGACCTTGACGAGGACGGCCGTCCCGTCGACGTCGATCAGGAAGAAGTCGCTGTCCGCGCGGCCGTCGAAGAAGCCGATCGGAGCGTGCTGGGGGTGCTGTTCCGACACGTGTCGTTTCTCTCTCGCTAGCCGATCACGATGAGGCCACCGGGGGTCTTGCTCTCGGGATCACCTTTGTGCCTCTAGCGCCCGCCCCACTCGGGGCTCGGCAGGCGTGGTTTGTCACCCGTCTCTGCCTCGATGCGGCGCGCGAAGATGCTCTTGACGCGGGAGTATGCGGGACTGCGGTCGCGCTCGCGGAGCTGGCGTCCGACGAGCCAGTCGCTGTAGCTGCCGTCTGCGGCGACAGACATCATGCACTTGGTGAACAGCTCCTTGGTGAGCTTCTTGGTCGACGACGAGTACGGGTGGATCACCAGCCGTCGGTAGAGCCACATGCACACCGCGAGGTTGAGGTTCGTCCACAGCTTCTGGTGAGCAGCGTCCGCGCCCCACGCCTTGAAGGCGATCTGGGAGAAGTCTGTCAGCACGGCAGCTTCGTCGCTGGTAAGGCGCTCCGCGACTTCGTTGGCGGTGAGGCCGCCGGTGCTCGGCACTTCGGGCACGGTGCCGAACCAGCAGCGGAGCATGGCGGACATCGACACGACGGGTGCCTTGGGGTTGCGTCGGATGTTGCCGTACCCGATGAACGGGCAGTCGCGCCGCAGTCGCCGGAGGACTGGATTGTTTTCCTCCTCGGCGCGGAGCAGGTCATCCGGCATCATGTTGGCGATCTTGCCGTTGAGCTTCTTGAACTCGCGGGACATCTCAGCCATGTCGTTGACGTGCGAGTAGCGCAGATCCACGAATGCCTCGGGGATCTCCGACCGCAAGAACGCGGCGATGCGGTGCTGTCCGTCGATCAGCCACAGCTCCTTGTCGAGCACACCGAGCGTGACGACGCCTGGGATGATCTCGGTCTGTCGAATCTCCTGCGTGACGTCAGACAGCTTGGAACTGTTCTCCTTGAGCGGTCGCTGGAACGGTGGGGCCTTCCAGGTCCCGACGATCTCTGGAGTGACCACTGCTGCGTCGAGGGTCGTGCGCGTTCCGCGCTCGGCCTCGGTGGAGGGCTTGACGATCTTGAGATGCGATGACTTTGCTTCGGCCATGATGGAATTCCTTTGCGGGCGTGCTTCTAGGGGAACTACGGCATCGGATCTAGCCGAGCACCGCGAGGACGTCGTCCTCGCGCAGGATCAGGTGGTCGCCGCCTTCGAGGGAGACCCGGACCTCGGCGCCGCTGTACTTCGAGAACAGGATCCGATCGCCGGCCCGCACGTCGAGCGGGATCCTCTCGCCGTCCTTGTTGCGCGTTCCCTCGCCCACCGCCACCACCATGCCCTCGACGGGCTTCTCCTTGGCGTTGTCGGGGATGATGAGGCCGCCGGGGGTCTTGCTCTCGGCGTCGACGCGACGGACGAGGATGCGGTCGTGGAGGGGTCGGATGCTCATGAGCGGGTCACCTTTCGTTGTCGTGCGGAGTGGAAGGATACGAGTCACCTGTGACGGCGCGTCGTCAGGGCTTGGTCTCTCCGACGAGGCGGCGCAGCACCTCGTCGGTGAGGCGGAAGGCGGCGCCGGCGAGAGCCGCGTCCGTGCTTCCCGCGGCCGGCCAGGCTGTCGCAGCCGCCGCCAGAGCCGCCGGGAGGATCTTCATCCGCGCCTCATTCTTGAGGTCGTCCTCGATCTTCTCGTAGCGCGCCTTCATCGCGGCGACCTGACGGAACAGACTGCCGTGGTGCTGGCACGCCTCGGCGTAGTCGATGTAGTTGTAGTTGTCGTCGACGATGCGACGACAGATGCAGCCGGGCAGCTGGGCCTCCAGCAGGTCTTCGAGATTCTTTGCAGCGCGACTCACCAGCGTCGCGGCGGTCTCGAAGTCATGCCTGGTCGCGCGATCGGGCATCGTGGACAGCTTGATCAGTTGGTCGGCCATCTTGACCAGATCGCGCGCACAGGTCCTGAAGCGGTCGCGGTCCATCAGGGTTCTCCCTCGCGCGGAGTCATCGATAGCAGCGTCGTCGACAGCCGGCGCGCCGCGTCGGCCGTCTCGAGCGCGCGCCGCCACGGCGACTCTCGCCCCCAGGCGCCGCCGCCGGGCGGAGTGCGCCGCCACCGGAACACGTCGCCGCCGACCTCGCGGGCGAACGCGCGAGCGCGCGACAGCGACGAGAACCGCCGCGCTCGCCGGTGCGACGCGCGGTCGGCGACCTGGCGGACGCGCGCGGGGCTCCCCTTCAGGTAGCGTCCCGCGCCGGGCTCGATCACGCCCCAGCGCCCGCGGCGATCGCGCGGCAGCCACTCGCGCTCGCGCTCGACGTACGCGGCGGCGGCCTCGTCGATCATCCTCATGAGGGTCTCTCTCATCGCGTCAGGTCTCCCTTGGGGATCGTGCGGACGACGCGGACGGCGCGCCTCAGCTGACGCCGCCTCGCGGTCTCGACTCGCGTGTGGAACGCGAGGCGATCGAACCGCTCTCGCAGCTCTCGGAAGGCCCTCAGGTACGAGTCGTCGTAGTTGCCGCCGCGCGCGTACTGGAGCGCCTCTGCGATCGCGATGACGTCTTTCTCGCGGAGCGTGACTCTCATCGAGGTATCTCCGCTCGCCGGCCCTGGTCGTAGGCTCCGTTCAGGAGCGTGACCAGCTCGCCGATCGCGTCCATCGTGCTCGTGGTCGGCAGGCCCTTGGGATCGTCGTCGTGCCTCATGTGCAGCAGCTCGATCACGTGTTCGAGGATCACGCGGAGGTTCGGGCCCACGACCTCGGTGCCCTTGATCTCGTAGGGACCGCTCGTCGCGTAGTCGGCGGGAGGCGGCACACGGCGGACCTCCAGGCAGCGCGAGAGCTGCGGGGCCACGGCTTCGCGCCGCATCTTCGGGTCGTCGGGAAGATCGATCAGGTCGTCGGCGATCCCGTAGAGGTCGAGTAGCGATCTCACCGCGGCGACGGGCCAGCCGACGTGCGCGGCGTACGCCTCGTCGCTCATCACCGCGGCACCGCACGCGCAGCCGCGGACCAGCACGCGGTTGCCGGGGCCCTCCATCAGTGTGCGCGCGATCTGGGGCGCGTGCACCCCGCGCGCGGGCCTCGCGCCGTCCCGGTCGTGCCACGCGTCCTCGCACCAAGCCGTCAGGGAGGCCCGCGTCTCTTGGTCGGGCGCCGCCGTCGCCGCGCTGATCCGAAAGCGGAGGTTCGGCCTCCGCGACTTGCACGTCGGGCAGGCAGGACTAGCCGCCGCGGCAGCCGGGGCAGGGGTCTCGACGGTCGTCAGCATCACGCCCCGGGCCGGGTCGATCGCGGCCCGCTCGCAGACGTGCTTGGCTCGCACTCCGAACTCCTCGCCGCAGAAGCCGCAGCGATGGCTGACCTTGATGTCCTCGATGACCCAGTCGGTCGCCAGCGGCTGGGGCACCTCCATCACGCGCGCGCGGCGACGCGACGCCGCCACCACGCGGGACGGGTGCGACGCGGGGCCGTCGCACGACTCGCCCGGCCCGTTGCCGCAGGCCGGGCACGCGACGTCGTCCTCGGGGCGGCCGGTCTCGTCTCCGCGATGCCACGCGTCGCGGCAGTCGTCGCCCGCGACGTTTCTATCGCTCGACTGGCACGTCGGACACTTGTCGAGATCTGTCACGGCGGAAGTTCACCTCTAGCACAGTCTTGACTGTCTAGACAATGCCTAGTAGATATCTGACGTGCCTCCAAGGCGAGATCTCCACGACGCCCAGCTCGCGATTCGCGTCCGCAAGCGAGAACTCGCCGTGTGGAAGCGTGCAGCCAAGCGCGCGGACGAGCCCCTCTCCTTGTGGGCGCGCAAGATGCTCAATCTCGCCGCAGTCCCGGCCCCTCCATCGGTTCCACCTACGGTGTCCGGTGATCAGGTCGAGCTTCCGTTTCCGATTACCGTCACCAAGAAGAAGGCGTCGTGACGACGGAGGCCGAGCTGTCCGCGCTGAAGGCGGAGCTGGCTAGGCACGCGCAGACCGACCCCGGCGCCGTCGCCATGGCGACGCTGGAGGCGCTGATCGACGTCGCGTGCGGCGAGAATCCGGCCCTTCGCAACTACAAGCGCAAGTGGCTCTACATCGGCATCTTGCAGAAGCTCGGGAAGAAGGCCCCGTGACGGCGCCGCGCCCCGACCTCGCGGAGGATCCCGCCGTCACGATCCGTCGCCTCCGCCAGCGGCTGTACGTCGTCGAGCCGGTCTACCGCGCGGCCGTCGCGCTGCACCGCAACGGCGCGAAGAAGACCCACGAGGCGACCGAGCGCGTCGAGCGGGCTGTCGACCGCGCGCTCGACACGGAGCGATCGATCGCCGAGGGCTGGTCGATCAGCGACCTCGATCTGGCGAGGGAGGTCCCGTGAGGACGCGCGACAGCTTCCGCGAGCGGCGCTGCCGGTGCTACCTGCCGATGCCGTGCTTCTTCTTGGGGACCTGTCGTCGGTGCGGGTGCCCGCTGCCGGAGCCTCCCCCGAGGTCGCGCTGGTGCGAGCTCGCGCGTGGATCAGGGGGCAAGGCATGAGGCGAACGACGACGATCCGCGTCCACGGCGAGACCTGGCGCGTGCCGCGCGGCTTCGGTCGCGTCTACAGGGACCTCGTGCGCGCCGAGGACGAGGACCTCGCGAGGCCGCGCGGCCCCGGCCGCGTGATCGACGGCGTGATCGACGTGCTCGCGCTCATCGGCTACGCGGCGACGCGCGAGCAGGTCGCCGACTGGCCGAGGCGCCAGCGCATCGAGGCCGTCGCGTACGCGGCGACCGAGTACGCGCGCGCCGGCGACAATCCCGTGCAGCGTCACCCGCGGCCGAGCTGGCTGCTGGAAGAGCCGTGGAGAGGTGCGCCGCGCGGAGAGGGCGCGTTCGCCGGGCCGAGCGGGACGCCGATCTCAGCGGGGACAGCGTGAAGCACCGCGTGATCACGGATCCGATCTCCTGCATCACTCTCACGTTGGGAGTCGATGACGGCGAGATCGCGCGGATCTCGTGGAGCGAGGGATCGTGCCACGTCATCGCCGAGGATCTGTCGCAGGGTCGCTGGGTGCTGCTGGTCGACCTACCGGGGCAGACGCCGCCCGCCGCGGTCGTCTGCCGGGCGACCGCGCTCGCGGTCGGTGCGTGGATCAAGGAGGGCGTCCAGCACGCTCTGGACAAGATCAAGAAGGAGCTGTGACCGTGAAGGAGAACGAGAACAAACCGCTGGTCTTGATGAGCGAGGTCGAGCGCGAGCGCACCTGGGACTCGATCCACGATCCCGTCGACGACGAACTGATGGCGGAGGCGCGCTCCTCCGCCGCTGACGCGCCGATCGTGCTCGCCGCGGTCATCTTGGTCGCGGTCGACGGGATCCGCAGGTGTGTGATCCATACCTGCGAATATGGTGATGGCGAAGGACTCTCTCAGATGCTCGACGACGCCAGGCGGATCCGTCGCAGCGGCAAGTTGCTCGAAGGAGAGAGCGTCGAGGTCGTGACGCTCGAGAGGCCGCTCGACCAGTTCCAGTGGCGGCCGGTACCCGAGCCGGCTAGGCCACGCGGGGAGCCCACGTCGTGACCGACCGCGTCCGTCACTTGACCGTCGTGCTCGACGGGGACTACCGCGACGACGACGTCGAGCTGATCGTGCAGACGATCCGGATGATCCGCGGCGTGTTTGCCGTCGAGCTGCACATCGTCGAGGCGCACGATCATCTCGCCCGGATGAGCGTCCGCGCCGAGATCGAGCGTGACCTCCATGCTGCGATCGACCGGGTCTTCACGCGCAAGAACTTCGAGCAGACGATCGCCGATCGCAAGGAGAAGGAGAACCGGCCGTGACTCGCCACCGCGTCGAGTTCAAGCTGTCGATGCCCGGCCGGTCGTCGTGGAACGGCGCCTGGTCCGGTGAGGGCCGGAACTACGCGGTCGTGCGCGAGCTGTCCGACGAGGAGCTCGCGCGTCTCTTCGACCTCGCGCCCGACGGCGTCGACCTGACCAAGTGCCGGCGCATCTGGACGCACCGCTGGAGCGACGGCTGGCTCGCGCAGGTCGCCGCGCGCGTCGTGCCGGCCGACGAGGAGTTGCCGAGGAGCGAAGGCTTCCACGGCTACGAGTGGATGGTCGACAACATCCTCGCCAAGGGTGACCCGCACGGGGAGGTGACGTCGTGATCGCTCGAGAAGACACGCGGCACCGCGCGTTTGCGCCCCGGTCAAGAGCGCCGAGGCCGAGGATTACTGCATGCGCAGCTGTCTCGGCTACGAGGGCCTTACCCCAGTTCGCTGTCTGCGCGCGTCAGAGTGACAAGTGATAGGTGATCGACTGGCGTTCTGCTCGGCTTCCCAGTTGTCTCGGCTCAGTGGAGCGCCGAGCGGCTCTCGCTAATTTCGCAGTCTCGAACCAGTAGTCTCGGCTCGTGGAGCGCCGAGCAACTCTCGCCACAGCCCGCGGTTCTGCCATGAGGTCTCGGCTCGTGGAGCGCCGAGCAGCTCTCGCTACCTTGAAGGAGCGGTCCGCGGATCGCGGATCGCGGCGGTCTCGACATCTCGGCTCGTGGAGCGCCGAGCAGCTCTCGCGCGCTCGCGCGCTCTCACTGATCTATTGAATTCCTCCATGTCTCAGCTCAATAGAGTGCCGAGCAACTCTGGCGCAGTCGCCGCGGGCCGCGGGTTGTGCGCATCTCGGCTCGTAGAGCGCCGAGCAGCTCTCGATCATCCGCGGGGCTGCGGGCTGCGCCGTTTTTTTCGTCGTGCCTCCGAAGCTTTGGTCTCGAGCTTGCGCGCGACCGACGCGGCGAACCGCGAGCCATCCTCGTCACCGACGAGCTTGAGCAGATGCGTCAGGTTGTCGATCAGCTCCATCGCGTCCGTGAACAACGCCGCGTCGTCGTATCGCGACAGCTGCATCTGGAGAAAAAGTTTTCGCGCGCGGGCAGCGTGCCAATTGGGCGGAGAAGCTGGCAGCCGGCCGAGTAGTAGATACTCCGAGTCTTTCATCAGGCGCTCGGCTTGGCGTCGCGTGCTCGCGTACTTCATGTGTGCGTTTATACAATGGGGCCGGCTGTTGGCTGACCGTCGGCGAGCGGTGAGTACGTTTACGTCTAAGGTCTCGGCTCGTGGAGCGCCGAGCAGCTCTCGCCTCTCGTCGTAGAGCGTGTGAAGAAGTGCATCTCGGCTCGTGGAGCGCCGAGCAGCTCTTGTTACGATGCGTAAGGCGCAAGATGCGTAGGCCCGATGAGATCCTGCACGTACGGTCTCGACTCATAGAGCGCCGAGCAGCTCTCGCTACCTTCTGTCCGCTCTTCACGCTTCACGCTTCATGATGCGTCGCGCGTCGTGCTTCGTCTCGGCTCGTGGAGCGCCGAGTAGCTTTCGCTGCACCGCCAACGAATTCCAACGAACGGCCAACGTGTTTGTCTCGGCTCGTGGAGCGCCGAGCAGCTCTCGCCATTGGATTCTCGGCGCCGCTCAGTCTCGGCTCGTAGATCGCCGAGCAGCTATTAGTTATCACGATCACGTCGATCGTTGATTCCAACGATCCCCCTGTGTCTCGGCTCGTGGAGCGCCGAGCCGCTCTCGCTACTTTTGCACCATTCGCGATTCGCGCGGGAGAGCTTGAGAAGGTCGTCTCGGCTCGTGGAGCGCCGAGCAGCTCTCGCGACCGAAGGTCGGGATGCGCATGTCTCGGCTCGTGGAGCGCCGAGCAACTCTCGCTACCGGCATTGTGCATGTAGCAGCCGTAGCCGTTGGGCCGTTGGCAACGCTCATTGTCGTGAGCGGTCTCGGCTCGTGGAGCGCCGAGCAGCTCTCGCTACGCCCGCGCGGACGTGCGCGGCGGCGGCCGTGGTATGGTGCGCGCCGGATTTCTCGACTTGCGTTGCTGGCCGTCTCGGCTCATGGAGCGCCGAGCAGCTCTCGCTACCAGCTACCAGCTACCGGGGAGTCCCTGACCTTGTAGTCGCGTCCGTGCACGACGTCTCGGCTCGTGGAGCGCCGAGCAGCTCTCACCACCATTCCTTCCGTCATAAGTGCGGATCGTAGACGCACGGTCTCGGCTCGTGGAGCGCCGAGCAGCTCTCGCTACCCTGAGGTCCGAGGTCGCACGGCTGGTACCTCCGACGCCGAAGTCTCGGCTCGTGGAGCGCCGAGCAGCTCTCGCTACCTTATGGATCGTGACAAGCTCTATTCCGTACCCGATCTGTCTCGGCTCGTGGAGCGCCGAGCAGCTCTCGCTACGCAAGCCGCTGCCAAGCCCGCATTCGAGTTCCTTTCTCGGCTCGTGGAGCGCCGAGCAGCTCTCACTACCGTACGTCAAGGGTGTCGCGGCGCTGTGGCACCTGGGTCTCGGCTCGTGGAGCGCCGAGCAGCTCTCGCCACGGGCGCATCGCCGCTCGCCGCTCGCCGTCGGCGAACCTTCGCCGTCTCGGCTCGTGGAGCGCCGAGCAGCTCTCGCTACGGCCGCGCTCCGCGCTCGAGATCAAGAGGGGTGATCTCCACCGGTCTCGGCTCGTGGAGCGCCGAGCAGCTCTCGCTACGGTTGCGTGCGCAAACTCGACGGGCGTTGGGTGCCACGGTCTCGGCTCGTGGAGCGCCGAGCAGCTCTCGCCACCGTCGTCCTGGAGTCCTGGAGGGGCTTGACGCCCCTGTCCAGGGTCTCGGCTCGTAGAGCGCCAGCCGCTCTCGCTACGTTCTGCTTCGTTTTCTTGCGCCTTACCGAGTCGTGGTCTCGGCTCGTGGAGCGCCGAGCAGCTCTCGCTACGTCACGTCGTCACGTCGCGGAACAGCTCGCGACCGGGCAGGAAGTGGTCTCGGCTCGTGGAGTGCCGAGCAGCTCTCGCTACATCGTGATCGATCTCGACGTGCCGCTCAAGGAAGCCAAGTCTCGGCTCGTGGAGCGCCGAGCAGCTCTCGCTACGCGATCGTCGCCACGCTCGCGCCGTACGCCGTACGAGGACCCCGTCTCGGCTCGTGGAGCGCCGAGCAGCTCTTGCTACTCGCTACTCGCTACCGACAGCGCGGTAGCAGCGAACCGAAAGCGCGACGCAGTCTCGGCTCGTGGAGCGCCGAGCAGCTCTCGCTATGGTCTCTAACAGCACGCCAGCACAACCGGTGTGTGCACGACGAGCGCAAGCAACGCGAAGCTTGAGTCTCGGCTCGTGGAGCGCCGAGCAGCTCTCGCCACAGCGCCACAGGATGATGCCGGGCCCGTTCGCCAGGCGCTGTGGAGAGTCTCGGCTCGTGGAGCGCCGAGCAGCTCTCGCTACGCCAGCAGCGCTCGCGCCGGCTACGCTTACGTCATGGTCTCGGCTCGTGGAGCGCCGAGCAGCTCTCGCCACGCGACTGGATAGACGTAGAGGCCGACGAAGTCGGCGTGTCTCGGCTCATGGAGCGCCGAGCAGCTCTCGCTACTGCATCATTCAACTATTCAGTTGTCACGCGACCTTCGCTACGGCGCTTCGAGCGCCTCGGCCTCCGGCCGCTTCCACCGCGTCCTTCGCAGCCGCTCCGACCGCGACTCCTTGCGCTCCGCCGGATCATCGTCGCGAGCGCCCCTGGGCGGCGGCCAGTCACCCGATTGTTCGAGATCTCGCCACTGGACGATCAGGTTCCTGCACGCGTTCTGGTCCTGGTCCCACGTCGCGCCGCACGCCGAGCACGTGTGCTCCCTGCGCAGGGCGTGGTCCCAGTCGTCGACCTGACCGCACGCGCGCGCGGCCCCCGTGGCCTCGTCGAGGACGGTCGCGGCGCAGGTGCGGGTCACGTCGACCGACGACAGCTCGAGGACGCGCGCCGGCCCGAAGGCGTTGAGGAGCGCTCCGCGCAGCTCGGATCCGGCGGCGTGGCGCTGGTTCCGCTTGGCCGCGGGCCGCTCGACGCGCGTCTCCTCCGGCTTGGGCGACTGCTGGAACTCGCGCAGGTCGAAGTCGTCGACGACGAGCGTCCGGTAGCGCGCGGACAACTCCGCGGCGAGCACGCGGTAGCGCTCGCGGCGATCGCGCAGGCCGCCGCCGCGCATGCCCGACTCGTAGCGCTCGAGGTGCTCGTCGCGGTAGCGCCAGTCCTCCAGGATCTCGTAGCCGTCGTCGTCACCGGCGAAGCGCTGGGCGCGCCACGCGAACGCCAGCGCGCGGAACCGCGCCGCGGATCGCCACTGCGCGACGTGCCAGGACCACACGCGCGAGGCGTTCGGATCTTGCCTGGGCTGGCGCGACAGGATCGTCCGATCGACGATCCAGGCCGGCAGATCTGCCTCGTGCGCGCGAAGCCACGTGGTGATCGCGGCGCGCATCTGGTCGAGGTCCTTGTCGCGCTGCGACCGGATGGCCTCCGACTTCTCGACGCGGTCGATCGTGGAGCTCGGCACGGCAATCTCGCGATCGACGGCGTCGTCGCTCGACAGCACGTAGCCGGCGCGGACGTGCCCGACGTGGTCGTCCTTGAGCTTGCACCAGCCGAGGTTCAGCGCCACCGCGCCGGAGGCCGGGATCGGCCCGCCGGTCGCCGCGTCGTCCGGGATCTCCAGCGTGAGCAGGAGCCTCCAGTCCCACCGGCGGCAGTCGCGGCGGCGCCGCGACACTGTCGCCACCTTGACGCGGGAGCCGGGCGGGATCGGCCGGTGCAGGATCATCGGCCACTCGGCCCAGATCGCGCGTCCCTTCTCCGTCGACTGCACGCGCAGGCGCAGCGTCGTGCGGCTCGCGAGCCGCCGGACGCCGCGGGGCTTGCCGGGGTCGTGGGCGTCCGGCGACACGGGGGCGACCTGGAGCTGGGTGTCCGATCCGAACATCTCGGCGGTGGAGATCCCTCCCTGGAGCTGGACGGACACGCGCCCCTCGCCGGTCCAGCGCTTGAAGTTCGGCGGCGCCTTGCTCTTCTTGGCGGCGTCGACGGCCTGCTCTTGCAGAAGATACGATCCCCAGTACGCACCGCACGCCGCGCGCGCCTTGCGAACGCGATCGGCCGCGCGCGCGTCGGCCGCGTCGATCGCCGCGGCGATCGCGACGTCGGTCTTGATCGCGTCCCGCGCGGCCTTGAGGGCTTCGCGCGCCGCCTTGAGCTGGGCGGCGAGGTCCTTGACCCGCGCGCGCATCTGGGCGGTCTCGGACCGGTCGCGCGTCCTCTTCCGCGAGGCCTTGATCGCCAGCCGCGCCTCGTCGCGCTGCTTGGCGAGGTCGGAGACCTGCGCGGCGAGGCCCTCGGTGTCCGGGTGACCGACCAAGATCAGCGAGATCTCCCTCCGTCGCTCGCGCTCGATCTCGACGAGCTGGTTGTAGTAGCGGTGCGCGGCGCGCATCTGGTCGTCGACGAGCTTCTCGTTCGACGTCGGATCGAGCAGTCCGTACTCGTAGTTCTTGATCATGCGGAAGACCAGGTAACACGCGATCGTCGGCGTTGACAAGTGTGAACCGCTTGTGTACACATCAGTCGTGGCCGCTCGCCGTTCGACCGACTTCCACATGCGCCTCACTCCCGCGGAGCTTCGCTCGTGGCGACGCGCCGCCAAGAAGGACGACGTGCCGATCGCGCAGTGGATCAGGCGGCTCTGCAACGTGGCGGCGCAGGATCGCGCCGCGATCGTCGAGGCGGAGAAGGGGGCGCGATGAGTCTCTACAACCTCCTCCACGGCTTCGACCCGAACGCCTCCTTGATCCTCGACGCGCTGGGCATCTCCCCGTCGCAGATCGAGCGCTTCCGCGACGCGTCGTTCACCAAGGACGGCGACGCGCACGTCATCGACGTCTTGTGTCGGACGGGCGGCGGCAACCGACCCGACTTCCCCAACTTCGCGCTCACGTCGCACGCGCTCTACCTGCGCGACGTCGACGACGACCACGACTCCACGTACGCGCACTACTACTTCCGCGTGCCTCCGCGAGTGCTGGCCGAGTTGGCCGCGCAGGGTCTGACCCTCGACGACGTCGTGGACCCCAGGACCTTCGGGGAGAAGTCGGAGGCCGCGATGGAGACGCTCAAGCACCGTCCGATCCTGCCACCGAAGAAGTCCCCGTGAAGAAGCTGCCCAAGAAGTTCCAGGGCGCGGCCGTCGTGCGCGGCCTCGGCATGGACGGCGACAAACTCGACGAACTGATCCTGAGGAAGTCTCTCGATCAGTTCGACGCGACGAAGAACACCTTCCTCGTCGTCGAGAACAACGCCCTGGAGGACGACATGGGCGTCGTGGTTCGCTGCTTCGCGGACGAGGACGACGCGATCCGCTACGCGCGCGCGATGGGCAACGGCAACATCGACCACCGCGTGCTTCGGATCACCGCGCAGACGCTGGTGGTGGCCACCAGGAACGAGCTGTAGATGTCGCGCGATCGCTTCGACGACGAGTGCCCCGGCTGCCGTCCGGCGATGATGGACGTCAAGACCGGGCGCCTCTTCGCCGACGACTCGGCCGAGATGTCGGCCGTGAATCGCCTCTGGGGCGCGACGACCCCCGAGGAGCGCCGGGCGTGGCACCGCTTCACGTGCCAGGACTCTCGGGCGCCCGAGGACATGATCCTCGTCCGGGCGTTCTCGGATCGCGTGCAGGCGGCGCTGACTGCGCTGACGAGGAAGGAGGCCCCGTGAATGTAGAGCCCGCGAAGACCGACCCTGCGCCGACCGAGCTCGACGAGGCGACGAAGAAGGTGATCGAGAACTTCGACGCGCACGCGCGCGCACGCGCGACGGAGTTGCTCAAGCATCCGTCCGGTGAAGGGCGTGATCCACTGCTGCGCATCGCCGAGAGTGCGTTCTGCCTCGGCTACAAGACGGGCGTCATCGACGCCGGACAGGCGATCCGCCCGCAGATCGTGACTTCGCCCGCGCCGATCTTGCTCTCCGCTGAACTCGCCGAGGCGCGTCGTCGCGCGGACGACGAGTTCTCGCGCTACTTCATGGAGCGCGGCTACGTCGTCGCGTGGGACGGCAAGTGCGGCACGTCCGACCACTGGTACGAGATCCGCGAGGGCACGACGATCGTCTGCCAGGTCCAGGGAAGCGTCCCCCTCGCGGAGTTCCTGACGGACCTCCCGCACCTCGTCGAGGGCAAGCCCGGCGTCGGCCCCACCGACTACTGGTGCGCGTGCGAGGACGCCGCCAAGCTCCGCGCGCTCCTGGAGCGCGTCCGCGCCGCGGAGACGGGAGAGCGCCCGTGAGCACGGAGCCCGAGGACAGCACGCTCGAGGTCGAGCGCAACCTCTCCCGCGACCAGCGCCAGGCGATGATCGCGAGCTGGGCGGAGATGGCGTTCGGGCGCGAGGAGGCGACGGGCCTGCCGCAGCGGGGCCTCCGGCTGCTCGAGGAGGCGATCGAGGCGTTCCAGGCGTGCGGCGGCGACGAGGCGATCGCGCACAGGCTCGTGGAGTTCGTGTTCGAGCGCCCGCCGGGTGAGGTCGGCCAGGAGCTGGGAGGCATCGCGGTGACCGTGCTCGCGCTCGCCGCCGCGGCGGGCGCGTCGGCCGACGAGGAGGAGTGCCGCGAGATCCACCGCGTGCTCAGTAAGCCCCTGGGCGAGTTCACCCAGCGCAACGCGGCCAAGAACGCCGCGGGGTTCAAGATCCCGTGACGACCTCGTCCAAGGAGAACGCCCTGATGGAATTGCTCGCGCGGATGGAGCCAGAGGACGTCGAGCCGTACCTCCGTCGCCAGCGATCGGAGAACCTCGACGCGCTCCGCAGAGACCTGCCCACGATCAAGATGAGCGAGCTGATCGTGTACATGACCCAGGCCGACATGCTGCACATACGACTGAACGTCGACGAAGCCCTCGTCACCGAGATCGACCTCCTGGCGGCGGCGGTGCTCGTGAAGGACGAGGTCGATCGGCGCTTCCCGATCGGAGGTCGCGCGTGAAGTCTTCGATCTACGTGGCCACGATCGCGATCGCGATGACCGCGTCCTGCGCGACGCCGTCCGCCGATCGCCAGACCTACGACGTCGCGCCGCGGGGCTGGGTCGACCTGGGGAGGGCGCCGTCGCTCCTGCCGGCCGCGCGCTGCTTCGAGAAGACGGGCAACTTCCGCGACGCCAGGTGGCTCGAGGATCGCGCGAGGTCCGTCCACCAGATCTACCTCGGCGTGTCGCCGGTCGACGCGGGAGGCATGGAGATCCAGCTCGACGCCGGGCCGCCGCTCGTCGCGTCGCGCGTCGTCTGGGACGAGGCGTCTTGGCGGGGCTTCTGGGACGACGGTGACTCGACCTTCGTGGTCGCGCTCCGCTGCAAGAAGGACTGCGACGTGACGATGAGCGTCGTCCGCCGCACCGCCGGCCCCGATCGGTTCGCTGCGTCGTGCGTGGAGCGCTGGATCGGCAGCGCCACGCGGCGGGGGCCTCCGTGAAGCTCGTGGACGCGACCGACGACCAGCTCGCCGCGATCGCCGAGGCGAGCGCCACCAGCCTCGATCGGATCGGCGACGCCGCTCGAAGCGGCGCGCTCGCGCTCGCCTCCACCGCCGAGGCGCAGCGCCTGCTCGGGCAGCTCAAGGACATGCGCGACGAGCTGCGCGGCGCGAAGCTGGAGCTCGAAGATGCCACGCAGGCGATCCGCGGCCTGCAAGGTCAGCTCGCCCGCGCCGAGGCCGAGCTGGCGGAGAAGACCACCGCCCTGCGAGCGGTGGATCGGGAAGTCAGCTCGCGTCGGCTCGAGGAGCAGGTCGCGATCGCCCGCGAGGCCGAGCACCGGCTGTCGACCTCGACCATCGAGGGGCTGCGCGCGGAGAACGCGCGCCTGAAGTCGGAGAACGACGATCTTCGCGCCTCGAAGAAGAAGCTGCGCGAGGCGCTGGAGCGCGCGAGGGAGGGACGGTGAAGGACGGCGTCAAGATCTGCTGCGCGTGCGGCAGTCCCCAGCTGCCCAGGGCCGAGGATCCGCGCGGCGCCTCCGAGCTTCGGCCCTACGGCCCCGGCGGCCAGCCGATCTGCTTCGCCTGCGCGATGGACCCGGGACGTCGCGCCGAGACCGATCGCCAGTTCCGCCAGCAGCTCTCCGCCGCCGAGCGGACGGCCCTGGCCGAGGGCGGCGCGGGCGTCGTCCTGACGCCGGACGGCCCCCGAGCCCTCTTGAAGAAGGGACCGTCGTGACGCTGACCCACGAGACGATGACCGACGACGACATCAAGGAGGAGATCGCGCAGCTCGACACGGAGATCGCGATCCTCCAGGCGGCGCTCAAGATCAAGCGCGGTCCCCTGGTCGACCAGATACGCGGCAGCGCCGTCGTGATCATCAACACGCGTCGGGAGCGCAGTCGTGCCGCAGGGTGACCTCGACGAGCTGACTGGCCGCACGACCGACGGCGTCTCGCGCGGCGCGCAGTTCCTCGCGGGGTTCGCCGCGGTCGAGTCCGCGGTCCTGGCGGGTGACCGCGAGCGCGAGCGCGCCGCCTACGCCGACCTGCGCCAACTCTACGACCAGATGTCGCCGGACGAGCGCTGGGAGGTGGCGCGCCACACGGGCAACGCCTTCGCGAGGCTGGCCGAGGTCTACGCGCGCGGCGCGGTCGATCTGCCCGCTCCCCAGGACGCGGCTGCCGCCGAGGTCGACGTCAGGCGCGTGGTCCGGCTGGCCGAGAGCGTGGCCCACGCGTTCGACAACTACGTCGGCGGATCTGGGCTCGACGCCAAGCAGCTCGCGGTCGTCGTGCCGCGCCTCCTCGACGACCACGTCCACCTCCAGGCGCTGCGCCGCGCGGGCTACGGCGTCGAGGAGATCAAGAGGCTCGACGCCGAGGTCGCGAGGCTCCGCGGCGAGCTCGCGCAGGCGCTCGGCGCGAACTGGGCGCGGCGCGATCGCGAGGCGGATGCTGGTCGCGAGACCCAGGCGACGATCTCCGCCTGGGCCGAGGACCTCGCGCCGCTGGTTCGGCGCGTGCTCGACAAGGCGCATCGGCGCGCCGACGGTGGCGGCTGGACGCTGGACTGGCGCCTCCGCGACGACGAGGTCGGCGCGCTCGCGGGCACCATCGCCCGAGAGATCGTCGAGGAAGGCGCGGGCGATCGCGAGATCGCCCGTCCTGGTCGCGAGACCCAGGCGACGATCTCCGCCTGGGCGGAAGCGACGTTCGGTCCGGCCGGCTCCAACGCGCGCGCGATCGCGCGGGCCAACCGCGAGATGGCCGAGCTGCTCGAGCACGTGACGGCCGACGAGGAGCACCCGGAGGCGGCCGAGGAGATCGCCGACATCGTGATCGTGCTCTCGCGCGTGATGACGCGGCTGGGCGCCGACCTCCAGGGCGAGGTCGATCGGAAGATGGCCGTGAACCGCGCCAGGAAGTGGCGGCTCGACGGCACGGGGCACGGCTACCACGTCGAGGACGACGAGGCGGAGCGGCGATGAGTCCCTCGCACCTCGACCACGACTGTCCCTCCTGTCGATCCAAGATCGGGGAGGAGTGCTGGGTGAACATGGACATGTCCCCGCCCGGCGAGCCGATCGCGGGGAACGCCGTCACGATCGTCGGCGGCGTCTGGGTGCACGTCGCGCGCGTCCAGGTCGCGACGTTGCGTCGTCACGACGACGCGCGGGACCGCGGCGACGAACGAGCGGGAGTCTCCGACACCGACGAAGTGCTCGCTCGCGGGATCGCCGCGGCGGAGCCGCACGTCGCGCTGATCGGCTACCAACTCGTCGCGCTCGGCGGATCCGTGCCGTCGTCGCCGGAGAAGGCGGCCGAGTTCGGTCGGTTCGTGGCCGTCGAGCTGGCGCAGGCGTACGTCGAGGGATCGACCGCGCAGCTGGCCGAGCTCGCCGATCACGAGCGGCGGCGGGTGCGCGAGATGGAGGATCTGGCCGCGCACTCGCGGCAGGAGACGGCCGACCTGGAGCGCCTGACGGAGGAGACCCGGCGCACGATGGAGGAATCTCGGCAGGCTTCTCTGTGCAATCAGCGAGCCATGGACGACCTGCTCGGTCGCATCTCCGCGCTGGAGGAGACCGCGGGCGCCACGCGTCGCCTCGCGCAAGATCTCCTCGCCGCGTACCGACGCCTCGCGGAGGCCCACGAGGACTTCGTCGAGACCGACCTGGCGCGGCGCGCCGCCGCGCTCGGGCTCTCCGTTCGTCAGGAGGCGCCGTGACCACGTCGCCGCCGAAGAGCGTCTTCGTCGTCGAGAGCTACTGCGACAGCGAGGCCGGCGACCTGGTCGGCGCGTTCTCGTCCATGGCCGACGCGCTGGAGCACTGCGACCAGCTGGTCGCGACGGCGAACCGCGCCACGAGCGAGTTCGAGATCACGCGGTGCGCGCCCGAGCCGCGGGAGATCTGGAGGAGGCTCGTCGACGACGGGCGCTGGTCGAGCGAGTGGGAGCACGTCCGATGAGCAAGACGTTCCCGGCCGACATGGACCCGGCGTGCGTGCCGGCGTGCGCGGCGCTCTGCGCCCTGCCCGGCGTCGAGACGACGTCGAGCTGCGAGGGCCACGGCCGGAGGCCCCCGTCGATCGAGCTGCGCGTCGCCTCGCTCGCGGCACTCCACCCGATCGCTCGCGCGATCGACCCTCGCTACTACGGGGTCGACCCGGCCTGGGAGCTGCGCGTCGAGGAGACCGACCTCGTCGACGACCGCCTGCGCTTCGTGCTCCAGACGTCGTCGACGCCGAGGGACGCCGCGGCTGCGCTGGAGTACCTCGCGCGATCGATCGCCGACGCGGCCGAGCAGATCGTCCAGTGGGAAGTCGCGCGAGGCCGCGCGGCGCGGCTTCGGATCTCGATCTTCGGCGATCGACGCCGCGAGGTCAGCGAGGTACGCGAGGTGGTGGTGCTGCCCGGAGTGGCCGTGTGCGTGGCCGACGTCGACTCGGGCCGCTTGGGCTTCGCCAACCTCGGCGCGGTCACGATCTACCTCGGGCTGCCCGACGTGCGCCGGGGAGACGCGGGCGCGGTGCACCTCGCCCCGGGGAGCCGCCTGGAGTTCTCGTCGCCTCCGACGTGGCCCCTGTACGCGATCGCCGAGGATCCGCCGCCGCGCGTCGAACCCGTCGTCGAGGATGATGACGCGGCCGGCGATCTGCGCGAGCCAGGGGAGTGCGTCGAGTGAGCGCGGCCGGCAAGTGCGTCCTGTCCGGCGGGCTCGTGCTCAGCACGGGCAAGGACGTGCGCGTCCGGGTCGAGCTGGACTGCCCGGCGCTCGCGCCAGAAGAAGAGCGCGAGGTGGAGAGCGCGCGGATCGCGCTGCACGACCTCACGCCGATCCAGCTGCCCGAGGAGTCCGGTCCAGTCCGCGTCGACTACGACGACGACCAGCTCGACGTCGTCGACAAGATCAACGCGGCGCTGAGGTGTCACGGCCTCGCCTTCGTCGATGACGGCCTGACGCACGACGGCTACTGCATCTTCACCCTCCGCACGCGGAAGGAGGGTTCGTCATGAGCGCGTCGGCCGCACAGATCGCCGACCTCCGCGCGCTGCGCGAAGCCGCGACGCAGGGACCGCTGAGGAAGCGCTGCCTGGGGCCGGGATCGTGCCACTTCGCGATCCTGCGCGGTGACGGCGAAGAGATCGCCACGTGGTTGACCGAGGCCGACGCCGATTTCTTCATCGCGGCGCATGCCGCGATGGGTGACTTGCTGGCGTCGCCGAGCCTGCCGCGTCGAGAGTGGGACGGAGACGACAACTTTCGATAGATCAGAAAGGAAGCGGGATGAGTGAAGAGAGCATGAGCATCGCGACACCGTCGGAGAGCAACGGGAGCAACGGGCACGCGGCCAAGAGGAGTCCGCCGTCGGTGATCTCCGGTCAGCTCCGCGACGAGCTGATCCGGATCCTCCAGACGGGTGACGACAAGAACGAGGGCGCGTTCACCATCGCCGTCGCCGTCCAAGTCGAGAAGTTCGCCGTCGCCGCGCGCGAGATCCTGATGACGGAGAAGCTCGCCCAGAAGGACCTCGCGTCCCTCGTGATGATGCGCAAGCCTCACTACGGCCCGTGGAACAGCGTCCTCGGCAGCGGCTTCGTCGACGACAGCATGATGATGCCCATGCCTGCACCGATCAACAACGAGAACTTCGGCGTCCAGGCCATCCGGCAGATCGTCGAGGCGGCTCGAACGATGAGTGAGTCGCCGGCGAAGCTCGTCGAGGCGCTCGCGGTCGCGCGCTCGAACAACCTCACCGACGTCGTCGACGCCCTCGAGAAGAAGCTCGGCGTCTCGAAGGCAGAGCCGATACTCGAAGGCGTGGCGGCCAATGGGACTCCCACGCTGCCCGACGGAAGGTCCCTCCAGTGAAGTTCTACCTCCCGTCGTGGAACGGCGACTTCCGGCTCGAGGACGACGGCAAGGGCGGCACGAGGCTCGTCGTCCACGACCCGACTCCGCACGAGCAGAAGATCGTCGAGGAGTTCCTGCGCCAGGCGGCGGCCAAGGGCTGGGTGAGCGTCGTCGACCGCGAGCTCGGCCACCCCTACCGCGACCGAAGGGAGATCGCGATCGAGACGAGCCTGTCGAGGGCGTCGAAGGTCCTGCTCAAGCTCGCGCGCCCGAAGAAGCAGACGCTGACGGCGATCTCGTTTTCCGACGGCAAGCTGAGCGTCGTCGAGGGCGCCGACGAGGAGGCCGTCGAGAAGATCGCGGACGCCGTCGAGGAGGCCGCGGCGACCGAGAAGCCCGAGCAGCCCGCGAAGGCCGCGAGCGTGAAGCGGCCGACTCCGTGTTGCCCGGACTGCGAGGTCGGATCTGTCGCGCCCGCCAGCGAGGTCCTGCTCGCCTTCCTGAGCGAGGAGGAGCACGCGACCTGGGCGCGGCAAAGAGCCATCGTCGTGACGGGCGGCCTCACCGGGCACCGCTACGTCCTCGCCCACCGGCAGAGCGCCATCGCCGCCTACAACACCAAGATGTGCTTCGACCTGGACGACGGGCATGTCCTGCACTTCCACGACAACAGCGTGCCGCCCGAGGAGGAAGTGCTCGCCGCGAAGCTGATCCTGGAGCACCGCGAGCCGTGGCTGCGCAACGAGGCCACGCTCCTCGAAGGCTACAACATGAAGTTCAAGAATCCGTTCGGAGGTCTCGGCGACGGCGTCGAGAGCACCGCCCTCGTGAGCGCGATCGGCCGCTTGGTCAGGGGTGACTGACGTGACCACGACGACCGACCCGAGCCCCGTGGTGCACGTCCTCTCGCAGGAGGGCCAGCCCTACGGCTCCGAGCGCCGCTGCTGCAACCACTGCGGCGCCATGATCTGGGGCGCGTCGGCACTGCTCCACGTCGACAACTGGACCGACTGGCGCGAGAACCCGAACAACTGCGGAGCGTGGGGCTGGGGTGCGCTCGTCGATCGCGGAGAGGTCCGGACCACGACGACCGACCCGGGTCCCGTGGTGCACGTCCTCTCGCAGGAGGGCCAGCCCTGCGGCTCCGAGCGCCGCTGCTGCAACCACTGCGGCGTCATGATCTGGGGCGCGTCGGCACCGCCCCACGTCGACAACTGGGCCGACTGGCGCGAGAACCCGAACAACTGCGGAGCGAGGCGATGAGACTGACGGACGACCAGTGGCGCGACTTGCTCCGGCGGGCGCACGTCCACCACGACGGCTGCTACGGGCGCTACGAGCCGTGCGGCGAGCACCACGCGCACGACGACGAGTGCGGAGCCCGGCCGCTGTGCTGCGGGCTGCGCGAGGACGCGCCGCTGGTCGTCGCGCTCGACGAGCTGCGCGAGCTGCGCGAGCGCCGCGCGGACGCCCTGACCGACGAGGAGCGCGAGGCCCTGACCACCGCGCGGGACGTCTGCTCCGACTCCGACGTCCTCGACTGGGACAGCTACGACCAGAAGAATCGGGCGATCGCGGTCCTCGATCGCGTGCTCAGGGAGGCGACGTGACCTCGCGCGAGACGATCTACGCCCAGATCGAGGCGGAGCGCCTGCGCCAGATCAAGAAGTGGGGTGACGCCGACCGCGACGACCACCGGCCCGGCCGGTGGCTGCGCCTGATCGCCGAGCACCGCGACCGCGCGATCCGCGACAAGCGCCGTCCCGACGCGTTCCGGCACCAGCTCGTCGTGATCGCCGCCCTGTGCGTCGCGGCCGTCGAGGCCCACGACCGCAGGCAGGGGACGGTCCCGTGAGGCTGCGACAGCACCTGACCTACCGTCTCGGCGCCGCCGCGTTCGACGTCGCTCTCGTCGCCCTGGTGATGGCGAGGCGCGAGCTCGGCGTCGGGTTGATGATCGGCGTCGTCGCGGGTGCGATCACGTCGGCGATCCGCGATCAGCGACGCGCCCGACGATCGCCGCTCTCCGAGGAGACCCTGTCGTGAGTCCTCAGCAACTCCCCGGCCCTCCGATCCGCGACGTCACGCTCCGCGAGATGCTGGAGGCGATGGCGCACTACGACGACGACGCGACGTTCCGGTGGTTCCAGACGTCCGTCACGAACGGTCGCGGCGAGCCGCAGGCGACCGACACCCTGCGCGTCACGATGCGGCAGGCGCGGCTCGAGGTGCCGCGGTGAGCGCGCCGTACCGCGAGGTGGACGCCGCCGCGAGGCGGCGGGCCGCGATCCGCGAGGCCGCGCGCGTGCGCGACGCGCTCGACGGGAGCGATCGCTTCTTCTGCGTCGCGAGGCATCCCACGACGCGGCAGTTCCAGATCGGATCGTCGCAGGAGATCATCGACGCGATCGACGGCTGCCTGCGCGAGCTGGAGGCCTCGTGAGCGGCTTCCACACGGCCACCCTCTGCGCCGACTGCGACCCGCCGGTCGTCGCGATCTCCACGGGCTACGGGTCGCGGTGCCCGAGGTGCGGTCAGGTCGACGAAGCTCGGCGCGATGTGCAGATCGCCACGATTGACGACGGTCCCCTGGCCCGTCGGGTCCTCGTCGACACTGCGCTCCGGTCCGACGGCGACGCCTACTTGCTCGCCGAGCTCGCGCGGCGATTGCTCGATCGCGCCGGGAAGGCGAGCCGATGAGGTGGCGTGACTCGATCAAGGGGCTGTTCGGCGACGCTCGTCGGATGATCGACGAGGCCGAGCATCACGCCACGACCGCGATCGACGACGCGGAGAAGGAGATGGCCGAGGCCGAGCGCGAGGCCGCCTCCGCGGAGCCCGGCGAGACGGTCACGACCCGGCGCGAGGAGGTCCGGGCCGACGGCACACGCGTCGTCACCACGGTCACCCGGACCCGGACGTGCGTCGTCACCACGGAGCGGAAGTCGTGATCGCGCTCTGGGAGGCCCTCGCCGACGGCAGCCTGGCCGGCACCGCGATGCTGGGCGTCATCTGCATCGCGATCCTGATCGGCCGGCACCTCCGGCGCGACCCGGTGCCGCGTCGCGGGACTCGCCGGCACCGCGAGGACTTCGCGCACGAGACGACCGACGGCGTCCCGCTCGGGCTGTCGGCGGACTACGACCGCCTGCCCATGATCGAGCGCCCGTACGCGTACTACTGCATGACCTGCGACGCGCTTCACCTGGACGGGGAGCGTCGCATGTCCAACGGCAGCCACGTGCTCGCCATGATGTGCCGCGACTGCCGCGAGGTCGGCCGGGCGCGCTGGATCGCGGAGCACGGCGCCGATCTGCCGCGCGCCGTCGCGAGGCACCGGTGAGGGCAGCTCGCAAGACGGAGGCAGCTCCTCCGCCGATCGATGAAGACGATCCGCCGCCGAGGAGGCGCCCGAAGTTCTGCCCGTGGTGCGGAGGTGCCTCGGTCGTCAGGCGCTGGGTGCCCAACAAGCTGTTCTCGATCCACTCGAGGATCGGCGTCCGCGTCGCGCACGTCTGCCTCTCGTGCAAGGTGGCGGTGCAGGCGCGCGCGTTTCCGTCGCGCCCGCTGTTCGAGACCAAGCGCGAGGCGCGGGCGGAGGCGGAGCGTGCTCGCGACGAGCTGGAGGCCAGCGGGTTCGACTCGGTCTACGTCCAGAGTCTCTACGAGCGCGGGAGGTGCACGTGCGCCGGGCGCTCGGCACTCTTGCCGAGGCGCCCGTGCCCCCAGCACGCGCCGCTGCCGAAGAGGAGTCGTCGATGACCGAGGAGAAGGCTGACATCATGCTGGCCCTCCCCTGCATCGAGCGCTGCGGCAAGAGCATCATCGCGCGGCTGCCGCTGGAGGCCGTCGCGCTGGAGGCCGTCCTCGCCGCCAAGGACTGGTTCCTGTCGGTCATCACGCCGCCGGGCCAGCAGGTCGTCACGGCGGTTCTGTGCCCGACCTGCGCGAGGAAGGTCCACGCGCCCCAGGTCCTGGCCGAGATGCGCAGGCGCCGGAAGGACATCCCGTCGTGAGACGCGACGACGTCGACTTCGACCAACTCGAGCGCGACTCCCTCAACGTCGACTGCCCGAGTTGCGCCGCCGCCATCGGCGCGCCTTGCGTCGAGTACACGCACTACGTGCGCGTCGCTGCCGCGCATGGTTGGCATGCCTTGACTTGGGATCAACTCTGGAGACACGCGCTAGAAGCCCTCAAGAAAGGAGAGTCGTGACCACCGACGACCAGATCCGAGAGATCTCGACCGGCCTGACCGGCGCGCAAGCGGACGCGATGGAGACGCCCCTCGTCCACGACGCCCTCGGCGTCTGGCACGACCTCGCTCGCGCGCTCGCGGGCAAGAACGGCTACGGCGGCGACGTCGCCGAGATCTACGCCTACCGGCTCGTGCCGCCGTGGCTGCGCCCGTACAACACCACCGAGGAGGCCGAGGCGCAGGCGCCGCTGGCCGGCAGGAACCTGACCAGGATCCTGCGCCGGTTCGCCGACCTCCACGAGGGGACCACCTTCGAGATCGAGGAGGGACGCGGCGTCTTCGCCGCGATCGACCTCGGCGAGGGCGGTGCGGGGTGCCCGCCGTTCTCGCACCGCGTCCACCTGCGCGTGTCGAACGTGCCGCGCGCACGGCGCCAGTTCGCGGAGAGCCTCCTGGCCCTGTGGAACCGCGCGGAGAGCCTCCTGGCCCTGTGGGACCGCGCGCACGACCTGAAGGCGCTGCTGCCCGAGCCGGACTTCACCGCGTGGTCCGGCGCGACGAAGGACCTCCTGATCGCGCTCGGCCTGGAGTGGGACGCGGCCAGCGAGGCGTACGTGATCCGGAGGAAGTCGTGACGCTCCCCCAGGCCGTCGCCGAGGCGCTGCGCCTGATCAGCAGCGACGCGCGCGTCGTCACCGCCGAGATCGAGGTCCTGAGCAAGACGTTATCCGATACCGTCCAGTATCGCTTCGTGAAGGACAAGCAGAGCGAGCGCAGCTACCGCGTCGAGCGTCGCAAGATCATCGTGAGTGAGAGCACCACAGGCGTCGGCCAGTGGGCCACGTCGCCCGGCTTCGACGTCGACGACGTCCTCGGCGAGTGTGTACGCATGAGCATCACGCTGCCCGCTCAGGACGCCCCCGCGCCGGGGCCCTTCCCCAACTTCTTCGACCTCGTCGAGCTCGTCTCGGCGCAGCATCGCCACGCGCTGGCCGACGTCCGATCGCTCCGCGCCGATCGGGACAAGCTGCGCGGCGTCGTCGAGGCGCTGCTCGCCGTGCTCGGCAAGACGGTCCCCGCCGACGAGATCGCGCGCTGGCGCGAGTTGGCGGGTCTGCCGGAGGCTCCGCCGTGAGCCTGGTCGAGGAGGTCGACGCGCGGCTCAAGAAGATCCGCTGGCAGCAGGAGATCGCCCGGCGCGGTCAGGAGAGGAGGCAAGACGTGTCCCCAGAGCTCGCAGATGCACTTCGCAACGAGATCCGCGCCGCGCTCGACGCGGGCGGGCAGCCCTTCGACGTCAACGTCGCTCGGCGCGTGTACGACCTCGCGATGGCCGCGCGCGACATGTGCGTCGCCGCGTCGACGAGCGTCAAGGAGGCCGTCGACCAGATCAAGGAGACCAACGGTCCGATGGAGAGCCTCCAGGATCCGGACGCGCCCGAGCCCGCCGCGCAGGCGGCCGAGACGTTCGGCGCTCGGATCCTGCGCGAGCTGATCGCGATCGTGCCCGCGATGATGCGGCAAGGCGGCGGCGACGACCCCCGCGGGCTCGTCCACGCCATCGCCGAGGCCAGGTCGCGCGGCATGAGCGACGTCGCCGACGAGCTGGAGAGGAAGCTCCTCGGCAAGGCGCTCTCGGGCCCCCGGCCGGTCGACCTCGCCGTCACTGCCATTCGGTACGGCAGCTTCGAGCACGGCTTCTCCGACGGCAAGCAGAACCTCCAGCCCGCGGTGGACGATCCGGACTACAAGGCGGGCTACCTCCGGGGCACCGAGGAGCGCTACCTCGCTGCCGCGCAGGAGGCCGTCGAAGAAGACCACGGCGCGGCGATCGCGCGGGACGTCCGCCTCGGCCGCACCAGCCAGGAGATCCGCGACGAGATCATCGCGAAGGTCGGGATGATGGGCGCCGCGAGGACGCCGGAGATGCAGGCCCGCCACGACGCGGCCGTCGAGCGCGAGCGGGCGGCGGCCCAGGAGCCGGATGAAGATCCGCGGGTCGTCGGCTACCAGGGCGGTCCGAACATCCCGGCCAGTCGGCGCGTCCTCGACCACGGCGGGCGCTCGTTCGAGCTGAGGACGCTGGGTCGCCTGGACGACCTGAACGTGTACGTCTGCGGCTGCGGTCGGCCGATCCGGCAGTTCGACAAGGACGCGCTCGACTGCCCGCAGCGCCCGCCCACGCTCGTGACCATCGGCTACGAGCCTCTGGTGGGGAGCCTGCTCTACGGAGATCGCGCGCCGTGAGGGCTTCGAGAAAGACGTGCGCGGGTTGGGAAGTCGTCTGCCCGGATGGGCGCGTGCGGCACTTGCCGTATCACAACCTGGGCGACGCCAAGAGCCACGCGAGGTTCGCGTCCGACCCGGTCCACTTCGCGAAGCGCGGCTGTCGCCTGGCACCCAAACCAGGCCGGCTAGAGCGCCAGCAGCCGTCGTGTCCTGGCGGGAAACACGCTGTCCGCGCCGTCGTGCTTGAGCATCAGGCAGGTGCGTCGTGATGAGACCGGGCACGTGGTGGATCGCGTCGAAGAAAGATCCGCGCTGGTCCGCGCACGGCCAGGGCGACGTCGGGATGTTCGCGACGCCGACCGAGGCCAAGGCCAAGCTCGCCGAGCTGACGAAGATCTACGGTGATCCGCCGGACGACCTCGAATTCGGCTACATGAAGGACTGAAAGGAGACCGCGATGCGCGCTTGGTACGTGCCCTCTTGGAACGGTGACTTCCGCCTCGTGCCGGGCGACGACGACGAGACGTCCAAGCTCCTCGTCATGCAGCCGACGCCACACGAGGTCCAGCTGATCAACAGCTTCCTGACCAAGGCCCACAGGAAGAAGTGGACGGACGATCTGCTCTCCGAGGACGACGCCTACGACACGCTGACGATCGTGCTCCGGGCCCCCATCACCAAGACGGGTCCCCTGCTCGTCCGCGTGACCAAGCCAGCCGATCGCACGCTGACCGCGGTCAGCTTCAAGAACGGCCGGCTCGAGGTCGCCGAGACCGGAGCGCTGGAGACGATCGTCGCCGAGGCTGCCGAGGATCCCGAGGCCAAGGCCGTCTCGGTCGCGCGCCCGACGCCGTGCTGCCCGCGGTGCGAGGTCGGCGCGGTCGATCCAGCGCGGGAGGTGCTGCTCTCGTTCCTGAGCGCGCAGGAGCACACGGACTGGTCCGAGCACCGCGCGATCATGGTGCGGGGCGGCCTGTCGGGGCATCGCTACCTCCTGGCGCACCGCAGGTCGCAGACCGCCGCGCGCCTGGGCAAGATCTGCTACGACCTCGACGACCACTGCGTCCTGCACTTCCACGACGCGAGCGTGCCGCCCGAGGAGGAGGTCCTGGCCGCCAAGCTCATCCTCGAGCACCGAGAGCCGTGGCTGCGCAACGAGGCGACGGTCCTCCAGCAGGGAAGAGACGGCCGGTGGGTCGACCTCGGCTTCTCGCGCTACAAGAACCCGTTCGGCGACGCCTCCGACGGGCGCGACGACGCGGCGGTCACGGCGATGGTCGGGATGGTCGGCGAGGTCGCGGCACGAGCGCTGCGGGCGGCGAAGTCGTCGTGAACGAAAGGCGGTCGAAGCTACCACTGCTCGTGGTCGACGGCGTCGACGTCAACGAGTCCGCCCACCGCCTGGCCGACCAGGCGATCGCCGAGATCGAGGTCCTGAAGGTCGGCGCCAAGCGACTCGTCGCGGTCATCGAGTGCTTGTTCGTGTGCGAGGACGCCGGCGCGCAGCTCCCGCCCGAGCTGGTCGACCAGATCCTGAGGGGGATGGACGACCTGATCGTCGCGTGGCAGACGAGCGTGCCCAGGAGAGGATCGTCGTGAGCACGGAAGCGTGGCCGCTGAGGATGCGCGACGAGATCGAGCGGATCAAGTGCCGTCGGTGCGGCGCCGAAGTCGGCGCATGCTTCAAGCCGCAGGACGCCGCGGCGATCGCCGCGATCCAGTTCGACGGCGATCGCGAGGGCGCGCGCACGGAGTTCCACTTCGAGCGCGTGCTCGACTACGTGCAGCCGGACGTCGTGCTCACAGTGAGGCTGATGAAGGAGGAGATCGCATGACCGCGCGCTTCCGCTCGTTCAAGATCCAGATCCTCTCGAAGGGCGACGGCTTCCAACTGGAGTTGGCCGACGTCGACGGCAGGGCCATGCTCATCATGACCGACGTCGGAGAGCCGCTCGCGCCGGAGACCTACGCGCAGGAGGCGTACGGCATCGCCGACTCCTTCAGCGAGTCGGAGATCCGGCAGGTCGGTGAGGAGCTGCGGCGACGGCTGGTCGATCGGCGGACGACGAGGCAGCCGTGACCGACGACCTCTCCCGCCGCGGCCTCGACCTCGAAGGATTCGCGCAGGCGCTGCGAGTCGCCCACTGCGCCAAGGCGGGCGATCATCCGTGCGTCGGCACGTGCACGATCACGCCGAGCGGCGTCGAGCTCCAGTGCAAGGTCTGCGGCGAGGGTCGCGAGCCCGTCGCGCCGGCCGAGTCACTCGACGAGGTCCGGGTGGCCAAAGTCGCGCTCTCGGGTCTGGGCGTCGACTGGGACGCGATCGCGCCCGAGACCCAGCGGCGGATCTACGCCCTGGTCAGGGCCACCGACCTCGTGCGGCGGCGGGGGATGCCGTGACGGCCGACGGACCCTACCGCACGCCCGCCGTGCCAGCCGTGTCCGCGATCGATCTCCTGGCGGATCGCATCGCGGTCCTGCGGGAGAGGATCCGTGCCGCGTCCTGGTGGCAGCGGCGTCGCCTCCGGCGTGATCTGGAAGGGCTCGTGAAGGAGCACGCCGACCTGACCTCGAAGGCGCGCATCGCGAGGATCGAGCAGCTGATCGCCAGGGCCAACCGCGCCTTCCGGGAGCGACGCGATGGGTGATCTCGCGCTGCGCGTCCCCGACGGCTGGACGCTGGAACCGATGCGGGGTGCGCGGGACGTCGTCGTCCTGACCGCGCCGAAGATCGGTGGCGCGACGATCGACTTCGGGAGGCGCGGCTTCCGCGGCGGCTTCTACGTGCTCAGCGGCCGGTTCGTCGGCGAGGAGCTGACCCACAGGGGGAGCAGGCGCAAGAAGTACGAGGGCCGCGGCTGGAGGCAGGCGATCGTCGACGACGCGGTGGCGTGGCTCCAGGCCGCCGGACCCGCGTCTCACCCCGCGCGCTCGTAGAGGCTCACGAACTGCGGGCGGTCGCCCAGGCACGTCTCGTGCGGATGATCGGCCTTCCGCCGCAGGCAGTAGTAGCAAGTGATCCGCATCAGGGCCTCGAAGCCTCGAAGCGATCGAGGGCCGCTGCGAGCGCGATCGACAGCGTCTCGCCGTTCGCCGACGAGGCACCGACTTTGGAGTGGTGGACGATCACAGAGCACGAGGGCTCGATGAACCTTCGCTCGTCGTCGCGGTACTTCACCGTGAGAAGCGGATAATTGAGGCGCCTCAGTCGTGCCTCCAACTCGGTCAGCTCGCTCATCGATGGTTCCTCCTCAGCTCTTCGTCCTGACCGCGCCCGACGCGGACTTTCGAGGACGCCTCGCGGGCTCGACAACTAGATCGAGTCCTTCGACGGGCAGGACCTGCGACGGAGGTCGCAGCACGCAGAGATTGAGCATGTTTCGCGCCCACTCGCTGGGCGCCTCGTCGGCTTCCTTGGCGGCCTTCTTCCACGCGGCGATCTCGCGAGGGCGCGCTCTCATCGCGAACAGAGAAGATCGCTTCGATGCCACGAGTCTCGTGTATAACAGGTGTTGCACAAAAAGCAAGGCGTGTGCTAGGAACAAAAAGACATGATCGAGATCGAGAGCACCGGCGTCCCCATCAAGGCGTGGGTCGAGGGCGTCCCCGTCGAGGACGAGGCCCGGGCGCAGCTCCAGCGCGTCGCCAGGCTGCCGGTCGTCTGGCCGCACCTCGCGGTGATGCCCGACGTGCACTGGGGCATCGGCGCGACGGTCGGATCGGTCGTGTCGACCAAGGGCGCGATCATCCCGGCGGCGGTCGGGGTCGACCTCGGCTGCGGCATGTCGTGCGCGTGCACGAACCTCCGCGCGAAGGATCTTCCCGACTCGCTCGCGCACGTGCGATCGGCGATCGAGGCCGCCGTCCCGCACGGGCGCACGAACAACGGCGGATCGGGAGACCGCGGCGCGTGGGGAGACGTCCCCGCGGGCGTCGATCTGGCGTGGGGCGCTCAGAAGGCGGCCTACGACGAGATGTGCGCGCGGCACCCCAAGATGCGCGCCCACAACACGGTCGGCCACCTCGGCACGCTCGGCACGGGCAACCACTTCGTCGAGGTCTGCCTCGACACCGACGACCGCGTGTGGGTGATGCTGCACTCCGGCTCCCGCGGCGTCGGCAACCGCGTCGGCAGCTACTTCATCGAGCTGGCCAAGGAAGACATGCTCGCGGCGCACGGCGACCTGCCCGAGGACGCCGACCTCGCGTACCTCGACGAGGGCACCGAGCACTTCGACGACTACGTCCGCGCCGTGTCGTGGGCTCAGCGCTTCGCGCGCATCAACCGCGAGATCATGATGGGAGCGGCGATCCACGCGCTGCGCTCGGCGATCGGCCGCCCGGACGTGCGCGTGGTGGCGGAGGTCGTCGACTGCCACCACAACTACGTCCAGCGCGAGAGCCACTTCGGGCAGGACCTGTGGGTGACGCGCAAGGGCGCGGTGTCCGCGCGCGCCGGCGAGTTCGGGATCATCCCGGGCTGTTTCGCGGCCGGCACGCGGCTTCTCATGGCCGACGGTACCTACAAGAACATCGAGGACGTTCGCGTAGGTGATTCGGTCATCTCCAGCTCTGGAGAACCCTCCAAGGTAACAGACACGTTCGCGCGCGGGGCCATGCGCGTCTGGCGCTATCGCGGCAACAACTTCCACGCAGACACGGTGGTGACTCCGGACCACCTGCACTTCATCGGGGACATGTCGTCCTCGAACTATCAGACCCAAGGGCGCGTGAAGGTCTTGTCGCGACCAAACCGCGACGGCACCAGCAAGTACACATGGTGTCCGTTGAACGAGTTGCCGGGCAGCTTCACGTTCCTTCTTCCGCGCAAGATCGATTTTGCGTCAATGCCAAAGACCTTCGACGTGGCGCACGAAGGACGCCGACTCGTTCCGTCGTACGCCCTCGGTTACAGCTTCGGCGCCTTCCTCGGCAACGGCACGTCACGCTACGTCGCAAAAGACGGAGGTCAGATCAGCTGGAGTCGTGACGCAACGAAGCCGGAGATCGTTGACAAGATCGCCGCTCAGACGCACGAGGCCTTTCAGATCGAGACCAAGATCTACTCAGACGGCAGTGTCAAGCTGTGCGTCGTGCACAGCGCGAGTCTCGCGCGTCTGTTCGAGACCTTCGGTAAGCGCACACGTAAAGAACTGCCGAACATCTTCTGGGCGCATCAACCGGACTATGTACGTGGTCTCTATGACGGCCTCATCGACACCGACGGACACACGATTGATGGGGTCGACAAGTTCACGAACACGTCGACCGCGCTGATCGAGCAGTTCGGAATATTGCACTACCTGCTGTTTGGTTACTTCCCGTCCATCAGTAGACGAGAACCCACGGCTGGTGGACTGCCGAACGTTGCAGATGGTGACTGCCAGCCTGGCTATCGCGCCGCCGCTCTAAAGAATTCGGCGGCTGTTCTCACGCCCGACTACCAACTGGTGGCCCGCCTCACGCATACGGAAGGAACCGGCGAGGTAGTCGACACCTTCGACATCGAAGTGGACAACCTCGACCACAGCTTCGTCGCGAACAACGTCATCGTGCACAACTCGATGGGCGCCAGGAGCTTCATCGTGCGCGGGCGCGGCAACGCCGAGGCCCTGCACTCGTGCAGCCACGGCGCCGGCCGGTCGATGTCGCGCGGCGCGGCGAAGAAGAAGTTCACGCTCGCCGACCACGCCGCGGCGACCGCCGGCATCGAGTGCCGCAAGGACGAGGGCGTCATCGACGAGACGCCCGGGGCGTACAAGAGCATCGACGCCGTGATGACCGCGCAGCAGGACCTCGTCGAGGTAGTCGCGACCCTGCGCCAGGTCCTGTGCGTGAAGGGGTAGGCATGCTGACCGCCGACACGATCACCGACGCGCAGATCTGCGAGTTGTCCGCTCGCCACTGCGAGTGCCGACCACTGGACATCGAGTGCGTCTCGCATTCCCACGACTGCGACGCAGATGTCGCCGAGATATGCCGCACGGCACTCGGTGGAGCGCCGCTCTGGCCAGATTGCATGCGCGCGGCCCGCGCCCGCTGCGCCGAGATCCTCAACGCGCGCGAGGGCGCCGCGCGATGACGGCGAAGCTCGAAGACTTTCAACTGAAGTACGCCGACACGGTGCTGGCTCTCCACGTCTACGTGCGCGCCAACCAGGACGTGGGCAAGCTCCAGAAGAATGTGATCCGCGCGGGCAAGGGACCGCGGCTCGACGCCATCGCGGCGTGGACGGAGATCTGCCGCCCTGGTCAGAAGCCAGGATGGGAGGTCGACAAGTTCGGCGACCAGCGGGCGCAGGTCGAGGAGTTCCTTCGGACGTCGACGGGCGAGGTCGTGGCACTCCACCTGTTCGTCAACACCGACGCCGATCCTCGCAAGCTCGGCGAGAACGTCATGCGGGCAGCACGTGGGCCGCGATTCGACGACGTGACGTGCGTCGTCGAGCACTACGAGGGCGAGAACGGTCGCAAGATCTGGAGCGTGATCCAAGGCGTCGTGAAGAAGATGAGCGCCGATCCCACCGCGAGGCCGTTCTCGGTATGAGCAGAACTTCCATGAACGCGAAGCGAAAGCTCCTGTCGATGCGACATACCGATGACGGGATCCGTGTGTCTGACGATCCACCGATTGGTCCTGTCGATCCAGGCGTCCAGATCGAGATCTCGGCGCAACATCCTCATGTGAAATTCATCGCCTTCATCGTGAGTCAGGTATCGGCTGGCTGGCAGATCGATCAGATCACGACGGGCGGACAACAGCGCTTGAGAGAACCGTGCAATGCCGCCAATTTCGTCCCAGCGCAGCCGTTTTCATTCACGCGACAGACGGCGTTTACAATCTTGGCTCTGTGTGCACATGACGTCACTCCCAGCACGATTGATCTTGGCGACGGCGTCGAGTGCGCACTCCGCGTGACGAACAAGACGACGATGCCGGCGTACTTCGACGCGGCGTTCGTTGTCGAAGAAATCGAGAGTCGGATGAGCGCGGCATGAAGGACAAGGAAGCCAAGCTCGCCGCCGACAACCGCCGGCTCCGGCGCGAGGGCGCCCGGCTCCGGTCGACGCTGCGCGCCGCCATCGCGATCATCGAGCGCCAGGGCGGCTACGTCGTCGGTGACGACGTCAAGGCGCTCGCGAGGAGGGGCCGCCGATGACGACGACCCACGAGGTCCGCTTCCCGCGCTACCACGACGACGTCGAGTCGGAGCGCCGGACGCTGTTCCACGCGGTCGTCGACGGCCACGCGTGGGCCGCGGGCGACGGCCTCTACCTGCGCGCCGAGCCGGGCTTCCCGCGCTGCAAGGTTGCCGTCCTCGCCGACGTCCGCCAGGTGCACCTGCTCGCCGAGCTCGACGCCGACCTCGGCAAGCTCGCCGCGAAGGATCGCGCGGACTACCTCGCGCGCTGGGACGATCTCCACCCCGAGCTGCCGTCCGAGGGCGATCCGCTGGTCTGGCGGATCGAGTTTCGCTACGGCATGTGGAAGGAGCCGGGCGATCCTCCCGATCCGCCCGAGTGGAGCCTCGCGTCATGATCGTCAAGCACGGTGAGGGCCGTACGGAACACGGACCTGGCGTCAGCGTCGAGCTGACTGGCGACGAGGTCGCCACAGCGATCGATGCGTGGCTGGTCGCGCTCGGCGTCCACGTCAGCGGGCCGCGCACGGTCACCGTGAACGGTGCGTTGTGCGAGTCAGGCCGCGTCTACGTCGATCCATCAGGGTTCGTGATCGCTAACGGCGAGAAGATCTCCGGTCGAGGGTGAGACAGAGAGGGTAAAACTAATGAAGAAGCTCATCATCACGCTGCTCGCGGCGTGCACGGCATCTGCGCCGAGCACGAACGCGCCCATACCGCCGGACGGCCCGCCGCAGTTCACGTGCTCGTCGAGCGGCGGCGACGTCTGTGACGCGGCGATCGTCATCGGCTGGCAGGGGTGCGAGCGCCGCACGCGCTGCGGCCCGGCGATCCCGGCCGGCCAGGACGTGCAGGGGTGCGCGGTCGCCTACGTCGCGACGGTGTGCTCGGTGTTCGACTGCTCGATGACCGAGGCCAACATGAACGCGGTGATCGCGTGCGCTGACCAGCTCGGCGAGGCGCCGTGCGACCAGCAGGTGACGTGCACGCCATGAGCGCGAGCGACGACGACAAGAAGGCGCTCGTCGATCTGCTCGTGCGCCACGGCGAGGCGCACCGCGCCCAGATGGTCGGCATGATCCAGCAGACGCTCCGCGCGCTGGCCAAGGGCGTCGACGGCATCGCCGACCAGCACGCGGGCAACGAGTGGACGCGAGAGTGGGTCGAGTTGGTCAAGCACGCGGCGAACGCCCTGCGGACCGCGGCCGACCACGTCCAGCTCCCGCCCCTCGCGCCGCACGGCGAGGTCCCGTCGTGACGAGGAGCAGCTCGCTGGATCCGGTCGAGGCGTTCGCCAAGGCGATCGGCGGGCGGCGCGTCTGCCGGGCGTGCGCGCCCTACCTGCGCGCGCAGGTCGCCGGCCGACCCTCGGACCACGATCGATGCGACGACTCCGAGTGCGGCTGCCGGTGCCACGACGCCGAGAGGGCGAGCTGACGATGAGCGCGAAGAAGAAGGCTGCGCCAGAGCCAGCCTATCCGAAGGTCGTCGAGACCTACCGGGAGCCGAGCTGGGAGCTGCGCCACCTGGAGTCGCGTGCGCCGACCGTGTTCAACGGCGTCGTGGCGATCCGTCGCTACCGCGTCACGGCGGAGCTGATCGAGGAGCCCGTCGAGGTCCTGCGCGATCGGCTGAGGAAGCTCTGGCGGCAGAGCGAGCCGAACATGCACAGCCGTGGCCCGATGCGCCAGGTCGCCGAGCAGCTCGGGATGGACCCCGAGGAGCTGCGGCACGACGACCAGGGGATCGACCACGGGAGGTCGCGGTGAGCGAGGACGCGTGCAGGGCGTGCGAGGCCGGGCTTCCGCTGGTCTGGTGCGTCCAGAGCCGCAGGATGGTGCACCTCCGGGGGCTCGGGACGCACGCGTGCGCCCGCGCCGACGCCAGGGAGCGCCGCGCCAGGGCCGTCGCCAACGACCGCGGCAACGACGACCAGAGGGGGCGCTAGCGTGAGGGTGCCGGATCCAACGACCGCCGCGATCGCGGAGCAGGTGGCCGAGCGCGAACAGCTCCGCGCCGAGGTCGCGCGCCTTGTCGACGAGAACGCGACGCTCCGCCGCTTCCTCGACGCCGAGAAGGCCCAGTGCGACGGCATGGGCAGGCGCAACCTGGAGGTGATGGCGATCCTCGGCGGCAGCTACCCGGACGGCGTCGTCGAGCGCGCCCGCGCGGTCGTGATGGAGAACGCCCGGCTCTCCAAGGCGCTCGCCGAGGCCTACACCGACAACGAAGTGACGATCGCCGACCGGGATCGTCTTCGCGCGTTGGTCGAGAAGGCGTGCGGCGAGCTGGACGACACCGGGGGTGAGTTCGCCGCGCAGCGAGCCGTCGAGATCCTCCGAGAGGCTGGGATCAACGATCCGGTTAACCCATGAGCGACCAACGCTTCGACGGCAAGAGCGGACGGACGCCGAGCGCGCAGGCTCGTCGTTACATCCATGCTTATCCGGTTAACACCCAAGGAGTGATGTAATGCGCAAGAAGGATGAACTAGACAAGAAACACACCTGCATGGCGCACGCGCACAGCGAGGAGATGGTGTTCGTGCTGCTGAGCCGCGATGCGGCAGCGCCCGTCGCCATCCGCGCGTGGGTCGCCGAGCGCCTGCGGCTGGGCAAGAACGTCGAAAGCGACGAGCAGATCATCGAGGCGCTGGCGTGCGCGCAGACGATGGAAACCGAGGGGCGCAAGTGGGTTGGCCATCCTGAGCACTATCCGTTCGGTATGGGCGAGGAGTCACGACGCCTGCATCGCGAGTACAACCGACTCGTTCGCGAGCAAGCGGCCGGAGCGCGTAACGGCGCAGAGGTTCGCAAGCTCACCGACGAGTGCGAAGCGAAGGGCATCATCCTGGTCACAGGCGGCGAGAACCTGTGACGTTGGGTGACAACCGGATAGGCATGGTTACATCTACGAGCGGCTAGCCGTGATGCTCAAGGAGGACATGTACCAGCACCCGGAACCTGACGGCGGGTCGTTCGTGCTCAAGCACATCGACAACGAGTTCGACGAGCGCCGCATTCGCAAAGAAGCTCAGAAGGTGATCTCTGAGCTGCACCGGAAGGCCAATCACTGATGAGCATCAAGAAGACGTTGGCTCGCGCCGCCGATCGTCTCACCGACGTCAGTCCGGCGCCGGTCGCCGGCGTGCGCGCCGTGCCTGCGCGAGGACGGTCGCCCCGCGAGACCGCGGCAGAGGCCAGGCGGATCGCCGCGTCCGCTCGCGCCAAGCTCTCCCCCAAGCAGCGCGAGCTGCTCGCGCGCGCGGCGTCCGGCGAGGATCGCCAACTCCCCGAGCGCCTGCACGAGGAGCGGGGGCGCCGGCCGTTCGTGGTCCCGGCGCGGCGCTGGTTCGTGCCGCCGGGGTTCCTCGTGCCGGAGGGATCCGCCGAGTACAGCGCGGCACGCACGCTCGTTCGCTCTGGGCTGCTCAAGCGCGATTATGCACCGCAGTCGCCAGAGCTGCCGCACGGCCTGGGCGGTTACAGCATCACTCCGAGGGGCAGGAGGATGCTCGCGTGAGCACGAAGTACGAGGACGACGGCGCCGACGGTTTCGACGTCTGGCCGATGGCCGACGAGGCGAGCGTCCGCACGTATATAGCCTCGTCGCCGGAGGGCGCGGCCAAGCAGCGCGCGCGGGACGACTACGCCGCCGAGGAGGGCTTCGCGCGCGACGGCGACTACCTCGTGCGCGACCGGCTGACCGATCGCGTCTACCGGATCGCCGTCGACTACTACATGCGGCCAGAGTTCGTGGCCGGGGAACCTCGCGAGGTCCCGATGCCGCCGGCCGTCCACGTCCTGTGGGGCGGGCAGGCGATCTGCGACGACAAGCGCGTGGGCGGCCTGCCGAAGGACTGGCCCGACGGCCAGCGCTGGATCTCGCTCCGGGACGTCGCCGACGGCGCCGCGGCCCCCGCGGATCGCTGCTCGGCGTGCTGGGACAAGGCGCCGGGGCTCGTCGCGGGGCTGCGGCGGATCGGGGCCGATCGATGAGCAAGGTCCGCGACGAGGCGATCCTTCGCCTGAGGAACCGCGTCGCCAGGCTCGGGCGCCTCCTCGAGCTGGAGGCCCCGGATCCCATCTTGATCAGCGAGTGCCTCCTGATCGCCGAGGCCGCGGAGATACTGGCGCCCGACGCGTGGCACGCGCGCGCCGCGCGCGCCGCGGCCGAGCGGCACAAGCGGCTGCTCCACCTGTGCGAGCGCGAAGGCTGCGAGGAGGCGGTCGCGTGGATCCCGAGCGCCGCGAGCCCGACGTGCCCGGGGCCCTTCCACGCGACGCACTGCCTCGCGCACGCGCTGGAGGACGAGGCCGAGGCGAGCGAGGTCCTCGACGAGGTGACGTCGTGACCGAGGTCGGCTTCTGCGAGCGGTGCCACCTCGTCCGGCAGGACGACGCGCTCGGCCCGGTGACGCCGTGCGCGTGCTTCGTCGACCACCACGCCCACGACTGCCGCCTGCGGATCGCGGTGCGGTCTCCGATCGCGATCGCGTGCGAGGCGCACGGCAGGGACAGCTGCCCGTCGTGCTTCTCGTGCACCTGCGGCGTCGCCGCCGATCGGACGTTCGTGTGCGGCGATCGCGCCTTCACCTGGGAGCCCGAGGTCGGCCTCGTGCCGAGGGAGATCTGACGATGGGCATGTACGACACCGTGATGGTCCGTTGCCCCGCGTGCGCGACGCCCTCGGAGTTCCAGACGAAGTCCGGCCCGTGCATGCTGGACACGTTCACGCTCGAGGAGGCCCCCGACGACGTGCTCGAAGACGTGAACCGCCACGCGCCGGCGACCTGCGAGAAGTGCGGGACGCGGTTCGGCGTCGCGATCACCGGCCGGCGGCCGGTGCGCACGCTGAATGCGACCTCGGTGGTCTGGCCGGAAGAGTCGAAGGAAGAGCCTCGATGAAGATCGACCACGAGCGGCACCTGCGGAGCCTCTCCGTCGTCGCCGCCGTCCTCCTGGCCCTCGTGACCGGCCTGACGATCTTGTCCCCGAGCCTCCTCATGATCAGCGACCTGGTCGCGACGGCGGCGAGCGCGGTCGTGACGTGGCGCTGCTGGCGCGTCGTCCGCCGCGGCAACCTGGCCGAGCGCCCCAGACACAGGATCGGGAACTGATGAAGATCGACGCCAAGAATCGCTGCCGCCGCGCTCGCGAGAACGCGGGCCTGAGCCTCTCCCAGGCCGCGGGCCTGCTCGGCGTCACCGTCGCCGAGCTGACCGCGGCCGAGGTCGCCGGACCCTGGCACAACTGCCACGCCGCGCGACTCGCGGACTTCTACGGCGTCTCCGTCGAGTGGCTGACCGGCGAGGTCGACCTGCGCGACTACGCCGCCGTCGACCGGATCCCGGGCGGGCGCGAGCTGCCGTTCCGCGATCGCGACGTCGTCGCCGAGCTCCTGGCGTCGCTGCCAGGGAGGAAGTCGTGACCCACGTGCCGCCGTGGCTGCGCCCGCACGAGCGTCGCTACCACGCGCACTGGGCCCTCCGGCACGGCTCCTCGCCGCTGTCGAAGCTCGGCAGGTGGATGGTCGATCACCGCGCCAGGCTCCAGGCCGCGCCGCGGGACCTCCTCGTGGCCGCCGCGGCCGACGTCGCCAGTCGGCTGCCCGCGGTCGCCGCGCGAGAACCCACGCGGCGGCACAGGAAGCACTTCGCGTGGCTCCTCGGCTGGCACCTGCGCCTGACCGCAGCGATCGGAGAGTCGGCGTGAGGGCGCCGCAGGTCCGCCAGGGCGGTCGCTGGGTCCACAGGAGGTCCCAGCGCGTCGCGATCGTGACGACGATCGTCTATCCCCACAGCGTGGAGTACAAGTACGAGCGTCCGACGCGGACGAAGGGCCTCTACCACGGCTACATGACGACCGAGCCGTACACGCGCCGGACGCGCGTGAGCTACCGGAGCTTCGTCACGAACTTCGAGAAGGCGAGGTCACGGTCATGAGGACAAAGATCGTCAAGATGAGCGTCAATCTTCCGTCGGATGCAGTCGACGTCTTGCAGCGACTCGCGAAGAAGCACGGCACCACGGTCACCGCGCAGCTGCGCCGAGCGATCGACACCGCGAAGTTCATCGACGACGCGCTCGACGACGGCGGCAAGGTCCTCGTCGAGCACGAGAGCGGCAAGATGTCGCAGCTGGTCTTCAGGTGATCGGCGTGTCGCTCACGTTCGACGACCGGCCGGCCGTGTGGCGCGAGGTGCCCGCGGTGCCTCGTCCCGGAGAGCTGCTCACGTACGACGGCGATCGATATCGCGTGCGCGAGGTCGCGTGGTACGGAACGGACACCACGTGGGCGGCCACGGTCAGCTGTCGGCGCGACAGCGGGGAGACGCCGTGAGACGCAACCGCCACAACTCATCGCGCCGCCACTCTCGCGCGGTCGCGCCGCGCGAGAAGAGCGAGCTCGCCGGCCCGATGCGCGAGGTCGTCTACATCTTCAAGCGCGAGGGTGTCCGCGGCGGCGCGATCTGGATGCTCGTCCTGGAGTGCGGGCACTTCGTCGCGCGCAAGCGCCACGAGGCCAAGGAGCTGTCAGCGATCATCCACGCGATGCTCGAGCCGATCGAGAGGCGGCTCGCGCCCAGGCGCGCGCAGTGTCATTTCTGCGGATCGGGCGGCGAGAAGTGCGATCCGTGGGTCACGATCCAGGCCTTCGGAGGTCCGACTCCATGACCGCCTGCCCCGAGGTCTTCCACCTGTGCCCACGGTCGGCCGCGCGCGACGGCTTCAGCGTCGTCGATCGAAAGTCGGGCGAGGAGACGACCGCGAGCACCTGCGCCGAGGCCCGCCGCCTCGCCGAGGAGCGCTACCCGGGCTGCCAGTTCGCGCTCTCCACGATCCACTCGATCCACGAGGACGCACCGACGACCACGCCGGACGTCGTCGTCGTGGCGATCCTCCGCCGACTGGACGGCGACCGCGCGGTCGTCCTCGGGTACGTGGTGGCGAGCGTCGAGGGGCCAGGGTGCATCCCGTTCGCCGCCGCCGTCTGGCACGACGTCCTGGACCACTTGCCACACGACCGTCGGCGCGGGAAGAAGGCAAGGTCATGAGGCTCCTCGACTCCGTCGGCACGCTCCAGCTCCTCGACACCGGCCGGCGCTGCTCCGTCCGCGACGTCCGCATCCTGGCCGTGCACTGCACCAAGGGCTGCGACGGCGGGAAGGACCAGCTGCTCCACGATGCGATCCTCGCGCCGTACTGGCAGACGATGAAGATGTTCGGCGGCTACCACAGCGGCTGCGACCCCGACAGCGAGTGGAACAAAGATCCCGTGGGCACCAAGCTCAGGCACGACGCGCAGCGCAGCCTCCTGGGCGAGCCGCCCGGCGCGTGCGTCGCTTGCGGCCAGATCGACTGCACCGGGGCCGCGCCGCCGTCGGGGGCTCTGTCGTGACCGAGGACCCCGCCACCTACGCGTGCTGGTGCGGCTACTACACGACCGACGTCGGCGAGGTCGAGCGTCACATCACCGTCCACACGCCGAGCCGGATGACCACGATCGCGGCGGTCACCTCGACGGCAGCTGGAGTCGAGATCCGGTCGACGCCCTACGGCGACGACCGCGGCGCAGTCGAGTTCGTCGTGATCACGCACGCGGCTGCTGGCTATCGCCACACCACGGTGCTCGTCGACAAGCGATCGATCCCGTTCCTGATCGAGCAGCTCGAGGCGCACCGGCTCGGCGAGGACTCCGACCCCTGCCCCGCCTGCGCCGCGCAGGCCTTCGTGGCGCGCGTGGCTACCACCGCGATGCGGACCAAGCACACATGCCCCGAGCCAAGGAAGGTCGAACCATGCCTATCCGGTTCTCACCCAAGGAGCGAGTAAGTGACTAACGAACGAGAAGATCACATGCGAGAGGAAATCGCCGTGGTTCGCCGTCTGTGTGAAGACCGCGTCTGGGGCGAGAAAGCACTACGCCTACGCAACACGAACTTGATGGCAAGCGTACCCGCGCTGCTTGACTGGCTCACCGAAGCCCTAGACGAGAACAGGGAGCTTCGCCGACTAGTCGACAAGTCCCTCGTGCTTGCTCACATCGTCGGCGCCAATGGAGGCATGACCGACAAAGACCACGCGACCGAAGCCGACATCCGGCGCAAGGCCGGTGTTGGGTGACAACCGGACAAGCATGGGTCGAACGATGAGTCAGCCCCCGCGGAAGCCGGACTGGCGCGTGTCCACGCCGAGCCAGCTCGACCCGGATCGCTGGGTCGACGTCGGCGCCGCGTGGAACGGCGAGACCAACGACGGCAAGAAGTACGTGAGCGTCCAGCTCGACGTCATGCCGACCGTCGGCAAGCTCACGCTGTTCCCGATCTCGCCGAAGAAGTCCAAGGAGACTTGATCGTGACTGACCCTACATCGTGCGGACACGAAGAGCCGATGCTGTACTGCGAGCGCTGTCGCGCCGCGGGACGCTTCGATCCCGTCAAGAGTCTCCGCGTCGCACTGGAGCGCGCGCTCCGCGGCTGGTCGAGCACTGTCGCCCGGCTCGACCACGTCCGCGCGGTCGTGGCGGCTGCCGCGTGCGCCTCGCCACCCGCGCCAGACGAGGAGAACGCGGACCGCTCGACCATCCTCGCGCTCGCGAAGATCCTGCGTGACACGGCCGACGCTGAAGTGGACCTCGACGCCGGCAATCCCGGCGGCAAGCCGCCGACGGACGTCCTGCGCGACCCGGCCTACGAGCTGATCGAGGAGGGCCCGCCCCACTGCGTGGTGTTCCACAAGACGAGCGGCGTCATGTGGATGTGCAGCATCCCGTTCATGAAGACGTGGTGCCGCGCGCGACGCTCCACCCGCGAGGTCACGACCTACGAGAGGGCTCTGTAGATGGGCACCTACTACCGCTACGTCAACTTCACGCGCCGCGAGTTCTTCGGCCTCTCCGACCTGCGCGAGGGCGGCGACAAGGAGAACGCCGTGCTCTACTGCGCGCCCGCCCTGGCGTGGCTGCTCCTGTGGCCGCACGCCTGCGGCGACGGCTACCGCGGTCGCTGGCACGCGCGCCCCGCTGAGGACATCCGCGTCGTCAGCGACGGCGAGGTCGACTTCTACGACATGACCCACGGCGGCACGCGCGAGTTCGACGAGCCGTTCCTGAACATCTCGCCCGGGCTCCTCCAGTCGATGCGGACCCAGGTGCCGGGCTTCGTCCAGGACTACCACCCGCGGCGGCACGACGTCGCGCTGGTCGCGCGCACGGTGGAGCCCGGGATGATCCACAAGATGCCCGTCGCGGTCCACGCGACGTGCTCGTGCGGTTGGCGGTGCGGCCCCCTGTTCGGCGAGAACCGCGAGCAGACGCTCGCGTGGGTCGTGTCGGACCACGTGAGCGAGAAGCAGACGCCGAGTCAGCCCCGCGACCCGCGACCGTTCACGTACCGCGCCGACCTGTCGAGCGAGGACGTCTGCGACCTGGTCGAGGCCCTCGACGAGGTCACCTCCGGCAAGAGCGGCGAGTTCCCGCGGCTGCGCGCGCTGCGCGATCGGCTCGCGGACCTGCGGGGAACGCGGTGAGCGCCTCGAAGACGAAGAAGAAGATCGAGACCGACGCGGGGGCGTGCGCCGACGGACCGTCGACGTTCCAGATGTACCCGCTGCTCCAGGTCAAGGACGAGGATCCCCAGAGCAACGACGTCCTGGAGATCCTGCTCCGTCACGACAGCGTGCGGTTCGCGATCTACCACCTCGGGGACGAGGGCTTCGCGCACAGCCTCCACGTCTCACCGACGGACTTCGAGGCGTTCGTCGAGTGCGGTCGCGCGCACTCGTTCGCGCCGACGGCGGCAGATCCGGCGGCAGACCCGGCGCTCAGGGAGAACCCGCTGATCCTGATCGCGTCCGAGAAGCAGGACAGCAAGAGCTACCTCGAGATCCTACTCCGACCCGACGGCGCCTCGTTCGCGCTGACCGCCTGCGACCGCGCGGGCGACTTCATGGAGCTGATGGTGCGCGTCTCGCCCCAGAGCTTCCGCGCGATCGTCGATCGCGGTCGCACTCACCGCTTCGAGGCCAGGTGAGCGATCTTCGCGACCGCCTGTTCGCCGCGGCCCAGCAGTACGACCGCGCTGCGCGGGCGCTCCGGGAGGCGGCCGAGCGCTGTCCCCACTGCGACCAAACCTTCTCGGACGGCTCCTCCGACCACTGCGCCCGGCACGACGCGCTGGCGCGCGTGATGTCGGACGCAGTGCGCCGCCTGCTCGACCTCGCCCACGAGACCGGCGCGTGACCATGAGCGAGGCCGGCAGCGCACCGCTCGTCCGCGTCGTCCAGTCGCCGCACGACGGCGTGGTCGTCTGCCGCGATCACCTGGCGCAGCTCGAGGCCGGCGCGGTCGTCGCGCACGTGGAGATCCCCGCGGCGCAGGCCGCGTTCTGGGGACACCGGTGCCTGATGTGCGGGGTCGACGCGATCCCGGGCCGGCTGTGCGAGAACGAGGGCTGCCGGCGACCCTTGCATCCCCAGTGGCCGGCGATCTACTGCTGCAACGAGTGCGCGCTGGAGGACGTCTGACCGTGAGCTTCGATCTCAGC
>Ga0187808_10000002_pt1 | contig 66007 bp, 121 predicted proteins | sample NC_wetland_sal_i_5_FD_132427 | JGI IMG/M metagenome (GOLD analysis project Ga0187808, IMG submission 132427) | Wetland sediment microbial communities from Neuse River Estuary, North Carolina, USA - ASW_3 | ecosystem: Environmental > Aquatic > Freshwater > Wetlands > Sediment | place: USA...
CGGCCGCTCGCGTACCTGCCGCCGAGCTACTTCGCGCTCGCCCAGCAGGGGGCGGCCCACCCGCAGCTCGCCGGCGACTTCCTCGTGACGACCGGGTCGACGACCGTCTTCACGACGGAGGACCAGACGGGCGCGCTCGCCGCGGGCAACGCGATCCGGTTCGCCGCGCAGCTCCGGGACACGCCGCCCACCGGCCCCGTCGACGTCTCCTACGTGATCGCCGCCGTCACCCCCCAGCAGGTCGTCCTGGCGACGCCGTACACGGGCCTCGACTTCAACAAGCAGGACTCGGACAACAAGCCCGCGCCGACCAACGTGACGGCCAACGCGCAGAAGATGCCGACGGCGGCGTACCTCGTCGCGCCCAGCCCCGCCTCCCCGCCGTCGACCGCGCAGCTCGGGGCGCTGCTCGCGCAGTACGTCAACCCAGGCAACGCCGTGCCGCCGCCCAACGCGCCGCTGCCGCCGCAGACCATGTTGCCGGCGCCGACGCTGCTCAGCGGGGCGTTCACCCAGGCGCTGTCGCTCGCGCTCGCGGTGCCGGTCGAGCCGCAGCCGATCACGTTCGCGTGACAGTGTTTGTTCTTTCCGCAGAGCATCCCTTTTCCGCCACAGGGTCTGAGAGTGATCGTCTACAGGAAGCGACAAAAAACAGGCGGCCCGGACAGCCCCCACCAGCGAGAGCAGCCGGGCCGCACCATGGCCCTCACGAAGCAGTGTCGAACGACGTAGAGGCTACCCGGGCGACCCGTGCCGGTCAATACGCCTCAAGATCGTCCTCGCCGTAGAGCCCCGACCCCTCGCCCTCGTCGAAGACGAGGCCGTACCAGGTGCCCGTCTTCGGCGTCGTCGGCCTGGGCTCCTGCCGCTCGTACCAGTCGGCGGGCCAGCCCGGCGTCGCGTCCATCGCGGCCTCTAGGTCGAAGAACACCTTGTCGACCGCGCCGACGAAGCCGTGCCGCGTGCGCACGAGCTGCCCGAGCGCGAACCTCTGCGCCTTCTCGACCCGGTGGCGCGCCAGGTAGCCGATCCGCCCCGTCCGCATCACCCACCCTTCCCGATGCTGACGATCCCCTGCACGGCACCCTCGATCGGGATGACGAGGTCCGCGACGTCCGCGCAGGCGCGCAGGATGCTCATGAAGACGGCCCACCCGTCCGGCCCCGGGATCTTCTTCGCGTCGTCCCACGACTGCAGGATGACCCGCCGCTCGTCGTCGGGCAGCTCCGCCGACAGCAGCCGGTCGAGCTGCGCAGGCGGCACGTCGGGGAAGGTCGCGACCACCCGGGCGAGGACCTCGGCGCGGTTCACGGGCAGGGGATCCCCGCGTCGTAGGGCGCGAGCTTCTGGTCGCGGATGACCGCCTGCAGCGACGCCTGCGTGGCGCAGAGCAGCAGCGCCTGGTTGCTGTCGGCGTCGCCCGCGTACCGGTACGCCATCGCGCTCGACCGCGCGGCGTTCTCGACGTCCCGCGCGTCCTCCGCGGGCAGGCCCCCGCAGCACTCGGCGAGCAGCGCCAGCAGGCACCCTACGAGCCGCGCCCTCATGGTCAGGATGGTAGCGCCGAAGCGGTCCGGCGAACAAGCAGCGGTCCAGGATAGACTGGACACGATATTGTCTACAACCTATACTCCCTCCGTGGAGTTCCCCACCACCGTCAAGGAAGCCATGTCGCCCGCGCACTCGCCGACGCTCGCGGAGGTGTACCGCCTGTCCGTGGACCTCCTGCGCGAGCGCCCGGACGCGGTGCTGTTCGGCTCGCACGCGGTCAACCTGTACGTCGAGCCGCCCCGAGCTACGGCAGACGTCGACTTCATGTCGACGAACGCGGAGAGTTTCGCCGACGAGTTGCGCGCCCGCCTCGCCGAGCAGTTCCACGCCGCCGTCCGCGTGCGTACCGTCGCCCGCGGCAACGGCTTCAGGGTCTACCAGGTGCGTCGCCCACCGGAACCGAACAGGCACCTCGTAGACGTCCGGCAAGTCGACGACCTACCGAGCGCCCGAGACGTGGACGGGATCCGCGTCGTCGCGCCGGCCGACCTCGTCGTACTCAAGCTCGCGAGCTTCGTGGCTCGCCGACACACGGACAAGGGCATCTCCGACCGGCTCGACCTGCACCGGATGCTCCTGGCGTTCCCGAAGTTCCGGCTCCCGTCGTCGGCCGTCGAAGCGAAGCTGCGAGACGCTCCGCCGAACATCCAAGAAGCGTGGGAGGAGATCCTGTCGGAACCGATCGAGCGCGCCGACGACGATGAATACTGAGCGGGGCCTCAAGACGGGCAGGCGCTACGACCTGCGGGCGCTGCGCGTGGCACTGGGCAAGACCCAGGTAGAGGTCGCCGGACACACCGGGATGGGGCAGGGCGACGTGTCGGTCCTCGAGCGGCGTGGCGACTCTAAACTCTCGACGCTGGGACGATACGTCGCGGCCCTCGGGGGTCGACTGGAAGTGGCCGTCGTCGTCGGTGACCGGCGGTACCTGGTCGACGTGGGCGACGCGCGGTCGCGCTAGCTAGGCACCCACCTGCCCTCGCGGACGTGGCCGTGGTGCCCGCACGCCGTGCAGAGGCACGACTCGAGCAGCGTCAGCGGCTCCCACGAGACGACCGTGTGGAACGCGACCTTCCCGTCCTCGCCGTGCGCTTTCCGCGACGCCGGCGTGTCGAACGCGACGGCCGAAGCGCAGCTGCCCTCACCGCCCTCGCGCGGGTGGCGGCGGATGAGCCCCACCCACTCGCCCGCGGCGTCGACGGTGGCGTGGGCGGTCACCCCGTGGCCGAGGTCCAGCACGCCCTCTCCGAGATCGGTGTCGCCCTTCGGCCACATGGCTTACCCCGATGCTAGCGCTACGGCGGCCCGGTGGTCCACCGCTCGCCGTCGGGCACGCCGACGATGCGCGGCGTCTGGTGCCAGAGACTCGGCTCGCGCGTGCCGTCCGGGCGCTTCGCGCCGACGACGTCGACCGACGGGTTCACCTGCCACACGCCAGCCCCAACCCTCGCCAGTCCCCACGTGCGCCGGCCGCTCGGCCCGACCTCCACGTACGGACCGTCCGGGTTGACGGGGACCGCCACGTAGAGAGGTTCGCCGGTGTCGTCGCGGCGGACCCAGGCCCACAGCTGCCACCACGCACGCGCGCCGTCGCGCGCCGATCTGACCGTGCACTCGCCGAGCGCGAGGTCGCCGGCCCCGACGGATCGGTAGCGGAGGTCCAGGGTGACGAGAAGTGTTGCACTCGCCCGCGCACTCGGGCAACCTGGATAGCGACAAGATGAGCAGTGCCAGCGCGCCGAGAGGCGGCGCAGTCGAGGTGTCACGGGGTGGGTCGACCTACGCTCGCGCGTTCGCCGTAGCCCAGCCATGAAGTGGGGGGGTCTCACGATGAACGTCACCTGTTCGTTCCCATTGCCGCACGACTTCCCCGCCACCCTGCTCCCCCCGACCATGCACGAAACCGACGACGACGAGAGCCTCATCGCCATCCCCGAACCACCTCCCGGCACCGCCATGGAGACGGCGAAGCGCGCCTGGCAGGTCGCCTGGGGCGCGAGCAACGCGGCCGCCGGCTACCACGCGAGCGTGATCCGGCACATCCTCGAGCACGAGCGGCGCATGCTGGCGCAGGTGGGCGTCCTGCGCGGCGAGGTCGAGCAGCGCATCCAGAACGACATCGCGAGCCTGAAGCGGGACGTCACCAAGGACTTCGGCGTGTTCCGGCACGCGCTCGTCTCGGCGCTCGGCTCGGTCGGCATCCACATCAACCTCTCGCCGTCGGGCGAGCACTCCGTCGCGCGCCTCACGCAGGGCGACGACGCCGAGGCGCGCGACCGCATCGCGTCCAGCCACGACCTCGAAGAGGGGCTCGCCGAGGTGGGTGAAAAAATTGACGAGCGGTTCGCCGACCTCGCGCGCGAGCTGCGGCCGGGCAGCCCCGTCCTGCAACCGGTCCCGAGCGAGCGTGTGAAGGAGCTGCTCGGGCAGGAGCGCGCGCGCGTCGACGCCGACAACAAGATCATGCGCCTCGAGATGGAGCGCAGCCAGATGGAGCTGGCGCACGCGCAGGAGCTGAAGCGCCTGGGCGACCAGAAGGCGGAGCTGGCGGAGGCGAACTCGCGCTGGCTGAGGATCGCGTTCCTAATCGCCGGCGGCGTCGTCACCGTGCTCGGGGGGCTGCTCATCTGGGCGCTGACGAAGTCACCGCCGTCGCTCGGGGGTTAGATTACGCCGACCGGAGCACCCTTCGAGGGCCGTCCCCGCGCTCGACCGCAGCGATGCAGGACTCGATGCCTTCGCGACGGCCATTGAAGAAGGCCCGCATCTGGGGGTCGAGTGGTTGACCTGTGACTTGCGCGTACTCCTTCTCGGTCGCCTCCACGCCGACGTAGATCTCCCGCAGGCGCGCCGCCCACCGGTCCTTCTCGTTCTTGAGCGTGAACTCGTAGACGACGGGCGTCGCCGACCGCTCCCGAAACGCCATCGCTGCGGCGTCGGCGGCCACCAGGCCGTCCCGCTCGAAGATGCGCAGCCACAGGGCGCGCTCAGGTTCGGACTCGAAGCGAAACGGCGCCGGTGTCTTCATCTCTGACTCTTTCGGCTCAGTCATCGTCTCTTCCTTTCTCGCGCCGGCCGCGCCACACCGCGGCGTACATCCGGTCGAGCGCTTCGCGCTTCGGCCGCTCCGCCTCGAGCAGGCGGTCGGTGACCTCCTGCCTCGCGCGCTCCGCGGCGCGCATGCGGTCGAACGCGTCCGCGTCCATCACAACGGGTCGAGGCGCTCTGGGAGTGGGGGTAGCCGCTTCGCGAACGCCTTGGCCGCGCAGTCGGCGCTGCAGGCGTCGATGCGGTAGTTGGTCTCGTTGATCTCTGGACCGACCTTCGAGCGGACGGTCTGCCCGATGACTCGAAAACCCACTTCTGGGTCGATGCTGTACCACGGCTCGTGCTCGTGGCGCTTGTCCTTACCGAGCACGAAGGTGCGCTGCTTGCCGCAGCCGTCGCAGGTGATCGTCTCCCTCAACTCGACGGACATACCCTTACCCTTTCCGGTGCGATGTTTGACGTGCTCCACGCTCATGACGGTTTTACATCTCCCGCTACCCGTCACATGTTCATCATCGACATCGCGGTCGCGTAGTCGAGCACGCCGTCGGTGCGCAGCTGCGCGGGGAACCCTGGCACCAGAGCGCCGGCCGCGGCGGCGCCGGGCAGCAGCGGGTTGACGTACTTCTGGTACGTCGACAGCACGCTCGTCCAGGCCGGGTCGCTCGCGTTGCCGGTCACCATCGACGGCAGGTAGGCCGAAGACGGGATCCCCAGCTCCTGCGCCGCGCCCATGTTCGCGAGCGCGTTGGCGAGCACGGTCTGGTACTGCCTGACGACGTTCGGGTCGGTGACGACGGTCGTGAAGGCCGGCGTCCCGCCCGAGGCGGGCAGCGGCGACGCGCCCACGTCGGTGATCGGCATCGTCGACGGGAGCGTCATCGGGATCGCCTGCAGGACGTCGAAGACGACGGTCGTCGGCGTCCCGCCGATGGACGCGACGCGCACCGCACCGGGCAGCACCGCGTCGAAGAGCGCCTGCGCCTCGGCCACCGTCGCGACGGGGACGCCCGCGACCGGAGCGAGCTGCGCGACCGAGTAGCGGTGGCCCGCCTGCAGCTGCGTCGTCGACACGGTGGGCAGGTTCGGCAGCGGCAGCAGCGGGACCGCCGGGATCGTCGGCGGCGCCGGGGGCGGCGCGGTCGGCGGGGTGACCGCCGCCGGCAGCGACGGGGCCGGCGTCACGAGCGGCGCCGGGACCGGCTGGGCGCCGGGAGCCTGGGCCGTGGACGCGGGCGCGGGCGCGGGCGCGGGCATCGGCAGCGGGGCCGGCTCCGGCGGCAGCTGCGGCGCCGCGCTCGCGCTCCGAGCGTGCATCACGACGAGCGCGCCCACGCCGAGCGCCGCCGCACCCACCAGCACCGCACCCACGCCCAAACCGCCGGACCTAGCCATGGAGGGCATTCTACGTGCGGATCGGTAGAATGGCCAAGCCACTACTTGCGTCCAACGGCGGGCAGGGCGACAATGTCACCCACAAGAGGAGATTCTATGGCGACCCGCAGGCGGGTCGTCGACGTCGCGCCCCGGCGCGCGGCGCCGGCGGTCCGCGCGATCAAGGTGCTCGTGCTCCCCGACGAGGACCCCGACACGTCCTGGATGGACGACCCCGAGAACGCCGACCGCCGCGAGGCGTACGAGCGCGGCGACTTCGCGTTCGTCGGCGTGCGCGCGGAGGCGGAGGTCGTCGTCGAGGGCGTCGCGCAGACGCTGACCAGCGGCGGGCTCTGGGGCACCGAGAGCGACTCCGGCGAGGAGTACCTGCGCGAGGTGGCCGAGGAGGAGTACCGCGACCTGCGGCAGATCCTGCTGTCGATAGGCGTGCCGAGCGCGCAGGTGCCGGCGAGGATGGACCCGAGCTGGGTGGAATGGAGGGCTTGAGCATGGCGAAGGGAATCCGATCGTACGGGCCGGGCAAGTTCGCCACGGTCCTCGACAGCTACGCGTACGAGATGACCCTCGACGGCGGAGCCGACGAGGAGGCGACCTACCCGCAGGAGGGCAGCGGGTGGTACGGCGTAGTGTGGTTCGAACCGGGGACCCGCGAGCGCGTCCGGGAGATCGCGGAGGAGGAGGGTGACCGCCTCACCGAGGAGGAGGAGGACCTGCTCGACGAGACCAAGGCCGTCATCCTCTTCGAGCGCTCGGACGGCATCGTCGAGGTCGAGTGGTACGACAACCTCAAGGAGGCCGAGGAGGCTTGGGCCAACGTCCTCGTCGACACGGAGGGTGAAGACGAAGAGGAGGACGAGGAGTACGAGGACGAAGAGGACGAAGAGGAGGCCGACTGATGGTGCGCAGGTTCGTGAACGACGCCGCCGCCGAGGACGCGATCGACACCGACGGCGCGGCGCACTTCCTCTCGTCGTACGACGGGCAGTCGCACGAGACGCGCGGTGGGCTCGTCTACTGGAGGCACAACTGATGGACATCCTCACGTGGCGAGGCGAGCACCGCGGTGAGCGCGTGCCAGCTAAAGTAGGTATGGAGGTCCGTATACGCGGCGGCTCGGACCCCTACGTCATCACGCGCATAGATGAACCGAACGGACGCGTGGCGATCAAACCTGCCGCGTGGGCTGGTCACGAGAGCTGGATCGATGCCGATTCCATCGTAGCGTACGTGACGCATGGACGACACGAACGCACGGTCAGGGCTTCAGGACGCAGGCAGCAGCACCTCCCCGGCATCGAGCCCGGCATCGAGCCACTCGAGATCGAGGTCCCCACGATGGACTGGGAGCAGATCGGCGGCGACATGGACCCGGGCGCGCACGGCGGGATCATCGCCACCGGGAACGGGCGCGCCATCGAGCTGATCGAGATCCAGCCCGTGAGAGAGCACGTCGGCGACAGGGAGGCGGCGGACGTCGGCTTCCCGTTCTGGACCAAGCAGGCGTACTTCGACGCGGAAGACCTCAGCTTCGACAGCCCCGACGTGCGCGACGCGCTGCGGTCGGTGGGACTCGAGCAGGAGACGCTCGAGACGATGACGCCGACCCAGCGCGCGGTCGCCATCGCGGAGGCGCTGCTGCAGTGGGGTCGCGGCGACGAGGGGCCGGCCGGTTGGTCGGGGGACATCGAGATCCCAGAGAAGGTGAAGTGGTGGGGCGGCAAGGTCGCCGGCTCGGAGTACATCGCCGACGAGGACGAGTCCTTCGTCCGTGACGTCCTACTCGGCAACCTCGACATCGACCACGAGAGCTTCGGCCCGAACGAGGACGAGCCCGAGAGCGGCCTGCGCGTCGTCGTGCGCGGGACCGACGTCGAGATCACCGAGTGGACGGACATCGAGGCCGCCAACGGGCAGGAGCAGCCAGAGGGGGAGAGGGTCGTCCGCCAGGACGCCCGCGTCGACCTAGACGAGCTGCTCGACCCGAAGGGGCCGCACCGCGGCACGTACAGCCGGGATCGTCGCGACGTGACGCTGCTCGACGTCGCCAAGATGGACCCCGAGGACCAGGAGGAGGCGATCGTCGCCGCCGCCATCGCGTACATCGGTTACCACGGCGGCGACGAGGAGTTTGTCGACGCGGTCGGCGACTGAGGAGGAGACGAGAAGATGCCCCGCAAACCGATCCAGGACCTCATTGAGGAGCTGCGCTCGTGGCTCCCCAACTACGGCCACGGGCCGAACGAACTCCCGACAGTGCTATGGCGGATGCTCGCCAGCATGCCGGGCGGAGAGCAGGCCGAGGACATGGGCTACGAGCCGTTCAACCTCGGCTGGAAGGAGGTCGAGCTGCTCGGCAACACGCTCAACGCCGTCCAGGACAAGCGCGACGTCGAGGACCTGATCCAGGGACTCATCGGCGACGAGGAGGAGGATCAGGTCGAGGAGCGGCGTCATCGCACGCCACCGAGACCGCACCACCGGTCGCCCGTCCCAAGACCGCAACCCGCCCGCCGCAACCCGGCGGCGAGGAGGCGGTGATGAGCGGGAGGTGGACCGTGGCAGCGGGTCGAGAAGTCCTCTTCGACGGGAAGCCGTTCGTCAGCGTCAACCGCGAGGGTCGCGCGCGCCCCGTAGAAGCGGACTCCGTAGCCCACTTCCTCGCGGAGGCCCTGAACCATCACAGCATGACGCCCGACCTGCTGTACCAGCGGCAGATGGGGCACGCGCCTCGCCGCGGCGGCGGCGCTCGCGAGTCGCGGCGCAGCTACTCGATGACCTACGGGACGCTGCCGCCGTTCGACCGGTTCCTCGTCGACGTCCGCCGCCCCGACCCGGACTACGACGACGGCCGGTCGTACTGGCCCGAGGGCACGACCTACCCGATGGAGTTGGTCGACAGCCACGAGGTCGACCTCGCCGACGAGTTCGGCGGGCTCCGCCCGCTCACGTCGCGCTACTCGCACAAGGCCGGCTTCCAGGGCGACGAGCGGTCGATCTACGACTTCCTGACCTTCCTCGCCGACAAGTGGAGCGAGGGGGACGAGGCGGCAGGAGACCTCGCATCGTCCATCATGGCCACGCTCGGCTACGAGTGGGTCTAAGGAGAAAAACTCATGCCCCGCCGCCTCGGTTTCCGCTCCCCCCACCGCGCCTACCCCGTCGTGCGCGACTTCGACACCGTCGACGCGCTCGTAGAGCACGCGTACCAGACAGAGCACCCCACGCACGTTCTCGTATCAGGAACCGACGTGCGCATCTACTACCCTGCCGGGCTGGGAAAGTACGCCGAGTCGAAGGTGTGGTCCAAGGGTGGTTACTGGCACCAGCAGGCACCTGGAGATCGCAGGGACGTGGTCGGGCTTCCTCGCGGCGCCGAGCCGATCGACGCGTACCTGTCCCGCGGGATTGGTCGCGGGCACACGGTCCGCGACTACGTCCCCGTCGACAACCGGGGGCGCCCGCTCTCCGGACCCACCAAGGACTACGAGAAGGCGAAGCGGCAGGCCGAGCAGGCTGGCGGATACGTGAAGTTCGACACCGGCCGGCCCCCTGTCATGGAGTCCCTCGGCCGCGGCAGGGCGTGGCCCGACTGGGAGATCCTCGACGCCATCGACCGCGGCATCGGGCTGCCGCCCGAGTCGGAGCGGCGCCTCACCGCCAAGGGACGCCAGACCGTGGAGCGTCAGGTCCCGGTCGCGGCAGAGGCGAGGCGCGGCGGAAGGCACGAGTCCTCCGGCCGCCGCGGCGGGCGCGCGAACCCCGCCTCCATCGCCGCAGACCTCTCCGGCAAGTTCCACGGCGGCACGCCCCTGTCGGTCCCGGGCGGCTTCCGCTGGAGCGAGCCGAACGAGTCGGCGCAGTTCACGGTCCACAGCCCCGAGCACGGCCAGAAACTCGTCGTCGTCGTGTCGGTGTTCGAGGACGGCAGCGCGGCGCTCAACTTCTTCTCCGACGAGGGGCTGTCCGGCACCGACACCTACGAGAACGTCGGGCACCAGACCTACCCGGGGACCGGCCGCGCGGACGTCCGGGAGATGGAGAAGGACGTCGGCTGGGCCCTCAAGACGATCGACGGCTACGCGGCGAGCTGGCAGCAGGACCAGCCGGAGGTCGACGAGAGGCCGTCTCGTAAACACCGATGAGTACCCCGATCGCCACCGCCGAGGTCCGCCACGGTGGGTGGACCTACCGCGCCGAGATGTACGACGAGTACGTCGGGACCTACGGAGGATCGACGCGCCGGACCGAATACTTCCGCTACGACGGCGAGTGGAGACCGATCGCGTGGGACTCGATCCGAAACCAGCGTACCGACAGCTCCGCGCGATGCTCAGAAACAACATCACGGAGACAGTCATGGCCACACGAAGACGCGCACCCAAAGACGACTCCGCGGAGATCGAGGCCGCCGAGGAGGCGGGCCACCAGTACGTCCGCGACCAGCTGCAGAGCGACTACTTCGACCAGTGGGTCTGGGACCAGATGGTCGAGGCCGAAGAGATGCGCCAGCGCGACCCGTCGAGCGTCATCCCGCTCGAGAGCGAGAGCGACTACCGCAAGGTCGCGCGCAACATGCTCCAGCAGCTCGGCTGGGACATCCGGCGCGACATCGGCCCGCAGGAACTCGAGCGGCTCGCCGGCGGCGAGTCTGGCGTCGTGCACGGCGACGCGTTCTTCGAGGGGATGGACGGGGAGCTGCGCGACCCGAACACCGTCAGCTGGCTGGTAGACAAGGTGCGGCTCGCGCACGAGCAGGTCACCAAGCCAGAGCCGCAGCAGGGGCTGCCGGGCGTGCGGGCGAGGGAGGCCGGGAGGCGACGTCGCCAGCCTCCGCCCGACTACAGCAGCAGCAGCGCCCACGCCTACAACATCGAGGTCCTATACCCCGACGAGCGCTTCGCCAGGAAGCACGAGAGTCAGATCGGTCACATCATCCAGAAACCGCTCGTGTCGCAGGGTGCGCTGCTCGACGGGTACCGAATGGAGTACGGCCCGATCGACCGCGGCGACTACCGCCGGCTCGAGGGCGCCATCTACAGCAAGCTGGGGAACGCCGTGCGCGTCCGACTCGTGCAGGTCATGTACGGCGGCGGGGGCGGCGGGAGCCGCGGCGAACAACACCGCGTCGACCCGCAGACGTGGGCGGAGTCGCGCGCTACTGGGATGACCCCCGAGCAGCGGGCCGCCGTCAACGCCGCCCTGCAGCGGTACGGCGCCAGCCTCACCGACGACGACCGCATCGCGAAGGGCGAGAAGGTGCTGAGCGTTCGCGTCGAGGTGCAGAAGGGGCGCCTGCGCATGGTCGGCCCCAACGACAACCTGGTAGCGAGTTTCCCGGCTTCCCGCGTCGACGCCGGGGTGGCCGACTTCGTCGAGAAGTTCTGGTTCTGGAAGCCGGTCTCCGTGTCGGAGCGTCGCCGCCCCGTCACCGCCCCGCGGCGCGCGGCCCCGCACCACACCGCGCGGCGCCGCCGATAGCTCCGACCGATGCCCGTCCACCACCGCGGCCGTGGCTGCTACCAGTGGGGGCGCCACGGCAAGGTCTACTGCGGCCTTGGCGCACGCGGGAAGGCCGAGCGGCAGGGCCAGGCGGCGTTCGCGGGCGGGTACCGCAGCGCCGAGCTTGCGCCCGTTCGGAGAGGCGCGACCGGAGAGACGCTCTACCACGTGACGCACCCGAGCAACCAAGACTCGATTCAAACTCGCGGCCTGCTTCGCAGGCACTCACTCTGGCATGAACGAGGCATCTTCTTGTCGCAGAGGCCAACTCTTCGGCAGTTGCGGGCGTCAGGGCACGACCTATGGGCCGTCGACGTGTCCGGGCTGGATCTCTACGAGGATTTCACGACACCGGGTATCGGCGAATCCTACGTAGTCTACGCGGACATCGCGCCCAGCCGACTCCGGCTCGCGCATCGCGGAACGGGGAAGATGGTCGTCTCCGAGGAGACGTCCCCTCTCGCGGACCTGATCGAGGCGACGCTCGCCCGCTACCCAGTGTCCGGCGAGTCCGTCGGCGAACTGCGCGTGCGCGCGCACGTACCCAACCTCTCCTCGATCGACGGGTACTTCGCCGAGTCGGAGACGCTCCCGGGTGTCCGCGCTGTGCCGCTGTCGGACTTCGGGGGCCCGCGGACGTTGTTCTACGCCGCGGACGACTTCAAGCGCAGCGAGCGCCTCGCGGACGCGATCCGAGAATCCGGCGAAATCAACCCGCTCATCGTCGGGGTCGACGAGAAGGGCCCGTTCATCATCGAGGGTGCCCACCGGTTCGTCGCGCTCTGGTACCTGAAAGCGGAGGAGTTCCCAGCCGTCGTGGTGGTGGGGCGCGACTAGCAACATTATCGCCCACCTCAGTACGAACCTCCGTAACCAACACCGTGCTCGGCCACGTGCTCGAGGAATTCGCACCAGCACTCGTCCCAAGGGTGGACCGGACCGGGTCGCGCACGCTCACGCCTCGCCAACCGGCCAGCACACGCCGCGTCGTGGAAGAAGTCGCCGTCGTCGCAGCGGCACCCCGGTGAGCACTCGGACGGCACGAGCGCGCTGGTGCCGTCGTCGCGTGCGCGGAAGTGCTCGTTCATCCCCGCCGTCCGGCAGAAGAACTCGGGCCCCTGGTCCGCCTGCGTTGCAGGTTTGTCCGTCTGGCAGCCAGGTGCCTTGCACTTGTAGAGGGTGCTCACCAGTACATGCTCCTCAGTGCGGGCCAGGCTCCTGGTACATGCATAGGTCGATCGTGTAGACGTGGACACCGCGAACGCGCCGGAGCCTGGCGGCGGCCGCTCGGGCGCCGCGCCTCGTCTTGTACGTCCAGCCGATGCTGGCAGCGAACGCCCTGTTGCCGGCCCCGCTGAACTCGACCGGCTTGCGCACGAGAGCCTTCAGCCGGTTGGCTACTCTCTGACCTCCGATGTAATTCGCTTCCACGACCACGTTGATCGCCATTCGTTCCACCTAAAGGTTAGCGTACTCGCGCGATTCGATTCAGTCGATGATCGCTCCTCCTGGCGGCCTCACGTGGCGATCCTGGCGCGCAGGTCCCACCACGCGCAAACCGCCCACCAGACAGGGCAGACCGCAACGGCGCCGGCGGCGATCATCGTACCAACTAGACCCAGCTGCCAGCGCAGCAACCCGACGGGCGCGCTCACCTCCGCACCGGAGGCATGTCGAGCGCGCCCGCGTCGTAGTCCGCCTCAAAATTGCTAGTGATCGTCTCGCGCGCCGCGTAGCACCGCATCGAACCGTCACCGCGGCACACGAAGAACGCGAACTGACCCGAGTCGGAGTCCGACAGGTCCATGTCGGCCTCGTTCGGGACGACCATTACGCCGTCGTCCTCGGTCCCGTCGAGGTGGACGCCGTGCTTCTGGCAGAGCGCGTAGAGTTCGCGCAGGAAGTCCGCGTGCGGTAGCGTTTTCATCCTTATTCCTCTCAGATGTCTCTGGCATTCGCGCGCCAGCAGTCCGAACAGAGCCAGCACGGCTTGCTGTTACCGAGGATCTCTTCGGCATACGGGTCGGGCACGAGGCTCGCGTCCTTCGCTCCGCACTGCTCGCACGGTTGCCGCCTCGGTGGCGGCTTGGTGACCTTCGGCCCCGCCAGCATCGCGTCGAGCGCGCGCGACTCGGCAGTCGGCGTGCCTCGCGGCACGAGCCCCTGGCTGACCAGGTTCGCATACTGCGGAACGAGGCGCTCGTGGACCGACTTCACCCACGACCGCTGCTTCTCGGTGAGCTGCTCGAACCGCTCGCCGCGCAGCCCGGAGGTCAGGTCGAACCGCATGCCGGCGAACGCCTCGACCTCGGTGTCGGACAGCTCGCCGGCGTGCTCGCCCAACAGCTCGCCCAGCATGGCGAGGTCGGTCGCGCGCTCGCTCACTTGGGGTGCTCCGCGCGGAGTGGGCACTCCTTGAAGTGCCTCGTCGCGTCCGCCGACTGGATCGCCTCGCACGTGCAGCGCGGGTCCCTGCGGCGCGGCCCACCCACCACCCACGATCTAGACATCCCGAGCGCGTCGAGCACCCGGTCGAGCGCGCCGGCGCCGCCGCGCCTCTCCGTCCGCCTGCGCTCCCCGAGCCGCACCGCCACGTAGAACGCGCCTAGCTGGCACGGCGACAGCTCCTCGACGTGCGACAGCCAGAACAGGTCGTCGGCGTGGCCGTCCATGAGCCGCTCGAGTTGCCGGCCGAACGCGGTGGGGTCCATCATCGATCTACCCCACTACCAGATGAGCAGTTCACCGACGTCCCCTCTCTTGCCGCCCTTGCTGTTGATGTTCCTGCGGGCCCTCACGGCCCGCACCTCGAAGCCGCGGTACAGCTCCCGGACTGCGGGCAGGTCCGCGTTGGACAGCAGCACGCGCACGCCGGTCTCCTTGAGCCGACGAGCGCACTCCGCCAGGCGCTCGTGGTCGGACGCCTTGAACCCGGCGGCGGTGAAGCCGGTGAAGTCGGCGGTCTCGCTCGCCGGTAGGTACGGCGGGTCGAAGTAGGCGAAGTCGCCGCTCCTGGCGGTCGCCAGCACGGAGGCGAAGTCGCCGCAGACCACCTCCGCGTACTCGAGGGCCTCGGAGCACGCGCGCAGGTTAGTCTCGTCGCACACGGTCGGGTTCGCGTACCGGCCGATCGGGACGTTGAACCCGCCGCTCTTGTTGACGCGGTAGACGCCGTTGTAGCAGGTGCGGTTGAGGTAGATCATCCGCGCGGCGACGTGGGCCGGCGTCGTCGGCCGGCGCGCGCGCTCCTCGTAGAAGTAGCTATCGGAGTGGCGTCGCGCGTGCGCGCGCAGGGATGACACGACCGCGTCCGCGTGGTCCCGGACCGCCGCGTAGGTGGTCGTGAGTTCCTCGTTCACGTCGCCCAGGTAGCACCTAGACCGGATCCGGTCCGCGGCGAACAGGTCGAAGAAAACCGCGCCTCCGCCGACGAAGGGCTCGAAGTACCGACCGAACTCGGCGGGGACGTGCTCGCGGATCTCGGGCAGCAGCTGCCGCTTCCCTCCCGCCCACTTCAGGAACGGTGCGGCGGGGGCCTGCTCTGCGGTGGTGGCGGTGGCTGTCTGTCCCATCAGTCGTCCTCCGTGACTCTCTCGCGCTCGCGCAACCTCAAGTCCCTTCCGATCGTGGCGCGCACCACCTCGGCGAACTCCTCGCCCGTCAGCCGCGACTTCTCGCGGACAGCGACCATCTCGGCCCACCGCCGCTGCGGCTCGGTCAGCGGGTACGCGTCGTCGCCGTACTGCTCGACGCGCTGCAGGATCGTACCCAGCATCCCGTCGAACGCGGCGCGCTCGGTCGAGTCGAGGTCGCTCCGGGCGAGCACGCGCTCGAGGAGGTCGGCGTCGCCCAGGTCGGCGACGTCGACCGCCCTCCCGCGCCTAAGCACCTCAGAACGGGGGCTTGGGAGCGCCCGACCCGTTACCGGTCGCGGGCGCCCCGCCGAGGTTGACCGGCCGACCGAGCGTCGCCTGGATGTTCGCCGCGAACTCCTTGCCGCCGCCCGGCATCGGGTTCGACGTGTGGAAGACGCCGCCGCCGGAGAGGATCTGGCATTTCATGCGCCACTTGCCGTCGTAGAACTCGTACTTCAGCTCCACGTCGACCTCGTTGGCGTCGATGCCGGCGAGCGTCGTGATGTCCGCGCACCCGAGCGCGCGCAGCCGCTCCTCGGAGTACGGGGCGGCGTCCGCCGAGAAGTACAGCGGCGAGACGTACGTGCGCTGCAGGTCGGGCAGGAACAGGTGGACGAGCAGCTCGGGGGTGCCCTGCTTGCTCTTGCCGAACTCGTGCGGCGCGCCGGTCGCGTCGGGCGTCACCGCCTTGGCCTTGTACCGGCCCTCCTTCGGGTCGGTGGGCTTGGCGGTGGGCGACTGGGTCGGCGCCTGGGGGACGGGGGGTGTGTTGCTCATGGTGGTCGGGTCTCCTTGTTCTACAATTCGGTCACTTCACTCAGACACTCTCAGGCCGCCGCGGGCGCGGGCTTCTTCTCCGCGTCGGCCTGGCCGGACTTCTTCTCGTTGAGCCGGATCTGGACCCGGTTGAACGAGTCGACCAGGCTGCTCGGGTACTTGTCGGGCGGGTACTGCGCGAGGAAGTCGCGGACCTGCTTCTCGTACGCCCTGTCGTCGATCTCGGCGAGCATCGCGTCCAGCTCGCGCTTCATCTGCTCGCCGCGCGCGTCGTCCTCGCGGATCGCCTTCGCGAACTCGTCCCACGACATCGGGATCTTCTCCGGGAAGAGGGCCGTGCCGCGCGCCTTCGCGTCGTAGGCGGGCGTGCGCTTGGTGTAGAGCCACCGCTCGCCGGTCGTCGTGGCCCGGGTGGGCTTGCCCTTCTCGGCGACGGTCGTCACGCTCTCGCGCGCGAACAGCACGTAGTCGCTCCAGCCCTTGATGAGGGCCGCGACGTTCTTCCTGCACGCCAGCTCGAACCGCTCGTAGCCGGGACCGGTGGGGTCCTCGAACTTCTTCACCTGGGCGTGGGCCACGAAGATGACCCCCTTGCCGCGCAGCCACACGCGCTCGAGTTGGGCGAGCAGCCGGCGCCACTCCATCAAGGCCACGTCGTCGCCCTTGCCGTAGCCGCCCTCGTACTTGGAGATCGTGCTGTTGGGGAAAAGCTTCGCGTGGCTCATGTTCTCGAAGTCCGAGAGCACGTCGAGCGCGACGTTGTCGCACTTGACGTGGCCGTGCTCGATGGCCTCCAGCCACTCGAACGCCTCGTCCCACGACTCCGGCACCACGCGCTCGACGTTGAGCTTGTGGCTGCCCTGGTTGGCGTCGAGGAAGAACACGTTCGGCGCCCCGGCCGCCAGCGTGGTCTTGCCGACGCCCTCGAACCCGTAGAAGACCGCGCGCGGCGGCCGCTCCACTTTTCCCTTCGTGATCCGCTTCAGGTCTACTGCCATCGTCACACCTCCGCCCCGGCCGCGGGATTCGGACCCGCGCTCTGGCCTACGCCGGGATGCCGCGCGTTTATGAAGTCGCGCGGGTCGCCCTCGTAGAGAGCGTCCATCTTGCCCGCCAGCCGGAACGTGCGCGACGGCGCGCCCGTCTCCGGGTTGACGAGGTCCACCTCGAACTGCTTCTCGACGGCCACGATGCCCCGCGTCGGGTCGCCCCAGCGCGCCACGTAGCCGACGACCATCGCCCGCTCGCGCTCGTAGTCGAACGGGTCCTCGTGGTCGAGCTTGAGCAGGGCCTCGTCGAGCGGGTAACCCTTGCGCAGCGCCTCGACGGCCCGGTGCACGCTCGACCCGGTCCGCAGCGCCTCGGACCGGAGCACCGGCCGCAGGTGCAGTACGTAGCGGATCTGGTATCGCCGCGGGCACGCGCGGAACGTGCGCATGCTCGACTGCGTGAGCACCGCGCGGTCGTCCTCGAAGACGTCCTCCAGCTCCTCGTGGTCCTTCTCCTCCCTCCGGAAGAGCAGCGGGTCGTCGAGGGGCACGTCCCCGCAGCACGCGGGCAGGAAGTCGCACGCCCGGCTCCACGAGAAGCACGAGTCCGGGTTGCGCGGGAAGACGTTGAGCCGGTGCGCCTCGCGCATCGTCCGAGCCGTCTGCCAGACGTCGACCGCCCCGTCGTGCTGCTCCTGTAGCAGGCGCACCGGCAGCGCGCGCTGGTAGTACGCGTCCGGCTCGGCGGCGATGGCCGCGAGGCACCGCGCACCGTACTCCTCGGGAGTCTCGTCGCGGTCGCGCTGGTTGGCGTACAGGCGCGACGGCTCGGTCTTGGTAGGCTTGGTGTACTTGCGAGACTCCGGCGGGGTCGCCTTCAGCGGCCGCAGGGCGACCTTTCCCAGCACGTCGTAGCCTATGCCGACGGGGTCGAGCCCCGCCTGCGTCGCGGCGCGCAGGTAGACGCCGATCTGCGGGTCCATCCGGATCCGGCGCCAGTAAGCGCTGCCGGGCGTGATGTCCTCGCCCGACGTCTTCGTCTCGATGATGAGGAGCGGCATCAGCCGTGACCCCTCGGCACGAACTCCACGAGTCGCTGGTCTCCCCAGCGGCTCGCCCGCTGCGCGTCCCGCTTTCGCGTGAACACCTCCAGCGGACCGGCAGCGTGCGGGTTGCCCGGCGTGGAGCACACCACGTAGAGGACGCTCGGGACCTTCCCCACTCTCGCGCGCCTCGTCATCGCTCCCTCAACTTCCGGAGCACGGTCATCGCCCGGCAGCCGCCGTCGCTCGCGCAGAGTTCGACCGCCTTGACCAGCTCCTCCACGTCCCCGGCGACGACCTGGTAGTGCGTCGCCTCCTGGCCGAGCGCCTCGCGCACGCCGTCGACGGTCTCGGCGTACGCCGCCGCGGCGCGCGCCCTGGACTGTAGCCACCGGACCAGCAGGTCTACGCAGTTGCGACCTGGATTCTCGGCTACGGCCTTGCGGAGGTCGAACCCTGACTCCTCGGCCCACTTGAAGCACGGCAAGACGTAGTCTCGCTCGTACGCCTGCCACTTCTCTACGTCGACGTCCCGCTCCGCGAGGAGCTTGGCGACCGCCGCCTCGAGCACGTTGCGCCGGACCGTCGGTCCGGCGCTCGCCTCGACGGTGAGGTTCTCGGCGATCCACTCGTCCGCCCGGTTCATGTGGAGACCATCCTCACCGAAAACGGCAGCGCCGCCGCGTCCTCTGGCACCATGTGCCGGAACCAGTTCTTGCCGTGCTTGGCCTCGTCCCACCGGAAGCCGTGGTCCTTGGCGACCTGCCGCCGCTCGTACGAGACCATCGCGTAGAAGAGAGCCTTCGGGCGCGCCGCGCGGCGGAAGAGCGCCGGCAGGTCGCCGCCCATCTCCTTCACCCGCGTGAGGATGCGGGCCATCGTGTCGACGTCGGTGAGCGCGCGGTGCGCGCTCGCGACGCCCAGGCCGTAGCCGAGCGCGATCTCGACGAGCTTCTTGCTGCCCGAGTCCCACTCGAAGTCGTCCATCGTGCAGACCCACGCGCGGTCCGCCAGCGAAGCGACGCCGGCCGCGCGCACGAACGACCGGTCGAACTCAGCGTTGTGCGCGGCGACGACGTCCGCCGTCTGCGACAGCTCCGCGACGCGCCGCCACACCTCGATGCCGTGGTTGGCGTCCGCGAGCGCCGCCGCCGGGATGCGGTTGTGCCTCTCGCCGGCGTTGTCCGGGGACCTGATGAGCGACGCGTAGCTCTCGAGCGGGCAGCCCAGCTCTAGGTCGTACAGGCACGCCGCCACCTCGACGACCTTACCGTCCTGCGGGCTGATCGAGGTCGTCTCCGTGTCGAGCAGCAGGGCGCGCCTCACGACGCGCTCCTGTACTTGATGTGGAGGAGAGGATGCGGGTGACCACACTCTCCGCACGGCCCGTCCGACGGTGGAGAAGTCCCCGATAGAGCATCGATCAGGACGGCAGCCGCTGCGTCCCCGCCGTCGCGCAGATACGAATCTAGCCGGTGCTCTACCTCCCAGCACCCGTCGCAGCGCGGGTGCTTCGAGCCGACCTTGTCGCACGGGCGACCGCACGTCCCGCACGCCACCAGCTCCGCGTCGGAGCGATCTGAGAACGTCGCGCGGTAGTCGCGCCACTTACCCCAGTCGCGCTTCCCCGAAGGCGCGCCGCTGCCCGCTGGCGCGGCGCTCTTGCCGTCCGACATCCGAGACCTCCACTGTCAAAACCGACTCAGACCAAACCCAACTGGCCGCAACGTACGCCGCTCTTTCGAGCACAGCAAGCCATTTTGTGTTATCGGTGTTCAACATGCCCGTCGACAAGAAGAAGGATCGGATGGTCTACCTCGGGCTGCGCGTGCCGCAGCGGCTGCTCGAGAAACTGGAGAAGCTCGCGGAAAAGCAGAGCAAGCGGACCGGGATGCCGGTGAACGTGAGCGCGGTAGCGAGGACGCTGCTCCAGGGACGCGCGTGATCGTCGCCTGCGACGCGCCCGGCTGCGTCCGCGGACTGGTCCACCGCCCGGGCGGCTGGGCCGACCCGTGCAGGGTGTGCGGCGGATCAGGGGGGATCCCGTTCGGGACGCTCTGCAAGCGCATCGGCGAGCACGAGTCGACGGTGCGCCGGCTGCTCAAGCCGGGCCGGCGCATGCGGGCCAAGACGGCCTCGCGCATCATGGGCAAGATCCTCGACGTCGTCGCGGTGGCGACGTGACGCTGCCGCTCTTCGAGTCGCCCGCGCTCTCGGCCGCCGCGCTGTCCAAGAAGTTGCGACCCTACCAGTCGCGCGCGATCGTCTCGGTGCGCGCGAAGGTGCTGATGGGCGTGACGCGCCTGCTCTGCGTGAGCCCCACCGGCAGCGGCAAGATGTTCATCCTGGCGAACATCATCCGGACCGCGACGCTGCCGGTCCTGTTCGTCGCGCACCGCAAGGAGATCATCGACCAGTGCGTGCGCCAGCTCGCCGACCAGGGCATCACCCACGTCGGAGTCATCCGCGGCGCCGACGCGCGCTACGACCCGTCGGCCTCGGTGCAGGTGGCCAGCATCTCCACGCTCGCGCGGCGCGACAAGCCGTTCCTCGGCAAGCAGGTCATCATCATCGTGGACGAGGCCCACCGGGCCGCGAGCGACTCGTACGTGGAGCTGCTGAAGGCGTACCCGGACGCGATCGTGATCGGCTTCACCGCCACGCCGGTGCGCCTGGACGGCCGCCCGCTCGGCGGCGAGCTGTTCCAGGAGCTGGTGCAGGTCGCGACCTACGGGGAGCTGCTCAAGCACCCCGACTGGCTCGTCGCGCCGGACTGCTTCGCAGGCAGCGAGCAGCCCGACGTCTCGAAGGTAAGGAAGTCCGGCGCGGACTTCGACGAGGGCCAGCTCGGCGACGTCGTGCGCACCTCGCGGCTGGAGGGCAACGTCGTCGAGCACTGGCTGCGGCGCGCGCACCTGCACCCGGTCTTCACCGATGCGGGCGCGCGCGTCCCGCAGAAGCTCGTCGAGGGCGATCGCCGGCGGACGATCCTCTTCGCCGTGAACGTCGAGCACTCGCTGTCGCTCGCCGGCCGGTTCGAGCTGGCCGGCGTCCGCGTCGCGCACCTCGACGGCGACACGCCGGAGAGCCACCGCGAGGCGATGCTGCGAGACCTCGCGTCCGGGCGGCTGGAGCTGGTCACCAACTGCCTGGTCGCCGTCGAGGGTCTCGACGTGCCGGCGATCAAGTGCGTCGTGCACGCGCGGCCCACCCAGAGCGTCACCCTCTGGCGCCAGACGGTGGGGCGCGAGATGCGCCCGTGGAACCGAGTCGTGCCGCTCCTGCTCGACCACGCCGGCAACTTCGACCGGCTCGGCTGCCCGTTCGAGGACGTGCAGTGGTCGCTCACCGAGCGCCCGAAGCGGGCCAAGGGGCAGGCGCCGATGCGCAAGTGCCCCGCGTGCGGCGCCTACGTCGAGCTGGGCAAGACCGTCTGCCCGCACTGCGGCGCGGAGCTGCCGCGCGGGGCGCCCGACCTGTCGGAGGACGCCAGTGCGGAGCTGAGGGAGCGCCAGACCGAGCCCGAGGCGCTCAAGTGGGCGTTCTTCTGGCGGCAGGTCGTGACGGCGAAGTCCAAGGGGTTCAAGCCGGGGTTCGCGAGCGCGCTCTTCAAGGAGCACTACGGCGCGTGGCCCCCGCGGCACTGGTCGGAGAAGATAAAGAACGACTTCGCGACCGACGGGCTATGGCAGGAGCTGCTGGCGCGGCGCCTCCGGCGCAAGGCGGAGCGAGAGGAGCAGGCGCAGCGAGAGGAGCAGGCGCTGAGCGAGGCGGCGGCCGCCGAGGAGGTGTCCGAGGTGCAGGCCGCGATGGAGCGCACCGTGGAGGCGTTCGACGCGTCGATGGACGACAGGCCGGTCGACGACGTGCCCGTCGACGACGGGCCGTCCTACGACTCGCCGCAGTACGAGGACAGCGGGTTCTCCGACTGGCTAGAGGACGAGGGGATCGGGTGATGAAAGACTTTTTCCTGACTACCCACGCAGAGCGTGAGGGCCAACGCATCGAGGTCGAGCGACTGAGGGGTCTCATCCACCGAGACCGCACCGGCCTCGCCGAGGCGATCGACCGCATGGTGCGGGAGGCCGCCTCGCGCATGTGGGTCACCGAGGGTCGCGGCCCCTACGCCTGGGACGACGACCGGTACAAGGACGAGGCCGGCGACGCGCTGCGCGCCGTGATCCGCATCGGCAAGGCGGCCCTCCAGGCGTCTGGCGACAACGCGGACGCCGCCTTCCGTCCTGAAGCGCCAAAGGTGGTCATGTGGGGCGACAGGAAGATGAGGGAGGGTAGGTGCCCCCCAGGGCGCGCCTGCCCCGCGTGTGAACAGATAGGCAAGCACCTGGAGCCTTCGGAGTGACCGCCGAGCGGTGGCTCCCCGCGCGCCTCGACCCACGCTACGAGGTGTCGAGCGAGGGTCGCGTCCGGCGAGGCGGGCGCGTGCTCAAGCCGCACCTGAGCGACAGCGGCTACGCCCGCGTCAAGACGCCGCGCGTGCTGCTCGTGCACAAGGCCGTGCTCGAGGCGTTCGTCGGGCCCGCGCCGTCGCCACGCCACGAGGCGGCGCACAAGGACGGCCGCAAGGGCAACAACCAGCTCGACAACCTCGAGTGGAAGCTCAAGGAGCACAACGAGGCGGACAAGAAGGTCCACGGCACCGCGCCCAGCCGCTTCACCGGCCACCGCCGGACCGACCACGTGGAGCGCGTCCTGGCGCTGGCCGGGACGATGAGCTTCACGCGCATCGCCAGGGAGACGGGCCTGCACCGGTCCAGCGTGAGCCGGATCGTCCGCGGGCTGCGGAGGAAGGACTGGAGGAGAGAAGAGCATGCCTAGCTACACCATCAAGGTCCCGAACAACGACGAGGGCGAGGACCTCGGCGAGTTCCACGCCGATTATCTGCCGCGCGTCGGCGACCGGTTCACGCTATGGCACCCGCGCGTCAACCCGGGCAAGCACCACCCGTTCTGCGGCGTCGTGTCGGGCGTGGACCACGAGGCGCAGTTCGACTCCGACGGCGGTTCGGTAGAGACCGTCGTGTGGCTGGTCGACGAGGCGCCGGCCCCCGAGCTGTTCTGCGACTGCACCGAGGAGGAGCGCGCTAAGTGGAGCGTCGGCGAGGACGGTCGGTGCGAGAGCTGCGGTCACACGAGACGGACGTGATGAAGCCGCTGCTCGTCGGCGAGGCGAACCCGTACGGCGGCGACCCGGACTACGCGCTCTACCCCTACCCTCGCGGCTGCGCGGGGCACCGGCTCTGCGAGAAGATCATGGGGCTCACCGACCGCGAGTACCTCGACCGCTTCGAGCGGGTGAACCTCTGCGCCACGCGGTGGCGTATCAAGGAGGCCCGACTCAGGTCTGCCGAGATCGAGCAGTCCCACCAGGGCGGCGTCGTCGTCATGCTCGGGGCGAGGGTCACGGGCGCGTTCGGCTTCTCGTTCCGGCCGTTCACGCAGTACGTCGGGTTCCTCCGCTACGTCACGCTCCCACACCCGTCTGGGTTGAGTCGCCTGTGGAACGCGCCCGGCTCCTACGAGCGCGCGCGCGACGTCCTGCGAGTCGCCGGCGTCCTGCAGTGACCCCGCTAGCCGCCGCCCTCGCCGCGTCCGCGCTGACCGCGACCGTCCCGGCCCTCGTCGCGCTGTTCCGCCCGTCGCGCCCGCCGCCAGCGACTCCGCCGCCGGCCGTGAACCCCTCCGTGGTGGTCCACGAGGCCGGCCACGCGCTGCTGGCCTGGCACTGCACGGCGGTCGCCGAGGTCCTCTCCGTCAACGTGCGCAGCAGCGGCGACGGCGGCAGGGGCGGGCACGTGCGCAACGCATGGCTGTCGGCCGCGCCCCAGCCCGCGGCGCACTGGTGCCGCCTCGTCGTCGCGCTCCGGCGGCGTCGCGGCCGAGATGATGGTCCTGCGGCGCGCGCGCAGCGGGCCCGCGTCCGAGGACCTCATGGAGGCGGCCGCCCTCTGCCGCGCCATCGTCCAGGCCGGCGGTGCGGAGCCGCCGTGGCCGCCGCCGCCGGAGCGAGCGCTCGCCTTCGAGCGCGTGTTCGTCGAGCAACTCACCGAGCAGGAGCTGCGCGTGATGCGCACCGGCTACGCGACGGCGCGGGCCATCCTCTCGCACCGGTCCGCATCGCTCGCTAGGCTGGTGGCGCTCCTGTTCTACCGACCCGTCGTGCGCGGCGAGGACCTGCACCCGGTGCTGGGTCCCCGGCCGGTCGCCTCGACGTCGCTCTGGATAACCCTCAGCGACGAGGTCAGGGCGGAGTTCACGCTCCCGCCCGGGCGCTCGCCCTAGCCCCTCTCAGGCGGCACGAACCGCAACGCCGCGCGGATCCGGGCGTCGTCCCACCCGCGCTCGGTCGCCCAGGCGCGCGGGTCCTCCCCCTGGGCCGCGGCGCGCCCCAGCGCGACGGCGTCCGCGCGCGCCCGGTCCTGGCGGGGCTTGGCCAGGCTGCGGGCCGCGCCGGTGCGCTTGACCGACCACCCTCGGGCCGAGGTGAACGACCGCCACTCGGACTCGTCCAGCTCGAACAGCGCGTCGGCGTCCGTCTCCACGTCATTCTCGCTACTTACGCGCGGTGGGGGAGGTGTGGCGGGTGTGGCTGGAGGCTCGCGCCACACGTTCCCTGCGTCGTTACCGTCACTTACGGCGGGTGTGGCGGGTGTGGCGCTCTGTGGCTCCGCCACTCCCCCCGGTGTGGCGTGTGGCGCGCCACACATAGGGGGTATGGGGGATTTTTTCGGACCGGACATCACACACCGATCGGTAGACGGATCCCCATCGGGAGGCTCCCCGTACGGGGCAGGACGCCCCGCTGGGTAGTGCTTCAGGTCCTTCGGGTTGCTCCGGTCGATGGTGATGGTGTGGGACACGTTCTCACAGTAGGTGATCGCGTCGTCCGCCCGGTCCTTGCCGCAGCCGCCCAGCACGGCGGCCATCGACGCCCGGAGCTGGCGGGACCCGATCCCGGGGTACTGGGAGACCACGCGCAGGCAGGCGTCCCGGTCCCGGGTGCGCTGCTGCTCCCTGGACGCCTCGGCGGAGGCCCGCCGCTGGGCGACCTCCTCCTCCGCCCGGCGCTTGTCCTCCTCCTTCTGGGCCCTCTTCTGCTCCTTGCCCTTGTCGGCCCTCTGCAGGGCCTCGAGCACCGCCTCGCCCCCGTCGCGGGCCGGCTCGTACCGGAAGCCCGTGAAGTGCATCGGGGTCCACCGCGCGCCCGTCGCGCGGCCCTTGGCGGTGACGAAGACGACGCTCTCGCCCTGGCCGTCGACGTACGTGTCCGGCACGCGGGAGAGGACGCTGACGCTGTCGGCGCCGTACTCGATCTCGCCGCTCTCCTTGCCGAGACCCACGAGGATGTCGGGGATACCGACGCGCCGGCCGACGACCTTCGTGCCGTCCATCTCCCACTGCAGCTCGGCGTTCATCACCATCGGCCAGAGGCCGTACTTGTCGCGCGCGACCGAGGCGACGACGAGGATCGCGATGTTGTGCGCCGTTGCCACCTCGCGCATCGCGTAGGCCGCGCGGCCGATGCGCTCTCTGAGGTCGAGGGTCTTGTACTTGCCGTCTTCGCCCTCCTCGGGCCCGATGATCTGCAGGTAGTCGAGTACGATGAGGAGGGGCCTCGACCCAGGACCCCCGGTCATCTTGTTCTCGGACAACGGCGGTTCGGGGTACTTCTGCCGCAAGGCGACGGCGAGCGCCTGCAGCTTGCTCGCGGGCCACTCCATCGGGTTTCTGTTGAATGGGTGGAGCGGTAGCTCTTTCTTGACGATGTCGATGGCGACGGTGGCGGCCTTCATGAGGGTGTCGTTGTTGACTTGCCCTGTGTAGAGGTCGCTCCACCGCATGTGCGCCTCCTCCCCGACGACGCGTAGGTCGAACTGCATGTCGTCCATCTCGAGGCCCACGTACGCCGTCGGCACGTTGTTCTCGGCGGCGTGCTTGCACACCTGCAGGACCGCGGCGGTCTTGCCGACGCCGGTGCCCGAGCAGAGGACGTGGACGCCGGGCCAGAGGCCGCCGCCGAAGTGCTCCTTGAGCTGATCCCAAGGCAGCGGTACCGGCTTCTCGATTCCGTTAGCGCGCCGGACTGCGCGAGACACCGACTCGCGGAGTCGGTCGCCGAGAGGCGGGAACCACTCTTCTAGGTTCTTTTTCTGCTGCTCCTCGGCTGCCGCCGTCTGCTCGGTGGTGGACGGCTGCGCGGTTGCGGTCTGCGTGTGGGTTGGTCCGCCGACGACGAGGTTCAGCCCGAACCGGTCGCTGATCGCGACGACGGCGTCCTTCGCGGAGGTGTGCTGGACCTCCATGACGAGGTCGATGTTGGTGCGGAACCCGCCCTTGCCCCTGTCCTTGCACCGGTTGTGGTGGCACTTGAGCCCGTAGTTGATTACCGACACGCCCTCGGTCTCCCCGCACCCGGGGCACACGACCTCGCCGCGCGCGTTGTAGAGGCCGAGCCACTCGGCGACCTGCTGCGGGTCGACGTCGTTGGCCTGCGCGAACGGCGACTCGGGCTTGGGCTGGATAGCCGAGACGACGCTGGGGGGAGGCGGCTGCAGCTTGACGCCGAACGCCTTCTCGATGGCGGCGCGCCCCTCCGCGGTCGCGCCCTCCCAGATGGCGCGCGCCAGCTCGAGGATCTTCTCCAGCGAGACGCGCGTCGGCTTCTCCGGCGTCACGATGGCCGTGCGCCTGTGCGGGCGCTCGTCGACGCCGGGCGCCCCCTTCTTCTTCACCGTGCCGCACGCCGGCAGGATGCGCTTGGCGTCGGACAGCTTCTCGTCGACCGTGACCTCGTCCGTGTTGAACAGGTGCGCCAGGCCGGTCAGCAGCCCCGACATCGCGCGCCGCGACTCGTCGTTCGCCGGGATGGAGTCGAGCGCGACGTGGATCTGCCGCCCGTTGCCCGAGTGCAGGTACGCGAGCGACGACTCGCCGAGGTGGTGGGCGAGGAAGCTCCACGCGCTCTGCGCGACGCGCACCGACCGCTGCATCTCCTCCTCGGTGGCGGAGATGGCGCTCGACCGCTTGACGTCGAAGTCGACCGCCAGGATGAGTCTCGACTCGACGTCGGAGTCGGTCGTGCCGCCGCCCTTGGGGATGTCGTACCAGCGCCCGGGCGCGACGTGCCGGGTCTCGACGCCGGGGCGCAGGCGCGCCGGCAGTAGGTAGATGCCGTGCGCGATCCAACCGTCGGCGTCGGCGCAGAGCGCGACGGCGTCCTCTGGACTCCTGGCGTGGGCGGCGCGCGACTTGTCGAACGAGTCGTTCGGGTAGCGCCGGACGCCGAGCGCCTGGAACTCGAAGACGCGCTCGTCGGCCCCGACGAACGCGAGCTGGCGGCGCAGGTTCGGCGCGAGCCCCTCGGCCTGGGCGGCGGCGAGGCGCTCCTCGAGCGACATCGAGGAGGCGGCTGGGTGCGTGAGCGCCGGGTCGGTCTCCGGCTCGGCCTCGGCGGGTCGCGGCTTGAGTCCCTGTACTAGGGCCTGGAACTCCTTCGCGGAGAGCGGCACGAACCCGTCGTCGGGCGGCCCCGGGTCGTTCGGCTCGTGGCCGTCGTCAGACATCACCTGTCGCGGACCTGTCCCTTTCCTGCGCGCACGACGACGCCCGCCCGAAGAGGGACCGCCCGCGGGCTCGCGCGGTAGCAGTCGCCGGGATGGGACACGAACCCGGCCCGGCGAGCACCAACACGCGGCCCCCCTTCGGAGGGCGGAACCCAGGTCCGGCTGCTACACCTCGCCTGAGTTCGACAGCGACACTAGAGCTGCCTGGCGATGTCGGTCAAGAGAACTGCGGGGCGCACGCGCAAGTGCCCGAGACTTCACTCGCGGTCCCCCGGCACGCCGCGCGTGACGTGCGCCCGGCCGCCGACGTCGGCGACGAGCGCGGCGAGCGCGCCCACCAGCATCTTCTCCCGGGTGCCGCGGTCGGCGGCGAGGAACCGACGCCTCTTCTCCTCCGGCCACAGCAGCTTCGGCCGGCAGCACGAGAAGTCGGGGCAGCACTCGCCGGAGGTGTTCGGGCAGGCGGGGTCGCCGTCCGCCCACCGCCGGAGCTGGTCCTCGGGCGTCACGGTGCCCCTGCGTCGAAGGTCAATGGGCACGGTCCGTCTCCGATCACCGATCCCCGTCTAGGAGACGAGACAGGATGGTCGGGTTGGTCATCCCCGGTTCGGTCGCGGGCGTGGCGGCCCCGACTCGGGCAGCAAAGTAGGCGTCTCCCTGGTTGAAGCGGAGCGCCTTGCTCCAGTCGACTCTCCGAAGTGAGTCCGGTACGTCGTAGACGTCGTACTCGAACGGCTCGCTGAGGCTGGTGGTGTCCGCCGCCTTCTCGGCCAGCTTGTCGCGGAACCACTGGACCGAGTCGGATCTGACGCCGACGAACTCGTCGCCGTCGTATCCGTACACGCCGCAGCCGATCATGCCCGTCGCGTCGCTACCGAACCCGACCCACACCGCGGCGTAGACGCCGTTCTGGGGCCCGCGCAGCGCCAGCACGTGGACGTCCTGGTACTCGATCTCTCCGCTCTGGACCTGCATGACGATCGGTTCGACGTACCCACCACCTTCTCGCCACGCCTTCGCGTCGGAGACGTAGATCCAGTTCTTGTAGAACTCGACCACCACGCCCATCGGGCTCGTGAAACTCCCCCCGTTCGGGGTCCCACTCTCGTCCACCGCCAGCGTGTCCCAGTTCGACAGTGCCATCGTCGTCGCTCCTTTTACTCGTTCACCCCGTCCGTACCCCACGACCAGTGGGCTGGCCTCTTCTTCTTGCCCTTCTTCTTCGGCGCGGTGATACGGCGGACGCGCTCGGCGCGCGCCCTAGCCTGCCGCAGGTGCGGCGGCCACCGGTGCTTCCTGCGGCGCGCCTCCTCGGGCAGCGCCAGGAACTCCTGCTCGGAGAGGTCGCCCTTGTTGACGTTGCAGTCGTAGCAGGTGACGTCGAAGTTGCCGCGCACGTCCTTGCCGCCCTTGGACCTCGGCACGAGGTGCTCGACGGTCGCCTCGCCGCGGGTCAGCGCCAGCCCGCAGTACCGGCACGGCACGGTGGCGCTCGCGCCGAAGCGGGAGTTCTTGTAGCGGATGGTCGCGTTCACTGGCCGACGCGCCCCTTCACGGCGCTTCCCACGGGCCCAAGTCGAACCCGGCGATCAGCTCGTCGGTGACGTTGACGCAGTCGACGTCGTACCCGTCACCCGCGTAGCACTCGCCGCTCGCGAGCACGTAGACCTCCGGGTCGGGCTCGTCCTGGCCTGGCTTCAGCGCCTGGGCGTATTCCGTCTTGAAGAGCAGGACACCCCCGCGCAGCAGCAGGACGCCGGGCGAGGCGTTGCGGACGGTGACGCGGTAGCTGGTCACGGGTGCACCTGCGCGAGCCCCTTGTGGCACCACGCGAGCCTGCCGCACCGCTCGAGGACCCGCACGTCCACGAGCGCCCGCTGCCGGTGCTGCCAGTCGAACCGATCGACCACCTGGTCCCAGACGGCAGTGCGGTGGCCCCAGTCGCCGGCCTGCGCGACCAGCTCGCGCGCCATCGGCCAGCAGGACTCCTGGCACCCGTCGAGCAGGGCGGCGGCCGCGCTGACGGCGGCGCGCCGCCCGGCCTCGTCGCTCCGCGTCCACATCTCCCAGCAGTGGGCGACGGCGCGCAGGGCGGCCTGGTCTTGGCCCGTGAGGGGGGCGAGGTCCCAGCCGCGCTGCTTGAGCCAGCGCAGCGCGTCCTGGCAGTGAGCTGCGGTGCGGGCGCTCACGGTCTGGTCTCCTTGAGAGCGGTCCCGAACGCGTTCCAGCGGTTGGCCCGCTTCGCGGCATCGCGGTAGGCATTGGCGGCTCGGAGGACCTCGGTGCTCCGGTCCGAAACGCCGGTGTCCTTCGCGGCGGCGGCGAGCAGGGTGAGTTGGGCGCGCTGGAGCGCCCGAAGGTCGGCGCGCGCGTCCTCCGCCATGTCGGGGTGGCACACCGGGCAGCCGGGGTCGCACCCGTCGCAGTAGCAGCTCATCGCGGGTCCTCCTTCTCTTCAGACGGCGCCTCGACGGGCGAGGCGTTCTCCTTCAGGTCCCACTCCCCGACGAACGAGTCGCCGGACTGCAGCTCGCAGCGGTAGCTCCCGTCGTCGTTGACGACGCTGGGCTTGCCGCGCTTGTCCCGGGCGAGGAACCCCTCGAAGGTGTACTCGCCGACCTCGCTCGGGATGCTGGCGAAGACGGATCCGTCGTTGTGGCTCACGGCGACCTCCGCCATCGCGACGGCGGTCTGCGCGAGCAGGCGCGTGCGCGGGCGGATGACGGCCACGCGCTGGCCGTCATCGGTCAGGACGATGGTGCGCTTCACTCGCCGCCACCCTGCTTGGACTTCAAGTCGACGAGGTGTGCGAGGGCGCGCTGGCGCGCCCTGACGAGCGCTTGGAGGCGGTCCCACTCGTCGACCTCGACGCAGACGTACCCGCGCGGTCCCGACTCCGCCTTGAGGCTGTCTGCGGCCTCGGCGACCGCGTTGGTGGTCTGCAAGATCTCGACAGACGCCTGCTGCTCGGGCGTGGGGGTCCAGTCTTTATCAGCGTCTCTCACGGCAGCGGGTCCTCCTCGCGCATTCGTCTGTTACTTCAACTTCACCCCGTGCTTCGCCGCCGCCTCCCTCAACCTCACCCGGTCGTAGTCACTCTTCATGTGATCGAGGCCCAACTCCAGGGCCTTCTTGACGGTGCGAGGATCTAGCTGCGCGTCCGCCGCGAGGCGGAGAAGCACACCCCTGTCGATCGCACCGTTCCTAGTGGCCACGTTCTTCTCCTCTCAGGCGTCGGCGTCGAGCGTTTCGATCTGGCGCCGCAGCTCCTTGATCGACATCTCGGAGAGCTTGCCGGCCTCCTTGTCGGCCAGCGCGGCGAGCAGCCTCTCCCGCTTGATCTTGTTCGCCGCCCGGCGCTCTGCCGCCTGCTCCTCGGCGAGCTTCACGCCGATGACGTGCTTGACGACATCGAGCGCGATCTCGACCTGCTCGTGAGCCGGCGTCCGCTCCGTCTCGACGAAGCTCTCCTCGCTGACCGACTTGAGCGCGCGGTTGGCGACTTTCGCGACGGCGTCGAGATTGAAGTCGTCGCCGGACTTCGACCGGAGAGGGACCTCCCAGAGCTGCTCGACGGTGAGCGCCCCACGCGATGACTGGAAGCGCAGTTTGTTGCGCGTTGCGTACTCGAAGATGTTGGACATGGTCGTTCTCTTTTTCTAGTCAGCCTATATGCCGACCTGCACGTTGAACACTCGATACTTCTTGCCCTGATGGACTCGCGCGAGGAAGGTGTCGCGCTTGGTCGACGAGAAGCCGAGCCCAGAGAGCTGCCCGTCAGTCGGACGGCACTTCGTCTTGTCCGCGATGACCTCGAAGACCTTGCGGTGCTCGACGAGCCGCGGGTGCAGGAACTCGTTGTAGAAACCGCGCGTCGGCTCGTCATTCTTCGCTCCATCGATCACGAAGAATGTGTGCTTGTTGCCGACCGCGTTGTCGCCCCAGTAATTCGGCGAGAGCATCACGGCCGAGACCTTCACGTACTGCTCGGTGTGAAGGCCCCACTTCTCCTGCGAGATGTTCGACGCGGAGATCGCCGGGTCACCGACCTCGATCCGCTCGACGACACCGCCCCGGACGTGGAGCGTCGCGACGGCGACCTCCGCCTGGTTGCGGACGCCCTTGTTGTACGAGAAGTGCGAGAGCTTGCCGCCCGACTCGACCTCGACGACGAATCCTGGGCCGCTCGACTCGCGCCAGCAGTAGTTGTGGACGACGACCCGATAGGGTCCGTCCGGGGGCGCCTTCGTCCAGACGACGTTCTCGACGGGCTCGCGCGACGTCCCGTGCCCGGCGTTCATGTCGACGTCGAGGACGCCGCCCGTCCAGCCGCGCTTCGCACCGAAGAAGATGTGACCCTGCGCCGCGTAGACACCCCGACCAGGCGGCTCGAAGATGTGGATGTCGAGGTCGTCGAAGTTCGACCAGGAGAGCGAGACGCGGAGCGCGCCCTCGACCTTGCCGCCGGCCTTCTTCACGCGCTCGGCGATCGAGTCGGCGACGTTGCCGCCGTAGGACCAGGCGAAGTCGTTCGACCACCGGAAGAGTCGCGCGGGCTCCGGGTGACACGGCGCCGTCAGCGACATCAGGTTGCCGACGTGCGCGCCCTTGAACATGACCTCGAGACCCGACGCACTCGGCAGAACGGCGGAGACGAACTCGTCGAGCTCGATCTCCTCCGCACGCTCCTCGTCGCCGCTCGACGGACGGCCGGCCTCGGCGTGCTTCATCAACGCTTCGCCGATCCCTCCCTTCATCAAGGGCTTCACCGACCCGTCCACCCACTTGACGTCGCTCACCGAGACGTCGCCGATCACCGCGAAGCGTCGCTCCAGGGCCGGTTCGAGCCCCAGCTCCGTGATGGTCTCCATGGCCTTCTTGACCATGCCGGGCGTGATGAGCGCCGTCGTGCGCTTGTAGTTCTCCGGGGCGACCTTCGTCTCGAACGCCTTGACTGCGCGCTCGACGTCCTGCCCCTCGGAGAGGTCTTGCACCAGCGTGCCGATGACCGTGTTCCGGAAGCGTGCCGCGTGGCTCCCCGCGTTCGCCCAGGCGAAGATGGCCGCCTGCTGCCCGCTGGCGGCGGCGTACGCGAGCATCGCGCTGCGGAACGCCAGCAGCGCCGGCTTGTGCTCCTCGCCGCGGTAGATGGCGTTCGCATCGACGAGCGAGATCACCGTATCGACCGCTTCCAGAGACAGTTCCTTCAAGCCTCGCTCGAAGACCTGGACCGTCGTCCGGTACGAGCCCTGCGCTTCGGCGGGCGAGCGGACGCGGATGGCCTTCGGGACTTCACCGCTGCGGAGGTGCTCCCACGTGCAGACCGCACCGGTCGACTTGTCGAGGACGCGCGTCTTGGCCGATCCGAAGTGAGCCTCCCGCTCACCGACCCGGTAGAGATCGCGGATACCCGCAGCCTGAACGATATCGCGCAGTCGACCGGCGACGATCCGGTAGACTCCCGGCGCGTCGGTAGCCGCAGCATCCCAGACCGTCTTCAAGTGGCCGACGCCGTCGAAGCCCACGGCGATGCCCGCGCGCTTGACGAACTGCCGGCAGCACCCGCAGTCGTGATCCGTCCGTTTGCGGAAGACCGGGTTCAATCCCTCCGGGAACGCCGCGAGGTACTCCGCCCAGATCGTGTCGGGCTCGACGTCTGAGATGAAGACCTCGGGGCGCGAGACGAGCGCCTGGAACGACCGCTCGACCATGCTAGCGAACGCACTCATCTCGCCAAGCGCCGGGGGCGCCGCGACTGACTTGACCATCACTTCCTCCACGACGAGGCCGAACTTGTGTCGGCTACTCGGGACCATCGCCTCGGCTCGAACGAGGGACCTCCGGTTCCGTATACCGGTGCTCTTCCAACTGAGCTACGAGGGTCGTGTCATCTTGTAGCAAGATGCTGCATCATGCGCAAGGTGATTCCACAAGGCTGCTGACGGCGAAAAGCCGCGGGACACCGACTCGGCGGCGGCCAGTAGCTCGTCGTAGGACGGCAGCCGATTCCCTCTTCGTCTGGCGGTCTTCACGGCAGCGTATCCTCCTCGGCTGGCTCGTACTTGGCCTTCAGCCGCGCCAGCTCCGCGCGCTCGCGCGCCTCGAGCTGCTCTGCGGCCAGGCGCCGCTCTGCGTCGAGCAACCCCTTCTCGAGCACGTACTGCCGCAGAGACATCTCGAACGGCGACGTAGCGTTGTAATTTAGGACCTGCTCAAGAGTGGTGACGCGCCGGTCGGCCGTCTCGAACCGCGCACCGTAGAACCCGCCGAGGTCGTAGTGCGCGACGAACCCGAACGAGAAGGTCAGCGCCTTGTAGAGTGCCGGCGTGAACCGCTCGCGCGCGTAGCCGGCCGCGGCGAACCGCTTGAACGCCGCGAGGGCCCTCTCGTGCTCGGTCGCCGCCTCGCCCCTCCTGCTCACCGCTTCGCCCCTCCTCCCCGCATCCGCTCGCGGAACGACCGGAAGCCCCTGCCGAGCGGGTCCTCGCGGTCGCCCACGCGGAACGCCGCGGGGACGGCGATGAGCGCCACGAACAGGATCGGCAGCCACGGGAGCCACTTCGTCACGGCTTCGCCCCCTTGAGGGACTCGATCGCCCTCTCCCACCGCGCCCGCGTGTCCACCGGGTCGAGCGCGACCGACCGGACCTTCGCGAGGAGGGTCTCCGGCGTGTTGAACTCCGGCGGGCACGCGTCGAGCAGCGACTGCGGTAGTGGGTCCGGGACGCGGAAGTAGATGACCGCGTACGTGGAGTCGTAGTCGTCGTCGCGGTCGGATAGGTAGAGCGGGTCGGCGGCGAAGTCCGGCATGCACTCCGCGCGGTTGCCTCCGCCGTTGCGGGTGTAGACGACGAGCCGCAGGCCCGACGGCTGCGAGTCGTCCCTCTCGACCCACGCGTCGCGGAAGCGGCCGAAGTCGGACGGCTGCCTCTCGAGCAGCGCCATGACGAGCGGCATCTGCGGGCTCGTCTTGAACACCATGTTGTAGAGGCCCATCAGACCTGCTCTCCTTTTTTCAGGATCCCCGTCCCCGCGCACGTCGGGCACCTGGATCCGTCGAGTCTGTCCCGCATCTTCCTGTCGACGACCAGGTGGATCGGGCTCGCGCTGCCGGGTGCCCGCGCGTGCTGCGCCTCGTTCTCCGCGAGCGCGGCGGCGACGTCCTCGTCGGTCGTGCCTGGACGGAACGCCCACTTCTCGTCGCGGGGGCCGTCGGGCGCGAAGTGGTGGCAGCCGGCGAACGCGCAGGCGTTCGGGAGGGCACCGTGGAGGCAGGTGACAGGGTCCGTCATGATCCGGGTACCGGCCCGAAGACCTTCTCGTCGGGCTCCGCGTCGGGGCGCTGGGAGGTCGGGTCGAAGAGGTGCCACTCGCCGGCGGCGAAGTAGGCGAGCCAGCACGTCCACGACTGTCCGTACCGCACGGCCACGAACTGGCAGGGGATGCCCACGCTCCGCGCGGTGGCGACGACGAGCAGGCACGCGTCTTCCGCGTCGATGAGGACGTCGCTGGTGGCGACCAGCTTGGCCAAGCTGACGAAGTTCTCCGATTCCATAACCACCTGGTCCCAGTAGTTCACGTGGAACTGTGAGCGCATCGCCTCGGCGGTCGCGCGAACCTTGCCGTGGGCGTCGGGCGCAGCGTCGGTCGCTCGGCGCGCCCAGCGGTGGACCTCGGGGTCGAGGCGGTCGGCCTCTGCGCGGGCGGCGAGCGCGCGCAGGGTTATTTCGATACCGATCATCAGGACCCTCCCGGGATGCGCTTGCGGACCTTCTCTAGAACCTTCGCCGGTTCGGCACCGGCTGCCTTGAGCGCTGCGATGGAGGCCTCCGCCGCGCGGCAGGCGCCATCGCGCCCGCGCGCGTACCCGCGCGCGTAGGCGTGCTCGACGACGGAGTGGTTGAACCGCTGGACGACCTCCACGGGCGTCACGGCCCAGCGCCACCGGCCGGAGCGGGTGAGCTGGCGCGACACGCGCGCGAGGTACCCGTCGCGCTCCAGCTCGAGTTCGACCGGCTCCCACTTCGTCATGTCGACCTCCGGCTGGCCCGCCTGGCCAGCTCCCGCGGCGACAGTCGACCGCCCGGCTGCACGTCGAGCCGGGCGAGCGAGGCGACCGCGTGCTTGACCTCGTACCGCGCCATCAGCGCGGCGCCGGTGGCCTCCTCGCGCTGCAGCAGGTGCTTGCCGAGGCCGGTCGCGCGCCAGACCGCCTTCACGGCGAGCGCGGTGCGGCGCAGGCACGCGTACTCGACGCGCAGCATGTCGAGCGCCCTCTGCCGCTTGCGGAGGGTGCTGGGGGCGACGATGGGTCTCACGCGGCCTCCAGCACGCCGCCGCGCGCCCGCGCGACCAGGACGAACAGGGCCCCGACAGAAAAACCACCGAGGTGGGCGGCGAAGCTGACGTTGTCGGTGGTCCCCGACCAGGCCAGCCAGACGTTCCAGCCGACGAAGCCGGCCGCGAAGCCGAGCAGGCGGGGGCGAATTGCGCCGACGACCGCGAGCAGTCCGCAGAGCGCCCCCGAGTTACCGACCAACGTGTTCGCGTCGACGGCGACGTGCAGGGCGGCACCTGCGAGACCGGCTGCGAGGTAGATCAGCGCGAACCGGAGCGAGCCGACCTCGCGCTCGACGAGCGAGCCGGCGGCGACCAGGACGACGACGTTGCCCAGCAAGTGCGACCAGGACGCGTGGAGGAACAACGACACCAAGGCGCCGGCCAACGTCGGGTGCGCCGGGTCGAAGCCGTAGGCGAGGCAGGCGGACTCGACACCCGCGGCCAGCTCGAGGCGGTAGCCGAGCAGGCACGCGAGGGCGAGGGCGAGGGTGGCGAGGGGGAGGCGGCGCATGGTGGGACAGACGGAGTGTACACCAGTGATATTCAACCGGTGACGTCGAGTTTTCGGCACTCGGGACAGAGGCCCCCGCCGCTCGCGAGGAACTTGCGGAGCCACCGGCGGCCGTCGGCGTTCAGCCGGACGAACCCGCCAGTCGTCGCGCCGCAGAGGCGCGTGACGCGCGCCCCTCGGGCCATCAGGTGGACGTTCTGGGGTTGGGCGTGGCGGCGGGTCACGAGCGACCTCCCTCGGCGGCTCGGTCCACCTCGTACTGGGCGAACTTGTCGAGGTGCTCGTGGATCAGGCCGAGGCTGGGCCGGAAACCGCCCTCCGCCCAGAGTGCCGCGATCACCGCCATGCAGACCCCGATCGCCTCGGTGGCGGGCAGCTTGCCGACGGCGCGACCGACCTGGACCAGCGCCTCTCTCTGGTCTTCTGTCATTCTGCTCGCTCCACGGCGATCGAAACGACCTCGCGGAGGTGGATCCGGCTACCCGCGATCTCCACGGCGGTCAACTCCACGCGCCCGACGACCGGGCAGTCGAAGATATCGTCGCCGTCGACCCCGGCGAACTCGTCGAAGTGGACCGGGTGCAGGTGCCCGCAAGCGGGGCAGTCGAGCGACGTCGAGCCCGGGCGCTGCACCCGGACGGAGTAGCCCAGCTCGCGCAGCCTCGCGGCGGCGAGGAACGCGCCCACCACGGAGCCGCGCTCCAGCCTCACGACCTTGCCGCCGTGCGCGGCGACTACGACGTATCTCATCTACCGTCTCCTCTCTTCTTCGTACGCGCCGCAGAGGCGCTGCCAGTCGTACTGGTCGGGGCTGAACGGCTCGCCGTACTCAGTGAGCAAGTCGAGCCCGCGCTTGGCCTCGTCGAGCGCCGCCTTCGCCGCCGCGTAGGCGGTGAGCGCGTCGGCCATCTGCTGGCAGAGGGCGGCTTCGGCGGCGCAGACGGACCGGAGCCTGTTGCGCTCGCGGCGGGCGGCGAAGTAGGCCGCGTTCGCGTCCTCGACCCACGCGGAGTCGACGGTGACGCTCGAGACCCGGTAGGCCAGGAGCAGGCTGGTGCCGCGGCGGCCCTCGCTGCGCAGGTAGTCGCGCTCGGTGAGCTTGGTCATGCCGGCGACCTGGTGGATGAGCCAGCGCGCCTCGCCGCCCGGCAGCTTGGCGAGCAGGCGCTTGGTGAGCTGCTTGCCGTCGTGGGCCTTGAGGACGGAGAGGACGGCGTCCGGCTCGTCGCTCTCCATCTCGGCGGAGAGCTTCGCGCGCACGTCGTTTGTAGTGAAGCGCGTCGCGGTTGTTTCAGCGGGGGCGGATCGTGTCGCCATGACAGGGTAGACGCAAGGTATCTCCGGTATATTCAGACGCAACCTTTTCGGTGCACGATGAATAACGGCGTACTACAGTACGTCGTCCGGCCATGAGCGAGCCCGTCACCCGCGAGTTCTCGGTGGTCCTCTCCAAGAAGCCGGCCCTGGTGGCCGAGTTGGAGCGCCTCGCCCGCCGGGCTGCCAAGATCGGCGCCCCCGCCATCACCTGGAGCCTCGGCGAGGTGGAGCAGCGCGAGGTCGCGGTCCCCCGCGGCGACGGGTCGGACCGGAGCGACGTCCGGCTGGTCCCCTTCGTCCGGCTGACGCTGATCGGGACCCGCCCCGTCGTCGCGGGCTGGGAGTTCGCGGCCACGGTGCAGCACCTGGACGGCGCGAACGTCCTGCGCCACACCCCCGCCTTCGCGGGCGAGCGGGACGTGCCGGAGACCTTCCGGACGCGCGGGCCGGTGTGCGACCACTGCCAGTCGCGCCGCCCGCGCCGCGACACGTACCTGCTCGTCAGCGAGGCGGGCGAGTGGAAGCAGGTCGGCAGCTCGTGCCTCGTCGACTTCCTCGGCCACGCCGACCCCCACGCGCTCGCGGCGTACGCGGAGCTGCTCGCCTCGGCCCTCTCCCTCTGCGAGGGGGCGGGCGAGGACGCCGAGGGCGGCTGGGGGTTCGGCGGTGGCCGGTCCGTCTTCGCGGTGCTCGAGTTCCTCGCCCACGCGGCCGCCGAGATCCGCGAGTCCGGCTGGACGCCGAAGTCGGCGGTCCCGGACCGCCCGAGCCAGTCGACCGCGGAGCGTGCCCTCGACCGGATCGCGCCGACGCGCGACGCGCTCCGCGAGGACCCGCGCGACCGGAGCGTCAGCGAGTCCGACCGGGCGGTCGCCGCCGCGACGCTCGAGTGGGCCCTGTCGCTCGGCAGTGGCGGCGAGCGGTTCGGCGACTACCTCTGGAATCTGCACGCGGTCGCCAAGGGCGGCGTCGTCGAGTACCGGACGGCCGGGATCGCGGCCTCGATGGTCGCGGCGCACACGAAGGCGGAGGTACGCAGGCGCGAGCGCGCGGCCAGGAAGCCTAGCGAGCACGTCGGCGCGGTCGGCGAGACCCGCAGCTTCGCGCTGCTGCTCGACCGGCACTTCTCGTTCGAGACCGCGTGGGGCATGGTCGACCGCTTCCTCTTCCGCGACGCCGACGACTGCGTCTTCACCTGGAAGGCGAGCGGCAGCGCGAAGGTCATCGGCGCGCCCGACGGCGACGACGACATGGTCGAGGGCGAGCGGTACGTCCTCACGGCGCGCGTCAAGGAGCACGGCGAGTACAAGGGCACCAAGCAGACCGTCCTGACGCTCGCCGCGGTGCGCCCCTACAGTGAGGCGACCTACCAGGCGCTGCGCGACGAGGAGGTCAGGAAGGCCCTCGGCAAGAGGGTGCGCGCCGGCCAGGCGACCGCCGAGGAGGCGGCGGAGTTCAAGCGGCTCGACGGCGCCAAGCGCGCGGCGAGCAAGGCTGTTGCGGACAGGGTACGGGCGCACGCGTTCTTCGAGACGACGCTGCGCACGGTCCCCGGTTGGGCTGGCGGCGCCGACCGCACCGTCGTCGACGCCCCCGGCGGCGTGTGGATCGAGTACGACGTGCGGCAGGCCTACGGCGCGTGGGACCCGCAGACGGGCAGCCGGCCGGTCGTCGAGACCGCGTCGATCAACGTCCACGCCGACGGCGGGTGGGCTTGCCAATACGCGGGCAAGGACGCCCTCGACAGGGCGCGCCTCTTCGTCGCCAAGAAGCTCGCGGAGGCGGCCACCGAGCCGTCCGCCGCCTGAGAGGAAGGAACAAGATGATGGAGAACACCGAACCGGTCGGCCTGCAGCAGCAGGCCACCATCCCGCACACCTTCACGTTCACCGTGCAGGTGGACCCGCAGTGGGTCAGCTACATCACGCAGCACCCCGACATCTTCGGGCGCCCGTACTACGCCGGGTACTGGGCCTGCGGGGTGGCGCACGACCCCGATCTCGGGTGGCTGGTGTACGAGCACGGTGACGACAGGTGCCCTGACGAGACCGAGGACGCGCGCGTGGAGGCGATCTGGCGGGCCGGCGAGCCGCTGCCGCCGCGGTGGTTCCGGCTCGACCGCGCGGCGGCCTTCCGGATGTGGGAGGAGGGCGTCAAGCGCTGGGGCGTCGGCTGGTACGACGACCCCGAGCACGACGGGGCGCGCGAGGACGTGCTGCTGCAGCTCGCCCTCCTCGGAGAGGAGCGGTACGGCTGATGTCCAGGATCAAGTTGACCCGGGGCGAGACGCTGGCGAGGGACCGGCTGGTCCGGGCCGTCGAGGCGATGATGCTCTACATGACGCCCGAGGAGGTCGGCCGCATCGCCGACCACGTGGGCGAGCACGGCACCGAGGGCGACGGCGGGGCGCGCGAGGACGCGGCGGTCGTCGAGTGCCTGCGCGTCGTCGTCGACGCGATGGAGAGGAGGTAGCCGTGGCGGCTGACAGGGTCACGTTCAAGGGCGGCGTGATGCGCGTGACAGGGGAGGTCCGCGGCTGCGAGCCGGAGGTCATGGCGGTGTTCGCCTGGCCGTGGCCGTGGCCGTTCGAGGTGGTCGACTACGACGTGGACGGCGCAAAGCAGGTCATCGCGGTCTGCCGCGACCACGAGACCGCGAACGACGCGCGGCGCGACTGGACGCGCAGCGTCTCTGGAGGTGTGTGATGGCTGTCGAAGCAAAGAGGGGCTGCGGCTATAGAAAGGCGGGCGGCTTGTACCTGGTCGGCGGCGGCCTCTCCGCTCCTTGCGACCGGATGCCGTTCCCACTCGAGCGCTGCCGGACGTGCGGCGGGGGAATCAAGTTCACGCGCGGGCCGCAGTGGCTGCAGCCGGACTTCTTCACGCCGCACCAGGATTGCCACGACGACTGCCCGTGCCCCGTCTGCGCGACGGCCGGACCGGATGGGTCGACGTCGGCGTTGCCGGACGACCTGTTCGGCCCGCACCTCTTGCTCTGGATCGGGCGCAAGCACTACACGCCGGAGGCGTACCTCGAAGAGGGCCGCCGGCTCGGCGTCAGCCGGCGCCTGTCGGCCCTACCGAAGGGGCTGGTGCTCGGCGAGACGTGGGTGCTGCTCGCGCACCTCGACGCGGTGCCGCCGAGGGAGCCGGACCTCTGCGCCAAGTGCGGCGTCGCCAAGATCCTGCACAAGGCCGGGGAGTCCGGGCAGCTCGCCGTCAACGGGCGGGTCAATCCCATCCCGATCTGCGACGCGTTCGACCCCGTCAAGCCCACCCCGGGTATCTTCTGCGCCTTCGTCCCGCGCGCCGTCGAGCTGATCCTGAAGCAGAGCGACGCGACGCCGGAGCGGGTCGAGAGGGAGGCGAAGCGCGGCGTCACGGTGGTCGCCGTCCCCGACGACGACAGGGACCACCAGGGCAGCGTCTGGGACAAGGACGACGAGGACTCGCAGCCGGAGCTGCCGGGAGTGGCGTCGTGAGCAACCACTACCTGCTCGTGGACGACGCGCGGCACGCTTACTTCGACTGCGAGAAGTTGCTGATCCTCGGTGGCGAGGAGCCCGGCCAGCCGGACACCCTGCACGAGCAGCCATTCGAGATGTGGCTGCGCGCCGTCAACTGGGGTGACGATCCCCCCGAGAAAACCGATCGCTACAGACTCGCGCTGCTAGAGGCACGCGCCCTCTACAACTTCTTCGTGTCGAGTGGTTGGAAGGTTCGCATCGTCAGCCTCGACGACGACGACTTCGATACGATCGAGGACGAGTACGAGTGTGCTGGAACGGTGTGGCCGTGAGAGACCGCAAACCCATCTCGGTCGAGAAGGTCCGGGCCAACAGCACCGACGTTGACGTCTTCTACGACTTCCGCGAGCGCAAGTTCTTCTTCGAGGAGCCGGGCACGCGCAGCCGCGAGTACGCCGAGACCTTCGTCGAGGTCCGGCGGCGCCTCAAGGAGGTCTACGAGAAGGCGGCGCCGCTCGACTGGAGGCCGGTCATCCTGGTCACGCTGCACGACGCCTACGACGACCAGGACCACTCGATCCGGAACAAGCCCGTGGAGGGGGCGTCGATCTACCTCACGTTCCGGCGCTGCGAGCTGTCGCCCCGGCCGGACCACGCCGAGTGCGTGGAGCGCGTCACCCGCGAGCGCGAAGTCGACGTCAGACTCGGTCGCAACCGGTCGGACCGCGGGCCGATCGAGCGCGAGGGGTACATCGAGCGCGAGTACGCACTCGACTTCGAGGCGCGCGGGCCCAGCGACTACGACCGCGAGGTGCGGGCGAAGACCGTCGACCGGCCGGACACCTACTCGAACGACGCCGGCGTAGTGGAGCTGCCCTACGAGGAGGACGTCTGGCAGGGACTGCTCGCGCTCAAGGCCGCCATCGACGCGCTGCACGGCAGGGTCGGCGCGCTGATCGGCCAGGCGAACTTCCGCGACCAGCTGAAGCGGTTCGCGTCGGGTGGGTCTACGCCGCTGCTTCCGGAGCAGTCGACTGTGGTACAACGAATATCACCCGATACAGGACGTCTATGAATAAGATGAAAGCGCCGAAGGAAGAGGTGGTCAACGTGCGCATGACCACGCAGCAGAAGAAGACGCTCGAGTCGCTGGCCGCCAGCGAGGGGCTGGGGATCAGCACGTGGATGCTGCACGTCTGCCTGCGCGTCGCGAAGGAGCGGCAGCAATGATGATCGACGTCGACCCGGGCAAGTTCCAGCCCCACTTCGGCGACTGCGAGGAGGAGGAGGTCGTCATGCCGGAGGGCCACCACATCGTCTCCGTCCGCGAGCCGGAGACCCCGCGCACCGAGGAGGTGCGCGGCGAGCAGCCGGACACGCCGGCCATCGGCAGGTGGTACTGGGTGACGACCAAGGAGAGGGATGACGAGGGAGAGGCGCGGGACGTGCGCCGGATCGCGTGCGTCACCCGTCTCGGGTCGAACTACGTGCGGCTGACGTTCGTCGGCAGTGAGTCGACCGTCCGCATCCACGACGACGAGTTCTGGTCGTGCTGCGAGTTCATCGAGGACGCACAGGCGATCCTGCGCGGCAACGCCGAGAAGGCCCGGCGTGAGCTGGACGGCCTCATGGAAGACGTCAAGCAGCTCACCAGCAAGCTCGGTGTCACGGGAAACCTGGCGCTCGGAGCCGGTGAGGCCGCCTCGACGTCGATCGCGCTCGCCTCCGACGTGCCGGCTGCCGAGTACAAGACGGCGCTCGTCAAGGCGAAGGAGGAGACGCTCCCCGCGCTCTTCGAGGCGATCAAGGACAAGAGCGCCGAGTACGCGATGTGGCTCTCGGCCGACGTCATCCCGATGCACGCCGAGGCCGAGAGGCTGGAGCCCGCCATCGAGCGCGTCGAGGCGCGCATCTTCTCCGTCGAGCTGTACGCGGGGCTCTGCGAGGAGGTCGAGCAGATCAAGGACGGCGAGCCGGCCGCGCTCACCGAACCCGTGCACCTCTTCCAGCGGCGCCTCTACATGGACGAGGAGTGCCTCGCGAACTACTCGACGGGGGGCATGGAGTTCAAGAACCTGCGCGCGTTCGAGCGCTGGCTCTGTCGCAAGGACAACCTCGACCGCGTGCTGCCGTTCCCGCGCACCGTCGTCGCGTTCCAGGTGAGACGCAACCGCAAGGATCGCGAGTGGGCCAGCTTGCGCGAGTTCGTGCGGATGATGGACGACGAGAAACTCGACAAGTTGACGTTCCTCTACATCCGCAACGGTGCGCGCGTGTACCGGCTGTCGACCGCACTCAACTTCGGCGAGGAGTTGTTCCCCGACCTCGATCACCCGACGCTCGCGGCCGGTGAGGGGTGCCTCTACGCAAAAAATAGCTTCAGGGAGTGGCACTTCATCACCGAGGCGGGGTACGAGGCCATGGTCCGCCGCGAGGAGGAGGAGCAAGCCGAGTATGAGCGCCGGGTCGCCGAGGAGAACAAGAAGCCCAAGAAGGAGCGCCAGCACGTCTCGAGTCCGTGGCGTCACGAAGGGTCCAGGGACTACGAGCCCTTCACCAAAGAGAGCGTCCACTACGACGACATCGCCAAGGCCCTGCGCGCCGAGATGGAGAAGCACAACCGCATCGTGCTCGTGCTCCAGGGCCTGCTCGACCGGTCTCCGGCGCTGCACCCGCACCCGCAGTGGCGCCTGTTCGAGTCGGGTGGGTTCCGCCAGGGGCTCGCGCTGCACCGCGATTCAGACCGCGTCTTCGTGGCCGGGGACAAGCCCGACTTCGAGGCGTACCGCGCGCGCCTGAACGCGTCGATCGCGGTCGGCACCGTCGTCATCGGGCAAGAGGACGCCTGGGAGCGGTTCGAGGCGCGAAAGGAGAACGCGCGCCGTGACAGCGACCGTCGCTGGGCACGCACCAACTACCGGCCGGAGAAGTTCCGCCCCGACGGCGATCCTGGACCGGGTCAGTTCGCGCGCGTCGCGCGGCTCGATCGCTCGGGGCACGCGCACTTTCGCTGGACGAAGGAGCGGAGCAAGGGCGACGGGCCGCCGGTCGGCCGCAAGTACGGCTGCAAGGTGGGTCGCCTCTTCAACGTCGACGCGTACCAGCCAGGCGACTACAAGCAGTTCTTCGCCGACCCGCGCACGCGCGCGGAGTACCTCGGGTGGGCGCCGTTTCTGCTCGCGGCCGAGGAGTACAAGGCGGGTCGGTTCGGCGAGGTGGCCCCCATCGTGGAGACACCGAAGCCGGTGCAACGCGAGCCGAGCTATGGGCTCTCGGACTACGCGCGGCGCAAGATGCTCAAGGCTCTCCTCGGCAAGGCGGTCCGTCTGCGTCGGGCCATCACGACGCGGGGCGGGGACAAGTACGAGAAGGGCTCGCTCTGGCGCGTGGTCGGTCTCGAGCGCGGCGAGACGTTCGACATCTGGGGGATCGACAAGGCCGGTGAGGTCGAGCGAGTCAAGAAAGGGGAGGAGTCCAAGGCCGGCGGTGTCGGATCGGTGATTCGATCGATCCACTGCGTCTCGCGCCACGATTTCGAGGTCGATCTCGAGACGCCGATCGATCCGACGTGGCAGCCCAAGCCCGAGAAGTGCAAGACGATCGGCAATACCGATAGCGAGGAGGATTGACCATGTACGCGTGGCGCATCCGCTTCTCCCTGTACGAGCCCGACTCGCCCCACGCCGACATGGTGAGGCACGTCATCGTGCGGGCGCCGACGGCCGCCGACGCGATCACGATGTTCAAGGTCCGAGCGGACCGCGACGCGGAGCGCAGCTCCACCTTCGCGCGCGGGTACCGGGGCGTCGAGAACGTCGAGTGCTTCGAGATGCGGGGCCCGTTCGGGATCTGGGACCGGGCGAAGGGGGACTGGGCGCGCGGGATGCACCGCGAGGTCGTCAGCGTCATGCGCGACGCCGGTACACCTGCTCTCACGCAGCAGGAGGCGAACGAGTCGCTCAAGACGATGAAGGGCGCACCCTACGTGTTCGAGGTGATGGGCCGAGGTGATGACTGGGAAGTCCGCCCCTTCGCCGAGGAGATGCTGCCTTGATCCCGTGGTGGACGGTCCGAGACCGACTCTACTCCCTCGCGTGCGCGGTCGACGCCCTGTACTACCGGGCGCGCCGGGCCACGCTCGGGCGCGCCGCCTGCTGGTGGCGCGGCGAGCACGTGGAGGTCTTCACCGCCGGCACGCTGGAGCCTCTCGCCAGCCTCGGCGGCGGGCCGCTGCCGCCGGCGGAGGAGTGGGAGGGGACGTACTGCTTTCGCTGCGGCGAGTCGCTGGGCGGCCGGCCGTTCGGAGGTGCTCCTTGACCCGCTACTTCTACTTCTGGTGCGAGCGCTGCCCGACGCGCGTCACCGTCGAGACCGAGGCACCGTACGAGGCGCCGGGTGGCGAGCCGCAGTACATCTGCCCCGACGACGACGGGGTGGGCTCGGTGCAGACGCGCGCGCCGACCGCGCACGACGACGGGATGGAGGCCGCCCACCTCTGCCCGGCGTGCGGCGGCCGACTGCACGACCTCGACGGCCTGGTCACTTGCGGCCTGGTGCCGATGAACGCGCTCACGAGCGACGCTGCCGACCGCGAGGCGCACGCGAAGTGGCGAGAGGAGAACGGGAGCTGATGGGAACGCACGCGATCATCGCTATCGTCGCCGGCACGGCCGCTCTGTGGCTCATCGTCCGATTTGGGCTCTTCTGGCTCGCGAGGGCGCTGCTGCGCCGCTGGCGACCGGTGGCGCGGGTGCGCCACAGGCTCGCCGAGCGGCTCGCGCTGCCCGACGGGACGCGCGTGCGGCTCACCTGCAGGTGCTCGGGGTGGGGCACGCGGGGGCACGACGGTGTCTGGCGCACCAGCTGGACGCCGCGACGCATGGGCATGCTCGTCGACGACGTCGTCGACGACTACCGGCTCACGCGCGAGGGCGACGGCGAGGAGACGTACGCGACGCGCGGGGTGCTGGAGGTCGTACCGTGACTTATCGAGTTCTCGTTCAAGGTCTTTCGATCGAGTGTGACACTGCAGAGGAGGCGATAACCTTGGCTAGAAAGACAGCTCTAGAGACTCCGAGGACGAAGAAGACCGACCACCCGCTCCAGCCCAACGGCAAGCAGCGTCGAGGCTTCGCCTTGATGGATCGGAAACTAGTGAGCGAGATCTCCAGGAAAGGCAGGAAGGCCGCCCACGTGTTGGGGAAGGCGCACGAGTTCACGGCGGAAGAGGCGCGTGAGGCGGGGAGGAAGGGTGGCTACAAGACGAGCCAGAACCGTCATCGCAAGGAAAGAGGCGATCAAACCGACAGCGATACCAACAACGGCAGCGGTCGGTCGTGACCGTAGGCCGGTGCTTCCACTGCCTCGAGCCGTGCGGCGAGGACGACTACTGCCACGGCTGCAGGACGCTCGTGTGCGGGCGGTGCTCGCCGTACTACGACGGACCGGGCGGCGACCACGCCCCGGAGGACCACCTACTCTATTTCGAGCGGCTCACCGACGGCGAGTACACCTGCCGCTGGCGGGTCGGCGCGAGCCTCTGCGGGAAACCCGCGTTCCGGTCGGCCTACTGCGTCGAGCACCTGCACGCGGCCGTCGACCGGTTGGCGGCGTCCGAGAGGCCGTCGTGAACCGGCGCGAGCGGCGGGCGCGGTCCCGCGAGATCCGGGAGCTGACTGACAGGGCCGAGTCGCTCCAGGCCCGGCTCCTGACGGCCCACCAGGAGCTGCGCTGCGCCCGGGCGCGCGGCGAGGAGGTCGTGGCGAGCGCCCACCGCGAGATCGACGCGTACGTCGACGCGCAGGCGCAGGTCGTGGCGGTCGACGTCGACTCGGTGTCCGACGACGCGGACGACCCGCGCGTGCTCGCGATGATGGTCGAGTGGGGGTGGCGCGGCGTGCGGACGGTCGAGCAGGCCCGTCGCGAGCTGGACGAGGAGGTCGCGCGCAGGAGCGTCGGCAAGGGCGACCTCGCGCTGCTGTTCTCCTCGGTCGACCACACCGCGCTGCGCCTCTACGAGACGGCGCCGGCCGACCTGCTCGCGCTGTCCGGCGAGGACCTGATGAGGGCGGCCACCGAGCGGCTGCTCGCCGAGGACTTCGCCAAGACCCTGATGGGCGACCCTCGCTGGGCGGAGATGCGCGGGCGGTGGGCCAAGCTCGGCTGGCACGGCGCGAGCGAGGAGACCTTCAACGAGACGTACGTGCGCGTGGTCGCCCACCGGGTAGCGGAGTTCCGGGACGGCGACGTGGAGGACACGATCCTCGACGAGCTGCTCGACCGAGCGCCGCCCGAGCAGCGCGAGCGGATGATGGGGGCGTTCGCGGCGCGCCTGCAGGTCGAGTACGACAGGCTCCGCCCGCCCGCGGTGGTCACCCCGAGCGAGGCGTGGGACGCCGGCGAGGAGGCGAAGGTGCGGGCGGGGGCGATGCTCGCGCTGGGCGCCGACGAGGCGCTAGACACGAACGGGCACTGCCCGTTCTGCGGCAGGTCGCTGTCCGTCAAGTGGGGCGACCCGCCTGCAGAGCCAGGAAACCTCATCCACGCCATGCCGACGTGCCGGCAGTACGACACGATGACGGCCGACGAGTTCGTGAGCGCCGTCGTGGACAGGGACAGAGAGAGGGAGCGCGTCGCCGACGAACTGAGGTCGTCGGTCGAGATCACGCTCGGCGACGCCGACGTGAAGCGGCTCGACAAGATCGCGGGCCGGTGGGGTACGACGCGCAACGGCGCGATGGACCGGATCGTCCGCGAGTCCGTGCAGGAACACATGCCGCAAGGGGTGACCGTACCGCCGGGCGCCGTAAGCGTGGACAAGCTGCGCGCGGAGGCGTTGAGGGTGGTCGAGAAGACGCTCGCGGAGGTGGACCCGAAAGACCGGGTCGAGACGCTGCGGATCTGGCGCGACCAGCTCAAGAACAAGATGTCGGAGTGCTCCGACCACGACATGATGCGGGTCGGGCGCGGCGTCTGGGAGACCTCCTACGCGCTCGGGTGGACCGACGAGCAGGTACGCGACGAGCTGTCCCACTTCGGTACCACCTTCGTATGGCCCGACCACCTGATCCTGTTCACGGCGAAGTGGGCGGTGCACGCCTTCCAGCGGCTGATGACGAGCCACACGTTCGCCGCCGCGCTCATGTGCTCGGACTACCAGAAGGACGTGCTCGAGGGCATCGAGGAGCAGTGGGACGCGTTCCTCGTCGTCGTCCCGAACGGGATGCTGGTCGCCGACCAGTTCGAGTTCTCGCGCGTCCTGGTGGGGACCTACTCGTTCGGCGCGCGAATGGTCCTGCTGACGACCGGAGGTCCAGCGATCAAGCTACCCGAGGCGCGGACGGTCCTCGACGAGGCGCCCACGCTCGCCGACCTGCTCGTCAGCGAGGAGAGTAACCTCGTCGCGGAGTCGCCGACCCAGCGGTGCCTCGTGATGGCGAAGCGCTTGGTGGCCGGGCTCCTGCTCAACCTGCAGGACGCGGGCACACACAAGGTCAGGAAAGTGGATGCCCGCCTGAAGAGCAAGGGCCGCGAGGCGGAGCCAGCGCACCGCATCGTGACCGTCGGCGCGCCGATCGAGATCGACTGCCGCAGCTCCGTCAAGGAGTACATCGAGCACGGCACCCGGGACACCGAGAAGGGCTGTCGTCGTCGCGGTACGCCGACGGTGCAGTGGATGGTCCGCGGCCACTTCCGGATGCAGGCTCACGGACCGAGGCACACGCTGCGGCGCAAGACGTGGATCCGGCCGCACTGGCAGGGGCACGAGGCGGCGCTCATCCAGACGAGGGGGGCGAAGGTAGATTGACGATGGACAGCATAGGTAGACCTGAAGCGACTCGAGACCGCACCGTCGCCGAGTGCGAGCAGTTGGCCGAGCGCAACGGCTTCCGCTGCATGGTGGCCGGCTACTTCCCCGACCTGCCGCTGCCGCCGGTGCCGCGGTTCCTGCCGCCGAGCTACGCGCCGCCGCCGCGGCGGGTCGCGGATCGGCTGCGGCTGCTCGATCCGCCCTCCCGGGAAGGGGAGCCGTGATGGGCAGTCTATGGGACGCGCGCGCGACCGACCCCCCGCCGCCCGAACTCGAGCGGGCCCTCGAGCGCGTGCGCGCGCTGTCGCCCGAGGCGCTCGCGGCCGCCCTGGCGGAGCGCCGCGAGACGCACTGCGACCACGGGCGGCCGCGCGGCGAGCACTGCTCGTGGTGCTACGTGGGGACGGCGGAGTACCGGCGGTCGCTCGCCGACGCGATGGGGAGGGTGCTTCCGTGACCGACTCACCCGCCGACGTCGCCCGCCGGCTGCGCCGCGACGCGCGTGCCCGCAAGCTCGCGACGCGCCACTGGGCCGGCTGGCGGCTGGAGCTGACGCACGGACCGTACGAGGACGCGTACGCGGCGGACCCCGAGCGGGTCGCCTTCGCGCGGCGCGAGGTCGAGCGGGTCTTCGGCGAGCAGGACCCGGCGGATCGCGTCGCGGCGCGGGAAGCGGAGCGCGACCTCTGGCACCTGTCGGCGAGCTGGCGCGGCGGGGCACCCGCCGAGGATGGGAGGCGGCTGCTGGCCGAGCTGGTTGCCGTGCTAGGCGTCCCCGAGGAGCTGCGGGATGGTTTCCAGGTCGCGCGCACGTACGGCCCGGCGGGCGCGAACCCGCAGGTGACGCACTGGGCGTGGAGGGATAAGGAAGCGTCATGATCGAGACCTTCCGCTGCGAGGCGTGCCCGGCGACCTTCGACCACCCGGGCGTCGAGGACGACTGCGAGACCGTGGGCGGCTACTGCGCGCACCTGGTGCGCGCCGGGTGGCGCGCCGTGTGGGTGCGCCTGCTCGCGTCCGAGCAGGGGCGGCCCGACCGGCACGTCTTCAGCCGGGGCGGGTGGCTCTGCCCGGAGTGCGTCACAAAGTACGTCGACCCGCCGAGGCAGCCCAGGCACCGCAGGCGGGTCAGGGTGCGCAGGCACGCGAACCGGGACCGGGAGCTGTCGTGACTCAGAGACAGTTCGTGCGCGTGCGTGTGCTGTACGGCGACCGACGCCAGTGGTCGGTCCGCGTGTGCGGTTTCTCGGATCCTGGCGACCACGCTCACGTCGTGGTCGCCTGGCACTCTACGAGAGACGCGGCGAATGACTACGCCAAGAAACTACGAAAAGCGCTGCGGGGCGAATGAACCGTATGCGCGCTTCACGCAAGGCGTTTTTCTCGGATTCTCAAACAGTGACGAGACGTTAGGTATAAAAACGGGACACCATGAGAACGATCGTCTTCGGAGACGTCCACGGCTGCCTCAACGAGCTCGACGAGCTGACGTACGCCATCAAGTACGTGCAGGGGGCCGATCGCCTGATCTCGCTCGGGGACCTGATGGACCGCGGTCCGGAGCCGGCGAAGTGTGTGGACCTCGCACGCAGGTACGGCGCGGAGGTCGTGCAGAGCAATCACGACGAGAAGCACCTGCGGTATCGGCGGCATCTGGCGCGCAAGTCGACCGACAAGAAGTACAGCGGACAGGCGCCGCACCTCAAGCCGGAGGACATCCGCCAGAATGCGATGCTCTTGGACGCGGACGTGGCGTGGCTGGAGGCCGCGCCCGACTTCATCTACATCGAGGAGCACAATGTGATCGCCGTTCATGCTGGGCTACTGCCGGGCCGGCCGCTCGACGCGCAGCCGCACGGGGTCTGCATCCGTTGCCGATGGCTCACGGAGGCCGGCGAGCAGGCGTCGTCGGAGAAAGACGAGGGTGGTCGCATCGTGCAGCCGGCAGGCTCCACGCCGTGGGCGTCTCGCTACGACGGACAGCACCACGTGGTCTACGGGCACGCGGTATGGGGTCTCGACGAGCCGCGCGTCGACGAGCGAGACGGCCACTTTCGGTGGGGCATCGACACTGGATGTTGCTACGGCGGCCACCTGACGGCGCTTGTCTTGGAGACGGGCGAGCCACCGAGATTCGTGCGCGTCAAGTCGGCGCGTGCTCACGACGAATGGTACGGAGCCTGAGCCATGCACTTCGATCTCGACGCGCGCACGATCCTTCTGGTCAAGCACGGCAGCCACGCCTATGGCCTGAACACGCCGACGAGCGATCTGGACGTCAAGGGTGTCTGCATCAAGCCGGCGGACTGCTACTTCGGTTTCCTCAAGCGGTTCGAGCAGGCCGAGTTGATGGTGAGCAAGGGGCACGAACAGGATCGCGTCGTCTACTCGCTGGAGAAGTTCGCGTCCCTCGCGGCCGACTGCAACCCGAACATCATCGAAGTGCTCCACGTTGCCGACGAGGACGTTCTCAAGATCGACCCGTTCGGGGAACGGCTCCGCTCGATGCGCGACACCTTTCTATCGAAGAAGGCGAAGTTCACGTTCTCGGGATACGCGCACGCCCAGTTGAAGCGAATCAAGACGCACCGGGCATGGCTGCTCGATCCGCCGAAGGCGCCCCCGTCCCGAAAGGACTCCGGCTTACCCGAGGGGACGAAGGTGTCCGCGAGTGAGCTTGGCTCGTTCGAGAGCCTCATGTCCAAGGGCGTCGAGCTGGAGATGCCGAAGGACGTGATGACGCTGTTCGTCCGCGAGAGGGCCTACCAGAGCGCGCTGGCTCACTGGAAGCAGTACGAGAATTGGAAGGCGACCAGGAACCCGGCGCGCGCTTCGCTGGAGGCCGCCCACGGGTACGACACGAAGCACGGGATGCACCTGATCCGGCTCATGCGCATGTGTCGCGAGCTGCTCACCACCGGCAAGGTGGTCGTGAAGAGGCCGGACCGTGACGAGCTTCTGGCGGTGCGCAACGGTGAGCGATCGTATGACGCTCTGCTCGAAGAGGCCGAGAGGATCGAGGCCGAGTGCGACGTCCTGTACCAGACGTCGACCGCGCTACCTCGCGAACCGGACCGAACGGCCATCGACGCCGAGATCGTCGAGATGACACGAGAATATTTGCTGTCGCATGACGGAGCCGCCTAGGCATCCATATGCGCGCTTGCCTGGAGGCATCATGAACGACGAGATCGTGATCGACTTGACGAAGGTTCCGCCGAAGCCAGGATGGCCATGCCCGTCGTGTGGTGGCACGGGCACGAATTGCGACGGCTCTTTCAGTATGTCGGAGACGGAGATTCGCATCCGCCCAGCCACCAAGTGCCACACTTGTCGAGGCAAGGGGCGGGTCAAGATCGAGGCCTTCACCGACGAAGAACTGGCGCCGTGAAACTCACCCATCTGCGCGCTTCACCGGAGGTGACCATGAATGACGACAGAGCGCTCGCCTTGATACGCGCCGTCAACCGCGTTGCCGGCTTCATTGGATGGTGCAGCCTTTGGCTTTTCATCATCGCGCTAAACACCTGCAAGTAAGTTCAACCCCATGCGCGCCTCCCTGGAGAGACCATGACCACCAAGAACTACGAGAAGAAGTGTGCCCGCCTCGTACAGGAGGCCGCAAAGGTTTCGTACTCCACGGCACTTCGATGGGTGCGTGAGCACGAGGCTAGCCATCCGGAGTCGATGCCAGCGGAGACAAGGGCGCTCGGTATCGTCGACTGCCAAGACGTGAAGTGACGAGCCGCAGACTCACCCATCTGCGCGCTTGCCAGAAACCGGAGGAACCGATGCAACTGACGACTATCGAGAAGAACCGAAGCACCCCGGCGATGCGGGCCATGGCCCTCGCGCTCTTCCCGTCGATGCAGTGGCGGCACCACGGCATCGGCGTGCTTCAAGGTTACGTCATCGAAGACTGCGAACCGGAGGTGCGATTGCACGTGTGGGCACCCGAGCTGGTCAAGCCTGGCATGTCCGAGAGTGGGGACATCCACGACCACCGATTCGACCTTGTCTCGCATGTCTTGTGCGGCCAAGTCGCGCATGAGGAAATCTTCCCCGAAGAGTCAGACGACGGGAAATGGGCCATGCTGAAGCTCACCCACGCGCGAGCCGCGAAGGACACCGGCTACCACGGTCCGACAGAGCCGCTACCTGGCCGCTTCCACGCTCGACGCGCCTCCTACCTCATCGATGAGGGGCACACGTACCGATTCCCGGCGGGTCGATTCCACCGGTCACCCGTCCTTGCCGGCGTCGCGGTGTCATGTGTGGAGAAGCATCACCAGTCACCGTCGAGCGCACGAATCCTACACCCGATTGATCTCCCTCCGGTGATGGCCTTCGGCCACGAGATGGATTGGTCCGTGGTTGGCCCGGTTCTTGAAAAGGCGCGGAAAGCGCTAGCGTGAGACTCACCCATTTGCGCGCGGGACGATAGGAGACGAGGGCGATGAGTGACGAGCACTTCAACGGTATGAGCGATGCGCTGGAGGCCATACGCGACCCCGGAAGTCATCCGGTAGGCGCTCCCGGATCAGTTCGTCGGCAGCTCCAAGAGGTTGGCCAAGACTTGGAGCGAATGAAGCTGATGCTGGGCGCGCTCAAGGCGTGGTGCTCGCGCAACGGACACACCTACGCGGAGAGGCTTGCGATGCGCGGGCTAGGCGAGTTGGCTCGCGAATGCCAATCGTGCGGCTTTACCGGACACGTGTGCGACGAGTCGCTAATGAAGACCGAGGAGGCACGATCGGAGAGCCGCGGGTACATCCCGGGATGCGTCGCCCCATCGCATCCCGGGTACCGATCGTGCCCAGAGTGTGGAACGAGGTAATGACGATCGCGCCACCCGCGTGCGCGCGGGACGATTCAAGACAACGGAAACCGAAGGAGACAAGCCATGAGTGATTACGACGTCGTAGAAGCATGCGCCCGTGCGGCGCACGAAGTGAACCGGGCCTACTGTCTGGCGCTCGGAGACACCTCTCAGCCATCGTGGGAGGACGCCCCCGATTGGCAGAAGTCGAGCGCGCGCAACGGCGTCACCGGAGCCCTCGCCGGCAACACGCCGGAGCAGTCGCACGAGTCTTGGCTGGCCGAGAAGGCAGCGACCGGGTGGAAGTACGGCCCGGTCAAAGACCCCGAGAAGAAGGAGCACCCGTGCTTCGTCCCGTACGCTCAGCTCCCGGTAGCGCAGCAAGGCAAGGACCACCTGTTCACTTCGACCGTCCGCGAGATGGCCAAAGCGCTCAGTGCGAGGTGAGGAACGGTAGGGACGAACCCAGTACGCGCATGCGCGCCATGCACCACGAAAGGACGTACCAGCGATGAAAGGCAGGAGACTCCCCCTCGGCACCTTCCCCACGGAGCCAGGAGACTACATGGGGCCGATTACTGGCTACACCGGAGACGTCCCAGCTGTCTTCTTCCTTCCGCCGAACGCGCGCGACCCGGGCATACCACCTGGCGGCCGAGCGGTTCACCATGTCGTCTCCCCGCCGCACACGTTCCGCGAGTGCGCCGATGGGAGCCTGGAGATCAGAGCATCGCTCGGGTGCCCACACTGGCACGGGTACCTCGATGAAGGACACGAGTGGAGAGTGTAACCAACAACAGCGCACTCGCGTGCGCGCCAGTGACCACGGACCGAGCGGGCGAAGCTCGACCGGATGCGCGGCAATGGGTCAGTCGACTGGCAGGCCGTCGCCGATGCGTTCAAAGATGCGAGCCAGTAGTCACGACCCGCGCCACCGGCCCCGGACGGGTGGTTCCTCTTGACCTTCCTCGTGGAGACGTCGAGCGACCTCGGCGCGCCGGCGCAGCCGGCGCCGTGGGTGCCGCCCTACGCGACGTACGCCGCGGACGTGCCGGCGTTCGAGCCCGTCACGGTGGTCGCCACGGTGCTGGTCAAGTACGACGCGGCGCACGCCGAGTTTTTGGCCCGCTACGGCAGCGGCGCGGAGTACCAGGTCGACGGCCGCGCGAGGGTCACGCCGCTGGCGACGGTCGTGCAGGTCGGGCAGATGATGGCGGGGACGACGTTCCAGTGACGGTCGCCAACGACCTGCGCGAGCTGCCCGACGGCGCGCTCGCGAACCTGGAGCGCTCCCACCTGCGCCACCTCGAGTCCCCAAGGCTGCGCGGCGCCGTGGGCGCGGAGGTCGACAGCGTCACCGCAGAGCTGCGGCGCATCCGCGCGGAGATGACCCGGCGGAGGCTGCGGTGAGGGTCGGCGACCTGCGCAAGCTCTTGGCCGCCCCGGGCAGCAGTCGATCGCGAAGAACGGCGTGTCGTCCTCGTCGTGCGCGTGCTGGACCTCGGCGCCGGAGATGGTCCCGCAGTAGTCGCTGCCGTCGTCGTCCCACGCCCGGACGACGATCTCGAGGTCGTCGGTCACGCCCGGGACGATGACGACGAAGGAGAGGATGATGGGAAGTCACCTGATTGACGGGCAGTTCCAGAGCGACAAGTACCCGACGACGCCGCGCGGCTTCGTGCCGCTCAAGACCACCGACAGGGACGCCCAGCCGGTCCTGTGGGCGTACGCGCAGGTGCACCGCGCGCGCGACCAGGAGTTCTCCGCCGACCTCGAGACGGCGCTGCGGAATGCCGGGTTCGTGCCACCGGTCACCAAGAAGGTCGCGGATATGATAGCCAACCGCGAGGAGCCGCCGCTGCCGCTGTCGGTCATCCCGAACTACATGGGCATCAACCTGTGCTCGGTGGACTCGGTGTCGTGGACCGAGCGGGCCGACGGCCAGCTCGTCGACCTCACGATCCGCTTCACCCCCGCGGATGATCAGGGGCCGAACCCGAGTCGACCGGTCGCGCCGCGGAGAGAGGCGATGGATCAGGACGACACCCACGTCTGCGAGCAGTGCGGCCAGTCGGTGGCCGTCCGGGCCGACCGCTCCGGCATCGTGGCGCACCGCTGCCCGCACGGCATCGAGTGCATCCTCGAGCCGGGCGACCCACGCGTCGGCAAGTCGGACTGGGCGTGCAAGGAGTGTATGCCCGCTAGCATCTGCGTGGAGATGCCTGGTACTCAGCTGATCGTAAAGGAGAGCGACGTTCGGGCCTCGTCGCTGCGGTCGGCCGTCGACAGGCTGCTCGGGCAACTCGGCGACAAGCGGGTGTCCATCGCGATCACGGGCGGCGAGTGAGGAGCCTGGGCGGCCTGGACAAGTGCGCGCGCGCCTGCCTGCTCGCGATGGCGTTCGTGCAGAGCGAGGCCGGCCGCGCGGCCTCCGTCGCGGACGTGTGCGGCCTGACCGGCTACGAGACCGCCGAGGTCGACCGGGCCTTCGACCTGCTCGTCGGGCGGGGGCTGGCGCGCCGGCCGGCGCCGGCGGCGGCCGACACGAGGCACTGATGGCCGAGTCGGCGGACGCCAGCGAACCGACCTACGTGTCGACGGCCCACCTGACCGAGGGTCCGCCGGACCTCGTCAAGGTGGCGAGCCTGTCGCAGCTCGCCTGGGACCTCATCCAGAGCGGCGTCGACGCCGGGGTCCGCGGGCGCGACGACGAGGGGATCGCGCTCGTCCTGCGCGGTCTCAGGTACCACCTCAGGAAGCTCGAGATGATGAAAGCACTGGAGGAGTCCAGGGTGAGGTCGAGGCGGCGCCGTGGCTGACCAACTCTCGCTCGTCCCCGAGGCTCCGGCGCTCCCCGCCGACCTGCCGCCCGCGGTCGCGCGGATCCTGCGGGCCGCGCGGTCGGTCTCGTTCCGCGCGCGCGTCGCGCGCGGCTGCTGGGGCGTCGGCGTCGGCGACGGCAGGAAGTGGGTGCTGACGGGCGACTGCTGCTGCCCGCTCGGCGCGCTGCTCGTCGCGGAGGGCGCGGAGGCGCCGCCGCGGGGCAACCGCTACGGGACGGTGGCGGAGTTGCGGTCTCCCATCCGGGCGGCCGCGCGCCTGCTCGGCGTCGAGCAGGACGACGTGTGCCGGTTCGTCAACGGGTTTGACGGCAACGAGTCCGGGTCCGGGAGCGCGTGGCACGGGTACGGGCGGCGCGTCGCCGCGGAGCTGGGGGTCGGGTGATCTGGGCCCTGCAGGTCGCCCTGGTCGCCCTCGTGCTGGTCGCCTACCGGGTCGGCAAGCACCGCGGCTACTTCGCCGGCTACGAGGCCGCCAAGACCCGCCGGCTCGGCCCGTGTGCGCACAACGTGTGCGGCGTCGTCGGGTATCCGAAAGGCGACAGGTACGTGTGCCTCGACTGCGGCGACGCGCTCGACTGAGTCACTCGAACGTCTTGAGCGCCAGCGCGGCCAGCCGGTTCGGCCGCTGCACGCACTCGCCGCACACCGGCGCCAGCGCGAAGAGCAGCACGCGCGCGCGGTGCAGGCGCCTGGTGAGGACGCCGACGGCCGCGTTGCCCCCGTCGAGCACCGCGCCGCAGTGCGGGCAGCGCGCGGCCGGCCACGGGCTGCGGACGTGGACCGCCTCCCACCCGTCCGGCGTCGCCTCCGCGACGGCGGCGCGCGCGTCGGCCCGCATCGCGTCCACGTCGACGCCGGCGGCGCGCAGCTCCTCGTCGCCCGTCACGTGAACCGGACCGACAGCAGCAGGGTGGCGCCGCACTCCGGGCAGTCGACCTGCAGGTCGACCTCGCGGCGGACGGCGGACCGCTTGGCGCGCACCTCGGCGGGCAGCCTCCACCCGCACTCCGGGCAGCGCGCGGACTCGGTGTCGAGCGGCTTGGCCGGCGGACGGCGAAAGGGGATGACGACGGCCATCACTTGATCTCGATGGTGCCAGCGAACCCGCTCGGCGACTCGTCCACGCCGTGCGGTCTGGCGACGCCGTCTCCCTTGACGAGGACCAGGTTAGCATCGGCGTCCTCGAGCCCGCAGTCGCCGCGGGTCGTGTGGCGCGCGCAGTACCATGTGTACTGGCCGACGAAGTCGTACGGCGGCTCGACCATCGCTGAGCCGCCGCTTCCCTGCGCCTCGTTGATCTTCTTGAGGCGGTAGAAGTTGGCTGGCGCGTCGCTGCAGCCGACCTGCTGGCAGTGCGCGAGTTCCTGCTCGCTCGTCAGGTGGTGCCACTCCGCGCCGCTCGAACCCTCGTTGGCCGTGACCAGGTGCCAGGCGAGCCCGACGACGGCCGAGCCGAAGGTGGGCAGCAGCTGCTCCACCAGGATGTGGCCCTTGCGGTAGGCGGTGAGGCGCGCGCTGGGCGAGGATAGCAGCTCCGGCGCACCCTCGTAGACGTGGCCCGCGGCGTAGTGGACCAGGCCCGCGCTGCGGGCCCCCATCCGGCTGAACCCGCGCGCGAGCACCGGTTCGGACGTCGGGTGCTTGCGCACCTCGAAGTGCGCGCTCACGCGCCACTCGTCGCCCGACAGACCGCTCGTCTTGTACCGCGGCCGGACGAACGCGTGGAAGTGCGCGCCGGTCGACGCCTGGACCGTGATCCGGTCTACGTAGTCGTCGTCTGCGTGGCGGCGCAGCGGCATCTTCTCGGGCGGCGCGGAGAGGGTGCCCTTCAGCGTCTCGGCGATCTTGTCCACTCGTCGGTCGGTCATGCGACACCGTACTTGGATGGAGGTGGCTCTACGTAGGGCTCGACGCGCAGCGCGGCGCGGACGAAGTGCTTCGTGAAGAGCGGGCGCCACCGCTCCGGCACGTCCAGCTCGCCGGCCAGTTTGCGGGCGCGGTCCCGCGTCATCCGGGACCCAGTCGCGCGGGCGACGACGCCGGCGCGTCTGCCGGCGGCGCCGCCCTTCCGGATCGCGGCGCTGCGTGTGCATACGATCACGCGTCGCTCCTGGACATCTTGTTCAGGGTACGGGTGATGAGGCGCCGAGCGAACAGGCTGTCGAGTACCGACCTCTCCCCGCGCGCTTCGAGGCGCTGGCGCAGTCGTCGGGTCACGCGCTCGGCACTGGCGACGCGTGGCATCCGGTCACCGTGCCCGTTGTCGCGGCCGCGGGTCAGGCTCTTTCGGATCGCCTCCCACTCCGCGCACTCCTCTTTCCAGAGAGTGTGGAACGCTTCGAGCGTCTCCGGCTCGCCCCTCACGCGTCGCTCCACGCGTCCTGCCCCGCGTCGCGCACCTGCATCCGCCGCCCGCCCTTCGACCCGCCGTGCGCGTAGTCGTCGCCCGCCCACTGCAGGTCGACGACGGGCTCGGGCAGCGGCGCGTCCGCCGTCAAGAGGCGCGCCGCGACCGCGCTCGGGTCGACCCCCAGCCTCTTGGCGGCGAACTGTCGGATCTCGTACGCCGTCACGACGCCCACGCACCGGACGGTCAGCTGCGCCCCGGGCGCCATGCAGTACCACGTCTCCCTCACCTCGCTCATGCCTTCCACCCTCTCTCTAGCGCCATGTTCGCGACGCGCTGCGCCGACGCCTCGTGTCTCATCGTCGAGATCGCCTCGAGCGCGCTCCGGTACTTGCCGCGCTCCTCGAGCGCGCGGTGGATCCGGCCGACCGCCTTGGCGGCCTGCTCGTCGGCGGGGTCCACCCCGAGGTCCAGCAGGAGCGAGGGCCCGAGCTGCGGCAGCGGCTCGCCGTCCGCCCGGGCCTGGTCGACCTGGACGACGAACCGCGCGCCGACGCACGCCGCGACCGCCATCACGACGAACGCGGCTACGAGGCCGACGCCGACGCCGAGGACGAACATCACCGGCCGCCGTAGGTGCGGCGGCGGCTGCGGTCGCTGCGCCGCCCAGCCGGGCGCTCGCGGGCGAGCTGCCCCGCCACCTTCTTCGCGCTGCCGACGACGCGCTCGAACCCGCTCGCCATCCGCTCGGCGCGGTCGGCGATCCCCTCCACGAAGTCGGGGCTGGTGACCTTTTCCAGGATGCTGGCGGCGACGTCGACGCGCCGCTTGCCTAGCAGGCCGTACTTGTCGATGATCCGGACCGCGGCGACGGCGGCCTCGTTGCGCTCCTTCTCAGACGTGCCGTCGTGGAGGGCCTTCTGTATGAGGTCTTTCACCTTCTGCACTGCGTCCATGGTCCGTCACCCTTCCGTTAAGAACTTTCTCTCGTACTCGTCCCACGCTTGGTCGCCGAGTCGCTTGACCAGATCCCACTGCTTGCGGGTCAGGCAGGATAGGTTCGGTGTGAGTCTCAACGCGGGTGGCGCCGCACCACCTGCTGGATTGTACGAGCTGACTGTACCGCCGACTCGCACCTCGATCGGCGGGTTTTCGGACGATGCTATGAACGGATCTTCCGGGTCCTTCGCTTTGAGGACCACGAAGCGGTCGGTGTAATAGCGCGTCTCGTTGCGGACTTCGATCTGCGCCTCGTCGGTATCGTTCATGTCGATCTCCTCGGTGACCCGCAGCCCCTGCACTCGATCAACAGCTCTTTCGCGCACCCGTTAAATGCCTGACAGCTCTGGCACGTCCAGCCGGGCAGAACGACGCCGGTCGGCGACCTCCAGGCGCCCGGCTCCGCGCCGTGGGCGCCGACGTCGTCGTTGATGGACCCGCAGAGTGGGCACCACCGCACGAGCACAAGGTCGCACCACCGGATGACGACGACCTCGGGGTCGGGGTGCGGGCAGCCGGCGTCGCTCATGCCGCTTCGCTGAGGATAAACCCGTTCTTGTCGATCTCAGGTTTGCGACGGTCGACGTTGAGCCAGAGGTCCCACGTGCGCGGGAAGAGCCGCGAGATGAAGTAGCCGAGCGCGTACGCATACTGCCGGATCTCCCACATGGCCGCCGCGTCCGACCGCAGCGTCAGGAACGCGAGCCAGTTCCTGAGGTCCGTCTTCGCGCGCATCCGCGAGTAGCGGGACACCGGCGTGTCTACGCGCGCTACCTCCGGGGCGATTCCCATCCCGATCAGAGCCTCGTAGAGGCCGTAGATGGTCTGTTGCTCATGTACGAGTCGCTGCTGTACCCACGCCGCGATCTGCTCCTCTGGCCACGTCGGTTCGGTATAGTTCGGCGGCATCTTCAGTTCGCCGCCTCCACCCTGCTGCTTGTTTCGGTGCGACCTCGACGCCGCGATGATCCTGTCCACGCTCGGGACGTAGTGCAGGTTCGGCATCTGGATGTAGCGCGCGCTCATCTCGTTGTACGACTGCGTGCGGTGGCGCTGCCACTCGCGGAACACCATGATGGGCGCCTGCACCTCAACGAGCATCTCCACCATCTCGAACGGCGTGTCGTGCCGGTTCTCGTGAAGGAAGGTGAGTAGGCCCGCGTCTCCCTTCGGCGATCGCTCCCAATCGTGGCGTTTTGCGTCGGGCCACTTCTCTATGTCGGCCGGTCCAGACTTCGCGTCCGGGTGCGGGCAGGTACCGACGAGCCGGCTCGCTGCGGACGCCTCGAGCATATCGAAGCTCTCGTTGACGAACCCGCAGAGCTTGCAGCGGTAGTACGGGTACCACGAGCAGAAACCCTTGCCCGTGGACATCCGCGCGGCCTCGACGATGCCCTCGTCGCTGCCCATCCAGTCCACGAGCTTGATGTAGCCGTGGTCCAGTATCTTGATCGTAGTTCCCTTGTCCATGTCGCCTATTCCTTCGGTGTGGAGGTCCGCATCCGCTCGGCCTCGTCGGAGGCGCGCACGAGCAGCGCGGCGAGGTTGCGCGCGGCGACTGGGTCGAGCGTGCGCTGCACACCTTCACGATCGGACCGACCGGCGTCCGAATCGTTATTGAAGACTCGCAGATCGACGCCGCTGCGGCTGCACCACACGTCGGCCGCGTCGTGCGGGCTGTTGCTGCTGGGACCCCTCGCACCACCGATCCGCACGCTCATCTATTCCTCCATCATCGCGGCTGACACTCGGATCGGCTGGCCCACGACAGGTTTGTCGATGATCTTACGGCGGGCCATCCGGCTGATGTAGTCGTCGCGGGTCTGGCGCTTGAACCCCGTCACCTCACCGATGACGTCGCGCGGGACGGCGTTCGGCCACTCGGCGACGAGCACCTCGAAGATCGCCCGCTCGCCGCGCGGCAGCTTGTCCTTCCAGTGCTCGATGAGCGCGGCGCCCGTCGGCAGCGGCTCGAACGACGGCCCGATCGCCGCGACACCTTCCTCAGTGGCCCTCACCTTGCCGCCGGGCGGGGCGACGACGAACCCCCTGCGCGACAGGCGGGAGATGTAGTCGTCGCGGGTCTGCCGCTTGTACCCGGTCAGGATGGAGATCTGGTTGCGGTCGGCGCCGTCTTGGTACTGCGCGGCGGCGGTGAGGACCGCGCGCTCGCCCTTCGGCAGCTCACCGTTCGACTCGTCGGCGGGAGCTGTCGGTTTCGGGCGCGCGGCCGGCAGCGTCGGAACCGACCGGACGCTGGGCGCGACGCGTGAGACGTCTTGCATACTCCGCGTGGCGCGCCGGCTGTCCTCGAACGCGCGCAGGACGCGGCCGACGTCGAGCGACGCGTTGGACAGCTGCGCGCCGAGCAGGTCCATCTTCGAGGCGGCCATGGCGAGGTCGTCGACCTGCTTCTGCGTCAGGACAGGCTTCTCTACGACCCTCACCTCGGCGGGTGCCAGCTTCTGCGACTTGAGCTGCTTCTCCAGTTCGGCGATCCGCCGCTTCAGCTCGCGCGGGTCGTCGGCCTTCGCGCGCTCGATGGTCGCCGCGAGCTGCGCGCGCAGCGAGGCGAGGTCCACCTCGGCGGCGTGCTTCGGCGCGGCGGCGCGCGCGCCTGCCTTCGGCGTCGCCGACGAGTCGAACGTCTCGCGCAGGTTGATCTTCGTGCGCACGAGGGTCTTGAGCCAGCTCGGGCTCCACACCCATGCCTCGCCGTCCTCCAGTAGCTGGAGCGAGACGAGTACGTCGTCGCCGCCGCTCGCGTTGCATTCGATCCAGCGCTCGATGGCGTCGCGGTCGTGCGGCCCCGTCATCCGGTGCGCGACCAGTGTCTCTACCTGGGTGAGGACGTCCTTGTTCACCAGCGCCGGCCGCTGGCTGATGAGAGTCACGCCGAGGCCGCGCGCGCGGCCCTTGCGCACCAGGTCGTTGACGGCGCCGACCAGGCGCTCGCCGCCGTGGTCGATCCGCTGCGGCACGAACGTGTCGCACTCGTCGAGCATGACGTGCAGCGCGCTGCGGTTCTTGTGGTACAGGCGCTCGGTGAAGTCGACCATGAACCGGCGCTGCGCGGACTTCGACAGAAGACCCAGGTCGACGACGACGGGCTGGCGGTGTTCGATGACGAAGTCGGCGATGACGACGCCGCCGCCCTCCTCGAGCGGCACGTCGGCGTGCTCGCCGCCGAGGATGATGACGGAGAGGCCGGGTCCCTTGCCGTCGCGCGAGTGGCGCAGCCCCCATGTGACTCCTATTGGGTCCACGTAGACGGCGGGCTGCCCGGACTTGACGAGTTGCTCGAACAGCACGCTCGCCGTGTTGGTCTTGCCGGACCCGCGCTTGCCGAGCACGGCAAACGTCTGGGTCACCGCGTCGACCGGCAGCGTGACGTCGGGGCTGAGGCGGATCTTGCTCACGGCTTCTTCAGCTTCTTCAGCTTCTTCTCGATGAACTGGCGGACTCGCTCGTCCCTGTTGAGCATCGCGCCGACGGTGCCGGCGTAGAGGTACCGAACCGTCCCGTAGACGCGGACCTTGCCGACCTGGTCGAAGGGGACGACGATGGGTGTACTGCCGATTGTCCGGATCTCGTAGTCGACGGGCCGGACTTCTGCGCAGTACCAGATCTCGTTTTCGTCCACAATTTCGCGTCGAGCATGCGGGTACTTCTTGGCCACCGCCCGCAGGTCGGCGAGGGACGTCTCCGCGTCTGCGATCGCGTTCTTGATGTTGGGGTACATCAGTGCCCCTTGTGCCCGTCCTTGTGCCCCGGGCAGCAGTCGACGGAGAGGTCGTCCTTGCCGTTGAGCTGCAGGGTCGCGGCGAAGATCGCGCCGGCGCACCCGGGCGAGCAGGCGCTCTTGGTCACGTGCGGGCGGTTCTCGTTGGCCGTCGCGACGTGCAGCGTGAACCACCCGTCCTGGGGTGGCGCGTTCGCCCCCTTCAGCTGGAACTCGCGCGTCTTGCCGCACCCCGGGCCGTCGCAGCTCTTGATGACGTGGCGCACCGGTCACTCCTCGGGCTCTTCGGGCTCCTCCGGCTCCTCGCGCCGCCGTCGGCGACTCGCGCGGCCGCGACTGCCTCCGCCGAACGTGCCGTCGGCGATGCGGTCCTCCAGCTCCTCGAGCATGAGGTCCGCGTACCCCGTCGCGACGTCGACCATGTCGTTGGTCAGCTCCTCGACGTCGTCGATCTCGTCGGGGACGACGTAGCGCTGGGTCGCGTCGCGCGCGTACTCGTTCCAGATCTTCACCTTGTCGATCTTGTCGGCCATCTCCACGGTCTCCTTTTTGGGTCGAGACAGGTTGCCGGAAGCGGTATCGGTTGTCAACCGCCGTAATGCTGCGCCGTCCGCAGCGCCGCGCGCAGCTGCGCCCACGCGCGCTCGCAGCGCTCCTCGGCCGCGCCGCTCGCGTCCGCGTCGGCCGCCTGCGCCGCGTCGTCCGCCGCCACCAGCTCGACGGACGCGGCCAGGACGGGGACCAGGCGCGCGATCCGCGCCTCGAGCACGTTGCGGCCGACCCCCTCGACCTCTAGGAGTGAGCGGAGGTGATCCTCGGCGGTCACCCGATCCGCTCCACGCCGACGACCGCCGCGCCGGTCAGCTGCTGCGCGCGCGCCGCGCAGTCGCGGCACATGACGTTCTTCTGTCCGTCGGCCCACGTGACCCGGACCGTGGGGACGGCCCGGCAGGCGGCGCCCCCCTCGACGGGTGCCTGGCAGTGCGGCGCGCCCGGCGGCGCGACGACGACGGCGCGCGGCGACGCCGGGTCGGCGAGCTGGCGCTCGCGCTCCTCCTCCGCGCGCGTCAGTCCGACCGGGCCGGTCACTTGCCGGGCTCCGGCGCGTAGGCGGCGATGCCGGCATTCGCCTTCTTGTTGTGCCGGGCGCGGAAGACGGCGGGGTCGACCGACAGGACGCGCTCGAACTCGTGCTGCTCCGCCGTCTCGGCCGAGATGCGGCGCGACTCGCAGTAGGCGAGCAGCGTGACGCCGACGCCGCCCACCTCCTGCGCCGGCGTGCCGGCGGGCTTGCCGTAGACGTGCTCGGCGACGGCGAAGACGTCGCCCACTTCCACGCCCTCCACCTGCGCCAGCTCGATCGCCTCCTCGAGCAGGCGCAGCGCGCGCTCCTTGGGCGTGCTCGCCGACGCGCCGAACGTCTCGGTTACCCACTGCAGGACGGCGACCTGGCGCAGGTCGCGGTTGTCGCTCGTCGGTTCCCTGTTCATGTCCTCGTCTCCCTTCTGCCGTTGGCCGCGGATGCGCTCCTTCGCCTCGCTCAGCGCGAACCGCCACTTCTCCGGGAAGTTCTCCCCGCCGTCGCCGCGCGTCATCTCCTCCAGGATCCGGACGGCGCCCTCTATCGTCCTCGCCCGCTCGTCCTCGCGAGCCTTTCGCAGCTCGTCGGCGCGCACGTCGCGGACGTACTGCACGGCGTCGGCGCGCGCGTCGGTCAGCAGTACCGCCACTTCCGCGTTCAGCTTCGGGTCGACCGAGTCCCGCAGTCGGTAGGCGAGCTTCGGGTACTTGCTCCAGTCCGGCTCGAAGGTGACCTTGTAGTCGGCGTGGCTCTCGAAGAGAGCCCTGAACGCCTCCGGCTTGTAGACGACCAGCTCGCCGTCCATCCGGACGACCCAGTCGTCCTGCACGGCGATCTCCACGCCCTCCACGCCCTCGCGGGTCTTCCTCGGGATCTTGAGCCCGATGCGCCCGTTGGTGTCGGTCGTCTCGCGATCCCATGCGTCGACGTAGCAACCTTCCGGACTGCCATCTTTCAGCCCGACTGGCGCGCCGATTATCTCGCACAGTCCGCCGGGCGCGCCGATCATCTCGCACATCTCGCTCCACGTGTCCCAGCGGAGCTGGACCGCCTCGACGGGTTTTGGTTTCAGCCTGAACTTCATGGTCAACTCCTCATCCATCGTTGAGAAGGGCCTCGTTACGAGTAAGCCCGCACCCGGGGCACCGGACCTTGCCCTTGAGCCGCCCGTGCTTGTGGGGCGTGCAGATCGCGTCGCCGCCGGTCGAGGCGAAC
>Ga0187808_10000003_pt1 | contig 47061 bp, 89 predicted proteins | sample NC_wetland_sal_i_5_FD_132427 | JGI IMG/M metagenome (GOLD analysis project Ga0187808, IMG submission 132427) | Wetland sediment microbial communities from Neuse River Estuary, North Carolina, USA - ASW_3 | ecosystem: Environmental > Aquatic > Freshwater > Wetlands > Sediment | place: USA: North...
ACGAGCTCTCCTTCCCTGACGCGCGACCAGACTTCTGCCACGCGCTCGCCTTGGCGACCAACCGGCCGGCAGCCTCCTCGCGATCGGCGGCCGACATCTCGGCGTACCAGAGCTGGTCGAGCCGATCGTAGAGTCGCTGCTCGACCTCCTCGGCGAACAGCGCCTCGGCGGCGATCTGCTCGCACAGCTCCACGTACTCGGTGACGACCCCGTCGCTCATGACTACGCCCAGATCTTCTTGCCGTGGAAGGCGAGTGACTCTCGCGCGTCGTGCACGACCGGCGCGCCGTCCTCGATCCGACACGCGTGGCCGGGCTGCTCGCGGCAGATCGGGCACTCCACCGCGAGGGCTCGGGCGACGCTGCCCTTCGCCCGCAGATAGATCGGATAGAGTCCCGCGCGCAGGAAGGTGCTCACCGACGGATCTCCTTCGTCGCCGGGATCTCGTACGTGCACGCGCACACCGTGCAGATCAAAAATCCCGAGGTCCCCGTCGCGTTGATCCCGTCGGAGTGCAGCTCGCCGTCGCAGCCCTCGCACTTGCAAGCGATGACGAGACGGAGCGGGTTGGAGAGTCCGTGACGCTCGTCGCAGACCTCGGCCTGCGGCTTGCGCGGAGAGCCCCTCACGACGCGCTTCTCCTGAGCGCCCTTCCCGCCTCCAGCTCGCCCAGCGCCAGCGCGACGCGCCGGAGTAGCCCTGCGGTCTCGACGCGGGCCCCCGACCACCTGCTCTCGCGAGGACCCGCGACCATGAGCCGAACGGGGATCGGCTCGATCTCCGACTCCGACCCCATCGGCAGGGGCAGCGTGCGGTAGGCGAGCAGGTCGCGCCAGATCCACTCGGCGATCTTCCGCGCGGAGCAGATCGGATCGACGATCATCCGGCGCAGGCGCCGATCGATCGCGAGATCGATCGTCCTGGCCGTCCCCGGCGTGGCGCGCGGATCGACTGCCTCTCGCACGACGACGAGGAGAGCGTCGCTCATGCGCACGTTGCCCTCGGTGCGCGCCATGTAGCCCGTCTTGGGATGCGGCATCAGGAACCTGGCGACGTCGGGAGGGATCGGTCCCAGCTCGTCGCGGCCGTCCCGCGGCATGTAGCCGGCCACGTGCCACCCGCTGTCGATCGCGGCCTCGTGGGCACCGCGATCGACCCCGGTCTGCCCGCCGTGGATCACCGTGATCACCCGTACTTCTCCAGGTCACGCTCGCCGCACTCGTGGATCGTGACGTCCGCCGCGCCGATCGCCGCGAGCGCGCGCACGCAGTGCTCGAAGCCGTCCGCGCAGATTCGCTCGACCTGCGCTGGCTCGAGGAGCCGCGTGATGAACTCGTCGTACATCGGCTGCGGCATCTTCGCGCCGTCGCGATCGAGGAGCCTCTGTGCGGAGTGCGCCGCCAAGATCTTGTGGAATGCGTCCGCCGCGTCGCGGAGTGTCTGCTCGATCACCGCGGCACCGCGGTCCAATCGACCACCCTTCTCAGCCGACGTCATCGACAGCTCCACCCCCGCGCGCGACGACCTACCTCGCGCCAGTCCCGCACCGTCGAGATCGCCACGCGCAGGCGCCGCGCGACGACCTCGTCCTCGTCGGGAACGCCGAGTACGCGACGACAGAAGTCGATCGAGGGCTTCCCCGACCGGAGCTTGTAGTAGTAGTCGGTCACCAGCTGGTCGAGCGGCGATCGCCGAGCGGCCTGGGCGGCCTCGATCTCCATCATGAAGGACGGCATCCTAATCGATCTCCTCTCCTGGGTCGCGATCCTGTTCATCGTCATCGGGCGCCTCGACGAGATCTCCCTCCGGGAAGCACCGCGTGCACAGGTAGTGCGCTGGCGCGCCCTCGTCGTGGAGGCCGTCGCATCCGACCTCGCTGTCGTCGTCACACCAACGGCCGGCGGTCGCCAAGTCGACGTCGCCGACGGTCGTGGCCGGGTTCGTCACTGGGTCGAGCGGGACGCGCACCGGCCAGAATCTCCGACCGGCAGTCTTGTCCTCCAGGTAGTCGGTCGAGCCGCTCGTGCCGATCACGATCAGCTCCTTCACGACCGCACCCCAGCTCGAGCGACGGCCTCGCCGCACCCGCAATGGTCGTCCGGCTGCCAGCCCGTCGTGCACCCGCACCCGTGCAGGAAGCACCGGCACCCGGCGTCGAACCACGCGCGGAGCTGCGACGACTCCTCAATCGGTTGGCCGTCGCTCCATCTCTGGCCAGGCCAACCGACGTGGCAACCGGACCAGATCCCACGGTGCACCGGGCACGGCGTCTGGCTCGGGCGCTCGCCTTGGTAGAGGACGCGATCGAGCAGGCAGCTCTTCGAGATCTGAAGGCGCGCCTCGCGCCACGCCCGAGCGAAGGACCCCTCGGCGTCATCCTCGGCATGCGCGCGCTCGGCGTCGATCCGCCTCGCCGCCCAGTCGTCGATCGTCGCGCAGAACGACGACGGATCTGGCGCGTCTGACTTCGAGCTCACTGCCGACCCCCGATCTTCTTGATCACGCGGAGGCGCCGGGCCTCGGGCCGGAGCCTCCAGCGCAGGGCCTCGATGCCGAGCACGACCGCCAGCGCCACCGCGACGAGTACCATCACGGCGCCTCCACTAACAAATCGCGATCGGACAGGTCAAGCGGGATACGATCGCAGACGTGTCCCGCGCGCACGTCCTCTGGTCGCCGCAGTCGGGACCGATCTGCGCGTACGAGGACCCCTCGCTCGCTTACGCGCACGCCAGGACGATGCTCGGCGTCGAAGTGTCGGCCGTCGAGATCCGCGACGCGCTGCCCGAGATCGTGCTCCAGGACGCCGAGAGCTACGACGAGGGCGACACCACGCCAGTCTCGATCGACGACATCGACGACGCGGGCGGCGAGGGCTGATCCCGTCATCGCGGCCCTCCGATCATGGCCGCGAGATCGCATTTCCAACGCGTCAGCCAGCGCCGAAGCGTCGAACGGCTGACGCCGAGGGCCGCGGCGGCGCGCGACTGGTTGCCGCCGAAGACGCGCAGCACCTTGAGCGCGTGCTCGCGGATGACCTCGTCGAGAGGTGCCGTCTCACCACTCACGATCAGCGCTGATCCTTCCAGCACTTCGTCGCGACACGGTCGAGGATCTTCGGGTCGTCGAGCGCGCCGGCGACGATCGCGTCGACGAACTTCTGGATGCTCTCGCCCTCCCCCACCGACGACCGCAGGCGGTCGTAGGTGTTGCCCGACACGCTGATCGATCGCCGCTTCCCTTGCTTGGACGCTTGTCTCACTTGCTCATCTCCTCACTCAGTTCGTGTTCGTGCTCGGGCTCGCGCCCGGCGGCGGCGGCATGGGCTTGGCCACCACGATCTTCACGCTCCGCATGTGCGGGTCATACTCGACGATGAGCTCCACCTTCTGCTGCTCGGCGGTGCCCTTGACGTAGGCGTACTCGAGTTCTGACTGCGCCCCGGCGCCCCCGGGGAAGCGACGGCGCAGCCGCTCCCAGCCCAGCTCGCGGATCGCGCGGCCGAACCTCTCGATCTGGTCGTTGTTCGCCTTGCCGGGCTCGATCCCGCAGATCTGGAAGGCGTCGGATACGCGGAGCTTGCCCGTGCGGTCGCCGAGGTGCCGCTGGAGCACGTCGACGAGCGGGTCGTCGCCGCGCATGCGCGCCTCCTGCTCGACCGCCGCAGCCTCGTAGAGCCGCGGATCGAGGCGGATCGACTCTCCCAGCGCCTCGGCCTCCGCCGCCTCCGCCCACAGCTGGTCGCGGTCGGCGCGCAGGCGATCGAGGTCGAAGCGCTGCACGCGCACCGGCCAGAACCGCCGGTTGCCGGTCGTGTCGCGCAGGTACCCGTCCTTCTCGTTGGTCGTGCCGATGATGATGAACTGCCGGGGCACGCGCGTGCTCTTGTGGCCGTACGCCAGGCGAGCCTCGTCGCGCTGGCGCGAGAGGCACGCCTTGAGCGACTGCACGGCGGAGCGTCCCATGCCCTTCAGCTCGCCGGCCTCGACGATCCACTTGCCCGCCGTCGACTCCATGAACCGCCGCGTGTCGGAGTCGAGCGGCAGGTCGTCGGTGAACCAGTCGTCGTTGAACGCGAGGGCGCGCAGGCCCTGGCTCTTGTCACTGCCCTGAGGGCTCTCGAGGATCAACATCTCGTCGTACTTGGCACCCGGCTTGCGGATCCGGCGGCACGCGGCGATGAGCACGATGCGCGACACCGCGCGCACGTACTCCGTGTCCTGGGCACCGGCGTAGTCGATGAGCCAGCGCTCGATCCGCGGCTGCTGGTCCCAAGCGAGCGAGGAGAGGTAGTCGCGCACTGGGTGGAAGCGGTTCCTGCGAGCGACGTTGCTCGTGATGTCGCGGAACAGCTCGCGGCCGGGCAAGAAGCCGAACGTCGCGTCGATCTTGAGGCGCAGGTTGATCGTGGCCGGGTCGTCGTAGCGCGGCCCGAAGCCGGGCAGGCCCTCGACGACGTCGTCGCCGGAGAACTCGTCGTAGCGGAGGTTCACGCCGAGCTTCCGGATCGCGACCTCGATGTTCCACTGGTTGTTGTAGGGATGACCGTGCTTGTCCCGGAGGAAGTCCGGCTCGCCGCCGTCACCGCCGTCTCCGCCGCCGCCGCCGCCGCCGCCGCCCCCTCCGCCACCGCCGCCGTCGCGCGGCAGGGTCGTCATCGGCTGCTCGGCCGCCCACCGCGCGATCGCGCGCACCTCGGCGTCCGACTTGGGAGGGTTGCAGCGCGTCTTGTTCGCGGCCAGGAGCGCGCCCTCGATCTCGGCGTAGCCCGAGCCGCGGAACCGCATCGCGCCGGCGAGGCTCTTGAGCATCGCGTGGCGCTGCCCCGGCTCGACGACGCCGGCCGGATCGACCTTGAGGTTCTCGGCGATCGACGGCGCGGCCGGCGGAGCGATCGCCAGGATCGCGTCGACGTCGAGCGGGATCCCGTCGTGGACCTCGAAGAGGTACGTCTCGGCGTCCTTCGGACGGCTGGGCTTGTAGTAGAGCCGGCTCGCGTCGCAGGTCGACGGGTCGGCGGGCTGCCTCAGGTGGGCCATCGCGGCCGGCCAGAACCGCGGCCACTCGTCGCCCCTCACCGGTCGACTGAGCATCAGGATCACGCGCACGCACCTGTCGACGCGCGACGGGCAGCGCTCGCCGTGCAGCGCGCCGGGTTCGCTGCCGCACGTGCAGATCCGATTGCCCGCGGGACGGTCCGAGTGACTCGAGTGGACGATGCGCTGGTAGGGCGACAACGCCACGAGAGCGGCAGCCAGGCCCTCCTCTGACATGTGGTCGATGTCGACCGGGAGCAACCGGACCTCCTCGACGAACTTCTTCTGTCGAGGAGCACCGGGTGGATAGATCGCGGGAGACCACGCCCCGCCGTTCTTGTGAGAGCAGAGGTGGTGCTCGCACGTCGCGACCAGGCAGGCCGTGCGGCGGATCTTCGACGGACTGAACGCCTCGGCGAACTTCGCCCACGTCAGCTGCACTCGCTTGGGAGCCGAGTCGTGCTTGTCCCGCAAGGACGATATGACGACGTGATCGATCACGCGACAGCAGCCTCTCGCGAGACGACCACGGGGCGGATCCAGCGATCGACTTCGGCGAAGATCCTCGGCAGCTCGGCGAGCTCACCCTCGGTCAGGATCGCGTGCGCGCACGCGCGAAGGTGGGCTTCCGTCGCGCGGCCCACGACCTTGGCCGCGACGTCCCCGTCGAACAGGAGCCACTCGCGCGACGCGCGCACCTCGAGCAGGAGGTACGTCGTGTCCGGCGCGGAGCGCCAGCGCTGGTAGAGCCAGACCCGCTGCTGCGGCGTGAAGTGCGGGATCCTGAGGATGTTGCGAGCGCGAGGGGGCCACGCCGGCACGTACTTCAGCTCGATCCACCGCCCGTCCGCGAGGTTCACGTCCGGCGTGCCCGGGCCGATCGGGTTCTCGACGCGCACCGGATCGAGCTTGGCCGCGATCAGGAAGGGACGGACCTTCCTCCACATGATCGACTCTCTCTTCACCGCGCCTCCGCCTCCGCCTTCGACTCGGCCTCCGAGAGCGCCTCCGCCATCGCGAGGACGCAGTACGCGCAGAGGCCGACCCACAGCTCCTCGCCGTCGCTCCCGACGATCCTCTCCTCCAGCTCGGGCCGCGGCGTGAGTGGGAGGACCACGACGTGGCTCATCCCGCGCGCGCAGTGCGAGCAGCGCACGGCGCCGCCGTCTGCGGACCGCGAGATCACGCGGAAGCTCGAGGAGTGGACGCGACTCACGCGACCTCCCTCGCCGCGAGGGTGCTCGCCACCTCGACGCTCGTGCCGATCTTATCCGCGTCGTCCGCGAGCGCGTCGATCACCGCGCTGACGAACTCGGTCGCCAGCGGCAGGACGATGGCGTTGCCGAAGCCCCTCAGTCGCTTGGCGCGAGTTCGTCCCACGCCCGCGGCAGCCCCATCAACCAGCGGCTGTGTGCCGGATTCAGCTGGCCGGAAGCACCCGTCTTCGTGACCCGGTGCCGGCCGACAGTAGATCCACTCGACGTCTCGGGCCCAGAAGCCTCCGACGGCTCCTCCCCAGGTGGGATCTCCCTCGACGCGGATCCGGTCGCCGGGGCGGTGAGCTGCGCTTGCAGGGACGGGTGCGTGATCGCCTTGCGCGGGCCGCTCTTCATGTTGGCCTTCATCGCGAGGTAGTTCTCGACCGTGTTCCCGAGCTCCGTCGCGACCGGCGTCGCCCAGCTCGCCGGGATCATCTCCATCGAACTCGGCTCCATCAGCTTCACCGTGTCGATCAGGTTCGACCTCCGCCCGTCCATGTGCGAGAGGTGTCCACCCCTCGTGCCACAGGACGCGTTCGGCGTCGGATACGGCGCCGGCACCATCGTCTGCACCACCTCGTTCAAGTTCGAGATCCCCGGCGGTCCTCCACTCGCGCGCGTCGGTGCCCGCGAGCGCATCGCCTCGATCTGCTCCGGCGTCTTGGGTGGTCGAGCGTCGTGCGCCTGGGGCGTCGGGTAGGCCGACGGATGCTCCGTCGTCAGGCGAGCAGCGTCGAGCAGCGTCGTGCCTGGATTGCCGTCGATCATGTAGCCATGACGCGCCGACGACTTCGCGTCCTCTCTCACGGGCGACGGCCACGAAGTAGAGCCGCTGCCGGAGGTGCGGCGCACCGAACCCCGCAGCGCAGAGATCGAACGGCCGGACGGCGTACGCCTCTCCTTCCAGGTCAGCGAGAACAACGTCGAGCCAAGCAAGTCCGTCCTTGCTCGCAACTTGCTCGCCAAAGATGACAGAGGGTCGGCACTCTCGGATGAGCCGGAACCACTCGGGCCAGAGGTGTCGATCGTCGTCGAAGCCCCGCTTCTGACCTGCTTGGGAGAATGGATTGCATGGACAGCTCCCACTCCACACGTTGACGTCGTCGGGCCACCCGGCGTCTCGCAGGGCTCGGGACCAAGTTCCAATTCCGCTGAAGAAGTGACACTGCCGGTAGCTCGCGACGTCGGCGGGCCTGAGGTCTCGGATCGATCGCTCATCGACGACTCCTTCCGCGATCTGTCCCGCGGAGATCAAGTTGCGCGTCCACTGCGCGGCGTACGCGTCGCTGTCGTTGTAGAGCGCCACCGGCAGCGCCTCCTTGAGGAGGAACTCGCCCGGCGCCGCGCGAAGGAACCGCGACCTCTCCTCGTTGCGCTTCACCTCGAGCGCGAGGTCGCGACTGACCACGGTCTCGGGCGTCCGCGACGCGGTCGGCAGCCGGCCAGCGGCCAGCTCGACGATCTGGCGAGGGTTGAGCGCGCGAGGCGCGACCTCGCGCAGGACCTCGGCGACGACGGCGAGCGTGCTCACGCGACACCTTCCACGCGGCGCCTCCGCGAGACGACCGCGGCGACGACTCGATCGGTGTCGATCGAAGATCCCGCGAGCACGTGGTCCTTGCGCACCCGCGCGAGCGCGACGCAGAGATCGGCGTGACCGAGCGTCGGGTGCGCGGCCAAGATCGCCGCGTGATCCAGGACCTGAGCGTCGAAGTCGCGCAGGAGCCGCGAGGACAACTCGATCAGCTCGTCGATCGAGAGGGACGGAAACGCGATCGACTCGTCGAACCGACGGAAGACCGCGGGATCCAGCACCTGGTCGTGGTTGGTCGCCGCGACGATCAGGCTGTCCGACCGATCGTCCTCGATGAACTGGAGGAGCGAGTTGACCACGCGGCGCATCTCGGCCCCGGCCGACGACCCGTCGCTCAGCGACGACCGATCGGAACCCAGGGCGTCGAACTCGTCGAACAAGTACACCGCCGGCACGTCGCTCACGTGCTCGAAGACCTTGGCGAGCTTGCCGGCGGTCTCGCCGAGGTACGACCCGATCACGCCGTGCAGCTCGACGCGGAACATCGGGAGGCCAACGGCGAGGGAGAGCGCGCCAGCAGCCATCGTCTTGCCCACGCCCGGGGGCCCCGTGAACAGGAGCTTGCGCGCCGGGCGAAGACCCCGCGTTCCCAGGTCGTCGCGGCGAGCGTGCTCGAGCACGACGCGTTCGAGGCGCGCGCGGACCTCGGGGGCGAGCACCATGTCGTCGATCGAGGCCAGGTCGCGCGGCACGGAGAGCAGCCCCGTCGCGCTCGGCAGCGGCACCAGCGTGACGGCCTGCTGCCGATCGACGAGTTTTCGCAGCTGGTCTGCGCCGCGCTCCGACCGCGACGAGACGTGCGCCGCGATCTGGAGCGTCACGGCGCGGAAGCGCACGTGATCGCGGTTGGCGTACGCGTCCACGAGGGCGGTCACCTGCGCGAGAGAGGTCACTTCATCACCTCCCGCAGCGCCTGATAGTGCCGGCCGACGTGACCCGCGTCGAGCCACGCCAGGTACTTCTCGGCGTCCTCGATCGAGAGGTGGCGGCCACCCTGGTACGTGACGTAGAGGACCCACACGCGGTGACGATCGCCGCGCGCGTACGCGCCGTAGTAGTCGCGGACGCCCATCTCGTCCGGGACCCACTTCTTCTTGTCCTTGTCGAAGCGCTTGCCAGGATTGATCTTCGGAGACTTCTCGAAGCGCTTGAGATGTGCGTCGATCTTCTGTGCCAGCTCGTGCGCGACGGCGGTCTTCGTCCGCCGGTCGCGCTCGGCTGTGCGCGACGGCGATGGCCAGCGAGGACGTGAAGTCTTGGGCGTCGTCACGACGCGCACCCCCGCGTGACGAGGATGAGGCCCAGCACGACGGCGCCGATCACCTCGATCGCGACGACCCACCGGGCCAGTGCGCTCGACGCGACGTCGGCGGTGCCGACCCGAGGACGCGGCACCGTCGCGTCGTGGTCCTCGGCCAAGTCGGCCACGTGCCTGGCGTGACACGCCGGGCACCGAGCCGCGTCGCCGATGATCGGCGTCTCGCAGTCGACGCAGGACGCGACCCTGGGGAGGGGCGCGCTCACGACGACCTCCCGGGGCGCGCGGCCCGCGCGATCTCCGTCGCGAGACTCGCGTAGTGATCGCGCAGGAGGTCGATCGTCACCATTCCCACGCCGCCGCACCGACAGGTCTCGTCGCAGGCGACGACGCGTGCCCAGGGACAGTCGATCAGAGTGCCGCCGTCACGACCCTTCAGGAGATCCAGGCGCACCGCCGACGCCCGAGAGAGCACGTCGAGGAGCGAGGCCCAAGACTCCGTGCCCAGGCGCGCCGCGCGATCTGCGGACGACTCGACTACGCGAGGCGCGCCGGTCGGGATGCGACGACGACGACGACGATCGCGGCCGGGTGACCGAAGCTTGAGCGTCAAGTCACTCTGCGAGAACAACGTCACTTCAAGATCTTCCTTCCGGCATCGACCAGGCGCCGCAGCTCCGTCGGAGAGATCCACGCGCCGACGGGCACGTCGCTGCACCCGGCGATCGAGACGAACGTCGGCGCCCTGCGACCGAAGCCCTCGATCACGATGCGGCGTCCGCCGAGCGCGCGGAGCGTGCGACGCGTCTTGGGACGAACCTTGGGGGCCGCGCTCCTCACGCGACGGCCTCCATCCCGCAGTATCCGTGCGTCATTTCCCACGCGTGGAGCTTCAGCTCGCGCGCGTAGCCCAGGACGCAGTGACGGCGCTTCTGCCGCCACCAGCCCGGCCGGTTCGGGTCCTCCTGATCCCACATCATGCGGCGCACGTCGGCGAAGCTCATGCCGAGTCGAAAGTCCTCGTACGTGCATCCGCACGAGCACGGCGGAGGTGTCCTCCGGCTAGCCACGCTTCGCCCCCCGGACCGGATTGATGTGGTTGTGATTGCCCTCGAAGGCGAGCCCGCGGAAGCTCGCGCGGAACGCGGGCGCGTTCACGATCGAGATCCGAAGTCGGTACGTCGCCAGGTTCGGCGTCGCGTCGTTCTCGCAGCGCGCGAGCACCTCGGTGCCGTCGCGCGGCATCAGCCCCCGGCGGACCTGCCGCTCGGCCCACGCCCGACCCGCGTCGATCATCGAGGTGCAGCAGATCTTCTCCAGGCACTCCGGGGGAGTGGGCGACCACACGAGCCACGTCGGAGTCATCGCGACCCTCCCTTCGAGACGACGTCGAGCAACCGGAAGTAGATCACCGCGCCGAGGCCGAGGCGCAGCTCGGTGGCGATCCGGCCGAGACGCGCCGACCGATCGGCACCCTCGTCTTCCGGCTCGAACACGGCGCGGTGCAGGCTCGCCAGCACCTCGAGCCCGAGGCTGTGAGGCCCGTCCTTCTCCCAGCGATCGAGCGTCGACGGCACCACGTTCAAGGCGCGCGCCAATTCGAGCTGACTCATGCCCAGCGCCTCGCGCAGATCGACGACCTGGAGGCCAGTCACGACGCGCCGCCCTGCCGCGGGTCGTTCACCCAGCGCGCGATCGACCCGCAGATCGCGCAGTAGGCGCGGCCCGTCTCCCACAGGTGAGGCTCCCAGGCGTGGTCGCACGTCATCGGGTCGACCTGAAACTGGATGCTGCCCGGGCGAACGCGCAGCTCGACGTCGTCGACGACCATCGTGGGGGCGCGAACGACGCTCGTCACGGCGAGACCTCGTGCGGCGCGGTCTCGCGAGACGTCGGACGCGGGTAGTATTGCGCGATCCAGTCCTTGAACTGGCGGCGGCGCTCGAGCGCCACCTCGCAGATCTTCTTGACGTGCGGAGGGAAGTCCTTGGCGAGGACCCAGCGCAGGAAGCCCGCGTCGACCTGGTCGACCTGGCAGCCCTTGTGCTTGCCGAAGCCGAACACCACGGCGCCGCTCGCGTCCCACTGGACGTGCGACGACGGGCCGAGCCACGCCTGCCGCGTCGCGAACGGATCGGAGATCGCGGCGATCTCCGGCCAAGACTTGCCCTCCAGGCCGAACGTCGCGAGCATCGCCGCCAAGACTCGCGCGGTCGCCGCGACGTCCGCGCTGGCCTGGTGCGCGTCGACCAGCGCCTGCCCGCAGAACTTCTCGTGCGCCGCCACGAGCGTGCGCGGCTCGACGTGGTGCCAGAGACGGAGGACGTCGACGACCTGCTTGCCTGCCAGGTCGAGCGGCGGGAGCTTGGCACGAGAGAACTCGGCCTGGAGCATGTCGAGGTCGAACGCGACGTTGTAGCCCACGACCACGTCGGCCGCCTCGAGCAGCGGCCGGAACTCCGCGGCAGCCTCCTCGAACGCCGGGCTGCCGGCGAGGTCTGCCGCCGTGATGCCGTGCACCGCGGTCGCCTCGGGATGGATCGGGACGGCGGGCAGGATCCGCCACACGCGAGACTCGTCACCCGCGCCGACCCCGAACTGGAGGCACAGCTCGATGATCTGATCCGTCGCCCGCTCCTTGCCGGTCGTCTCGACGTCCAGGACCACGACGCTCGTCACAGCGGCGATCCCTCCTCCAGAGGCAGCGACGGCTGGACCGGTCCGCGAGATGCCTCCCTCGCGACCTGGTAGAGCTCGTCCCACGACGAGATCGAGTGCACGCCCCACGGCACGGCCTCGCCCGAGTTGTGCATCGTCCGCCAGAGCACCGCGCAGCGCCCCGGCCACGCGCTGCCCCACGACCGCACGTTCTTGGACCGATCGTCGACGAAGACGTCGGCCTCGTACTCGGTCTTGTCCTCCGCGTGGTGCACGACGTCGATCCCGAAGTGCAGCGCGAGCCACGACTCGCGCTCGGCGCGCCACCAGAGGTTCGAGTCCCACGGATGCGTCACGCAGAACACGTCCCCCAACTCGCGCAGGCGGCGGACGCCCTGCCGGGCCCCCGGGTACGGGGCGAGCGAGGCCGCGAAGCCGCGCCGCGAGCTGATGATCTGCTTGACCGCGCGGGCCTCGTCGGCCGAGAGCCCGAGCGCCTTGACGAAGTCGAACTCGCCGACGTCGGCCTCCTCGTAGCGACGGCCGGTCACTTCCTCGACGACGCGCAAGGCGCCCGCGGTGAAGTTGCTCAAGACACCGTCGCAGTCGAGGCAGATCTGGAGCTTCTTCACGAAGCACGCTCCTCGAGAGCCGCGCGCCGATCGACGATCTGATACTTCGCGGGACCCACCCGATGGATCTCGCCCTGCGCGACCAGCTCTGCGATCCGCGCGCCGAGCGTCGATCGCGGCGACGCGCTCTTGTGCTGGAAGCCGGAAGCCTCCATCGCGCCCCAGATCTGCTCGGGCGAGAGCGGCGCGCCGCTCTTCTCGAGTTGATCGCGGATCGCCGTCTGCCAGCGATTCACCTTCGTCGAAGACTTGCTCACGCGACCTTCCTCGCAGAGGCGCCTCGAAACGCCTCGGTCACCGCCTGACGAAAGCCCGGCGCCCTCGTCTCCGCGAACGTCTCGTAGGTGAGGATCGACGGCATCGGCGGCCGAGTGAGGTCGATCCTCGGGAGCTTGAGACGCCCGAACAGCTCCCACTCGGTGGCCGTGCCACGCGAGAACTCGCCGCCGGCCGCGATCGCGCCGTCGTGGCGCTCGGCGCACTCGAGCGCGTCGCGAAGACCGCGCTCGCGATCGACCATCGCCTCGGCGTAGGGCAGCCACGGCGCCGAGATCACGACGTCAGGCAGGAGGTCGACGAGCGCGCGGATCCAGAGCTTCGTCGAGAGCACGTTCATGGCGCGCGTCGCTCCCACGCCGACGGGATGCAGGAGGAAGAAGACCGGCAGCCTCGCGGGGCTCACGGCGCGACCTCCGCCTCCGCCTGGAAGGGCAGGCAGCCGCAGCTGTGGTTGGCCACGCGCTCGCGCTCCATCCGATCCGCGCAGTCGAGCGCCTCGACGACCTGGGAGTCTCCCGGCGCGTTCTTGCCGAGCCGGAGGCGCTCGGCGACCCACGCCCGGATCGCGACCGGCGCCGCGGGGTCGCGGGCGAGCAGCACGAACAGGCGCTCGTCGTCGCGCGCCTTGTTGAGGCACGACTCGCTGTACTCGATCTCGTCTCGCTTGATCATGAAGTTTCTTTCTTGTTGGAGTGCATCAGGCCGCAGTGGCCATCGAGAGCGTCGTGTGCTTGCTCGCCACCGTGAACAGCTTCTTCAGCTCGCCGTAGTTCGGGCCCGCCTCGATGTCGCAGCGGAACGGCACGCGGATCACGACGGCGTCGCACGTGATCTCGCCCATCCGCCGCGCCTCGTCCTCGTCGTTGCCCGAGTACCCGAACTCGTCGTGGACCGTGAGCTGGAGGGGAAAACCCGCCTCGTCGAGCTCGACGAGCGCCTTCTTCGTCTGGTGAGCGGCGCTGCCCTGGATCAGCTTGTTGAGCGCCTTGTGCTCGTCCCTGATCTCGCCGTTCTCGTCCAGCTCGAAGCGGACGCGGCGGTTGCCGAGAGCGATGATGTACTTCTTCGCCTTGGCGCTCTTGGTGCAGAGGCGCGCGAGCGCCTTGACGTACGGGACGCCGCGATCGAAGCGATCGATCTTCTCCTGTGCCTCGGGACCAGCGGCCTCGTACGTGTAGCCGGTGCGCTCGTTCGTCTTCCACACCGTCGGCAGCTTCAGCTTCTTGGCCATCTTGCCGCCGCCCATGCCGTAGCACTTGCCGAGGTAGACCTCCTTGAGGTCGTCGCGCAGCTGCTTCAGGTCGAGGTCTGCCGGCGTCTTGCACAGCTCGACCATGAGCTGGTACGGGTCGAAGCAAGGGTCATCGCGGAAGGCGTTCCCCGCCTGCGACGAGCCGGGCAGCAGGCACAGCTCCGCGAAGTGCACGGTCAGGCGCGGCTCCTGCTGCCCAAGGTCGGCCTTGAACCAGCGCTTGCCCTCATCGGGGACGATCACCCTGCGCCAGCGCTTCTGGATCTCCTTCGAGCGCTTCATCTGCGCCTGCACGTTGGGGTGCTTCGCGGCCACGCGGCCGAAGCGGGCGCCGCTCGCGTCGCCGTCCTCGTCGTTGTCCTCGTCCTCGTCGGCGGCACCGACGAGCTGCTTGAACGACGGGTGGAGGCGATCCTTGACGAGGTGCTTGCGGAACCCTCCGACGTACGTGCCGAGGAGCTTGGCGAACTCGCGACCCGAGATGATCGCCTTGGACACCTCGTCCGTCTGCTGCTGGAGCCACAGCTTCTGGACCGAGTACATCTGCTTGCCCGTGCCGCCGTGGATCTTCGTGGGCACGTCGACGCCGTGCTGCCTGAGGGCCCGGGCGACCTCCTCCGCCTTGCTGATCGATCCGATCCGGACGCCCGTCAGCTGGTGGATCCGATCCAGGTACTCGTTCAGGCGCCCCTTCGCCCACGCCTCGACGCGATCCAGCTCGTCGAGGTCGACGCGGATCCCACGTCGCGTCATGCGCACGAGCGCGGGCGTCACTGCCGACTCGATGTCGTACGTCTCGCGGAGGTTCTGCTCCTCGATCTCCTTCTCCTGCACGCGCAGGAGCGGCAGCGGCGCGCGCACGTCGCCGATCGCGTAGTAGCCGACCGCGCCGGAGTGCAGGCGCCACAGGCCCGTCTTCGGGTCGATGCCCCACTCCTTGGCGTGGGCGCGCAGCTCGGTCTCGTCCTTGCCGGCCAGGCCGCGGCGCGCGCAGATCGCGTCGAGCCCATACTTCTTCTGGAGCTCGTCGAGCAGCGGCTCGGCGACCTGGACGTCGCGGTGCGCCTTGGCCTTCTTGAACTCGACCTTGTTCTCCCACAGCCAGTCGAGGTCGTACGGCGCGGAGTTGAACACGACCTCGCCCGAAAACTCGCCCGCCTGGTCGCGGAGGTACGCCCAGACGTGGTCGGCCGACAGGTTGCCGCCGCCCTCGTGCCGGATCGGCAGGTAGTGCGCGGGGCCGTCCTCGATCGCGAACGCGATCCCGCACACGAAGCCGCCGCGGCGAACGCCGGGCCCCAGCTCGTAGAGGTGATCGTCGCGACACTCGACGTCGACGCAGACCCGCTTGGCGTCGGTCCAGGCGGGCATCTGGGACACCGGGGTCGGCTTCCACGTCAGCGCGGGCTCCCAGAGCGGCGTCTGGAGCCAGCCGTTATTCTTGGCGACCTTCGAGGCGCTCACGCGCGTCCTCCACGGAAGGCGCGGCGGACCTCCGCCAGGAACGAGGTGCCGTGGATCTTCCAGTGCGCGACGCGCGACCATGCGCCGCAGCACTTGCTCGGCGTGACGCGGCGATCGTTGACGGCCACCGCCCAGAAGGAGGCGTGCCGCGGGCAGCGGAGGATCTCGATCGTCATCCCTCGCCTCCTTCGCCACCCACGTCGATCCACTCCGGGTAGCGCTCGCGCTCGCGCCGATACAGCTCGCCGTGAAGGCGCTCGACGAGTCGGACGCGGATCCACCGGTCGGTCGGATCGTCGCAGTCGTAGGTCGCGATGAACTCGCGGACCATCGCCGGCGTGATCTGCGCCGAGGTCGTCACGAGGTGACCTCCCTGGCGTGCGTCGGCAACGACGGCAGGTGCAGCCCCTCGGCGAACTCGGCGTGCGCGGGGCAGTAGTCGAGCGACTGCGTCGGCCCGCCCTTGTTCGGCGACGGCGGGACCCGGCCGTGGACCCAGCCCTCGCGCGCGGCGTGCATGCGCGTCTCGTCCGCGCGAGAGAGCTCGCGGGCGAAGCGAACCCCGCAGGCGGGAGCGTCGCACGCGATCACGTAGACGTGGAGTGCGCTCACGCGCGGGCCTCCTGCGCCTGGTCGACGTCGGCGCTTCCCCACGCCACCTCGGGCGCCACCTCGCGCAGGAGCTGTCGCGCTCGGTCGCGCGCCCACGGCTGATTCCAGACGAGGTTCCTGCCGCTTGGGTGGGGCAGCGAGACGAGAGTCATGCCGGGGCAGCACGTCCGGGTCGAGAACGCGACGAGCGGCGCGCCATCGAGCGCGACCTTCTCGAACGCCTCGGTGACCTTGCGGCCGAGCAGCACGATCACGCTCCACGGAGCCTGTGGCGAGAGCAGCTCGTGCGCGCGCTGCTTCGCCCGCTCCTTCGACCAGTCGCCGTCGCAGAGGTTCGCGCGGTGCAGGGCCAGGTACCGGTGCTGCGGCAGACCGAGGATCCGCCGCAGTCGGTAGCCCGCGCTCCCGACCGGGTAGCAGAAGAGCGAGTACGAGGGATCTCCGTGCCCCGCGAAGTAGGGGTTGCACTCGCCGACCAGGAGCACGGGCGGCGGGCAGGACTCGCCGACGATCGGCTCGCGCGCGACGCACTCGATCGAGGTCGTCACGCCTTGCCTCCGTCCCACGCGTCGACCGTGCCGTTGATCGCCTGCATCGCGGCCTGCGCGTCGATCTCGCCGGAGCGCCACTTCCCGATGACCGCGAGGACCGCACCCGCGGCTTCCAGCAGGCGGTGGTGAGAGATCCCGCGCGCCTCGACCTCCGCGGCGAGCCTGGCGGCGAGCGCCACGGGCAGCCACATCGTCGTCTCGTGGTTCACGGTCGCGTGCTCGACCGCGATCTTCAGGCCCGCGAGGTCAGCGTCGGTCACGACACCACCACCGTCAGCGTCTTGGCCGCCCGCGTGATCGCCGTGTAGAGGTGCTTGTTCGCGTCCTTGCCGAACTGCTTGGACTCGTCGAACACGAGCACGTCGTCGTACTGCGAGCCTTGCGCGGAGTGCGCCGTGATCGCCCAGCCGTACGAGAACTCGTCGTGGTCGCGGCGAGAGTGTCCCAGCAGCTCGTCCTCGCGCGCCATGAAGTGGTGCAGCCACGTCGAGCACTCGACGTGCTCGCGCTCGTCCTCGGCGGAGCGCACCTCGATCTTCGCTGTCATCTTCTCCATGTCCGGCACGCAGCGATCGATCGTCCACGACGATCCGTTGAGCAGCCCCAGCTCGTGGTTGTTGCGGCGGCAGATCACGCGATCGCCCTGGACCGGCGCGGGTGCGTCGCCGCGGCCGAGCAGTCGCCGGATCTTCGCGTTCGACGCGTGGCGCGTGCGATTGCGACCGACGATGATCATCTCCGCGCCGAGGGCTCGCTGCTCGAGCGTCGCGTCGCCGTATCGACGCACGTCGACGCCCTCGCCGATGGCGCCGACCGGAAGTCGCTCGCCTCGGCGAGCGAGGTCGGCGAGCCGAAGGATCGGACTGTCGAGTGCCTGGCGGTGGATCTCGTCGATGTACGCGTCCGGCTCGCGGCTCGTGAAGTAGCCCGCGCCGTAGACCGGCGGCAGTTGGTTCGGGTCGCCGATCACGAGGAGCTTGGTGCCGAACGACTCCAGGTCGTGGCCGACGTACTGGTCGATCATCGAGCATTCGTCGATGACGCCGACCGCCGCACCGCGGAGCATGCTCTCGAGGTTGAGCGAGAACCGCGGCCCCTTACGCTTGGCCTCCTCCTCGGTGCGCTTGAGCTGCTCGACGAGCTTGTCCGCCGTCGCGCGAGCGCCCGGCTCGTTCGCCGCGTAGAGGCGCTTGATCTCCTCGCGCAGCTTCGCGATCACCTCGGGCGAGGGGGGATCACCTGCCGGACGGTATATGGTCTGGTGGATCGTCTTCGCCCCGTTGCAGCCCTTGCGACGCATGACGAGCGCCGCCTTGCCGGTCGGGGCGCAGTACACGATGCGACCTTCGACGTCCGCGACGGCCCACTTGGTGATCGTGCTCTTGCCGCTGCCCGCGGGCCCCGCGAGGTAGAACGTCGGCTTGCCACTCGGGTCGGCGAGCCACGTCGCGATCTTGTCGAGGGCCTTCTCCTGCGTCGGAGAGAACCTCACGCGACGCCCTCCTCGCGCGCCGCCGCGACGCGCTCGGCGTGCACGCCCTCGATCGGGGTGCCCGTCGCACCTGCGCCGCAGAACGGCACCGTCGCGACGCACGACTTGCCGACGCGCGCGCCGCAGCCGGGACAGACGACGCCGAGCGCAGGATGAGCAGCCTCGGGCGCCACCGCTTGTTTCGACGAGAACTTCACGAGCACCTCAGGACAGGAAATGAGGTCGACAGGCAACGAAGAAGAGTGAGGCGGGCACCGTCCTGTCGAAACGGTGCCCGCCCTGCGTCGGTATCGATCCTCTCGGGACTACGCCGACGACAACGGAGCTAGGCGGCGAGCTTCGCGACCTCTTCGGCCGCGACGCCTGCCTCTACGAGCTTCTTCGTGAGCCGCTCGATGGCCGCGTTGCGCTCGCGGAGCTTCGTCTCGAGCCGCTCGCGCTCGGCGAGATGCTCTTTCTTCATCACCTGGTAACCAGAGGAGCGCTGAAAGCGCTTGAGGTTCTTGCGGGTCGCTGCGTCGTACTGGGACGTGTTCACGGGTCCGTTCCTTTGTCTTCGATCGTCAGGCGATCGAACAGTCATGTTCGTGTGCCGGCCACGATGCTTCGCGGTGAAGCTTCGGGCAACTTTTTGTCGGTGAGACGATCAGAACGGGACGCCGCTCTCGGGATCGACGCCCGGCTCCTGCTTGGTCGTCTCGTAGGCGGCCTTCGCCAGACCCGCGAGCACGTCGTCGTGGAGCGCCTTGGCCGCGATGTAGCGCGGGTCGTTCTTGGGCAGGATCGAGTTCTTGAGGTCGTCCCCGCCCTCGGCCGGCGAGAGTACCGGGATCATGTACGTGTTCGAGCCCTTGGTCTCGGACTCCGAGGTCATCTTCACGCGGTGGCTGAAGATGGGCATCTTGCCCGGCGCGAACTTGATCGGGTGCACCGTCCCGCCGACCTCGGCGGCCTTCTTCTGGGCCGCCTCGGCGAACGGGAACTGGCCGTGCACCTTGCCCGTCGCATCCTTGACCGCGTAGAACGTCGGCGCGAAGTTGCCGATCGCCGAGTTCCACGCCCGATAGATCTTGATCTTCGTCGACGCGAACGGGACCATCGCGAAGCCGAGCACCTCGCCGGTCTTGCCGTCGTAGAGGATGCAGTAGAGCTCGAAGTTCTCGACCAGCTCGTGGTCGGGCTGCGGCTTGTTGGTCTTGGGGTCCGGCGGCTGCGGGACCTTCAGCTTGCCGATCGCGCGGCCGTCGTTGCGCGCGATCGCGTCCGCGACGACCTTGTGGTCCTTGGGCAGCCGACCGCGGAACCCGCCGCCGTCGTCGCGGCCGATCCACTCGAGCCAGCAGTGGTCCGTGACGGCCGGGACCAGGAAGACCTCGTCGTAGATCTCGTTGGTCACCGTGTTGCGGAACTGACCCGCCCAGACCTTGCCCTTGCTCTCGGAGACCTCGGGCGAGTTCGACTGGAGCAGCTCGATGATCGGCAGCTTCCGGTCGGACATGTCCTGGTTCTCGAAGCCCTGGCCGGCGTCACCGCCGTAGTCGAAGTCGAAGACCTCGATCGCCTGCGTCTCGGGCGGAGCCGTCATCGCGGTGGTCGGCGGCGGCGCCTCGGTCTTCTTCGTCTTGCTGTTCTGCGTCTGCGTGTCGGTCGGTGGCATGTTCTTTCCTTCTTTCCTTCTTCGTTCGTTGGTTCATCGCGGCGCCGAGGCGCCGCACAAAAATCGGTTCACTTACGCGAGAGCTTGGCCAGGCGCATGTCGAAGAGATTGAAGAGATCTCGGGGAACGACCTTGCCGTCCGCCATCAACTCGCGGACGAGCGCGCCGAGCGTCTGCGCGTGCACGTCCTTCTTCGCCTCGACCTCGAAGCCCTTGGCGCGCAGCTCGACCACGAGGGCGTCGGCCCGGTCGTCGGCCCCGCGGTCGAGCGCGACCGTCACGTTGTTCTTGATGATGCCGCCGTGGCCATGGTCGACGAGCCAGCGAAGCGCTCCCGTGCGGGCCTCGACGCGGTCGTGGCCAGGCAAGGACGCCTTGATCTCGCGCTTGACCTTGACCTCGATCCCGGAGGCCGTCGTGCACTCGTCGAGGCGCATCTTGGCGAGCAGCTCGGGGATGTCCTTGTTGAGCAGACGCTCCATGAGCTGCTTGCGCTTCTGGGTCTCCTCGTCGGACCTCTTGTACGCCTCGATCGCGCGCTCGGCCTGGAGCGTCAGCTTGTCCAGGTCGGCGAACGCGCGCGCGACGGCCGCGTCGTCCGGATCGGCGTCCGCGCCGTAGTCGAACGGGTCGTCGGACGGGGCTTCGCTCGACAGGTCGTTGTTCACGCGACGAGCGTCGCTCACGGGTGTGACATCCGCGCTCGACAGGTCAGACACGGAGCCCTCTCTAGCGAATCTGCGATCGATCCGTCAAGCGGGAGCGTGCCTCGACGTCACAGGAGAGCGCTCCGATCACGACCCGGAGTGCGAGAGATCGCCCAGTATGTGATCTGTGAACAGCTGTGGACGGGCCTGTGAATAGTCTCAGGAGCTGCGTCGGGAGCGACCGCGATCCGCACTCGCGATCGGCGGTCAGGTCCCTGTGGACAACTGGGGAGTGATCCCGGGCCGATCCCCGGCCAATTTTTTTTAGCCGACGCGGACTAACTTCGGCTGACCGGAAGCGGGATCGGCTGAGACGCCCGCGCAGAGCTATGCGACGGTGCCGCGCATCTCGGCGACGAGGCGATCGACGACCTGCTGGCGCACGTCGGTTCGCGCCGGCCCTCGTCGATACGCGCTGCCGACGATCGAGTCGATGATCTGCACGGCCGGCAGGCGCCCCGGGACGTACGGATCGAGGATCGCGCCGTCCGAGCAGACGATCCACGAGTGCTCGACGGGTCCGCAGTGTCCGTCGACGACGACGAGCGTGCCGTCGCCGACGACCTTGCGGACCGCGCGAGCGAGCTCGTGGCAGCGCAGCTCGTTGCCCCAGGAGTTCGAGACGCGCGCGACGTACGCCTCGACGCGCGTCAGGAGCCGCAGGTGCGACGGGTGGAAGCACGCGCGCTCGGCGTACGTGATCATCCGAGGCGCTGCTCGCGTTCGCGCAGCCACGCGAGGATCTCCTCCAGCTCGCGCTTGGCCGCGTCCTCGAGATCACTCGTCTCGCACTGCTCCCACACCTCCTTCATCAACAGCTCGTCGCCGTCGAGGTCGTCCTGGAGCGCGGCGATCAGTTGACGCCGAACGAGCGAGCGGATCTTCACGTTCGTCAACATTCAGACCTCGACGTTCACGCGGATCCGCGCGCGACGGATGAGGAACCGGATGTACTCGGACTGCGTCATGCCTGCCTCCTCCGCGCGTGACGTGAGCGTCTGGTAGTCGACGTCCGAGATCCGGATCGTGAGGTTCCTGGGCCGCACCTTCTTCTTCACTAGGAGGCCTCCCCCATGATCTCCTCGTAGGAGAACTCCGTGCCGAGCGCCTCGTCGATCGTGATCATCGCGTCGACGGTCCTGTGCAGCGGCGCGCCGTTGTAGATGAAGACGTGCGACGGGACCTTCACCTGGCGCGCGACGAACTGGCGCCCGAGCTGCGTGAGCCGCCAGTAGCCGACGCGAGGGCTGCCGTCGTCGCGCAGCTCCGGCTTCTCCTCGATGAGCCCCCAGAGCTTCAGCTTCGCCCAGTCGCCGCGAACGGCCGCGGCGCGTCTCGGGCGGTCTGCTGTCATCTCGGCGATGTAACTCGGGACGTGCAGCCACTCCTCGACCTGGTCGCCGCGGAAGTAGCAGGCCATCAGGAGCAGCACGTAGGCCATCGACTTGTTGAACGGACGCTTGTAGAGCTTCACGAACTGGTGACAGCACGGGCACGTCGCGCCCTTGGCGAAGCGACCGCGGAGCCAGTGCTTGGCATCCTCCAGAGAGGCGCCCTTCGAGTCGAACGTGCTTCCATCGACGCCTGCGTATTTCACGGCTCCTCCATGAGAAGACGATACAGGTGACCTCTGACGGACCTCACGACTCCTCCAGCCAGGACCGGTACTCGTCGCCGGAGACCTTCCGCGCCATCTCGTTGTGCTCGCGCAGTGAATGCAGGATCTTGCCGTCGACCGTCTTGTCCGCGGTGAGGTCGACGTACGTCACCGGGTTGTGCTGCCCGGGCCGGTGCTGGCGATCCTCGCTCTGGAGTCGCTCCAGGAGCGAGAACGTGTTGCTGTAGTAGAAGCTGATCGAGCTGTTCACGAGCGTGAGGCCCATCCCCATGCTGGAAGCCTTCGCCACGCAGATCTGCCGCTTGCCGCTCGTGAACAGATCGAGCGCCGCCGCCTTCCCCCTCTCGTTCACCTCGCCATCGTAACGCACGCAGCGCGGCGGCCCGAGCTCGCGAGTGATGAGGTCGACGTCGCGCGTGAACCGACACCACACGATCGCCTGCTGGCTGCCGATGTCCTCGAGCCAGTCCATGAACGCCGCCAGCCGCGGGTTCTCGCCCTTGGGCACGAGGATCGGCTCGCCCTCGGGATCCTCGGGGTTGGGCAGGTACCCGCATGCCACCTGCTGGAGCCGGAGGATGCGCACCATCGCGAGCGCGGCCGTCACGAGCACGCCGTTGTCCAGCTCGACCATGTACTCCTTGCGGAGCTGGTCGTAGACGCGCCTCTGCTCGGGCGCGAGCTCAAACACGAGGCGCTGGTAGAGCTTGGGTGGGAGATCGAGGCCCGCCTGCTCCTTGGTGAGGCGCGTCGAGAGCGGCTGGATCATCTCGTGGAGCTTGTCGAGCTCGCGGTAGCCGACGACGACGTCGATCGTCCGTCCGGTCGTGGCCGGAGCATCCGATGTCTTGATCTGAACATCTGATGCTCCGGCCACGACCGGCGTCTTCTCGATCGAAGCCCTCTCGCCCTCGCTGAGGATCCCCTCCAGGTCAAGCTGCTCGTACGCCGCGACGCCCTCGGGATCCGCGTCGTGCGGGACGATCGGCCCCCTCTTCCCGCCGCTCCCCTTCAGCTCGTTCGCCTCGCGGTCGTCCTCGCCTCCGACCACGATCTTCCTGAACACGCAGAACCGCGCCTTGAACGCCGTCCACGACCCGATGCCGTGCCGGACCCAGTACGCGTCGTCCAGGAGCTTCATCTGCGCGTAGATCTCGGTCGCGGCCTGAGTCGTCGGCGTCCCGTTCAGGAGCCGGACGTAGGCTGAGAGCTTGCGCAGCGCCGCGACCTTCTTGGTGCGCTGCGCCTCGGGGTTCTTGATGCGCGATCCCTCGTCGGCGACGAGCAGGACACGCGGGCGCCGCGCCAGGAACTCGAGCACGGCCTTCTCGCCGCGCGCGACGACGGAGGCGTCGGCCTGCGAGAACCGCGTCAGGAAGTCGATCGCCGCCTTCCGCCCGCGCGGCGTGATGAGGCCGTCGTACGTGATCGCGAGCCACGGCAGGATGTCCCTGGGCGTCTCGAGCAGCCGGGCGAGCGCGCGATCCTGCGCCTTGGCGCGCGAGCTGTGCCAGTCGAGGCCGCGCCAGTTGATCGGAGAGTGCTTCGGGATCTCGTCAGTGATCCAGTTTCTGTGCACCATGTTCGGCGCGACGACGATCGCGGCGTCGATGCGCTTGGCCTCGAAGAGCCGCGCCGCCGTGTGGATCGTCGGCGCCGTCTTGCCGCAGCCCGTCTGGAAGAAGATCGCCCAGGCCGGCAGCTCCCACGTCTTGTCGAGCAGCTCCTGCTGGTGGCGGAACAAGGGCGGCGGCGACGGCGCGGCAGTCACGGCGACTCCACCAGGCACTTCTCCGTGATGTCGAACTCGACGACGCGCCGCTCCCATCGGTGTCCGCTCGGCAGCGGAGGGCAGGGGTAGCGGCGAGCCCAGTCGGCGTGCCTCGGAGGAAAGTACGGGTAGCTCCGCCCTTCCTCGCAGCCCCAGCCCGTCGCCTCGTTGAAGAAGTGACGCGTGCCGTCCTCCAGGTCGACGCCCACGATGACCAGGCAGATGAAGTCGGCCTTGGGCAGCCGCGTCACGACGTCTCCGTCATTTTCCAGTCTCGGCCTTACCGGCCAAGAACGACGGAGCGTTGGTGATCGTGTCTCCGATGTGCTTGAACAACTCCTTGCGGGCCTCTTCGTCATCGACCGACAAGGAAGCCGTGTAGATGAGCATCTCGGTCAAGAACACGATCACGTCCTTCTTGGACGACGTGAGCGCGTACACGAGGGCCTCCTTCAGGAAGTCGACCACCAGTCTCGCCACCTCGTGCGGATCCTTCTGATACTGACTGACCGCGTTGAAGAGCTGGTTCGTGAGATCGGCGGGCTTCATCGACTTGGTGGAGTCACTTGGATTCATCGTCGTCCTTCCTTCGTAGTTCGTCGATCATCGCGTCCAGGGCGCGCATTCCGTCGCCGTGGCCGCGCAGATATCCCATCTCGTACGCGAACAGCATGCGATCGGTGACGACGGCCGACTCCTCGCCCGTCTCGCGACGCCACCTCGCGACGAACTCTCGTGCCGCGAAGCGCGCTCGATGGTCCGCCTGGTCCGCCGCGTCGCCCGATCGACTCATCACGCCGTCTCGTCTCCGGGCGAGGAGCACCACGCGAGGATCGCCTCGACGTGCCCCCACAGTTCCGGCGTCCGGTCCGGCGTGAGCACCCCGCGTGCATGTGCGTCGAGGACCGCCCCCATCAAGAAGCGCAGCACCATCCCCGTCACGTCGTGGACGATCACCTCCCAGCCTCGCCTGTCGAAGACGGCACAGTCTTGCCGTCCCACGACATCACGCGGATCGCCAGCTCGACGTGCTCGTCGAGCAGCCCCTCCTCGCAGTCGGTCTGAACGAGGCGATTCTTGTGCATCGCCATGTCCGACCCGTCGTCGAGGATGACGAAGCGATCGACGTCCTTGCCGGTGTAGCGGAGCCAGAAGTCGATCTCGTGACCCCGGAACAGACGATCACCGTCGAGGCCATACTCCATCTTCATGTCGAACCGGATGGCGTCGTCCCATCCGTCCGGCGTCTCGCCGACGATCTCGGCGACGAGCCCGTGGCCGGCGAGCACGCGGTGCAGCTCGGGGGGATCGAGGAGCTTCCTCCAGGAGCTGCTGATCACGATCTTCGAGCCGGTCTCCGCGACCAGCCGGTTGAGCCGCGCGATCGCCTCGCCGTCGATCTGGTTCTCGAGCCGGTAGCACTCGCACGTCGTCTTGTGCTCGAGCGCACGGTGCTGGGCGTCGAGCTTGCGCAGGAACGCCTCGCTGTTGAGCACGCCGTCGATGTCGAGGAAGATCACTCGCATGTTCAGCGAGCCTCCACGAGGCGCACACCAGCCGCGGCGAGTCGCTCAACCTGCTTCGGAAAGTGCCGCGGGAACGCCGCGAGCATCATCGCGGCAGAATGATCGCCGCGCACGATGAAGCACGAGTTGCAAGCGCTGCGAGGATCGCCCTGCGTGCGGTCCCACCACGCGAGGATCGTGTAGATCGTGCCATCAAGCTTGACGATCGACCGCAGATACTGCCCCTGCGGAAGCTCGTCCGACTTGTAGCCGAGTTCTCTCCGCTTCTCATAATCCAGTGTGGACGCGAGCGCCACGAGCGCGTAGGTCCCGCGATGACGCCTGGGAACGTAGCCTCCGTCGAGTTGAAGTACCGCCAACGGGCTATCGTCAGCATGAGCACCGTCGCGATTCCACAGGAAGTGCCCCGCACGCAGCCAGCAGCCGTGCCACCACGACGGTGTAGAATCATCGATCTCGTCACCATCGCGCTTCTCCAGGAACGCGACACTGTCGCGCGCGTCGACCTCATCGAGCAGTCGATGTAGTTCGCGAAGCATCGCCTGCTCCACGCGCGGCGGATCGACACACTCGGACAGGTCGAAGTTCCGCAGGATCCGTTCGATGCCCCTGCGTAGCTCCTCGGCCTCCCGGCCGTGCACTGCGCCGCCGTGCCGATCGCACGGCAGGCCGACCACGCAGGCGTCGGCGACCTGGACGAGCGCCCGCGCGAATCCCATCGCCGCGTCCGCGGACGGCTCGGCCCCCGCGAGGACCACGCGCGCATCCTCGATCACCTCCAACAAAGGACCGCTCACGCCTCCACCTTCGGAACCTTGGGCGGGTTCGCCGCGACCTCGCAGAGGACCTTCCAGAGCAGATCGGTGAGCGACCGAAAGGGCGACGGCATCTCGCTGGTCGGGTCGACGTCGATCGGCGCGGTCAGTTGGACGGTCCGCCGCCCCGCGCCGGTCTCGACTGCGATGGACTTGATCTTCACGACCGCGCCCGGCTCATGCCGGAGCAGCTCCTGCCAGAGCCGCTCGGCGAGCCCTCGAAAACGCGACGGCACGTCGCCGGTCAGGACGACGTCGACGTCGGCTGGAATCGTGCAAATTCCCACGGCGGTCTCGGCCTCGATGGACTCGATCTTCATGGTTCCTCGACTGAGATGCGATCTTCGGACGCTTCCCTCACAGCATCTCCCCGACGATCCACTCTCGAAACCGGGCGCGCTCGTCCGGCGAGAGCTCGTCGAGCGCGGCCCTGAGACCGAACGCCATCGTGAACACCGCGCCCTTGCGCGAGGTGACGTGCTTCTTGACGAAGCCGAGCATCAAGTCAGCCGTCAGCCGCGCCTCGCGGACGAGGTGATCGTCGAGCTTCGAGATGCTGTCGAAGCTCATCGCTTCCCCACAGTCGCGCGCCGACCTCCGTCGGCCTCGTCGTCTTCATCCCACACGCCGCACTGGCCGTTTCCCCACAACCTGAGCGCGAACATGATGGAGCGCCCGAGGTCATGCGAGCGGCCGATGGCATGCCGATCGTGCGGCCACTTCGAGACCGATGCCTGAAACCCCACGACATCCAGATCAGGTCGGATCAGCTGGACGGTCAGCTCGATGTCTTCGGTGATCATCGTCTTCGCCAGAGCTCCCAGCAGGTCGCTCACGACGCGTCCTCCGCGAGCGCGGCGTCGCACATCGCCCGAAGCGCCTCGACCTGTTCGCGCCGAAGACCGATCATGATCGTGAAGCCTCCGCTGACGGTCAGGGCGCGGATCGATCCGACCGCGAGCGCGTAGGGCTTGGTGGCGAGCTTGTCCGACGGGTCGGTCTTGGCCAGGACGAAGTTGCCCTTGCCGCGACTGATCGAATCAGCGATCTCGCGCAGCCCGGCGGCCAGAGCACTCACGACGCCTCCGGGAACAACAGCTGCGTCGCGCGCACGTACCCCGTGCGCGGGTACTCCGCCAGGCCGCGAGCTCGCAACCACGATCGGTTGTTGTCGAACGCGCTCGACGTGGTACTCGTGCCCGACTGCTTCGCGAAGTCGTCGAGCGACAGCTCGTCCGGGTACGCCTCGATGAGGACCCGCAGCATGCGGCCGTGCGCCGGCGTGACCTTGCCGAGGATCGCCTCCTGGAGCGCGGCATTCGTGGGAGGCAGGTCCGGCGGCGGCGCCGTCGCCCGACCGAGGTCGGTCAGGCAGACCCGGCCGCTCGACGGGTATTCGATGTAGCCGGCGACGCGGAGACGAGATCGGTTGTTGTCGAACGCCGACGACTTGGTCGACGTCTTGGCGACGAACGCCACGCCCCCGAGGTCGGGCGACGCCACGCCGACGCTCTCCCACCACGCAATCGCGGTCAGGATCCGCAGGTGCACCGGCTTGAGGAAGATCTCACCGAGATGCGTGCCGTTCGTCGGCAGCGCGATCTTCGGCACGACGGGCTTCTTCTTCGGCACCACGGGCGCGGGCGAGACGGCCTTCGTCGCCGACGGCACCGGAGGCGCGTCCGGCGCGAGCTTGAGCACGTCATCGACGATCGTCCCCGCGGCCTTGCCGCGGACCTGCGCCACGCGCTCGGCGATCTCCCTGAGCTTCCCCGCCTCCGCGCGCAGGCCGGAGAGGTGCAGCTCGAGATCTGCGTTGGTGCCAGTGATCCGCAGGACGAGCTTGTCGATCTTCTTCACGAGAGCCTCCAGCCGCCGGAGGTCGGCGGGCCTCACCACCTCGACGGTCTTGACGACGATCTTCTCCTTGACCTTCACCGACGGGATCGTGTTGACCGCGCGGGAGAGTTGGTCGCGCTCCCTGACGAGCTCCGCGATCTTGGCGCGGAGGGCCTTCGGATCGCCCTCCTTCTGACGCTGCGCGGCCTCCGCGATCACGGCACCGAGCCGGGCGATGTCGACCGGCGCCAGCTTCTTGGCCCTGCGCGCCTTCTGCCCGGGCTTGGGCGTCGCGCCCGAGTCGAACGTGCGCTTGGCGCGCGCGCGGAAGCGCTTGTGGATCTTCAGGCGCGGCGCCCACACCCAGGCGTCGCCACGCTGGAGCGTGTCGAGGGACTCGATCATCTCTTCTTGGAGAGCGAACGCGACGTTGTCTCCGCGCTTCTTCTTGCGCAGGCGCAGCCACCTCTCGACCGCGTCGATGTCGAGGTGGTGCAGCATGCCGAGCACGAACAGCATCTCGACCTGGCTCCGCACGCTCGCGTTGAGCTCGGACGGCCGCTGCGTGATGAGCGTCGAGCCGATGCCCTTCTTTCGCCCGCGGCGCACGACGTGCGACATCGCCCGGATGCAGCGGTTGTCCTCCTCCTCCTTGGGCTGCTGCGGCGCGAACATGTCGCACTCGTCGACGAAGACGTGGATCGGCTCGCGGTTCTTGCGGTAGATCGTCTCCAGGACCTCGCGCACGTATCGGATCGCCCGCGTGTCGTCGAGCCCGTCCGTGCAGATCACGCACGAGAACCGCTCGGCGACGATCGCCTCGGCCAGGCGGGTGCCTGCCCCGGGCTCCGGCTCCAGCTTGAGGTCGCCGTGATCGCCGCCGATGACGAGGATCGGGTAGCCGTCGCTCTTGCCGTCCGCGCTCGAGCGGAGGCCGCTCCACACGTCGGTCGGATCGATCACGACGATCACCTGGTGGTGCGCGAGCATCTCCTCGGCGATCACCTGCGCGAGGTAGCTCTTGCCCATGCCCTTGGTCGCGAAGATGCCGGCCGTCGCGACCACGAGGTCGGCGCCGAGGACGAGGTCGTCGGACACGGTGAGCTTCACGCCGTCCTCGGCTTCTTGAACGCGGAAACCTTCGCGCCGCTCGCCGGGCACGGGTACTCGATCGTGCACGAGTCCCTCAGGTCGTCGGTGATCTGCGAGGCGACGATCGTGTGCTGCTCCAGCACGTGGAGATCGACGAACTCCATGCCCGTGGAGACCTCCTTGACCACGACGGCCTTGCGCTGCCCGCAGCCGGGGCAGACGCAGCGAACCGGATACTGAGAGCTCACGCCGACGCTCCCTTCTCCGCGCGCAGACCCTGGAGCAGCAGCTCGCGGAACGTCCCGTAGATCGAGGAGCCGTGGATCCGTATCTCGTCGCGCTCGTCCTCGAACGCGAAGTGATCGGCCCACTCCTCGACCATCTTCCAGTCGCCCTCGATCACCGCCTCGATCGCCATCTCGGCCAGGCGCGTCGCGAAGCTCTCGGTCTGTCGGATCCGCTCCAGTTCCACCGACAACCGCATGACCGCCTCGAGACGGCGACGCTGCTCCTCGCGCGGCTGGAGCGACCACGACCGCGCCAGCTTCTCCGCGCTGTGCAGCTCCATCAGCTCGCGCATCGAGAGCCCCGTGCCGAGGAAGTTGGTCGAGTCGACGCCGAGCAGCTCGGCTAGCCGCGCGCGACGATCCCCGGAGCGCGGGCGGGCCCCCAGCGAGATCGCCACTCGCGCCACCTCGCGCCAGCCGCCCTCGTGCGTCGCGACCGACGCGTCGTACGCCCGAGACAGCTCTCGCGCCACGGCCTCGACCACGGCCTCGTCCTCCGCCCTCGTCCTCATCGCGGCGACACCTTCCGCGGGCGCCTCTCGTCCGTCGATCCCATCGGCCGAGTCTCCGCCTTGCGGCGGCGGGGGCCGGCCCCGCGACGGGGCTCGAGCCTCGACCACCCGCCGTCGCGGACGCACATGAACCCCACGGAGTTCGCGACGTCGCGACCGCACACCTCGCAGAGCGCGACCGAGAACCCGAGGTCGCGGTGTGAGATCGACAGGATGACCGCGATGGGCGCCTCCTTGCTGCCACCGCAGCCGGCGCAGTCGGTCGGCCTCTTCTCTCCGATCGGAGCGTGCGCGGCGATCACGACGACACGTCTCCCGTCCAGCACGCGTGCACGCCCGCGAACACCTCGTCGAGGTCCGCGCACGCCTTGCTGAACCAATGCGCGCCCTTCGTGGTGAGGTCCTGGCTCTCGCCGTGGATGTGCAGGAAGAAGTTCACCTCCCCGTCGATGATGATGATCGTCAGCCGCCAGGCGCGCCCCCTCACGCGATCGGCCGTCTCCATCATCAGGGCCGGGTAGCACGCGCCCGTGTCCGAGTTCTCCAGCTCGCCCATCTCGTACGTGTAGTGGGGCATCGCGGCGACCAGTCGGTCGCGCAGCGGCGAGAGGTCGGCGCTGGTCATCATCGCGGCGCCTCGTCCTGCTTGCCCTCGATCTGATCGATCTGGCTGTTGAGCAACTCCAGCACGTCGCGCTGCAACTTGTCGGCGTATTTCATCAGTGCTTGACAGACGCGCTCCTTGTACAGGCCCTCGCGGTCGGCCTGCTCCGCCACGAATCGCTCCAGCTCCTCGATGAGGTCGAGCAGCGCGAGGACGACGCGCGGCTGGGCCGCGACGACGTAGTCAAGCACGCCGGCCGGCGCGAGGAGGTCGGGATGACCATCGGAGCGCTGCGTGATCGCGCACAGGACGTCGCCGTCGCCCCGCGCGCCGATGCGACGGAACGAGTTCGACGTCTGGAGTTCCCAGGTCCCCGGCTCCGCGCCCGGCTCTGCGGATAACTTCATCGCGCGATGAGCCAGCTCGCGGAGCTTCGTCATCTCCGCGCGCTTCGCGTGCTCACCCTCAGTGAGGCTGCCGACGCGGTCGAGTCCCCAGCCGCGCGATCGGGCGGCCTCGAGAGCCCGGCGACACTGGTCGTCCCAGATCTTGCCGTCGTCCTCCTGCTCCTTGAACTCGGCGGCCCGCACGAGCCCGCGAACCATCTCCTGCACGGTCATCAACGGCGCACCTCCAGATCAAGAGGACCGATCACCTCGAACTTGTGGAGCAGCGACTTCTCGTCGGCCTGCTGCTCCTTCAGGAATGCCCGCGCGACCTCCATCTGCGTGCGCCGCACGGCGCGGTCGCGGTGCCACAGGATCGTGACGTAGGAGAGGTGGCTCGGCGCCCCGGCGTCGACGGGCGCGTCGCTCGTGCGCGCGCGAAGACGCTGGATCAGCTGCTGCTCCTTCTTCCACTCCTTGCTCTTCCGATCGCGGCGCTTCTGCTTCTTGCGCGTGATCGCGACGAGCTGGTCGGGATGCACCACGTAGTGCGCGCGGCGACTCGGCACGATCGTCGTGATGAGGTCGTCCTCGCCGCATGTCAGCGGGTTCCGCTCGGCGACGTTCTGGAGAGAGCCGAACTGCTCGACCGAGTAGCCGACCCAGAAGCCCGAACCGAGCTCCTCGTTCCGGTGGTCGTCCTCGAACAGCTCCCAGCACTGCTGGACCATGTCGCCGCCGCCGATGCCCGGCGCGTTCAGGAAGCCGGAGCCCAGGCGCGGCATCGCCGCGCGGCGATCCGCCGCGACGAGCACGTCGCGACCCCTGCTGCCGTCGAGGAAGACGCGGGGGCGATCGGCATCGTCCCACCACTGGTTCCAGTACGCCGAGCTGGCGTAGTCGAGGTCGATCGCCTGCCCCATCGCGGCCGGCGCGAGCACGCGCGCGCCGAAGCGCCGCAGGATCATCGGCGTCCCCCACTCCGGGGACGCGGCGCTGTGCATCGCGATCGTCGGCTCGATCTTCTTCTTCTTTGGCTTCGATCGCTTCATCGTGCCTCTTCTTCCGAGGGCGATCACGGCTCCCTCCGCCTCACGACGAGGCGCCCGCGCTTGCCGACCACGACTTCGAGGATGACCTCGCGCTCGAGGTAGCTCCCCCGCGCGTAGGCGTACTCGAGCTTGCCGGCGAACCGGTACCGCCCGCGCTCCCAGCCGAGCCGCCGCATCGCGCGACCGACGAGATTCATGCGCTGCTGGCTCCGTCGAGGAAAACCAGCCAGGGCGATCGCGTCGGCGACACGGAGCTTGCCCCGCGCGTCGTCGAGCACGCCTCGCAGGCGCTTGGTCACCAGGGCCAGATCTCGATCGACGAGCGCTTCCACGCGAAATCCTCTACCAAGATCGAGATCGAGGGGACAAGGGGGATCCGACAGGATCGGTCGGGAGCAGATCTCGTCACCGGCAGGAGCAGATCTCGTTACCTCGCCCGCCACGGGAGCAGGTCCTGATCCCCCCACCCCTACCGCAGGAGAGACCGATCGGCCGCGAGTGACCTGTCTTCACTGGTCCGGCGACGTTGTTGAAGACACCTCAGCAAAATCAGACCCGGGGTGGGGGGATCAGAGGTAGGCTGACCCCGGACACCTCCCGCAACTCATCGATGATGCTTCTTAATTCAGGCACGCGGCGGGCCGGATCGAGATTCCGGATTAACGGCTGTTCTCCCCGATCCCCCCGGGTCCAGTGAGACCCCCGGACTTGACGAAGGGGCGCGAGAGCGTCGCCTGTAGATCTTTCTCTCAAAATGAGGTGATCAGGGGGGGATCAGGCATTAAGAACAAGGAGACCAGGCAGATAACCCGATCCTCCCCGGGGGGATCAGAGGGCCTCTTTCGGGTGGAGGGGGGAGGATCAGCCTCCAACTAGCCGTCATCGTGTGATATAGTGCTGTTCGTGACGCGGTTCTGCAAGAGCTGCCAGCGTCAACGCCCCCTGCGCGACTTCGACCTCGGGGCGGACGCTGCTCACGTCGCGTGCCTCGCCTGCGAGCACGAACCCGCGTCGGCGGACGTCTCTCGCGAGCGGTCAGAGCGGCGCGCTCGTCAGTCCCGCCAGGAGCAGATCGCCGAGCTGGAGGACCGTCGCCGAGGATTGATCGCGTCGCTCGTGAGGGTCGACGCCGAGATCGCCGCGCTGCGCGCCGTCCGAGTCGCGAGATCCTCGCCGCCCTCGGACTTCGAGGACGACGACGAAGACGACGTGTTCAGCTGATCTTCATCGCCTCGTCTCCAGAAAGAGGCGAGCGCGTCACGGAGAGGCTAGCGTCGGATCGTGACCTTCGATCCTGCCACGTTCGATCCGCGAGAATTGTTCCGCGACCCAGGCATGTTCGACTCGCCCGACGACTGGGCCGACGAGGGCTTCAGGCTCCTGCGCGCCAGCGACAACAAGATCTGCGTCGCCAGCCACAAGTCGGTGGATGGCTACCTGTTCAAGAAGTACGTGGCCTCCGGCAAGCGCGACTCCCTGAAGGACCAGCTCCAGAACTACCAGGCGCGGCTCGAGGGCGCGCGTCGCCTGCGCGCACTCATCGACGAGGAGGGCCTGCGCCACGTGGCCGTCCCTCGCAAGTGGCTCCGCGAGCTGCCGCCCGCCTTCGGATCGAGCAGGCAGCCGTCGCACGTGCTCGTCGTCGAGCGCCTGGACATCTTGGACGACGAGGAGTCTTCGCGCGCGTACGGCCGCATCGACGACGACGTCCTGCGCGACCTGTGCGTCGTGCTCCACGCGTTCCGGGGACTCGACTCCTCGCTCAAGAACGTGCCGTTCACGAGCGACGGGAGGGTGGCCTTCATCGACACGGAGCACTGGGAGCGCCACAGCGAGAAGAGGGACAAGCGCAGGTTCCTGAAGTACATCGGCGATCACTTGTCGAAGAGCAGTCTCAGATCCGCGCAGCGCGTGTGGGATCGTCTCTCCGGGGGCGGTCGCGACGACTTCGACGACGAGGAGAGCACGAGCTCGTCGTGAGCTAGGCCTCGCCACCGAGGTCGTACTCGCCGACGTGGCGACTTCGCCCGTGGCGCTCGTGGAGGCGCCAGACGGCGTTCGCGCTCAGCCCGCGCTCGATGGCGCGGTCGGCCGTGGCGAGCCACTCCGCGTAGGCCTCCGTCGGCTCGCGCTCTGCCTCGCAGCCTGGGCATCCCGCGGTGTACTTGCGATCCGTCACGTCAGTCCTCCGGTGTCAGTCGCGCGATCTACGCTGGGACATGTGGAAGCGGTGGTACCACGTCCTCGTCGAGGCGCCCGACGGCAAGAGGCACTTGATCGCGATCGAGGCGACCTCGGCGATCGAGGCTCGCCAGCGGGTCGCGGCGGACTGGGGCGAGGCGCGGGTGCTCGAGGTCACGAGCACGCGCTGAGGGATCTCGCAGGACCTGGACGTGGGCGCGAAGACCGGCACCTGATCTGGTAGCTTCTGTCGCGTGACGAACTTCAAGGACGCCGCCGACCTCTTCGATCAACTCGCCGCGGCCCTCGCTCGCGTCCCGCAGAGGGCGCGTGAGATCTCCGCGACCTACCGCTTCAAGATCACCGGCGACGGTGGCGGCGAGTGGACCGTCGACTGTCGCGCCGATCCGCCGGTATGCGTCCGCGGTGACGACGGCAAGGCCCAGTGCGCCGTCGAGGTCGCCAACTCTGACTTCCTGAACATGCTGGTCGATCCGAACCTCAGCATGCAGCTCTACTTCCAGGGCAGGCTCCGCGTCTCGGGAGACCCGATGCTCGCGATGAAGCTCCAGCAGCTCTTCGAGCTGGTCGCCGCGAAGTAAGTCGTCGGCTCACGCGGCGCGCGGCGGCACCCACGACAGGAGCTGCGTCGTGTCGAGCCCGACGATCCCGTCTGCCGCGATCTTCTTCTGTGCCTGGAATGTCTTCACCGCAGCCTCCGTCTCTGGGTCGAAGTCACCGTTGACGGTGATGCTAGGCAGTCGCCGTTGCACCCACTTGACGCTGTCGCCCTGCGATCCCTGGCGCTGCACGTTCAGTCGGTCCATGTCGGTGGTCGACTTGAAGCCGGGGTACTTGATCGCGTCGCCCATGTACTGCTGGATCAGCCAGGCGTCGCCGAAGGGCGGCGGGGCGGGCGGCGGCGAGAGCTTGTCGACGGTGGCCGAGTCGTAGACCGCCGGTGAGTCGACGGCGTACGGCCAATACTTGATCCAGGGGACGCAGTCCGCGAGCTGCGGCGCCGGCAGGTCGTCCATGCCGTCCGGATCGACCCAGTATTCGCGAGAGGTGTAGAGCACCGGCGGCACGCCGATCGCGGCCTTGATGACGTCGTGGGCGCGCGTGACCCAGTCGAGCCACTCGGCGGCCGACAGGCCGTTGCGGTTGCCCTCGACGTCGATCGCGAGCGGGAAGTAGTGGTTGTTGAGCGTGCCGACGACGTCGAGGGCCTTCTGCGCCTGCGCCTCGGGCGTGCTCAAGTTCGGCGTCATAATGAGGTACGGGAAGTTCGGCAGGCCGATCGCGTCGAGCTGCGTCCTGTAGGTCGGGTACCAGGGGTCGGGCGTCACGCCCTCCACCGCGCGGAGGCCGACGAAGCGCAGGCCTCCCTGCTGGATCGCGGCCTGCCAACTCGGCGTGCCGTTTCCGTCGACGGAGGCGATGTCGATCCCGATGGTGGCCATGGCTCGACGATAAGCCGCGCGGACGTCGCGCGCCAGTTCGTGGCCTACGCGACGATCCGGCGCTCGGAGCGAACGGAGAGGATCTCCTTCCGTGGCACGCCGTCGTCTCCGATCACGGTGCCGATCAGCGCGGCGTGGAACATCTCGCCGCCGGGGTCGTCTCCCGTGTAGCGGACGACGATCCGGATCGGCTGCCCCTCGCGCGCGGCGTCGAGCATCATGTAGTTGTCGAGCGCCGTGGCGGCGAACAGGTCGCCTGGGATCGCGCCGGACGTCGCGAGCTGCGACGCGTCGCCGATCGAGATGTCCTCGATCGACCACGGCACGCGCGTCACGTCGCGCTCGACCATCTCGCCGGTCTCGACGACGCGCCCGCCGAGGTCGTCGCAGGCCTCGCAGTACGCGTCGTCGTCGTCGCCGCGCGCGGCCCAGCGCTCCTCGCACGCCGCGCAGGGCTCGAAGCGCGTGTCCGGGACGATCTGCTTGCCGACGACCGTCCCCGCGATCACGAGGCGCTCGGGCCTGAAGGCTCGCTGCGGCACGGTCGTGATCGTGATCGCGGACGGCGGCTGGTCGGCTACCTCGGGCTCGGCGACCAGGTCGCCGGCGCGACCGCGGAACAAGAAGCCGATCAGGAAGCCCGCGGCTCCGCCCTTCAGCAACTCTCGGCGGTTCAAGCTCATCTTCGCGATCTTATCATCACCCGAGCTGTCGTGAGCCTGGGCTCTCTTCGTCGCGTCGTGACGGAGGTCGCGGGCACGGTCAAAACGTCGCGCCGTCGACGCTTCGCGCGTACCGTCGGTGACATGGACGACCTCGACCTCCCACTGCGTCGCATTACGCACGAGCCAGAGCTCGCCGTCTCGCCGGTCACCGCGATCCCTTGGCCGACGGAGTACCGTCCCAAGCTCCTGGGATACCCGCGGGGACAGGAGCCGAGCGACGTCGCGCCACTCACGCCGCACGACGTCCTGATCGTGACCTGGACCTCGGGCGAGGCTCGCACGCTCGCGGGCCTGTTCGGCAGTGACCTCGACTCCTGGTACGAGTACCGGCACGACGTGGCCAGCTTCGTGCCGAAGGTCACCGGCGCCCGCGCTCCGTTCAACGACGACAGCGCGGAGATGAGGCGCTACTACCACTCGCTCGGCATCTACGCGCCGTTCATGATCGGAGACATCTCGGTGCTCGCGCTGAAGAGCGGGCTGCACATGGCCTACGACGGGCCGGACGTGCCGATGGTCGACCTCTGGAAGCAGCTGATCACCGAGGTCAGGCCCAAGCTCGTGATCACGACCGGCACGGGCGGCGGCATCGGCGCGGACATCGGCCTGGGCGACGTCGTGATCGGCGCCCAGGCGCGCTTCCACCTGACGGGATCGCTCAAGGGCAAGTCCTACGCGAGCGCCGCGTACCCGTGCACGGCGCTCGATCCCACGCTCGAGGCGAAGGTCCTCGCGCTCGCCACCGACGACCTCTTGAGGCCCAACGGTCAGAAGCTGTCCCCGCCGCGGGTGCCGAAGATCCTGTTCTCGTCGAGCGGCATCGTGTCGACCGACACGTTCGCCTTCGACGACTCGACCAACCACTACGGCCTCCAGGGTCTGGGGCAGTGCTGCGACATGGGCGACGCGACGCTCGGTCTGGCGATCTCGGAGCTCGGCGCCGCGGCGCCGAAGTGGGTCGCGATTCGTAACGCGAGCGATCCGCAGATCCAGAACACGAGCGGGATCGCGGCGGCCAAGAAGGTCGCCGAGCAGATCTACTCGCGGAGTCAGTGCCTGACGACGGCGGGGAGCGTGATCGCGTCGTGGGCGACGGCGATCGCGGTGTGCGGCGGTTAGGAGTCGTCGTGCCTGATCTTCGTTACAGAGGGCTCGTCCCCGTCGAGGACCTCGCGATCGGCGAGTGCACGGTGCACCGCGCGGGGAATGACAGTGGGGCCAAGTGGTGGCTACTCTGGTTCCGCGTGGAGCGCGAGGACGGCGGAGGACCGATCGACGTCGCGGTGCCGATCAACCCGAACGGCAGCTACGTCGAGGACGGGCCGGGCGGCAGGACGTGGGGACTCACTCGCGCGGGCGTCGGCACGTGGCAGGTGTCACCCTCGATCAACGTGCTCGCCGACCAGCTTCATCCGGGGCCGCACGAGTCGCCGTCGCTGTGGCACCAGACGCCGCGCGTCGTCGGCGTCTCCGACGGCGAGCCGTGGATCGCTGGATCGCCCTAGCGCCGTCGACGCTTCTTGTCCCAGAACGGCTCGTAGGCGAACGGCACGTCGATCCACCACTGGCCGTCGAGGTCGCTCTTGAACCTGGAGCTGTTCATGCCGAACTGCCGGATCACGACGCGGGCCACCGGGGTGTCTCGCACGTAGAGGTCCGACTCGTGGTGGTCGAGGTCGCCCGGCGGAACCAGGTCCTTCAGCGTCTTGTAGAAGCTCGGCATGGAAGTTACCGGCGGTGCCGACGACGGCGACCGCGGCGGCACGACCCGCACTCGCCGCACTCGCACTGGTAGGGGCCGGTGTTGAGCAGGGGACCGGTGGTCTCGATGCTCAGGGTGACGACGCTGCTCTGGTCGAGGACGGGCTGGATGGCGCAGCAACGCTTGGACATGCGGCGATCGTATCATTGCGCGCCGGGGCCGGCCTCTTTTCGTCTACGTGCCTACTTCCGCGCGATATCCGGCCGCGTAGCCCTTGTCGAAGGAGTCCGCGCCGCGCCTGCGCGCGTTGATCTCGAGGTCCCTGGCGTTGAACGTCGCGAGGATGCGCCCGTGCTTGGAGATCACCTCGCGCGCCGCGGCGGTTCCGAAGTCGAACCCGCGCACGTACTCGGCGTCGCGCTTCCTTGGCATCTACTTCCCCTTTTTCTTTCGGTGCTCAAGATGAGCCGTCAGGGCGCGCAGTCCGATGACCGTGGCGATCTCGTCGTCGACCTCGGACTCCGACATGCCCAACTCCGCGGCCTTCGTGGCGGTCTTGTCCAGGTATTCGTTAGCGAGTTTCTGGAACGTCCCGCGCTCGTCGGCGAGCAGCCAGTTGCGCGTGTAGGCATCCTTGACGTGCGTGGCGGCGAGCTCGACGATCCTCCGCGTCCTCGTGTAGTTCATCGTTGGGTAGTCCCTCATTTGATCTTGCAGACCCCCGCGTCGATCTGCTTGATCACCTTCTTCACGGGCGGGAAGTCGCGCAGGAAGTGCTTGTGGAGCGCGAGCCGGAGCGAGACCAGGGCCTCGGGGCTCGGCGAGTCCTGCACCGACTGGACGTCGTCGCCGACCTTGTGCGCGGCCTCCAGGAGGAGGCCGAGCCGGTAGATGTTGACGATGCCGCGCTTGCTCTCTCGCGCGGCCTGGGACCTGTCGTACTTCGAGATCTCGTGCGTGAGCACGGCGAGGTACTTGCGGGGAGTGCAGGGTCCCTCCATCAGGAGTGGTCCTTGCTCATCAGTTCGCGATCCTGGGACGAGCTCCACTGCGCCGCCAGTTCCCTCGCGCGCTGCGCGGCGCGCGCTGCCTCCTGCTGCGCCGCGATCGCCCTCTCGCGCAGCGGCACCGTCGATCGCGCGCTCGATCCTCTGGTCGCGAGGAGCAGGGCGCCCAGGCCGAAGCCGAGCAGCGTGAGGGTGACGCTCGTCGTCGTCATCGAGGCCACTGGTGGAGCGCCGCGTGCGATCCGCCGTGCTCCCTGGGAAGGACGCAGCGATGATCGCGGTCGTCCTTCGCGTCGCAGCGCTCCTGCGTCTCCGCCTGCATCGCGGGGTGCTCGGGACACGAGCGCGAGTGGAACGACTGGTCGGCGTGGATCTGTTGGGCCGTGTGCGACGGCGGATTGCAGTTGCAGGTGGGCGGGTAGTCCTGGGGCCACACGGGCGCGCGTCCCGCGTACGGCCACGACCGTCCCTGCGCCTTCTCCCAGTCGCCAGTCGGCATCAGAACGACCTCGCGTCTTGATCGAGTTGACGAGCCGTCTTGGTCACGTCGACATCCTACAACAGGACTCAGGGTTCCTCGCGATCCACGATCGTCGCGCGTCCCTCGGCGACGACGCGCGCCCCTTGTCGCACGCGCACCTCTCCGCCCTCCTGCGCGCAGCTGCCACGCGCGCTCCTGGGCGGATCGAGCTCGTCGAATCCCTCGCGCGCCAGCGCTCCTGGTGGCGCCTGGTCTCGACGACGAAGAGCCCCACGGCGTGGGCGTCGCGTCGCGGGGCGTCGCGCGAGCGACGACCTACCGGCAGCAGCGGCAGCGGCCGGAGGTCAGCGCGTTCCGCGCGTGGCGGTTGCAGCTGCCGCCGGCGAGGCTGGTGTGGCGCGCGCGGCGGCGGGCCTTCCTCTCGATCTTGCCGAGCGAGTTGCCCGGGCGATCTTCACCGCACTCGCAGAGCGCGAAGTTGCCGCCGGTGTTGAGGAGGACGCACTTGTTCTGGACAGCGAAGGTGGCCGAGTAGTCCGACATGGATCAGAGCCTAGATCGCCTTCTCGGCCGACGCGATTTTTTTGCTATCGACCGTCGGCGATCTTCGCTGTCTCGGGATCCGTCCGCTCAGCGACAGCAGCCGCAGCCGCACTTCGAGAAGACGTTCTTGAAGCTGCTGCAACAGTTGAAGCCCGCGAGGTGCGTGTGCTTCGCGAGCTTCTTGAGGCGGCGCCTGCACTTCTTGTCACTGTGCTTGTCATGGCATTTCGACATGCCGAAGATCGTATCACCGCCCTCCGAGGCGAGCGAATTCTTGGCGCCGTCCGTCTATCCGTGCCGATGATGGTGGTGGTGGCGGTGGCGACGGTGGCGGTTGTGGCGGTCTCCGCACACGTCGCAGTCGATGATGACGGTGTCGGGCGGTGGGCCGGTGTCGACGGCCAACATGGTGACGCGGCTGGTGTCGATGTGGGACGGGTTCGGCAGGCACAGGTCCAGATCGACGCAGGTGCAGCAGGGAGACGCGAACCGGACGATCCGCGCCGCGATGAGGTGGTGGGACACGAGGACGATCGTATCACGCGCTTGCCAGCGCGCCTGCCGTGATTACTGGAAGGACATGCAGGACCCCATCGGACAGCGCGTCAAGATCGTGTCGGGCAAGCACGCGGGACTCGAGGGCACCGTCGAGGCGATCGACAGGTCGGGAGCCACCGTCGGGGTCGAGAGGCGCTCCCTGTGGGGGATCCTCCACTACATGAGGGCCGTCGTCGTCCCCGTCGGCGAGATCGAGGTCGAGGCGTAGTCAGCGCGCCGCCGCGACGCAGCTCTCGATGACCTCGCGGATCTCCGCGAGGCGGGCTCTCGTCGCGGCCTCGCAGCGCACGACGAGCGCGGGCTGCGTGTTCGACGCGCGCACGAGGCCCCAGCCGTCGGCGAACCTCGCGCGGGCGCCGTCGATGTCGACGACGTCGACCACACGCGGGTCGCGTCGCAGCGCGTCGGTCACGCGCGCCACGACGTCGAACTTCTCGTCGTCGGGGCAGTCGATGCGGATCTCCGGCGTGTTGGACGCGCGCGGCAGGTCGGCGGCCAGCTCCGCGAGCGATCGATCGGTCCGCGAAAGCAGCTCGAGCAGCCGCGCGCCCGCGTAGATCCCGTCGTCGAACCCGAGCCAGCGGTGCGCGAAGAAGAGGTGCCCCGACATCTCGCCCGCGAGCTGCGCGCCGGTCTGCCGCATGCGCTCCTTGATGAGCGAGTGCCCCACCTTCCACATCTCGCAACTCGGCAGGGCGTCGTACATCACCTGGCTGCACTTCACCTCGCCGACGAAGCGCGCGTCGGGGACCTCGGCGAGCACGGCCTTGCCGAGCAGGATCATCAGCTGGTCGCCCCACAGGATCCGGCCGGTCGCGTCGACCGCGCCGACGCGGTCGGCGTCGCCGTCGAGCGCGATGCCCAGCTCGGCGCCGAGGTGCTGGACGGCGGAGATCAGCTGGGCGAGGTTCTCGGGCTGCGTCGGATCGGGGTGGTGGTTTGGGAAGCTGCCGTCCATCTCGCAGTAGAGCGGCACGACGTCGAAGCCCAGCTCGGTGTAGAGCGCGACCGCGGTCGGCCCGCCCGCGCCGTTGCCGGCGTCGACGACGACCCTGGGGCGTCGCGGCCCGAGGCGCAGCTCGCTGATCGCGCGCGAGATGTACGCCTCGCTGACGCTCGTAGGACAGAGGGCGCCTTCGGGCTCGCGCGTGCTCAGGACCTGAAGGCGCCGCTCGACGAGTGCGGCGGCGCGGCGACCTAGGTTGGTGATCGCCTCGCCGTGCAGTGTGTCGTCCCCGATCATGATCTTGAGGCCGTTGTCCTCGGCCGGGTTGTGACTGCCGGTGATCATCACCGTCGCGGCGGGCCGGAGGAGATGCTGAGCGAAGTACGCGACGGGCGTCGGAACGACGCCGATGTCGACGACGTCGGCGATCACGCGTAGGCCGTCCGTCAGTGCCGCGAAGAGGCGCGGCGACGACAGCCGACAGTCGCGTCCGACCACGACGGCTCTTGAGTCACCCTTGAGCGGTACGCTCGCGAAGGACGCCTCTCCGATCGCGAGCCCGAGAGCGCGCACGAGGTCGTCGGGGAGGTCGCGGTCAGCGACGCCTCGGACGTCGTACTCGCGGAAGATGCGCGCGTTCATTCTCAAGACCTCCGTGTTGTCGCGGGCCTCGCCCAGTCGTCGAGGCGGATCATCTCGTGGAACGCGCACGGCGGGAACGGGCAGACGTCGCTGGGGCTGACCGTGCCATCGTCGGCGACGACGTGGTTGCTCCCCAGGAGCGCGATCCTGCCGCAGCTCGGGCAGGCCACCTCCGCCCAGTACGTGTTCGCAATCCCCTTGCGCTCGCAGTGCGCGGCCCAATACTCGAGGACGCGCCGGTACGTCCCGGCTTCCGTCGGGACGTAGTTGTCGTCGGCCACGCGGCGAAAGGATCGTCGCGGCGCGGTGCTCACAGGTAGCGCCCAAGTCCGCGAGCACCGAGTGCCTCGACGACCTCGCGCACGCGCTGCGCCTGGTCCTTCTGGACCACCAGGATCGCGTCGCCGCTCTTGACGACGACGAGGTCGGAGACGCCGATCGTCGCGACCAGGACGTCGTCGTCGGTCGAGACGACGTTGCCGCTGCCGTCGATCACGACCGCGTTGCCGACGACCGCGTTGCCGCGATCGTCGCGATCGCACACCTCGGGGATCGCCGCCCATGACCCGACGTCGCTCCAGCCGACCGCGGCAGGCGTCGCGACGACGTGGCTGGTCTTCTCCATCACGCCGTGATCGAACGACACGGACGGCAGGTCGGCGTACAGATCTCGCGCGGTGGTGTCGCGCACGCCCGAGGACAAGACGCCGGGGTCGCGCGCGATCTGTCTCACGGCGTGCGCGACCTGGGGCAGATGCGCGGTGAGCTCGGCGAGGAGTCGCCGCGCGGTCAGGCAGAAGATGCCGGCGTTCCACAGGTAGCGCCCGGTCGCGACGAAGTGCTCGGCGTGGGCGAGGTCTGGCTTCTCCACGAAGCGGAGGACCTCCCGCACGCCGTCCGACGGCCCGGCCGCCAGCTCCATGTACCCGTAGCCGGTCTCGGCGCGGGTCGGCGGAATGCCGACGAGCGCGATCGCGCCGGTTCGCTCGACCTCCGCCAGGCACGCGTCGATCGCGTCCACGAAGCCCTCGCGATCGCGCACGTGGTGGTCGGCCGGCAGGATCGCGATCACCGCGTCCGGATCTCGCTCTGCGATCAGCGCGCCCGCCAGGCCGATCGCCGCGGCCGTGCCGCGCGCGGCGGGCTCGGCGAGGATCTCGACGCCCGGCGCCGCCTCGCGCGTCAGCTCCACCTGTGCCTCGGCGGTGACGATCAGCGCGCGTCCCGATCGTCCGTTCGTCGCGCCGACCGTCAGGCTGCTCGCGACGGCTCGTCCGATCGCGACCGCGTCCGCGATCATCGGTGCGCCGCCTCGCGCGATCGGCAGGAGCTGCTTGGGACGCGCGCGTCGCGACGCCGGCCAAAGGCGCGTGCCCGATCCACCGCCGAGGATGACCGCGTGCCGCACGGCTGCATCTTAGGGCAAGCCCCCTCTCGTCGTCCAAGATCGGGATCTACGCGTCGAACGGCAGGTGCGCGAGGGCCTCGACGAGCTCTCGCATGCGGACGACCAGCTCGGCGCGCGCGTCTGGCTGGGCCAGCGCCCTCACGCACTCCTGCATCAGGGCCAGGATCCCCAGGCGGAGCGCCAGTGCGGCCCAGTCCGAGATCTGCTCCAGCGTGGCAACGACCACCGGCCACGACGGCCTGACGTCGGCGGGATCCAGGCGCACGGTGGGTCGCGTGTCGATGTGCAGGCGCTTTGGATCGTGCTTTGGATCGTCGCCGCTCAACGGAGGTGATCCTACGGTCAGCCCGTCACGCGCGCCGCTTTTCGTCCACCGTGCGCCACCGCTCGGCGCGCGGGTGCGCTTACCTCGCCCGATGTCAGATGCGCGCCATCGAGCCCATCGCGACGGCCTCGAAGATCTCGCCCTCGGGATCACTGCCGACGTAGTGCAGGAGCATCGTGAAGTCCATCGCCGTCTGGATCGTCTCGGTGACGAAGCGGTAGCAGGTGCCGCCGGGCGTGAACAGGCGCCCGGGCAAGGGCGGGCCGGCCTGGGGGAACTGCGACCGGTTGCCGACCTGGACGTCCGCGATCATCCACTTGTCGGGGTTCGACAGGATCTCGATCTCCTCGACGCGCATCGCCGACGTCTGCGGTCGCACGTGCAGCGTCGTCGGCTTGTCGGTGATCGGGTTGGTCGGCTTGATCTTCTTCTCCGACAGGAGGCGCAGCGGCGCGCGCGTCGAGGGCATCGGCTCTGCGGGCCGGCCGCGGACGACGTCGTACCAGCCACCGGGCGGCTGCGCGTGCAGCGCGCGATCGACCATCGCGATCGATTGCGCGTCGACCGGCAGCTCGAGCTTCTTGCAGATCCTCAGGCACGTCGCGAGGTGCTCCGTGACGTCCTGCTCGCGCTGCTCGCGCATCTTCTTCAGCTGATCGTCCATGTTCATCTGGCTCTTTCCTCTCGTTGTTGTGTCCCGAGGACACTGGCGTAGAACCAAGGCATCTCGCCGCGGACGCGGCGGGCCTCGATCTCGATCCACTGGTCCTGCTCGAGGGCCGGAAGGCGCATCTCTGTTCGGACGTGGGTGCCGAACACGAAGCCCGGCAGGTCGTGGTGCGGGGCGACGATCGACCTTCCGTCGACGCGGACGTCGCGGATCGTCCAGTCGCCTCCCTGCGAGATGAAGATCCGCGAGATGCCGATCCTCCACGGGTCGCGATGCTGCATTCTCGCGATCGCGACGCCGTCCTCCGGGGTGACGGCGGCCGAGATCGGCAGGACGCAGCGGTTGGCGAGGCTCGGGCCGGACGTCTCCTCCCCCGCGCGCGGCTCCTGCTCGAAGATCTTCGCGGCGTCTTCGCGATCGTGCGCGGCGAGCACGCGGCGAGCGCAGACGTAGGGGCGGGGAGGCAGCGACATCTTCTTCAGATCGGGCGAGAAGAAGCAGGCGAACGCGCTGTCGTCCTCGATGCACGCGCGCCCGGCCGGCACGTCGTGCGCCCGGCAGCCGCTCGTCAGGTAGGGCTCGATGCTCGATCGCGCGCCCTCGACGTCGACCAGGTGGTACAGGACGTTGAGGGCGAGGTCGTAGTCGTTGCCGTTCGCGCGCTGCGCCTGCCAGGCCTCGGCGCCGACGTACTCGCGGACGCGGCAGACGTCGGTCCACGACGGCAGCCGGTGCTCGCCGTCGCGCTTGAAGAAGCGATCGATGACGTCGGACAGGCCGTGCGGTCGGTTCGGGTCGAGGTGCGTCACGCGGCGGACCGTATCACGAGAGACCGACGACGATCGCCGTGGGAGATCCCGGCGCGGGCGTCCTACTTCTTGGGCAGCGTCGCGGTCATGCGGTGCTCGAACGTCGTCTTGTCCTTCTTCGTCATCTGGTCGAGTGGGACGAGGCGCCGCTTGACCTTGGCGATCCAGCGCGGATCCTTCCGGATCTCGGCTTCGCTCATGCCGCGGAAGGTGATCGCGTCCTCGGCGACTTCGAGGTTGCTGGATTCGAAGTCGTCGAGGTGTCCGATGAGGAGGTGGTGGTTCGGGCTCGGCGTCTTCCACTCGCAGAGCGTGATGAGGTTCCGCATGTCCAGCTCGAGGTCAGGGCGGCCGAGCGCGACGCAGTAGTGGAACGGGAACCGGTGGTGGATCTGGACGTGCTTGGTGCTCGGGACGACGCAGCACACGCACTGCGGGTGGAGCTTGCGGAATGCGTGCTCGACGGCGGGCCACTTCGAGCTGCGCTTGCGGCCGATCGTGCGCACCGCCTCCTCTTCGCCGCGGTCGCGATCGTGCTTCGCGGATCTGTTGCTCATGGCTGCTCCAAGGTTCGGCGTTGTCTCCACGCGAGCTGCTCGGGCGAGATCCACGTCTCTCCCGGCGCCTCGTTTCCCTTGCAGTGATGACTGACGCGATGATCGCCGTCGTGACTCTTCGGAAGGATGCAGGACAAGTAACCGTGCCTTTTGTCCGCGATGATGTGGGGGCACTGGTCGATCTGCTGCTTCCACCACGGGTCGAACGCGGCGTAGATCGCATTGATCTCGTCGATCTTGGTGTTCCCCGTCGTGAACAGCTCGGGCCTGAGGTGCTCCGTCGCGGCGGCCCACGCGGCAAAGGCCAGCTCTTTTCGCTCGTCGTGTGGGAACACGGGATTCGATTCCCAGATCTTCTTGCTCATGGACGCTCCAAGATACGCCGCCATGCTTCCTCGCGCGCTTCATCGTTGATCTTCTTCGCGCGCTCGACCCGTTCGACGCGCGCGCGATCCTCCGCGGTGCGGAGCTTCGCGGCGGCGCGGTCGCACTTCCTCGCGTGCGCGCGCAGGGTCGCGAGCGTGCGCGCGTAGAAGCCGCAGTCGCACCAGCGGCCGGTCACGAGTCCTCGCTCCTCGCGGGCAGCGCGACGGCGGTCGGCAGCGATCCGGCGGCGTAGCCCTTCTTGTACGAGCTGCTGGTGCCGCGGCGCGGTCGCCCAGCTCGCGCGTCGTTGTAGCCGCGGCGGCGGTCGTCCTGCTCCATGCCGCGGCGCGATGACCGCGGGAACTGCGAGTCGACGAACCAGCGCCAGAGGCCCACGTCTCAGCGTCCTCGTGCCTGGCGCAGTGCCGCGCGAACGCGCGCCACCTCGGCGTCTGCCTCAGCGCTGTGGTCCGTGCCGACGTGCCAGTTGAGGCGCCGGGACCGGGACCGCAGCTTCGCGGCGGACGGCAGTTCCGGGTCGTAGCGATCCGTCGCCTTCCAGTCGTAGATCCGAACGCGCCCGCCGAGGAGATCCCACTCGGTCGTCGTCTTGTAGTCGTCCGTTGGGGCATTCGGCTCGCCGAGCACGCGCACGAGCTCCGGGTACGTCGCGCTGAGGTATGTCTCGAGTGAGACGGGGCCCGGGCGAGGTCGTCGCGGTCGTG
>Ga0187808_10000004_pt1 | contig 41059 bp, 38 predicted proteins | sample NC_wetland_sal_i_5_FD_132427 | JGI IMG/M metagenome (GOLD analysis project Ga0187808, IMG submission 132427) | Wetland sediment microbial communities from Neuse River Estuary, North Carolina, USA - ASW_3 | ecosystem: Environmental > Aquatic > Freshwater > Wetlands > Sediment | place: USA: North...
CCGCACTCGAGGGCGGCACGTGCACGTGTGCGCTGTTCGGCTCCGGGATGGCGGCCGCCACCGCGGTGTTCCAGTCGCTGCTGCCCGCCGATCACGTGCTGGTCTCCCGGGTCTTGTACTGGGGGGTGCGCAAGTGGCTGGCCGAGTTCGCGCTCACCTGGGGCCTGGACGTGGAGTTCGTCGATACCACGGACCTGGACGCGTTGAGCGCGGCGATCCGGCCGGGCCGCACCCGGCTCCTGTGGGTCGCCGTTCGAGGCGTGGCTACTGCAGCGTGGCATGCGCACGCTGTTCCTGCGGGTGAGCCGCGCCTCCCAGACCGCTATGGCGATCGCCGCCCGGTTGGACCGGCATCCCGCGCTGACGGCCGTGCTCTACCCGGGGCTGCCCGGTCATCCAGGTCACCAGGTCGCGGCCAGGCAGATGGCCGGCGGGTTCGGCGGCATGCTTTCCATCCGGCTGGCCGAGGGAGCCGGGCACGCTCACGCGGTGCTGCGCGAGGTACGGGTGTTCAAGCGCGCCACCTCACTAGGCGGAGTTGAGAGCCTGATCGAGAGGCGGCGATCCGGGCCGCGGTGCCGGAGATCACCGCGGTGCGGCTGCTCACCCCCGGCCAACCGGCACCTCCAGGGCAGGGACAACGCATCAACCCGCTGGGCACTAGCGTCATGTATTACCTGACGGTAGCATTGCTACTCATGAGTGCGGAGGCTCTGAAAGGGCACCTCGATGCCTTGCTCCTCGCCACACTGACTGGTGGTCCGCGCCATGGGTACGCGATCAAGGAAGCACTGCGGCAAGGGAGCAACGGGCAGTTCGACCTGCCGACCGGCACGGTCTACCCGGCCCTGCACCGGCTGGAAAGAGCGGGCCTGATCCGCGGAACCTGGTCCGAGGTCGCGGGAAGGCAGCGGCGAAGCTACGAGCTCACCCCGGCGGGTCATCGCGCGCTCGAGGCGAAGCGCACGGACTGGCGGATGTTCTCCGATGCCGTCACCGGACTACTGCTGGATGGCAGGGCATGTCCGGTACCCAGCGGATGAACGATCGCGGCACGGAGCGAAACTTGCGTGTGTTCCGGGGCAGAGCAGGACACCGCGCGCACTCGACAAGCGCGACCGCCGCGGGGCCGGTTGACCGCTATCTCACTGAGATGGCAGAAGTCCTGGTGGCTCCGGCCCCTGAGCGCATGGCGGTCGTCAGGGAGATCGGTGACGGTCTGACGGAAACGATCGCCGGCTACCGGGCCCTCGGGCTGCCGGAAGAGGAGGCGATGAGCGCGGCGGTCGCCGAGTTCGGCGAGCCACGGGTCGTAGCCGCCGCCGTCCAGGCAGAGCTTGGCGTGCGGCAGGCGCGCCGCTCGGCGCTCGCGCTCATGGCTTCCGGCCCGGTCGTAGGCATCGCATGGCTCGCCGGCGCGGCGGTCACATCCCTGTCGCCTGCCCGGCACCAGATGTTCGCGCTGTTGTGGGCCCTGCCCCTGGTCGGGGCCGCGATCATCGTCGCGGTCCCCGTCCTGGTCGGCACCCTCGTCGCGACCGGTCGCGCGGGGCTGCGACTGGCGCTGCCGCCACGCTTGCCGCCGACGGCCGTGACCATCGCCAGCGTGGCCGCCGTGACCGCCGACGTCACCATGCTGACCATCGCCGGCCTTTATCTCGCCATCACGTCCGCTACGCCGGGATGGCCTCTTGTTCCCGCTGTCGTGGCCAGCCTTGTCCGGATATGCCTGGCTACCCGAGCCTTCTGGGGTTGCCGTCGCGCGGCGATCACCCTGACCTGAAACTCAGCCCGCGGCGGACTCGGATCGGTGCGGCGGCCGCGCGCGCGGCCGAGAGTACTTGCGGATCGCGCGGATGATGATCGGTATGCCCACCGCGCTGGGCAGCACCCAGAACGCGGCTGTCGGGAGCTTGTCCCACAACGGCAGGTGCTTCCCGTTATCGACGTAGAACGCGGTCAGCATGGCGACGTAAGAGCCGCCCATGCAGGCGATGTGCGTAGTGTCCCCTGGCCAGTGGCGCAACCGTGCGGCGAAGCCGGTCGAGGCCAGGCTGAAAGCGACAAGCCCGATCAGGAAGAAGCCGTAATCCTCGCGCCATCGCATCACCGCCAGGGCAGTCGCCGTGGCGAACACCGTGCTGATTCCCGCGTAGTAGACCTTACCGGCGGTCGTGTGACGTTCGGTGCCCTTCCTGGACAGCGCGGCGACCGCGCCCGACACCACACTCGTGAGCCCGGCTACGACGTGAATCCCCACGAAGGTCAGGAAAACGGGCGAGGTGGACGACACATTAAGCCCGGCAACGTCATGAGCTGGCAGAACGAGCATGCGGACGGTCACCTCCCCGCGGGTCGATAAGTAGTAACGCTACATACTATAGCGCTACGTATCGGCTGGCATCAAACCGCGTTACCCAGGGGAAACCCTGGTGCCCCGGCCAAAGTCGCCGGCATAGCATTACGCCACGACCTCGGCCGACAGACAACCTCATACGTTCAGGACGGGTGATGAACGGCCAGCGTTACTACAATCGGCCCACCGGTCTGCGGCTCCGCGTCTACGACCCACTCGTCAAGGTCATCGTGATGCATACGCCGTGGAGCGGGTTCAGCCGCCGGGATAGCGTCTGCGTGCTCGCGATACGCGGGCGCAAAACGGGCCGCCTGTACGAGCATCCCGTTGGCGTGTGTTCACATCACGGCGCGAGATACATCGTTTCGTTCTACGGCGATAGCCAGTGGGCGCGCAATATGCGCGCGGGCACCCAGGCAGAGCTCCGCGATCGCAAGACCACCCAGCCCATCAAGGGCATCGAACTGGCTGGCGCCGAGAAAGCCGAGTTCCTCCGTTTCCTGCTCACCCGGTACCCGATGTTCGTCCGGATCTGGTGGAAGCTGAACCCGAGGCGAGTGACGGGCGCGCAGCTTGACATGCTGGCCGAGCGGTATCCGGTGTTCCGCGTCATTGCCGATGATCACGAGTACACGAGCCCAGGGACCGGGAGCAAGTGAACGACGCGAAGACGGGCAATGCTCTCGCGCGCAGCCTGCTCGCGTGCCGCATCGTGGACCTGTCGAGCGACGTGACCGACTGTCCTCCTGGCCCCTTCCAGACCAAGGTCGAGGTCATCGAGGCGGCCGAAGGCGCCCAGATCTTCTGCGACAGGGTGGCGGCCGCCCTGGTTCCCGAGGCGGCCGGGGAAATCAGGCCCGAGGACTTCCCCGACCACGCGTTCCTGCGGCACGAGCAGGTGAGCGCCTCCGTTCATTCCGGGTCTCATATCGACGCCCCAGGTCACTTCGGCCCGAGCCATGCCGGGGATGACCCCGGTCTCATCAGCGCCGCCCCGCTCGACGCGTTCGTGGGCGCGGGGATCATGCTCGACGTCAGCGATGCCCCCGGCTGGCGGGTCGAGCGCGGTCACGTGCGCGCCGCTGCCGAGTCGGCCGGCATCGACGATTTCGATCAGGCGATCGTCCTCATCCACACCGAACGCGAGAAGGCGATCGCGGCGGATGTCGTCGCTGACTTCCTCGATGCGGGCGTGCGCGTCATCGGCACCGACGCCGACGGCTTCGACGGCCCCTTCGAGCCGATTATCAGGCGGTTCCTCGCCAGCAAGGATCCGGGCGCGCTGTGGCCCGCGCACTTCCTCGGCCGGAGCCGGCCGTACTACCACATCGAGCGGCTTCGGAACCTGGCCTCGCTGCCAGCCCGCGGCTTTCTAGTCATCGCCATGCCGGTGCTCATCGCGGGAACCACCGCCGCGTGGACGCGGGCCGTTGCCTTCGTACCCGAGGAGGGCCAGCCAGAATGACGCTCCATCACGCCGAGCGGCCGCACGAGGATGTCAGCGTGCTCACCCGCGCCGAGGTTTTCGACCTGCTCCTTGCCTATAAGAACACCGCGATCCTGGTCACCGCGCTCGAATTGGGCGTCTTCGACGCGGTGGCGGCGGGAGCGATCAGCCCGGACGAGGTCGCACACCGGCAAGGCCTGGATCCACGCGGCACGAGGCTGCTGCTCAACGCCTTGTCCAGCCTCGGCCTGCTCGATTCCGACGGCGTCAGCTACCTCCTGCCCGTCGGTGCCGACAAGCTCCTCGTCCGCGGGGAACCCGGGTTCGTCGGTGACATGGCGAAGGTCATGGCGAGCAAGTGGGAGTGGGACGCACTCACCACGCTGCCGGACGCCGTCCGGCGAGGCGGGACGGTGGCGGCGCAGCACGCGGAGACGCCGGAGTACGCGTACTGGGAGGATTTCGCGGCTTACGCCGGCGCCGTCGCGGCCCCGGCCGCCGAGGTGACGGCCGACGCGCTCGCCTCCTGGGCGGCCGGGCGGGACCAGCTGGACGTGCTCGACATGGCGTGCGGACATGGCCTGTACGGCTACACGCTCGCCGCGCGCAACCCGCGGGCACGGGTCTGGTCCCTGGACTGGCCGAACGTGCTGCCGGTCGCACTGGAGCGGGCAGCCAGGATGGGCGTCGCCGACCGGGTGAGCACCATCGCGGGAGACATGTTCGAGGCGGACCTCGGCGGTCCCTACGATGCCGTCCTGATCACCAACGTGCTGCACCACTTCTCAGAAGAGCGGGCGGTCGAGCTCCTGCGCCGCGCGGCGGGGGTGCTGGCGCCCGATGGCCGGATGGTCGTGGTCGGCTTCACCGTCAGCGACGCGCCGCAGGCCGAGGACGCGGCCGCGCACCTGTTCTCCATCCTGATGCTGATCTGGACGCACCAGGGCGAGGTGCATTCCCTGCAGAGCTACGAGCGGATGCTGCGCGACGCCGGCTTCGCCCACGTCAAGCCGCACCCCGTGCCCGCATCACCGCTATGGGTGCTAACAGCCAGCCGGACGGCGTGACTACTTCGGCGGAATCTGGTTGAACCGCCGGGCCGCCTCATCGTTGAGCCGGGTCGCCCACTTCCTGAACCGTGACCCGGACTGGCCCCGAATGGCCAGGCCCTCACTCGACTCGGCGCCCGTCCCCTGCGGGAGCAACCGGTTGACGCGGCGCATGACCCTCGCCATCGTCGCAGGGAACAGGGCTTGCAGCCACACCGCCGTGGTCGTCGAGCCCGGCAGGATGACCTGCGCACGCCCATGACGCATGGCGGTGACGATACGCCTGGCCGCCCGTTCCGCGTCCATGGATCCCATCGGAAGGCTCGAACCGACCGCGAACCAGGCGAACTCCCGAGCCGGATCGCCCTTGTACGTGACCCGCAGATGAGAACCCGTCCGCAGCATCCCCGGCAGGACCGTGGTGACCCGGACGCCGCTGCCGGCCACCTCGGCCCCCAGCCCCTCGGAGAAGCTGACCATGGCGGATTTGGCGCAGGCATACGGTAGCAGGTGTGGAATGCTGACTTTTCCCGCTATCGAGGCAATGTTCACGATGTTGCCGCTGCGCCGCTCACGCATATGCGTGAGCGCGGCTAGCGTGGTGTGCACCGTGCCCCAGAAAATAACGCCAAGCGCTTCCTGGAAATCCGCCATTTCCATGGCCTGCAGCGGCCCGACCCGCGTGACTCCCGCATTGTTCACCAGTATGTCCGGCGGCCCGATCTCCGCCGCGGCCATGCGCACGAAATCCTCGGCCTGGCCGCGATCGCTGACGTCGCAGGCCATCGTGACCACCTTGACGCCGTAGCCACGCAGGTCACGTGCGGCGCGGTCCAAGTCCCCGGCCGTCCGCGCGCACAGCGCCAGATCGCAGCCGTTCTCGGCAAGTTCGCGGGCGATCAGGTAGCCGAGGCCCCGGGACGCCCCGGTGACGAGCGCGGCCTTGCCGCGCATGGGCGCGCCGGCGCGCCGTGCCCGCACGTCGCGCCCCGGCGCGCCGGGACTGGGTTCCGCGGACTCGGTGGTGTCACCGTCGAGGATGCCGGCGAGCAGGCGGAACGCCGTGTTGAGCTCGCGGGTGAGACTGCGCCGCAGGACTGGTTCTATCGCGCGCAGCGGGCCGCCGGCGGACATGGTCAGGTCGAGGCTGATCCGCGTCCCGTCGGCGTCGCCGGCGAAGCCGTAGTGCGATTCCACCCGCAGCGGTCCCGAGTGCCCGCGGACGGTGAATCCGGCGCCGGGCTCCCACGCGACAAGGTCGCCCGGCGCCTCGATCCGGCGGCCGAGGAACCGCCGGACCTCTACCACCGAGCTCGCGACCGGGAACGGACCGTCGACCTCGACCGCGGTCAGCCCACGCTGCCAGCGCGGAGCGTTGCGGAAATCAGCCACATAGTCAATCGCCGTCTGCACGGGCACGCGGGTAAACGCCGACACCGACACCGTGAACACCGGGATATCCTCTCATATCCTGGATGCGGCTGTTAGCGATGCAGAGCCCTACTGCCGGGTAGCGAGAATAATGTGGTACGGGAAGTAACCGAGGGTCGGCAGGGCAATCGTTTCAGAGATCTTGTAACCGGCGCTGCCGAAAAGGGTGTCGAATTCCGCCCTCGTTCGCTCGCGCCCGCCGACGAGCAGCAGCATCGACAGGTCGATGAGTTGCACAACCTGATCGAGCGGCGGTTCGGCGCGAACGATTCCTTCGAGCGAGAGAATGGTGCTGCCCGCGGGAGCGGCGCGATGGCAATTCCCGAGAATCCGTGCGGCGCCCTCGTCGTCCCAGTCGTGCAGAACTCCCTTGATGAGGTAAAGGTCCCCGCCTTCTGGCACGCCTTCGAGGAAGTCTCCGCCCACCAGCTCAACCCGGTCGATCAGTCCCCTGGCGGTGAGGGTCTCGCGGGCCTCGGCCATGACCTCTGGGCGGTCGAAGAGTATTCCGGTTGCCTTCGGCGCCGCATCGAGGATCGCGGACAGGAAATGCCCCTGGTTCCCTCCGACGTCGACGATGCGACTGTAGGACTCCAGGTTGACGTTAGCCACCACGTGGGGAGCGAGTTCCGTGGTGACCTCGTCCAGGTGTTCTGTGAGCGTGGCCATTGCCTCGGGGTGGGTGTCATAGTATTGCCACATAGGCATGCCGAGCGCTTCTTCCGCCACCGGGCGGTTGTGCATGATGCCCTCGTAGAGGTACTCGAAGGGCCGCAGGTGCGCGGCCTGACCCATGCCGAGAGCGAAGCCGTGCATCGAACGCGCGGCCGGCTTCAGGCACTCGCCTTCCGGAGTCAGCGCGAAGCTATCGGGGCCAACCAGTTCCACCAGGTCAAAGGCTGAAGCGGCGCGCAGGAAGCGCCATAGCGCCTGCGGGTGCGCACCCGTCTGCTCGGCCAGTTCCCCGCTTGACTTGGGGCCATCGGAGAGAAGCTCGGCAATACCCAGGCGCGCCATGAGCGCGATGATGGCGGTGACCTGGTAGCTCAGACCCTTGCGCAAGACCCGCAGCGGCGGTGGCTCTTCGGTCGCGGAAGCACGGTTGAGATCCATGGTGCCTTACGCTAGCCACCGCCCCCTGGATTGACACTAGGGTTTTCGCCGGTTATATGCCGAAGGCACGAATATATGATAGGTGCCCAGAGCGAATATTTTTCGCTTTCGCAGTAGCTGCCATACTCACACCGGGAGTGGCCACTCATGAAAATACGGCATGCCTATGATGTGCCTACCGACATCGTGCGCGAGCCCGGGGCAAAGCAGGTTACGATCCGGCGCCTTATCGACACGCCAGATGGCGCGGACAGATTCCTCATGAGCCTTTTCGAGCTCTCCGAGAATGGCGCCACACCGCCCCATTATCACGATTGGGAACATGAGATATACGTCATAAGCGGCAGCCTTCACGTCGATCTGCCGGCCGAGGGCAAGCAGGTGCAGCTGAAACAGGGCGACGTGGTCTTCATCCCGAGGGGGGAGCAGCACGGCCTGGCCACGGGACCGGGCGAGGAGGCCAAGTTGCTGCTGGTCGCGCCAGCGGAGCGGCCGCCGGTACGCAGCGTCTTCCTCTCCGAGGAGCCTTACCAGTTCGACGCCACGGCCGCGGAAGACGCGAGCACGTGATGACAAGCGCTGACGGAGCCCGCCCGGTGCAGGAGGACGCGGTCCGCCTGCACCGGCTGATGACCGGATACCTGGCGTCCAAGGCACTATTCTCAGCGATCGAACTGGGAGTCTTCGACGTCCTGGAAAAGGGCCCGATGACCGCCGAGGAACTCGGCGAGCAGATCGGCCTGGCCGGCCGCCCCGCCCGCACCCTGCTGCTCGCGCTGCTTGGCGAGAAGCTGGTGCACAGGGAAGATGACATATATCGTAACGAGCCCATCGCGAGCGCCTTCCTTGTCTCCACCAGTCCGCAGTACATGGGCGCGCTTTTCGCGCATCAGGGGACTCATTACGAAAAACTGGCGCAGCTCACCGACAGCCTCAAGCAGGATAAGCCGGTCCGTACCGGCGACAACTACAGTGGGGCATTCGGCGACGACAAGGCCTGGGCGCGTCGCTGGGCCGAGATCACCCGTGCCAGTTCGCTGCTCATGGCCGAGAACCTGGCGGGCCGGGTTGACACGGCGGGACGCCAGCACCTCGTTGACCTGGGCTGTGCGTCCTGCGCCTACTCCATCGCCCTAGCCAAGGCCCATCCAGGACTGCGGATCACGGCCGTCGACCAGCCGGCTGTCGCCGAGGTCGCGGCGGAGTTCGTCGCGGCGGAGGGCCTGTCAGAACAGGTAACCGTCCGGCCGTCCAACATCTTCGCTGACACCTTCCCCGATTGCGATACGGCGCTGCTGTCTCACGTGATCCAGGGATTCGAACGGGACCGCGCCCGCGGGCTCATCAATCATGTTTACCAATGGCTGCCCGCGGGCGGACGCTTGCTGCTGCACACGCACCTGCCGGAGCAGGCGGAGACGACATTCCCGTACCTGTTCGGCCTGATACTGCAGATCAACAACACGCAGGGCGGGGAGGCGCATGGCCAAGAGCTCACCTGCCAATGGCTGCGCGAGGCCGGATTCAAGGACCTCAAGATCACGGCGGTCTCGCCGATATCTGCTCTGATCAGCGCAATCAAGTGAGCCGATGGACAGCAAATCCGCACATGAGGGCTCGATGATCCTGGTTCTGCTTGATGTGCACGGTGACCCGCAGATCGTGCTTGAGGCGGAGCCCGGCGGGTCACCAGCCGGAACACGAGGCCCCGGGTGAACACCGATAACGACGTCATCGTCATTGGCGGTGGCCCCGGCGGCGCCTCCTGCGCGGCCGCTCTCGCCCGCGGCGGGCGGCGCGTACTGCTGCTGGAGAAGGCGAGCTTCCCACGCGATCACGTGGGTGAATCGCTGTCGCCATCGGTCCTGGACGCGACGCGAGTCCTTGGCGCCGGCGAACAGCTCGTCACGGCCGGCTTCGCCCCCAAGGCCGGAGCCACTTTCGCCTGGGGCGATGACCCGCAGCCATGGACGGTCGCCTATCCCGCCGCGAACGGACCGGCCGCGTACCAGGTCAGGCGGGCGGAGTTCGACACCATCCTGCTCCAGGCCGCGATCTGTTCGGGCGCGGACGTCCGCCTCGGCTGGCGAGTAGAGGACGTCGAGCACTCGTCCGGGCGTCCAGTCGCGGTGCTGGCCGCCGCACCCGACGGAGGCGTCCAGCGGCTGGCGGCACCGTGGGTGGTAGACGCGAGCGGCGCTCCGGGACTGCTCGCCCAGCGCCTCGGGCGGAACATCGGCCCCGCGGAACTGGATCGTATAGCCCTGTGGGGATACTGGCGCGACAGCCAGCCTGGCGAGGCGCGGAGCCGGCACAGCTTGCTCGTCGGCCGTCGTGACGCTTGTCTGTGGCACTACCCGCTCGATGATCGATCGGAGCTGGCCAGCATCGGCGTGATCGTCCGCGGCGACGGAGCCCGGCAGTTGCTGGGCGGGCCACCGGACGGGTTCTATCGGGCCGCTGTCGGCGCCTGCCCGGAGCTGGCGCCCCTGGTCTCTAGCGCAGTGCTCGAGGGCGAGGTCCGCGTGGCGGACGCGAGCGCCTACGCCAGCCGGCAACTGGCGGGCCGCGGCTGGTTCCTGGTCGGCGACGCGGCCTTTTTCGTCGACCCGCTGCTGACGCCAGGAATCCAGCTCGCGATGCAAAGCGGCACGCTGGCCGCGCAGTGCCTGCAGACGATCCTCGACCGGCCCGCGGCCCAGGCGGCGGCGCTTGACCTCTACGACCGCGTGCTGCGCCGCGATTACGACACGTTCACATGGCTGAGCCGCAACCTGTACCGTGCGGCGGATACCGCGCGTCTCCCTGAGGCCGGCGAGCGCGGACAGGCGCCGGAAGTCGACGGGCAGTTCGCCTTCCTGAGCCTGATCGCCGGGCTGCCGAAGACCGAGCTGGCCCGGCTTTTCGGCGGTTACATGGGCGTGCGCGGCAAGGCGGCGGCCCGCAGCGGCAAACCCGTGGTCCCCGGGGAGAAAGAGGGATTCGCGTTCCTCACCTGGGTGTTCCGCTCCGGCAAGCTGGCCGAGGCGCGGGCCGATCTGAGCACGCCAGAGCTGGACGAGGACTGCGTGCTGCTGCCCGCACCCAACGCGGCCATCGCCGAGGAGCTATTCGTCCCCTCCCCCGCCGCCCAGGTCCTGACCAGCCGCACAGCGGCACGCAACCGCCAGGGTGACCGCTTCGAGGCGACACCGGAACTCGTCGCCCTGTTTCAGGTGCTTGGTGACGGGTGCCCGTACGAGAAGGCGATGGAACAGTTCTGCGAGATCGCCGAATGTCACGACGAAGACTGCCGTCCGAGGTTCGACAACTGGATCAAGCTGCTAGCCGATCACGGACTTATCGAGTGGAGACCAGGAGGACAGGGAGTCACGTGAACCGCGTAGTAGTCACCGGCCTGGGGATCATCAGCCCCGTAGGGACGGGAAAAGAGGCCTACTGGGACGCGATTGCCAACGGCAAGAGCGGCCTGAAGCACCTATCGAAGGTCACGTCGACGCCGCTATACGAAGGCTTCGACTTCGCCTCACAGGTCATCGGAGAGGTCGATGACTTCGACCCGGTCTCGGCCGGCCTGCCCGGGGAGGTGTGCGGGCTCGACCGCTACATCCAGTTCGCGGTCGCCGCCGCTCAGCAGGCGATCGGTGACTCCGGCCTGGACCTCGCGGCCACGGACCGCGATCGCTTCGGGATCTCTCTGTCCACCGCGATCTGCGGCACCCGGCAGATGGAAGCCGAGTTCATCACCGTCACAGACAACGGGACGAAGGCCATCGACCCGGGCAAGGCGAGCGCCGATCTGTACCTGGCGTCCATGTCCAACACCCCCGCGATCATCCTGGCCGCGATGACCGGGGCGCATGGTCCGGTGACCACGCTGTCAACCGGATGTATTGGCGGGATCGACGCTGTCGGGTATGCCTTCGAGGCCATCGCCTACGGCGAGGCCGACGTGATGCTGGCCGGCGCCAGCGAAGCCCCGATCACGCCCATCACTACCGCGTCCTTCCAGATCATCAATTGCCTGTCCCGGCGGCACAACCACCATCCCGAAGCCGCGTCACGGCCCTTCGACGCCGACCGGGATGGCTTCGTGCTCGCCGAGGGCTGCGCCGTCCTGATGCTCGAATCTCTCGAGCATGCCCGGGCCCGCCAGGCGCCGATGTACGCGGAGATCAGCGGCTTCGGGCTCACCTGTAACGCGCTCCACATGACGGATCTGCTGTCCGACGGAGCGGACCTGGGGCGGGCAATGAGCGATTGCGTGGCCCAGGGACAGGCGACCGCCGCGGACATCGACCATGTGAACGCCCACGGGAGTTCCACACGGCAAAACGACAGCTGCGAGAGCTCGGCCATTGTGAGCGTCCTCGGCGACCGGGCGCGCGACATCCCTGTCAATGGCCTCAAATCGATGACAGGTCACCCGCTCGCGGCCGCGAGCGCTCTCGAGATCGCGGCGTGCGCGCTGACGTTCGCGCACCACTATGTGCCGCCGACCATTAACTACGAAACCCCTGATCCCGAATGCGATCTTGACTACGTGCCGAATCACGGGCGTCCCTGGGACGGCCGGGTGATCCTCACCGACGCGAGCGGCTTCTCTGGGCTGCACGCTTCGATGCTGCTGCAGCGGGTGGGTGATGGCGAATGACTCGTGTGGTGGTCACTGGCACCGGAGCCATCACGCCCGCGGGCATCGGCACCGACGCCCTGTGGAAGCGCGCCCTGTCCGGTCGCTCGTGTATCCGCCGAATCGACAGGTTCGACCCCGGTTCCTACCGCTGCCAGGTTGCCGGGCAGGCCGACGCATTCGACGCGAAGTGGTGGTTGCCCGGACGTTTCACCAAGCGAACCGACCGGTTCACGCACCTAGCCGTGGTGGCAGCCGAGATGGCGCTGCACGACGCGGGGCTGTCGGTCGGCGACCCGGACGGAGTGGCACCCGACAGGGTCGCGGTCATGGTCGGAAACGTCCTCGGCGGGTGGGAGTTCGCAGAACGCGAGCTACGCGACCTGTGGGTAAACGGCATCAGGGAAGTCAGTCCCTACCAGGCCACTGCCTGGTTCCCCGCGGCACCGCAAGGCAATATCTGTATCAGGCTGGGGATCAAGGGGCGGGCACGGACATTCGTCTGCGACAGGGCGAGCGCTGCTTACGCCCTGGTGCACGGCGCCGAGACACTCCTGCGGGGTCAGGCTGACGTGGTGATCGCGGGCGGAACAGAGCAGCCCTTGTCCCCCTACGCCTGGCTGTGCTGCCAGAGCGGCGGCTTCCTGGCCCCGTCGGACGCTACCGCCGATCCGGAGGCAGCCTACCGGCCGTTCGACCGAGCGCACGGCGGGACCGTCGTCGGTGAGGGCAGCGCGTTCCTCGTCCTGGAGCGCCTCGAGCACGCGCGCGACAGAGGGGCGCCGATTCTGGCCGAGGTGGCGGGGTGGGCTGTCAACACCGACGGGTACATGCCGTACTACACCAGCGAACCGCACGGCCAGACAATGAGTGCCGCGATGACGCGAAGCTTGGGGCGGGCCGGCATCAGCGCTGATCAACTCGGGTGCGTCATCGCCGACGGGTCCGGGGTGCCGCGCGAGGACGCGGCAGAAGTCCTCGCCCTCAAGGGCATGCTCGGCGGCAGCGCCGACGCGGTTCCGGTGACGGCGGTCAAGGCTTCGTACGGTCACCTGCTCGGCGCCGCGACCGCCGCGGACGCCGCGATCGCCGTGAAGATGCTCGAGTACGGCCAGATCCCGCCGGTCGCGAACCTCAGCCGCCCCGCGCCGGGCTTCGACCTGGACTTCGTCACCGGCACCGCCAGAGAGGCGGATTCGCTCCGGCATGTGCTGATCGTCTCCCGAGGACTGGGCGGGGTGAACGCCAGCCTCGTCCTGTCAAGCAGCCAGGAAGAAGGGTGAACACGGCCATGGTCATGCGCGACAGATTGCTGGAAATACTCCAGAAGCTGAAATTCGAACCGCAGGACATTACCGATGGCACGAATCTGAGGCAAGATCTCGGCATCGACTCGACCGAGTTCGCCGAAATCGCGGTCGCCATCGAGAGAGAACTTCACCTCGTAATCAATGACGAAGAACTTCAGCTTGCCAAAACGTTCGGCGATCTTGTCCTGTATGTAGCGTCCGCTCCCACCGTAGCGTAAGGAGACTAACGTGCCCCGCATTCAGCACAGCATCGAGATCCTGAAGCCGCCCGCCGAGGTGTTCGCGATCACCAATGACATAGACAACTGGAAAGTGCTCTTCAACGAGTACGGTCACAGCGAGGTCATAAAGCGGGAGGACGCGGGCCGCTTCACGCGACTGGTGTTCCGGCTGAGGGACCAAACGGGAAGCGAATGGCAGTCGTGGCGCATCCTGGATCACGAGACGCTCACCGCCATCGCGGAGCGCGAGGAGCCCCTATTCCCGTTCCGCTATATGCACCTGAAGTGGACGTACGAGCCGGTTGCCGACGGCACGCTGATGACTTGGACACAGGACTTCGAGATCGATCCCGGCTTCGAGCTCAAGGAGCAGACGGTGGTGGCCCGGATGAACGCGCACGGCATCGGGAACCAGCAGCGCATCAAGGAACTGATCGAGTCAGGTAAGGCGCGACACGCGACCTCCGCAGGTTGAGGGCGGTGACCCGGCTGCGCACTCCGAGGAACGGCCAGAGGTTCGCCAGCCGGGGGCCTGTCCGCTGCGCGAACGCGGTGAACCCGTGCGGATCTCCGTCCGCGGAGACCAGGATCGCCTTGGTGAGCCCGGCCTGCAGTGCCTGCATCACCCGCACCTGCCAGGCGCGCTCTCGCTGCACCAAACGCAGCGCGCGAACCGGGACCTCGCCGCGCCGGAGCGGCTCGCCCACCCGGTTAGCGACCGCGACCGCGTCCCCGATCGCGAAGTTGATGCCCGCGCCGCCGATCGGCGACATCGCGTGCGCCGCGTCGCCGATGCAGATGAGTCCGGGCCGGTACCAACGGCGCAGCCGGTTCGTCTGAACGGACAGCGGGCTCACCTGGTCCCAATCGCGCAGCGCGGCGACCGATTCGGCCAGGTCTGGCATGCACTGGGCCAGCGCGTCGCGGAACGTCTCGATGCCTGCCTCGAAGACATCGGAGGCACTCCCCTTGGGGATCACGCACGCGATCTGCCAGTACGAGTCCCTGTCTATCCGCGCTATGACCTGACCGCCGCCGAGGTGGATGGAGATCGCCGCCTCGCCAGGCTGCCCCGCGCGAGGCAGGCGGAACCAGAGCAGGTCGATCGGCGGGGCGGTGGTGACAAGGGGAAGGCCGGCCTGCCCGCGGGTAGTGGAGTACCTCCCGTCCGCCCCCACGGTCAGGCTCGCGAGAATGAGCGACTCCTCGTCACCTGACGTGCACCGCACGCCCTGAACCTCGTCCCCGCTCTCGAGCAGCCCGGTCGCCTCGGTACCGAGCAGCAGGTGGAAGCCCTTCTCCCTGGACGCTTCCTTGGTGACGAAATCGAGAAAATCCCACTGGGGAATGACCGCGAAGAAGGGAAATGAGGTACGGACTCGCTCCAGGTCGGCGAGAATTATCGGCCCACCCGGAGTGTGCGCCTTGACGGTCTTGATGAGCTTCGGGTTCAGGCTCAGGAAATCCTCGGCCAAGCCAAGCTGGCCGAGGATCTCGATCGTCCCCGGACTGATGTCATCACCGCGGAAGTCCCGCAGGAAATCGGTGTGCTTTTCCACCACGGTGACGTCGATGCCCATCCTGGCCAGCATGAGACCGAGCATCGCGCCGGCCGGGCCACATCCGACGATGCAGCAGTCCGTCCGCGCCTGCATCAGGCCTGGCCGCCCGGGCGATCCGGGAGTCCCTCGGCGAGCGCGCGGATGTAGTCCGGGCCCGTGCCGCAGCAGCTGCCGATAAGCTGCACGCCAGCCTCGGCCCAGCCCAGCGCCTCCTTCAGGTACGCGGCAGGCGAGACCTGTTCGTCGAACACCCAGTTCGGCGCCTGCCATTCCCCCACTTCCGCGTAGATGCCCAGCGGAAGGCCGGGGAAGTAACTGCGGACGATGCCCAGAGCGTCCCGGATAACATCGAGCTTGACGTGCATGAGGATCACGGCGTCGAGCCGGGCGCCTGATCTCGCGTAGGCTTCGACGAGTTTCTCGAAGCTGTCCGCGTCCTGCGACTCGGCCGTGGGCACGATGCACGGCGCGTCGGCCGAGTACATGCCCAGCCGTCCAGACGGGAACCGGATCGGCGACATGCCAAGCCATACCGGCAAACCTGTGTCGCTGGCCGCCTCGATCGCCGCCATGCCATAGCAGGTAGAATCCATCATCTCCAGCGCGATCAGGTCCACGCCGCTGTCCGCGAGAATGGTGGCCTGCTCCCCGAACGCGCGCTCGCCGCGCAGGTCCGTGTGGTCGTCCGATCCCATAGCGGCAGGTATGAACGACGATATCGACCCGGCCACCGCCACCGGACCGGTAGCCGCCGCGTCACGCGCACGCAGCGCCGCCGCCACCGCCAACCGGTTAGCGTCGGCGACCTTGTCGCCGAGCCCGGCCGGTTCCAGCGCGGCGCGGCTCGTGGAGTGCGTGTTCGCGATGATCACCTGCGCTCCGGCCCGGATGTAGTCCTCGTGCAGCGCCTGCACGACATCGGCGTGCTCGAAGTTCGCCCGGCCGAACCAGGCGACCGGATCGACCGGGACACCACGGCGCTGGAGTTCGGTGGATACGCCACCGTCAAGTATGACCACCTGACCATTCGCAATGCGCAGAGAAAGTTCACTATTAACGGCCATAGGAAGTCTCCCGTCGAAAGCTTTCGACTTCGTGCGATGGATGATTTCTAAATAACAAGCAGCCATTTAAGATTATTAGATGCCACACGCCATGCTGTCAACGTATCAGTGGAACTTATCAAGCGGATCAGCGGCGCCTTATATATGGCTCATCCGCCCTCGACCATGCTAAGTATTGGGCATGGCTGATGAGAAAAGCGGGCGGGAACTCGGACAGGGAAACGACGACGCCGCGGTGACGGCACTCGGCTACAAGCAGCGTCTGGACCGGACGCTCGGTAACTTCACCATTATCGCCATCCAGTACAGCTATATGTCGGTTGTGGCCACCTGGTTCTTGCTCTTCGGGTTCGGCTATGCCTTGACCGGGCCCACACTGCTGTGGCCATGGGCAGCGTTTTTCGCAGGCCAGATGCTGGTCGCGCTTATCTTCTGTGAGCTCGCGGCGCACTACCCCGTCGCGGGGTCCGTGTACAACTGGTCGAAACAGCTTTCCACCGGCTGGACAGCATGGATGGCAGGCTGGATGGTAGTGCTGCTGGCACCTATCACGCTTGTCGCGGATGCTCTCCCGGCACAGGCCATCCTGCCCGCGCTATCTCCTTCATTCCAGATCGTCGGGTCGACGGGCAACCTTGTGAACGTGGCCGAGAACACGGCATTGCTCGGTGGCATCCTCGTGCTGCTCAGTACCGTGATCAACTGCCTGCGGGTACGGATTCTGGGATTCCTGAATAACGCGGCCGTGGTGGCGGAATTGGCGGTCGGGATGCTGGTGATCATACTGCTGTTCAGCCACGCGCACCGATCACCGGCCGTACTGTTCAACACGCTCGGTGCCGGGAGGGGAACCGGTTACCTGGCCGCCTTCCTGGTCGCCTCGCTCGTCGGCGGCTACCAGTTCTACGGCTTCGACACCGCCAGCTCGCTGGCCGAGGAGACACGCGACCCGCATCGGCGGGCGCCGCGGGCCATCATGAACGCGATGATCGGCTCGGCTGTCATAGGCGCCCTGCTGATAGTGGCCGCCGACGTGGCGATACCGAATCTCGGCGATCCGAACATCGGGCTGTCGGGTCTGCCCTACATCGTAGACAAGGTCCTGGGAACGTCCGTCGGTAACGTCCTGCTCGGCGGCGCGCTCATCGCCATATTCGGCGCCTGCCTGGCCGTTCAGGCGGCGGGCGTACGGATCATGTTCGGCATGGCACGCGATCATCAGCTGCCCTGGGCGAGGCGCAATGCCCACGTCTCGCAAACCGCCAAGGTGATTATCTGGCCGACGATGGTGGTCGGAGTGCTCGCGCTGGCCTTGCTCGCCATCAACATACAGTCCACGCAGATCATCCCGATCATTTCGTCGGCGGCGATCGCGACCGCCCAGATCGCCTATCTCTTTGTGATCATCCCCTTGCTGGTCGCGCGGCTGCGCGGGGCCTGGCCTCCCAAAGGGGTCCCGGGTCGCTTCTCGCTACGGGGTTTCGGCCTGCCGGTGAATGTGCTGGCCGTGCTGTGGGGTATCGCGAGCACCGTGAACCTGCTGTGGCCGCGGCGGTCCCTGTTTAACCCGACCCCCCCGTACCACTGGTATCTGCTGTACGGACCGCTGCTCTACGTCGGCGTGGTGGCTGGTGCGGGATCGCTGTACTACTGGTATTCCGCCAGATCCAAGCGCGAAATTTTGCCCGAGCATCGCGCGACGGCTCAACCGGCTCAACCCGCGGCAGAAGGCATGCAGACCTGACCCGGTCTCAGCCGCCGAAGCTGGCCTCGAACACCGTAGTCACCTGCTCGTACCCGTTGCGCAGCAGGAAAAAGCTGAGCCGTCCGTACGACTTGGCGCCGAGCACGAAGAAGCCCGGCTCGGGATTGCTCAGCGTGTCTACGCCCTGGGCTGGCAGCTCCAGGCAATTGACCCCGGCACCGAGCAGTTGCGCCGCCAGGTTCATCGGGGCGCTTGTCGCATAGCACTCGTGCACCTGAAGCTGCCGGTACAAGCTGGCATCGGGAACATAGCCAGTGAGCGAGAGCACCCGGTCGACACGGACCTCCCGGTCGCCGCCAACGCCTAGCCCGGCCACGATCCGGCCGTCCTCCAGGCGGAATGACTGCACCGGCGCACCGTGCTCCACGCGGATGCCGGGGACGTGCCCCGCGTCCATCTGCTTCGAGGACGTCACGAGTGCCTGCCGCTCCGGTATCGGATCGTCGGGAATCTCTCCCCAGTCAGGCTGCGTGCCCCGGACCGCCCATATCACCTGTGTCCCAGGCGCCGAGGACACCATCTCTACCAGGTCGCGGGCCGCGGACTGCGCCGATTTGCCCGCCCCTACCAGCAGTATCGTCCGTCCGGCCCAAGCTTGGCCGTCCCGGGCGAAGTCGGGCAGGGTCCGCTGAATCCGGCCGTCCAGCCGCTCCTCCCCTGGGGCAGCTATCCCCCCGTCGCCGGTCGCGTTCGGCGTCCCGTAAGTCCCTGTGCAGTCCAGCACCACGCTCGCGTATTCGACGGCTCGTCCGCCGTCAGTGCGCTCAAGAAGGATCCGGAACGGACGCGCCCCGCGCTCCTGGGTCCCGATTTCCTCGTGCTTGAGCAGACCCTGGCGCCCGATTCCCAGCACTCGCGTGCCGAGGACCAGGTTCGCGGCGATTTCCTGGAGGCCGGCCAGCGGGTCGAGCAGCCGACTGACGAGCTCCTCGCCGGTCGGGCAGGAATCGTCCTGAGGCACCTTGACGCCGACGTCCGCGAGGTGGCGCAGCATCCGAGCCGAGACGTTCATCGTCCACGGCGTGAACAGACGTACATGTCCCCAGCCGCGGATGTTGTCGGCAACGCGTGGCCCGGCCTCGAACACGGTGCACGGCAGCCCGGCATCGGTGGCAGCCAGCGCCGCGTCAAGTCCGATAGGCCCCGCACCGAGGATGGCTATTCGCGGACGCTCAGTCCGCGACCGAGAACTCTGCGTCATTATCCGCTCTTCAGATCACGGTGATAATTCGATGGCAGAATTCAATCCTGATAGTCACGGGGCCGTGATGTCAATACATAAGGCATGGATTATCTTATCCATAATTTCAGCTGATGAAGCCCGGGGCATGCTCGGATCTGAGCAGAAGCATATGGTTTTGAGAGCAACCACCGATGAAACTCGGAGTGCGATCTATGCTTACCGATCAGTATGCCTGATAGTCTCATTTCTCTCTCTTATACGTCAACGCACGAGACGCGATATCAAGGACCGGTAGTTTCATAATTCATTCTTATGTATTGACACCGAGACCTGTTATTGGTACTCCTGTCAATCGTGGACTTGGGTTATTCGGAGAGGCTGCTCGAGCTCAGGGAGCGGGCCGCCGCGCTTGCCTCGTTCCTCATGGTTTACGAAGAGGAATGCGAAACGAACGCAGGCCTTTCCGCTGATTGCCTCGCGGATCTGCACTCGGCCGTGCGAAAACACGGACTGCAGGCGATCAACATGCCGGAGGAATGGGGCGGCGCTGGCCTGTCAAGCCTAGAGCAGGTCATCGTCTGTGAGGAAATCGGTAAGCTGACGAACGGTCTGTGGGATGTTGTCTGGCGGCCCGCCAACGCGCTTTTGGCCTGCACCAGCGAGCAACGAGAGCGCTGGCTCCTGCCATGCATCACTGGTGAACGCAGGGAAGCGGTCGCGATCACCGAGCCCGGCGGAGGCTCTGATCCGCAGGCGCTAGCCACCACGGCCGAACGTATCGGCGACCGGTTCCGGCTAACCGGCGAAAAGTGGTTCGTGACGGCGGGCGACCACGCCGATTTCCTGCTGGTCCTGGCCACCGTGCCCGGCGAGGGCGCGACGATGTTCCTGGTCGACAAGGACCTGCCGGGCGTGCGCATGAGCCGGGTACCTGCCTACATGCATAACTTCGTCTTCGAGCATCCCGAGTTCGTGTTCGAAGAAGTAGAGCTAGGCTCGCAGCATGTTCTCGGCCACGTGGGCGCCGGCTACGACCTTACTCGCGCCTGGTTCGCGGCGGAGCGACTCTCGACCGGAGCGCGTGCCATCGGCGCCGCTGAGCGGGCGCTGGCCCTGGCCGTTGACTGGGCGCGACATCGCCTCCAGCGTGGCGAACCGATCATTTCCTTCCAGCTTGTCCAGGCGATGATCGCGGATTCCGCCGTCGATATCGCGCTCAACCGGGCCTTCATTCACCAAGTGGCCCCGGAATTCGACGGCGAGGGCAGAGCCAAGACACTGCATGCCAAGGCGGCGATGGTCAAGCTTTCCGCGACTGAGGCCGCCGGGCGAGTCGTTGACCGGGCCGTGCAGATCTTCGGCGGCCGCGGCTACATGCGCGAGCAACCGGTCGAACGGCTTTACCGCGACGTTCGCCTCGACCGGATCTGCGAGGGCACTTCTGAGATCCAGCGCCTGATCATCGCCAACGAGGTCGCCAAGCGCGGGTTGTCAGCTCTCATTTCGTGATGGTCCGCAGCGAGCACCCCGAATGGAGAAGGTCATGAGCACAGCGGACACACCCGTGCACGACAGCATCGACGAAGCTCCTACCCGCGGTTTCCACCTGCGGATGACGGCGTTCGTCGGCGGCGGTCAGTTCGTTGACGGATACATCCAAGGTGTCATTGCCATCGCCTTGGTGATGCTGCCGGCGACCTGGGACCTGACTCCGTTCTGGAAAGGCGCCCTCGGGTCATCCGCCCTGATCGGCACTTTCTTCGGCAGCATCATGTTCGGCTGGATATCCGATCACATCGGCCGGAAGACCCTGTACACGGTCGACCTTTCCATTTTCCTGGCCGGGTCCATCGCCCAGTTCTTCGTCGCGAACGTCTGGCAATTGTTCATCATCCGCCTTATCGTGGGGCTGGCTATCGGCATCGACTACGCGGTAGGACCGAGCTACCTGGCTGAATTCACGCCGCGCCGGTCCCGCGGCCGGTTGCTCGGAAGTCTGTGCGGCATGTGGACCATCGGGTATTCGGCTTCACTGCTTGTCGGGGTCATCGGCTCGCACTGGAGCGGCGACGCGTGGCGGTGGGTGCTGGCCAGCAGCGCCATACCCGCGATCGTCGTCCTGGTGCTCCGGATCGGCAGCCCGGAGTCGCCCAGGTGGCTGGTGCGGAAGGGACGATTGGCGGAGGCCGAGGCGATATGCAAGAAATATATCGGCGGCGAGGTGTCGGTGGATGACCTGCTCGCCGAGGCCAACGTCCGTCCGTCCTACCGCAAGCTGCTGTCGGGCATGTGGCGCCGGCGCGCTATCTTCGTGAGCGTATGGTGGTCCGCACTCGCCTGGCCGGAGTTCGCGATCTTCACGTTCTTGCCGACGATACTTATCACCCTGCACATCCACAACGGGAATCTCGCGTCGCTCATCATCAGGCTGCTGTCGCTGCCCACCTTCGCCCTGGGCATGCTGTTGATGGGGCGCCGAATGGGTCGAAGGCGGATGCTGATCTGGTCGATGGTGGCGCTCACGGCGATCTTCCTGGTGCTCGGCCTCTTCTCCGCGCCGTCGGGCTGGCTGGTGGTGACGTTCTTCGGCCTCTTCGCGCTCGTCCTCGGCTTCGTCAGCAACCTGGAGTTTCTCTACCCCGCGGAGCTGTTCCCGACCGACATCAGGGCCTCGGGCGTGGGCCTCGGCAGCGCCGGGAGCCGGATCGGCGCGGCGCTCGGCACCTGGCTGCTGCCAGTGCTGCTCGCTGGCCCGGGCCTGCAGACCGCGATGCTCCTGACGTTTGGCGTCCTCGCCGCGGCGACGGTCGTCGCCGTCCTGTGGGCGCCTGAGACAAACGGCGTGACCTTGTACGAGGCCAGCACCGGCCAGCCGACCAGCACGCTGACGGCGGCCGCCGAGACCGCAAGCTGACCCGCACGCACACAAACCCGGAGCAGCCGATGAACACGTACCAGAACCAGCCCTGGCTGCGGCTGTATCGCCCCGGCGCTCCGGCCGACCTCACGCCGGAAGCGCCCGACGCGCTCGTCATGTGGCGCCGCAGCGTGCAGCGGGGTGGCGCGGCTCCTTTCGTTCATTACTTCAACCGCTCGTATACGGCAGCGGAAATCGACTCCCGCAGCGATGCCCTGGCGGTGGCACTCACGGAGCGGGGCCTGCGGCAGGGCGACCGCGTCGCGCTGTTCCTGCAGAACGTGCCGCAGTTCGTGGTCGCCCTGCTCGCGGCCTGGAAGGCTGGCTGCATCGCGGTCCCGGTCAATCCCATGCTCAAAGAGCGAGAACTCGGCTACCTGCTGGCCGACTCCGGCGCTAAGGGACTCATCTGCCTGCAGGAGTTGTGGAACGCGACCGCCGCGAAGGCAGCCGAGGCCGCTGCCGTGCCCGTGGCGGTGACCACCAGCCCACTTGACGAGCTGTCCCCTCCCCTGCCGTCAGTGCTGCGCTCGGTGCAGCGCGTCGAGACGCCAGGGGCCGAGGACTTCGGCCACCTGATACGCCGGTACGCGGGTCAGCGACCGGGACCTGTCACACTGTCGCCCGACACCGTCGCCCTGTTGACCTACACGTCCGGCACCACGGGCGATCCCAAGGGCGCCATGAACACGCATGGCAATATCGTCTTCAACGCGCAGAGCTACCGGGACTGGAGCAGCTTGAGCGCCGACGACGTCTGCCTCGCCGCCGCGCCGCTGTTCCACATCACCGGCATCATCGGCCACATCGCGGTCGCGATGCTTACCGGCATGCCGATGGTGCTGGGTTACCGATTCGACGCTGGCACGATGAGCGAACTGGCCGAACGGTATGGGGCGACGTTCACGGTTATGGCGATAACGGCGTACTCGGCGTTGATGAACGAACCGTCGGCTCGAGAACACGATCTGTCCTGTCTGACGAAAGCCTACAGCTGCGGCGCTCCGGTACCGGTCAGCCTGGTAGAGCGCTTTGAGCGGGAAGCCGGTCCTTACATCCACAACATCTACGGCCTCACAGAAACCACGGCGCCGACGCACTCGGTCCCGTACGGCCAGCGCGCTCCCGTCGACCCGGCAAGCGGCGCCCTCTCGATCGGCGTTCCCATGCCCGGCACGCTCGCGCGGATCATCGACGAACACGGCAACGACGTGCCGATCGGTGAGCCCGGCGAGATAGCGGTCCGCGGGCCAGGCGTCGTCCCCGGCTACTGGGGGCGGCCGGCGGCCACGGCTGAGGCCATGCCCGGAGGCGAACTGCGCACCGGGGACGTGGGCTTCATGGACGCGCACGGATGGTTCTACCTGGTGGACAGGAAGAAAGACCTCATCAACGCCTCCGGCTACAAGGTGTGGCCGCGCGAGGTCGAGGACGTACTGATGACGCACCCCGCGGTGCGCGAGGCCGTGGTGGTCGGGGTCCCCGATACCTATCGCGGCGAGACGGTGAAGGCCTACGTGAGCCTGCTGCCACATACGACAGCCCCCTCCGCCGAGCTAATCGAGTTCTGCAAGGCGAGGCTGGCCAGCTACAAATACCCGCGCCTGATCGAGATAATGGACGAGTTGCCGAAGACAGCCACTGGGAAGTTGCTCCGGCGCGAGCTGCGGGCCCGCGGCTAAGTCCCCGGCCGAGCCCCAGTCGCTTAGCCCACCTTAATAGGGTCGAGGTTGCGCAAATCGGCACCATGCTAATATCAGGTACGGTTTATCACACTCATCGCCGCCGCTTATCGATGACGGCGGAATCGACCTTGCCAAGTGCAGAATGCACGTGTTATAAACATAGGTGAAAGCATGGGAGGAGTCGGCTTATGTCTCGTTTGCAGCTTGCGCTACGCGTGGGCGATCTCGAAGGATCAATCGCTTTCTATGAGAAGCTGCTCGGTGTGGCGCCGGCCAAGCAGCGAGCCGATTACGCTAACTTCGTCATCGAGGAACCCCGCTTCAAGCTCGTTCTACTGCCCGGCGAACCTGGCCAGAGCACGGTGTTGGACCACCTCGGAATTGAGGTGGACACCACCGAGGAAGTCAATGACGCTGCCGACAGGTTCGACGCCATCGGCATGGACAAGGAACTCGAGCCAGGCACCGCGTGCTGTTATGCGCTGCAAAACAAGGTCTGGGTGCACGGGCCAGGCAATGAACCGTGGGAAGTTTACACCGTGGTCGCGGAAGCCGATGTCCTGGGCAAGAGCAGCGAAATCGCAGCGGGACACGGTAGCCGCTAGCGTCCTGCGCCCTCATCTTCACGGCGGTTGAAGGCTGACGCCGCCAGCACGGCGGGCCGCGCCGTCGGCCGGATTTCAATGCACGCCGCACCACCCTCAGCTATCTTCGCCGTAGCGCCGCGCACGAAACAAGGGCGACGTGCTGGATTCGGTAGCCCAGATCGGACCATGGGTCACAGGTTGTACGGCAGCCGTCTAGCGCCTCTGAAGTTACCGGCATTTATGAGCGAAATTTGACGATCACGGTGCCCGCTTCGTCTGCGATCAGTCTCGCCTTCCGGTAAAACCCCAGGTCCCGCCATGATCTATATTGAGCTAAGCGGCGGCATCGGCCAAGTGACAGTTCAATGAACATAATACTAGGGTTTTCCCTGTACTGCCGGTGTGCCAAAGAAAGATATTCTTGTGGGCATATTACGTCCGAAACTAATCGAACGTTGGGTAGCTGAATTATTATGTCGCACCCGAAGCGCTCCGTGTGGATTATTCAGCAGGGTGTCTGGGATATGCCCAAGGAGTCCATGCCGCTCGCCGCCGGGTATCTCAAGGCGGCAGCGCTCGCGGATGAAGAGATTCAGCGCGAGATGGACATCAGGATCTTTAACTTCGGCGGTGGCAACTCACTGACAGTGATGGCCGAGAAGATCTTCAGTCAGGGCACCCCTGACATACTGGCCTTCTCCGTCTTCGGGTGGAACTACCGAGAATTTGGTGCGCTGGCCGAAACGTTCAAACAGATCCGGCCGGACGGTTGGGTCATATTCGGCGGTACGCACGTGGCCAACCAGGGCGCGCGTACGTTCCGGAACTTCCCGGACGTAGACGTGGTCGCTAACGGCGAAGGCGAAGCCATATTCCCGGCGCTCCTGCGGGCCTACCTCGGCGGACGGGACGTGACCAGCCTGCATGACATCCCGGGGATTACCTTCCGCTTGGGTGAGCGCGGGGACGCCGCGCGAGGCGATGTGCACACGACCCAGGAAGCGGCACGCATCCAGGATCTGGACAGCATACCCTCACCCTTCCTGACCGGCGCGATTCCTCTCGTCGACGGCCGTGGGGAGTTCCGGTACGACGTCGCCTTGATGGAGAGCAACCGAGGCTGTCCTTATAAGTGCGCCTTCTGCTTCTGGGGCGGCGCGGTGGGCCAGAAAGTGCGAGCGTTCTCCCGCGACAGGATGCGGGCCGAGCTCGAGATCTTCGGGTACCATAAAGTGCACACCGTGGTGCTCTGCGACGCGAACTTCGGAATGTTGCAAAGTGACTTCGAGTTCGTCGAGGACGTCATACGAACACGTGAAAAGTTTGGTTTTCCCCGTGCCGTAGAAGGATCGTGGGCAAAGAACAAGTCCAAAATATTCTACGACATCGTCAGCATGATGAAGCAGCAGAACATGAAATCGTCGTTCACGCTGGCGCTGCAGACCCTCAACGATTCCGCGCTCCTCCAGATGCACCGCAAGAATATGCGCCTCAACGCGTGGGAAGACCTGGTTGGGTGGCTGCGCGAGGAGGGCCTTGATTGCTACGCTGAGCTCATCTGGGGTGCGCCGGGCGAGACGCCCGAAACGTTCCTGCGAGGTTATGACAAGCTCGCCGGCTACATGACCAGGATCGCCGTTTACCCCCTGCTCCTCCTGCCGAACACCGAGTACTCAGAGCAAAAAGAGAGGTTCGGGTTCCGCACTGTGCGCGGAGACAGCGACGATTTTGAATACGTGCTGGCGAACAACACGATGACAATCGAGCAGAACCTGGAGATGAAGAAGTTCATCCTGTGGGCGCGCTCGGTTGCGGAGCACCTGGTCTTCCGGCACATATGGGCGCCCTTGCGCGAGTTGGCCGGAATGACCCAGTCGGCTGTCATCAAGGACATGATCACATGGTTCGAAACCGCGACTGACCCTGCCGCCGCGCGGCTCGCCGAGGTGGCCAGCCGAGTGCGCAGTCGGCCGAGCGCGGTACCGGAGTTCTTGCGGGAGCTTTACGGCGAGCCCGCGCTGGACAACGTGTTCGCGGCGTGGTGGGCGGAGAGCGTAGCACCTCGTTTGCCTAGCGGTCACGCGCGGTTCATTTCGGAGGTGTTCCGGTACGACTGCCTCACGCGGCCGATATACGACCCGCCGGGTGGTGGAGATTCTCCTGCTAGAATGTTGACTGTTGTTGAGATTTCCGACGAAAGATATTACCTTCGGGAAAATCTTCGTTTCGACTACGACGTTCCCACCATACTGCGCAACTTCCACCGTGACCGAGCGTGGTTTATCAACGCGGTGCCGACGACTTTGTCCGTATACTGCAAAAAGGGGTTTCATCAGTACTACGGCAACCATGAAGAAGGCGCCTATTTTGCCGGTGTCACCAAAGATGATCTTCTCACGCCATCGGCAGAGCCCAGCCTTCCCTCTGCGCACAGGAATTAGGGACGCCTGCGCCAGCCTGGTATTGAATTTAGGACAGGGAGCTCTGGTTCATGAGGGTTTCATGTGGCCACAGGGCCGACGACTTGTCGGCGTCGCCGGACTCGGCCAGAATTGGCGATCTGGGATTCCCCGCGGACGCGGCAGGCGACTCGCACGGTAGCTGCTCGCCGGGTTCTGCTCATGCGCCGGATCCGCCAGCGCCGGCCAGTCGGGCGGTATCTGCGAAAGACCGCGAGAATTCCTTGGTCAGTGACTCCTTCGTGCGACCCGCATTCACGATCGAGCAGGTCAGGACCTTTCTTACGGTCGCTAGCCGTGAGCACATCACCCAGGCGGCCCGCGCGCTCGGGCTCAGCCAGCCAGCCGTGACCCAGCAGGTCCAGCTGCTTGAACGCACCCTTGGCGTGCAGTTGCTTGAGCGATTGGGCCGCGGAGTACGTCTCACCGACGCTGGTGAACAGGTCGCCGGCGCCTGCTTGCTCATCATGCGGTCCCTGGAGAACCTGGAGAGGACGGTCCACGCCATCCGCGGCCTGGAAGGCGGTTCTCTCACGCTCGGCGCCACCCAGGTCTGCGGCAGCTACTATCTGTCCCCAGCCCTTACTGCCTTCAGCGCCGCACATCCCTCGGTGACGGTCGACATCACCACCGCTCCCTGTCTCGACATCTGCGATCGCGTTTGCGCGGGAATACTCGAGTGCGCCCTGGTCGACGGCCCGCTGCCGCGAATGAAGCTCGACTGCGCGAGGGTTGCCTCTGACGAAATGATCCTCGTGGTGCACCCCGCCCACCGCCTGGCCCGAGCCTCGCGCATATTCCCCGACGACCTGGCTGGCACCAGCCTCCTGACGTGGGAATACGGCGGGGCCAGCGAGACCGTTCCGGCGCGCCTGCTTGGCCCAGCCCACCAGATCCTGCCGCGCGTCTACATGGCGAGCATCGAAGCGGTGCGCCGGGCGGTGATGGCCGAGCCTCGCTTGATCGCCACGCTGCCTCGGATCGCGATCGCGGAGAACCTGGGAAACGGGACACTCGTCTGGGCCGCACGGCGCACTATGACGCGGTCGATCTGGGCGATCCGTCGACAGGCGAGCCCGCTGGGTCCTGCGGCGGCCGGGTTCTGGGATGATCTGCTGGCCATGGCGCCGCCGTTGTTGGCGTTAACGGCAGATGTGGGTGACCTTCCCCGCCTCGAGGACAATCTCGCAGGTGCGTAGGTCCTCGACCTCCTCCCGGTGGTGGCTGGACATGATGACGGTTGCCCCGTCGCGGACCAGGTCCCGGATCGCCGAGAGCACGATACGGGCGGATCCGTTGTCGAGGTGCGCCGTGGGCTCGTCCAGTATCAGCAGCTGCGGGCGAGGCGCGAGCGCGCGGGCGAGCGCCACCCGTTGACGCTCGCCCCCCGACAGCCGGACCGGGTACTCTCCTGCCTTGTCACCCAGACCGAACCGTTCGAGCCAGTCTCGCGCCTCCCGCCTCGCCGAGGCGCTGTCGCTGCCCGCTGACCGCAGACCCATCTCGACGTTGGCCGCGGCTGACTTGGTGGAGAACAGCGCGACGTCCTGCTGCACCGTCCCGGTCCGGCGCCATGCCCGCTGTGCATCCTGCCGCGAGCGGCCGGGAATCCATGAGCCAAGTGCCCAGACTTTGCCCGCCGCAGGCGGGCAAAGTCCGTTGATCGCACGCAAGAGCGTCGTCTTCCCCGCGCCGCTCGGCCCGGTGAGGATAATCCACTCGCCTTCGCAGCAGGCGAAACTGACATCCTCGATGATCCGCACCGCACCGACGCAGACGGCGAGCTCGCAGCATCGCACATTGACGCACTGGTCAGTCATTCGGCCATACCTCTATGTGCCCCATGACCGGTACGGGGTTGCTGGAATTCGGGCCGAACCAGCGGTTATAGATGACGTCGTACTCGCCTGAGCTGGCTATGTGCTGCAAGGCTAGATTGACCATGAGCATAAGTTGCGAGTCGTTCTTGCGCATGGCGACTCCGTCGTACTTCGGGCCGATCCCGCCCGGATCCTTGATGATGGTGAGCCCCGGGTCGCCATGTGACAGTGCCGCCAGCAGCTCATAGTCCTCGGCATAGCCCGCGACGGCACCGGTTTTCACCGCTTCGAGAGACGCCTGCTTGGTGCCGAAGTACTCGATCTTCCCATCTCCCGCGTGACCGTGGGCGGCGAGCCAGGCCAGCCACTCATCCCCGGCGTTGCTGCCGCGATCGGCGGCTATGGTCGTCCCGGTGAGGTCGCTGAAGTGCCGGTATGAACCGGTACGGACCAGGATCGACTGGTCGGAGAAGAAATATGTCTGGCTGAAATCGACCTCCTTTGCCCGCGACACCGTGGTGCTGATGCTTGTTATCGCGAGGTCTATCCGGCCGTTCTGCACATAGCTGATGCGGGTGAGCTCACTGACGCTGACCAGCTGGAGCTTGACTCCCCAGTAGTTCGCGATGGCCGTCGCGATATCGACGTCGAAACCGACGAGCTTGCCCTGTGAATTCAGGTAGCTGTGCGGCGGGTCGTCCGGCCGGGCGCCGTCAAGAAGTACACCTCGGCCTTTTATTACGTTATAGAGTGACTCCTGCTGCCCGCTGGAGGGATCCCCCGATGCCGCGCTGCAGCCGACTGCCGCGGCTGCGGGCAGCGCTAGCGCCAGGGAAAAACCAAGGGCACTTCTTCTCGAGGGGCCGCTTCTTCTTGTCCCGGAATCCTTAGTCTTCATCATATGACCGCTCTTTCAGTTGGTGGCATCTTCTTTTTCAGGAGTTCGAGCGACTGGATTCCGATCACGGCGACAGTCAGGTAGATGAGACCCGCCATCGCGATGATCAGTTCCCATTGGCTTACGTCCGAGGTCAGGCTGAGAGTGGTGGCGACGGTGGTTAGCTCGCCGATCCCGAGCACGGTCAGCGCCCCCGTATCTTTCAGCAGCGAGATCCAGTGAGTGACGAGCGCGTCCATGGAGTTGCTCAGAGTCCACGTCAGCCGGTGCAGCACCCAGTCGCGCACCGGTCCATGACCGAGCACGCGGGACTGGTCGCGCAGTTCGCGAGGGTAGGACGCGAGGAACCCGCGCAGCGTCTCGCCGACGTGGCAAAGCGAGTAGACCAGCAGCGCGAGGTAGCCGGCAACCACCAGCGGCAGCGAGGTGAACTGGCCGAGCGCGAACACAAGCAGCAGCACGGGGACGCCGCGTGCCACGGCAAGCGCCGCCTGCAGACCGAGGCTGAGCCAGGGCAAGCCGACGCAGATCACGGCGTAGACCATGCCGAGCACGACGGCCCCTGAGGCCGAGCCGACGGTGAGAATGATGGTGAGCGCGATCCCGCCCGGCCGCTGAGCGGGCAGACCGATGAGCATGTCGGTGATCATCGCGCACCGCCCAAGGCGGGAAGCCCGAGCCGCGTCCCGGCCGGCGCGGGCGCGAGGTGCCGGCCCAGCCACATCTCCAGGGCCTTGAAGCTCGCCCAGATCAGGCCGCTCAGTAGAACATACATCGCACCGCCCGCGACCACGTAGCGGGTGATGTCAAATGTCTGGTTCGCTCCGTTCTCGATCCACCCGAACAAGTCAGCCACCGGGAACAGCGCCGCGAACGCGGTGTTGTGCAGGTGATGCACCAGCCTCGCGGAGGTCGGCGGGAGGGCCGCCATCGCCGATTCCCCGCTCAGCAGTGACAGCCGCCGCATGGGCGGCAGGCCAAGCACGATGGCCTGCTCCAGCCGGGCGCGCCCCAGCGTGGCGTAGGCGGTGCGGAAGATGACAGCCAGGTGTCCCGCCGAGCCCACGGCGAGGGCGATCAAGACTGCCCAGGCCACGGGCGCGGCCGCCTCGGGCGTCCCGGGAAATGGGTTAAGCAGCCAACGCTGCGGCGGGATCCGGATGCTGATCACCCCGGCGGCCACGACGAGAAGACTGGTTGGCAGGCCGCGGCACAGGGTAATCGCGCCGCCGCTCAGCCACCGCCACCTGGCGCGGCCGCTTGCCGAGCCGACGGTTAGGACAAGCGCGGCGGCTACGGCGAGGAACCCGCTCAGTGCCCACAACACGCACGTCGCGGCGACGTAGGTCAGCATGGGCAGCGCCGGGGTCAGGCCGGCAGCGTGCCATTGACGACCGCGGGGGCGCTGAGGTGCCCGTTGCCGGTCCCCCAGTCGACCCGGACCCGGACGTCAACGCCCTGACGCACGGATGAGGTCACGGTGCAGTGCCGCTCGAAGATCTCCTCGCAACGGCGCGCGCGCGGTCCGAAGGCCTCTAGTACCGGCTTGATCACGATATCCACGTGATCGATACGCGGCAGGCCCTCCGAGTTCGCCCGGACCACGCTGACCACGTGCGCAGAAAGAGACCTGACCTCGAGGTGCGCGTGACGCAGGGCCTCGAGCAGGCTTGCGGACAGGCAGTGACCGAGGGCCGCGCCAAGCAACGCCGGCGTGGCGGGCGCGGATGCGGCGCCTACGGGATCGGGTTCGTCGGAGTAGAACAGCCCGCCGTGCGAGTTGCCGCCCTCGCTGGCCTGGCTGGCGAACGTATACCCGTCGACGCGCTCAAGATCCAGGTGAAATTCACGGCATTCCTGATTACGGAGATCCATTGCATGCTGTCCTTACCCTGGAGGTTTACGGTTTTTCGTCCCAGCTATGAGCTTCTTCTGAAGCGTAAGGTCCGCTCCTCCCAAGCGATTCATCAGCACAACGCAGATTCTTTCATAAGGCCGCCGATATGTGCCGAATCTTACCTGGCGGCTCGCCACCTAGCAACATATAAGACTGCGGTGATCTTACGAGAAGTAGATCTAATGAATGGCCGGGTAGCGAAAAAGAAAAAAGAGAGTACGCTAAATTTATAAATGGAGGTGACAGGGCACCTGGTGGTCCCCGCGGTCTTCAAAACCGACGTGGCCGATTCCGTCGGCCAGGCGGGTTCGATTCCCGTCCGCCTCCGCGACCCGACCGAGTGCGCGGCAAGGCGAGCCGGTTGCCGGCGCTCTACATTTGATCACCTGCCTCGTGCCGCCGGTCGCTGCCTCGTGCCGCTGATCACCGCTTTGTGCCGCGACGGTCCGGTGCCCAATCGGAAGCCGCAACCGGAGGCCGGAGAGCTCGGCCTCTGCGTAGCGTTACTACCTATATGGGCACGGCCAGACTATGCTGCCTTCATAGCAAGTATTGCTAGCTATAGCAAGGCAACCCTTCCTGCTTCAGCCCCAGGAGGACTCCATGCAGGTCAGCGCCACGCTCGCACTGCTCATCGCATCGCTCACCGCCAACGGCCTGCTCACCGGGGCGACGTTGGACCAGGCCGTCAAGCAGCTTCCCGCCAGGAAGACGATCGGCGCGGTGGCCTATTCCACCTACAGCCGCGCGGCTGACCTGGCCAATGGGCTGGTCTGGTACCCCGTACTCGGGGTCGGCAGCGCCGTCCTGAGCGTGGTGACCGCGGGCGTCGGGCTTGGACAGCACGCCGCGGGCTCACAGTTCGCCGCCTTGATCACGCTGATCATCGCCTCCGTCGCGCACATGGGCTCCACCGCGCTCGCGGCGCCCGTCAACATCTCGCAGCGCCGGGCCGTCGGTGACGAGGCGGCCCTCACACGGATCCTTGACCGGTTCGCGCGGCTGAACGCCATCCGCGCCGCGCTCCTGGTGGCCACGGTCGGCGTCAACGTGTGGGCGCTCGTCGCGACCATCCAGGCATAACGAGATCCGATGACACGGTGGTCCCGCTGGGTGCTCGCGCACAAGCGGCTCGTCATGGGCTTCTGGCTGGTCGCGCTTCTGGCCGGGGGCGTGGCCAGTACCAAGGTAGGGGGCAAGCTCTCCCAGGAATTCGCGCTCCCCGGTCAACCGGGCCACCAGGCTAACGCGGCGATCCTCGACACCTACGGCAACGGCGGGCTCCAGCAGGCACTTGTCGCGGTAGTCCGCCCTCCGGCCGGCCAGACGGTAACCAGCCCGTCCGCACGCCAGGTGCTGGCCAGGGCCTCGGCCCGCCGACGGCGGCGGCGATCAGCACCGTGCTGCCCAGCGGCTGGAGCGTCCGGGTCACCGGCCTGGACGAACTGGAACTCGGTAGCCACACGCAGGGCCCCGGAGTGCTGACCGAGACGCTCATCGGCGCACTCGGCGCGCTGCTGATTCTGGCGTTCGTGTTCGGTTCCCTGCTGGCATTGGTCCCCTTGCTCGTCGCCGCGACCTCGATCCTCACCACGTTTCTCATCGTCTTCGGCCTGGCCGAGCTGACCCAGGTCAGCACCTACGTGGAGTACCTGGGGGCGCTCATAGGGCTGGGCGTGGCCGTGGACTACTCGCTGCTGCTGGTGACCCGATGGCGCGAGGAGCGCGCCAGCGGTCACCAGGGCGCGCACGCGATCTTCCCCGCGATGCTAGCGGTCATCGCCGTGGTGACATTCCTGCTGCTTGCCCGTGCCTTCAAGTCGATCCTGCTGCCCGTCAAGGCCGTGCTGCTCAACCTGCTCTCGGTCGGCGCGGCCTATGGCGCGATGGTCTTGATCTGGCCGGACGGGCATGGTTCCGGGCTGTTCGGAGTGCCCGCCACCGGGGGCGGGAGGCTGGTCACCAGCGCGGCGCTCGTGCTGGTGCTCGCGTTCGCGTCGCTCGCCTCCGGGCCGATCATCACGGTGAAGGTGGTCGCGACCGGGCTAGGCGCCGGAATCCTCCTGGACGCCACCGTCCTGCGCGCGCTGCTGGTGCCGGCGCTGGTCGGGCTGTTCGGTGCGGCGAACTGGTGGTGGCCCGGCCGGAAGTTATAAATGCATAGAGCCGGACTTATTGTTTCACGATCGAAGAGCTAATAATTTGCATTAGCGCGCACTTATCGGTCCATATATCTTTGCTTGACGGAAACTCACTTCCTGAGTTAGAAAGATATCTGTTGCGCCATCCGCAACGCCGAACTTCCATGCAGGAGAGATGAATGGCAAGTATGGCATGGTTCTGGCGACTCGTCTGCGAGCCTGATTGCTCAGACGCCTGCCAGGTCAATTGTCCAGGCTGCCGCGCCCTCGCGCCAGAATGGGAAAGCCAAGGTAGAGTGACAGCCGCCGCTACCGCGCCGGCTATCGACTTCCGGTGGAGTAATCTGCCGACTTTGTGGAACTGCTGGTCGAAAAGCGTCTCCGCCCGGATGCTGGCCAGGCTCAATCCCGCACGCAGGGGGCGGGCACAGGCGACGGGTCAGGCCGGGTGCGGCTGCCACGCGCCGACCGCCTCGCACACCGCGATGCAGGACCCGACCGCGTCGAACACGGCCATCAAGGCCGAGGTTCAGCGGCATTATTCGGCCCAGGCGCTGGCGCTGTCGGGATGCGGCGACAGCGGCTGCTGCACGCCCGCGCTCCCCGAACAGCTCAGCGCGGTGCCGATGTACGCGGCGCAGGAGGTGGGCAACCTGCCGGGAGAGGCACTGCTTGCCTCGCTCGGCTGCGGCAACCCGCTCGCCCGGGCCGACCTGCGGCCTGGTGAGGTCGTCTTGGACCTCGGCTCGGGCGGCGGCATGGACGTCATGGTCGCCGCGGGCCGCGTCGCGCCAGGCGGCAAGGTCTTCGGCCTGGACTCCTCCGAGGAGATGCTCAGCATCGCCAGGAACGGCGCGGCACGGGTCGGCGCGAGCAACGTCGAATTCCTCAAGGGAGACCTGGAGTCCGTCCCGCTGCCCGATGAGTCCGTCGACGTCATCATCAGCAACTGCGTCGTGAACCTGGCGCCGGACAAGGACACCGCCATGAGCGAAGCGTTCCGGGTGCTGAGGCGCGGCGGGCGGCTCGCCATCTCCGACATCGTCACCAGGCAACCGGTGCCTGCCCCGCTCAGGGAGAACATGACAGCGTGGGCGGCGTGCATCGGCGGCGCGCTCAGTGAGGACGAGTATCGCGACCAACTGGAAGCGGCCGGCTTCACGGACGTCGCGATCTACCGCGATCGCGAATACACCGCACAAGACGCGGAAGCGGCCGGCCTGTCACAAGTCCTCGCGGAGGCGGGCCTGGACACGGCGCTCCGCCTAGGCTTCGCGAGCGCCGGCATCTGTGCCCGCAAGCAGGCCACTACCGCGACCGCGGTCGCGGGCTCACCAGCTAAGAATCTCGTAGCACCGACGCAGGGAGGGCTTACCTCGTGACGATGACACCAATGTTCCCCGATGAGCTGGAGATCGCACCCGACGATATCGACAGCCGCAGAAAGACGCCCGAGCCCACGGAGCGGATGGTCTTCCGGGTCGCGGGCCTGTACGGCCTGTCCAAGGAAAGCGCTAAGTTCCCGGTCAGCAAGACGGAGTCCATCGACACCGGGCCCGTGTCGGTGACCATGGATCCTGAGAACACGACCGCGAACATCGGCATGATCGACTACGACCGGTGCTATCTGCGGATTCGCTACGGCATACACGCGGTCTTCCCCGGAATGCACGAGCTGGTGATGAGCGGGAAGCACGATCTGAGCCTGCTCGGACCGGTGCGCGCGGTCGCGACCGATGAGTGCCAGGTGACGCCGGAGATGACTGGCTGGCGCGCGCTCGGCTGCCTGGACTTCCTGCCCGGTTCGCTGTGGGCCGGCGCATCGGGTGGTTGAGACGGCCGCATAACCTCCAGTCTGGAGGACAGCCTGGTCGGCCTTCGCGAAGGCCGCCCCGTCCACGTCGCCTACGAGACCACCTTCTTGATCAACTGGCCGCGCCATCTCGGTGGCGGCTCCATCAACCTCGCGCTGGAGGGGGCCATGGTCCTCATCCCGGCACTCGGCACCCACTGACGCAAAGAATCGGCGCAATCGATGCTGCCTTACCTTTCGAATCAGGCCCCCTGGTTCGTATTCCTCATCCATGCCCGTGACGTAGAGGATCTCTACCAGGTCGGCGGCAGTGCCTTCATCGCGGAGCACAGCGCCGACGAGGATGAGTTCCGCGACAAGATGTGCACGATGCCTCCCACCGTCATGGGTCAGATCACCTTCGGGCAAGGTCTGGCGACCGGGGAGCTCATCGGAGTGGTACGGATGCCGGGGCAGTTGCTCCGGCCAGAGGGACGGCAGCAAATCGCAGAGGCGGTCCGCGTCGCGGCGACACGCGGAGCCAGGGTCATCGGCCTCGGCGCCCTCACGGCGCCCGCCACCAAGGGCGGCCTGACCCTGCTCCCCGAGTTGCCCAGGGGCGTGACGCTCACGACCGGCAATGCGCTGACCGCGGCCGTCGCCGTCGACAACGCGGCGGAGGCGGCCAAGGCCATCGGCCTGGCCGGTGCGGCCAGGGTAGCCGTCGTCGGGTGTCACGGCTCCGTGGGCACCGCGGCGTCCCGGCTGCTCGCCGCCAACGGAACGGACCTGCTGCTCGTCGGCAGAACGGTGGCCAGGGTGGAACGCCATCTGCCTGACCTGGTGTCCCGCGCCCGCATCTCGGCGGACCTTCGGGACCTCATGACCGCGGACGTGGTGCTGATACTGACCAGCGACTCATCGGCCCTGATGTCCCCTGACCTGCTGCGGGAAGGGTCGGTTGTCATCGACCTCGCGCATCCGATGAACATCCCGCGGGCCCGGTACCAGGACTTCTGGGACAGGGGCATCGCCGTGGCGCAGGGCGGGCTGGTCGAGATCCCTGGCTACAGGAGCACGGTGGATTTCCGGCTGCCCAGCCGCCGCGCCGCGCTGGCCTGCCTCGCGGAGACCTATCTGTTCTCCCGGGAGGGCATCACGGAGCACTCGGTCGGCCCGGCCAGCGCGGAGCTAGCCGCCGAACTGGCGCAGATAGCGGCCGGGTACGGCGTCCGCCCGTGGCCGCTCGGCCTGGAAACCCTGGTGCCCTCCGGGAGCGGGACGTGATGAAGCGCTCCCAGGGCCCGGTCAGCGTCAGCCTCCGGCTCGGATTCGCGGTCACATCTGGCGTACCCGTTCTGGTGCTGGTCTCGATGGGATCGGTCGCCGGGCTGACCGGGCCGGTGTCGGTGGCCGTCTGGGCGGTGTCCGCCATCATCGGCTTCTTCATGGCCATCGCGTTCGCCGACCTGGCGGCGTCGCTGCCGCACGTGACCGGGGGCATCGGCGCGTTCGCCGGCGCCGTCCTGGCAAAGCGCAGCCGTGGGCTCGCGGTGACAGCACGGTGGAGTTACTGGTTCGGCTGGAGCCCCGCGCTGGCAATCAACAGCGCACTGGTCGGCTCCTACGTCCACGACACGCTGATGCCGCGGAGCCCGGCCTGGACGGTGGTGCTGACAGCCCTAGTGGTCCTCGGCGGCTGCGTCACCGTCAATCACTACGGCGTACGGCACGGCGCGCGGCTGCAGGTCGCCTTGTTCGTCTGCGTCGCGGCGCCGGTGGCCCTGCTGTGCGGCGCGGCGATAGCTCGCGGAGACTTCAGCCCCAGCCGTCTGACTCCGTTCGCGCCGCCCGACGGATGGCTGTCTAGCGGCGGCCTGGTCGCCGTGGCGGGCGGGCTGTTCCTGGCGGGCTGGAGCGCCTACGGATCTGAGCTAGCGCTCGCGTACGGCACCGAGTACCGAAAGGGCGCCCGCGACGCGGTACGAACGCTCCTGGTCATCGCCGTGGTGAGTGTCGCCGTCTACAGCCTGCTGCCGCTCCTGCTCATCGGAGTGCTAGGCAGCCAGCGGATCCAGGCGGACCCGGCGGTCGCGCTCAGGCCGCTCGCCGAGCAGGTCGCTGGCGGCGCGGCGGGCCTGATCGTCGGTGTTCTCATCCTGGCCCTGCTGCTCGGCACCAACATGGTGATGATCGCCTCCTCGCGTACGCTCTACCAGCTCGCCAGGGACGGGAACGCCTGGCGATTTCTCGGCTCCGTCAACAAGCACGGGGTGCCGGGTAACGCGCTCAGGTTCGACTTCGCGGTCAACGCGCTGCTGCTCGTCGCCGTCTTCGCCATCAACCGGGGCAGCACAAGCGACGTGCCGCTGGCCCTGCTCGCGGCCTCTAATGTCGGTTACATCCTGAGCATCAGCCTGGCTCTCATAGCGGCCTGGCTGAACCATCGGCAGACCGCTCGAACTCGCCGTTTCGTCAGCATAAGACCGGGCCTCATGCGCGTAGCGCTCGCCCTGGCCGTCTTCAACCTGGCCCTGCTGCTGTCGGCGGGGTTCGCCTGGGGCTGGGCCAACCTGCTGCTAGGCGCCGCCGTCCTGGGCGCCATCATCGCCGTGTTTGGCCGGGGTTCCCGGCATGCGCCCACCGTGCCCCCGCCGACCGCACAGCCAGTGTGCATCGCGTTGAGGGCCGTTCCTCGGCTGTACAGCGTCAGCGAACTTCCTTAACCGAACGTCGGAGGCAAGCGGTCCCATGGCTACCTATCGGAGAGTCTGGTCACCGCCGGGCGTGAACCTGCTCGTCGAGCAACTCACTGAGCGCGAACTCGAGGTTCTCGGACACATCGCAGCCGGGGCACGGAACAGGGAAATCGCCGCCAGCATGACCGTTTCGATCAAGACCGTGGAATTTCATATCAGAAACATCCTTGGCAAACTCGGCGCGCGGTCCCGCACCGAGGCGGTCGTCCGTGCCTGGCAGCTTGACCTGCTGACACTGCCATCGCTGAACGCGGGGTTACAGGCCATGCCCGCGACCGGTCGCGGTGGCCGCCGGATGCATGTCGTAGCGACGGCAGGCCATGTGGACCACGGCAAGTCCACACTGGTCAGGACCCTGACGGGGATGGAGCCAGATCGCTGGGCGGAAGAACGCCGCAGGGGCATGACGATCGACCTGGGGTTCGCGTGGACAACCATAGGAGACGACACGGACCTGGCCTTCGTTGATGTGCCAGGTCACGAACGATTCGTGACCAACATGCTGGCCGGGCTAGGTCCAGTCCCCGCTGTCATGTTCGTGGTCGCGGCGGACGAAGGGTGGATGCCGCAGTCCGCCGAGCACCTTGCCGCCGTGCATGCCCTGGACATCAGGCATGGCCTGCTCGTGGTTACCCGCTCCGACCTGGCCGACCCTGGCGCCGCCTTGGTCCAAGCGGCCGCGGAACTCGGCCGGACCAGCCTTGGTGCTGTCGAGCGGGTCGCGGTGAGCGCGCACACCGGCGCGGGCATCGACGAGCTGCGCGAGGCGCTGCGACGCCTCGTCGCCCACCAGCCCGCACCGAGGGCAGACGATCCGGTCCGTCTGTGGATCGACCGGGTATTCAGCATCACGGGCAGCGGGACGGTGGTGACAGGAACCCTGCCCGCTGGCACCGTACACGACGGCGATGAATTCGAACTCGCTCCGCTTGGCAGGCGCGTGCGCGTGCGCGCGATCGAGTCTCTCAAGCTCCGAACACACGCGGTTCCCGGGGTGGCGCGGGTAGCGCTCAACCTGCGCGGAGTAGACCGTGTCGACGTGAGACGGGGTATGGCGCTTGTGACTCCGGGCTCCTGGACGACGACCACGTTGATCGACGTCCGGCTGCGCGGAAAGAACTCGGCCGACCTCCCCGGAGAGCTTGACCTCCACATCGGCTCGGCCAGGGTGCGGGCCAGGGTGCGGCCACTTGGCGCCGACACCGCCCGTCTGACGCTCGCCGGCGCCCTGCCATTGCACGTCGGCGACCGTGGACTGATACGGCACAGCACCCGGGAGGTGGTCGGCCTGCGGGTGCTTGACGTGCTGCCGCCCCCGTTGCGGCGCCGCGGTGGCGCCGCCGACCGCGGCAGGCTCCTGGCTCAGGCCGATGAGGTGCCCGGCGCGGACTTCTTCCTGCGCCAGCACGGAGTGCTCCCGCGGTCGCGGCTGACGGCGGCGGGGTGCGTGACCGCGCGAGAGACCGTCGCGGGCGACTGGCTGGCCGATCCGGTGTTCTGGGCCGGGCGGCGCGATCGGCTCCGCGGACTCGTCACCGACTACGCCGCCGAGCACCCTCTGGAACAGGGGCTTCCGGCAGCGATGGCCTGCCAGGCGCTCGAGTTGCCCGACCGTCGCCTGCTTGGCGCGCTCGTGCAGCCGCCGCTAGTCGAGAGGAACGGCAGGATCACGGAAGGCACCGCGACCGCGGGCCTGCCGCCGGATGTGGCAGCCGCGGTAGACCGCATCAGGGCCGACTTGTCGCACTCCCCCTTCCGCGCGCCCGAGCCCGCCCGGCTCACAGCCCTGGGGCTGCACAAAAAAGCGGTGGGCGCCGCCGTCCGGGCCGGGGCGCTGCTCAGAATCGACGAGGGCGTCGTGCTGCTACCGGGGGCAGACGCCGAGGCGGCAAGGGTACTGGCGGGCCTCCCCCAGCCGTTTACGGCCAGCGAAGCCAGGCAGGCACTAGATACCACCCGCCGCACGCTGATCCCCCTGCTCGAGCACCTCGATAGGTGCGGTTACACCGAGCGCGTGGACGGCACTCGCCGGACGATACGCGCAGCCCACCGCGGAATCGAACGCGGCACGGCGGCCAGTTCGGGATAGCCGGCGAGCAGGTTCCGCGCGCGCTTCATGACGACCACGCAGTCGATCTTGCCAGGGCCGAGACCTGGAACGGCAAAGGCTGGTCGCCGTGACCCGGCCGGGCGCCGCCTCACCTCGGTGCGGTGGCCGAAGGGGACCACCAACCCCTTCTTCGGGGCCACGTCCTGCCGGGCCGCGAATCGGTGCGTGGCGGTCAGGACGATCGATTCGAAGCTGATGAGCGCCGCCGACACCGGCAGGGCGGCGGTGGGCACGTGGACCGGCAAGACGTGGACGAGCACCGCTGTCGCCGCGTCAGGAAGGGCAAGGCCAGCCTGTTCAACGATGTGACCTGCGTGTCCGCGACCGACTGCGTCACGGTCGGCCAGGCCGGCCGGCTAACTCAACCAACGGCACCGGCCTGTCCGGCTTCTGGAACGGGACGAGCTGGCGTCTGGTCGCCGCGCGACAAGGCGCGGGTAAATTCGGCGACTGGCGGACGTGAAAAGCAGTGGTGCGAGAGCGGCGGCTGCGCCGGGAGTTTCGCGGGTGAGCCTTCCTGGCACCAAGCACCGCGCCTCACGGGCACCATCTGTCGCGGCGGCGATTAGCACGAAGGTTTTTGGCGCCCATTGGTACGAATTGTCTACATGAAGAAATTTCTTTTCGCGATCATGAGACAGCGAAGGGCGGCGTGGTGCTCCTGTGAGTGCGGATGCGGATGAGCTGGCACGCATGGTCACTGCGATCCCGACGACGGCTTACGCGCTGACGCGGGGTGGTTAAGGCTTAAGTGCTGACGCGGGGTGGTTAAGGGTTACGTGCTGACGAGCGTGGTGAACAGGTGGTCGAGTTCGGCGGCGGGGTCGCCGGTGAGGCCGCCATGCACGGGGCCGGGCTGC
>Ga0187808_10000005_pt1 | contig 37384 bp, 29 predicted proteins | sample NC_wetland_sal_i_5_FD_132427 | JGI IMG/M metagenome (GOLD analysis project Ga0187808, IMG submission 132427) | Wetland sediment microbial communities from Neuse River Estuary, North Carolina, USA - ASW_3 | ecosystem: Environmental > Aquatic > Freshwater > Wetlands > Sediment | place: USA: North...
ACCGGCGCCCTGGTAGTGAACGGGTCAGCCTACGGGTTCAGCGCTCCCGGCGCCATCGCCTCTGATGGCCGCCACGTCTGGGTGAGCAACGACCCGCGCGGTGGTGACGGCTCAACGACCGAGTTGGGCGCCGTCACTGGTGCGGTGGTCCGGGTGCTGACCGGGTCCCGCTACAGGTTCAACGCCCCCGTCGCTGTCGCCGCGGACGGTGCCTGCGTCTGGGTGGGCAACACCGAGGGCAACTCGGTGACCGAGTTGAATGCCGTCACTGGCGCGGTGGTCCGGGTGCTGACCGGGGCCCGCTACGAGTTCAACGCCCCCGTCGCTGTCGCCGCGGACGCTGCCCGCGTCTGGGTAGCCAACTTCAGCAGCGACTCGGTGACCGAGTTCCCCGCATCCTCCCAGTGACGGACGGCGCCGCCATCGGGGAACGTTCTCATTCAGCGCGGTTACGCAGGGGCCCTGCCCCAAGCCCGGCCGGGCTTGGGGCAGGGCACAAAGGCCGAGCGTCATCAGCCGAACCAGACCTGGTTGTTGCACAGGCCCCGATCGCGCCACTGCACGATGGCCGCACCTACGCGTCCGCTGTTGCCGGCCACGCCCACGACATAGTGCGACTTGTAGTTCTTGAGCATGAAGTAACCACTGACGCCGTAGCAGGTGCCTCCTTCGATCTGCCAGTACTGATCCGGATGGCTGGTGCCCAGGCATTTCCAGCCGACCACGGCCGCGCCTTCACGGGTACTGCCGCCCTGGACACCCATGCATCGATTGTCGTTGTTGATGATCTGGTAATAGCCGTCGCGAATTTGCTTGCCGGTACGCCACAGCTGATCTCCGTGGTTAACGCAGTTCCACTGGACGGCTGGCGCGCTGACGTTCCCGCCCTTGATACCCAGGCACAGGAGTGAGTTGAAATTGTGGATGTGCGTCGCGTCGATCCGTTCCGCTTTGCCGGTGTGCGGAGAGAACGATGCGCTGGCGTGCTGGACCCCCGCCGCGTCCGCCGCGTCCGCCGCGTCCGCCGGAGCAGTCGCCGCACCCGCCGGAGTAGCCGCCAGGCCGAACCCGCTGAGGCCGAGAATCGATGCGATTGCGAAAAGCCGGAGCATTTTTGACTTACCGTTCACTGAGATGCTCCCTGCGAATGAAGAGTGAATGGACTGGGCAGGGCCTGCTTTTTCGCGGGCCGCTGCCGATAGCGTCCAGCAGCGTTCTTGACTGCCTCTTCTCTCCGTCTTCCGCGGCCTGCTCGCGGCCCGCTCGCGGCCCCGTCGCGGCCCGTCCGCCGCCCGCTCGCGGCCCGGGTCAGGGCGCATCATCTACGCGGACAATGGCCGCCTTGTGTCAGCCGTGTGCCTGCTGGGCGTGCTTGGGCAGCAGGCACACCAGCAGCAGCGTCAGGAAGTACAGGCCCGCGCCGATGCCGAAGACCAGTTCCGCGGCGGCGAAGTAGGAACCGGCGGTCGGGTGCCCGACGCGGGTGAAGAACACCGTGCCGAGGGCGGCGACGCCGATGGCGCCGGCGAACTGCTGGACGGCGTTGAGCATGCCCGCGCCGGTGCCGACTTCTTCTGTGGCGGCATCGCCCAGGATGAAATCGACCAGCGGGACGAACACCAGCCCGGCACCGAAGCCGGTGAGCAGCAACGCGGGCGCCAGCTTCCAGACGGTGATGCCGGCGCCCCAGTGGGCGATGGACCACCACAGGCCGAGCAGGCCGATGACGGCGATGGACAGCCCCAGGTGCAGGCTGGCGCGCCCGAGCCTCTCGGCGAGCACGGCGCCTGCCAGCAGGACGGCGACGGCGGTGCCGAGGGCCCAGGGGATCAGCGTGAAGCCGGTGTGCAGTGGCGTCCAGCGCATGCCGAGCTGCAGCAGCAGGTTGATGACGAGGACGAACGCGCTGAGGGAGGCGTAGAAGCCGGCCACGATCATCAGGCCGACGACGAAGCTGCGCTTGCGGAACAGCGACGGTGTGATGACCGGGTGCTTGCTGTGCCGTTCTGAGACAGCGAACAGTGCCAGCGCGATGACCGCGGCGGCCATCATGACGTAGGTCCAGGCCGGCCAGCCCAGGTCGCGTCCCTGGATGAGAGGGATGATGAGCAGGGCCGAGGCCGCGGTGAGCAGGCCGACGCCGGTGAGGTCGAGGCGGGCGGCTGGGTCCTCTCCGCCGCGGCGGGGCAGGACGCGCCAGGCGAGCGCGGCGGCGATGAGCCCGCAGGGGACGTTGATCAGGAAGATCGAGCGCCACTGGCTGCCGAACAGGTCCAGGTGGAGCAGCCAGCCCGCCAGGATTGGCCCGGCCACGGTGGCCAGGCCCATCAGCGGGCCGACCGGGATCAGTGCCTTGCGCAGGTGCTGGGGCGGGAACACTACCTTCATCAGGGCCAGACCCTGCGGGATCATGACCGACCCGAACAGGCCCTGCAGCACGCGGGCGACGATCAGGAAGACGACATCGGGGGCGAGACCGCAGGCCAGCGAGGCCAGGGTGAAGCCGGTCATGCCGAGCAGGAACAGCCGGCGGCGCCCGAACAGGTCCCCGAGCCGGCCCGAGGTGACCAGGCCAAGCGCGAAGGCCGCGGTGTAGGCGCTCAGCACCCACTGCACCGTCACCTGGCCGCCGCCGAGGTCGGCGCGGATGTAGGGGCCGGCGAGGTTCGCGACGCTGGAGTCGATCAGGTCCATGACGTCGGCGATGAACACGACGGCCAGGACGAGCCATGCGGTGCGCAGCGGGAGCGTGCTCGTGATGGGCGCTTGAGATAGGCGCTGGTCAATGGACACGAACACCGTTCTATATCAGAACGCTGTTCCAGTCAATACGAACGAATTTCACTGTGACATAGAACACCGTTCGTTCCGTTCGCTATACTGCCTGTATGTCACCGACCCGGCAGCAGTGGCGTGCAGCGCGGCACCAGCAACCCGGTGACACGAGCACACTCGCGGCTCTGGTGCCTGCCACGCGATTCGTCGTGCAGCTGCATGACGCGACCACCCTCCACTTCGACCTGCGCATCCAGGTCGTCGAGGTGCTGCGTTCCTGGGCCGTCCCGAAAGGACCGTCGCTCGATCCCGCCGTGCGTCGGCTGGCCGTCCCGGTCGAGGATCACGACCTGTCGGCCGGTGAGTTCGAGGGGGTGCACGAGGGGCAACTGCGGGGCACCGGCGCTGTGATCATCTGGGACGAGGGACTCGCCGAGGTCACCCGCGATGAGCCGGGCCACTTGGCTCTCACCCTGCATGGCAGCAAGCTTGCCGGAGGCTTTGCCCTGACCCAAACCGGCGAGCGCCGGTGGATCCTGGTTAAGACCAGGGACGCCTCCGCGCGACCGGGCTCGGATATCGTCGCGGAACGCCCGGCGAGCGTCCGCACAGGAAGGACGTGGGAAGAAGTCGCAGCGGGGCCAAGCAGTACCTGAGACTCCTTCGAGCATGGTTTGAAGACCACCCGAATCCAGGCTGCGAGATTGCCAGTGAGGATCATCATTCCAGCCGAGGAGTAAGGCCGTGTCAGCGCCATTCAGCATTCCCGGGCGGCTCAGTGTCATCAGCGGGCTGCCGTTGGAGACGATCTCCCGTAAGCGGCGGGCTGGCAGGGTTGATGAACTCTGCCGGCTCGCCGCTCAGCAAGCCGGGAACAGGTGTGCGATCCGCACGCCAGCCCGGGACCTCAGCTATGCGGAACTGGACACGCTTGTCTCGAGGTGTGCCCGCGGCCTGCGGACGCTGACTGGATCCTCTCCCGCGGTGGTGGGGGTAGCCGCGGTGCTCGATCCGGCCTTTGCTGTCGCCTACTACGGCGTAGCGCGCAGCGGCAATGTCAGCGCGATCATCAATCCTTTCCTGAAGGCCGGCGGCCTTGTGCACGTTCTGCGCTCGGCCGGGACCGAGGTTGCGATGGTGACTCCGGAACTCCTCCGGACGCTGCTGCCGCTGCGCAGTCAGTTGCCTCGGCTCAGGCACCTCGTGCTGATCACCGCTGGCCGCACGACCGTGGACGCGGACGTGCCAACGCTGACCGACCTCGCGGTCCAGGCCGACGTTCGTGATCCGGCCGACCCCGGTGCGGGCGGCCCCACAGGCAGCCAGGAAGACCTTGCCTGCATCTTGTTCACAAGCGGGACCACAGGCGCGCCAAAAGCGGTGCCACTCACCCACCAGAACCTGATCGTGAACGCGGCGCAGATGATTCACGCACATGACATAGGCGGTACTTCGGTGATGCTGAACTATCTGCCGACTTTTCACATGATGCACCTGAACGCGGCAACGACTGCGGCCGCCACCCAAGTCCTCTACCACGGCGACGACGTCGCGGGCTCCATAAGGGTTGCCAACGAACAACAGGTGACTCACTTCCACAGCCTGCCGATGCGGCTGTCACGGCTGGCCGCGGATCCGCACCTAGATGAGCTGGCGCTGCGAACGACGCGCGCGCTGTTTTCCGGAGGCTCTGCGCTGCCGCCGCAAAACGCGGGCAGACTGTCCAGCCACTTCGGCATACCGGTCGTGCAAGGATACGGACTGGCGGAGGCTTCACCGCTCACTCACCTCGACCCGATGTCTGCTCCTCGCCCTGGCTCCTGCGGTCTTCCTGTCGCGGGCACGGAATGCCGGGTGGTGGACGTCGATACCAGGGAGGTGGTGCCGATCGGCGTGAACGGGGAAATACAGGTCCGCGGGCCGCAGGTGATGACCGGATACCTGGGCCAGGAGCTGACGCCGGAGATAGTGGACGGCTGGTTCTCGACAGGCGATGTCGGCCACATCGACGCTGATGGCTACCTCTTCATCGCCGACCGGCTCAAGGACGTCTTCAAGTGCGACAACTACCTGGTATCTCCGACGGAGATCGAAAGCATCCTGTGTCAGCACCCTGGTGTCGCGGACTGCGTGGTCGTTGACAACCCCGATGAGTTCAGCGGCGCCGTGGCGTACGGACTTGTGGTGCTGCGCGGTCAAGCTGACACTGCCGAGATCATGCGGTTCGTCAATGCCAGGGTTCCGCATTACATGCAGCTTCGCCGGCTTCTTCCGGTGCGGGAGATCCCGCGGTCCCACAACGGTAAAGTCCAGCGCCGCGAGTTGCGTGACGGCCTCTGGGCGCGCTGAACTGAGCGTAGGCGCCAGCTACTCGTCCAGCCGGGCGACAGCACGTGCCCAGGCTGCTCCTGCATTGGCGATCTTGACGGGGAAGCACGAGATACGGAAGCCAGTCGGGCGCGGCAGCGCGTCCAGACTCCCCAGCCTCTCGATCTGGCAGTATTCACGTTCACGGCCGGCGAAGTGGGCCGGCCAGAGCACACTCTGGTCACCTGTCCGCTGAAAGGTTTCCAGGATGTATGTGAACGGCGCGTCGAGACTGAAAGCGTCGGTACCTATGACGCGGATGCCGAAATCAAGCAGGAAATGCACTGCTGGTCCGTCGAGCCCGGCGAATTCGGTAAAGTACCGGGGTGTCCCGACCCGGTCACCGGCACCCGTCTTCAGCAGGGCGATGTCTCCGGGGCAAGGCAAGTACTCGATCCGTTCCAACTCCCGCTCGATAACCGCCTTGCCAGCGACTCCCGCGCCGACGCTGGAGATGTCGACCACGAAACCAGGTCCATCGAACCATTCCAGCGGTAGCTGGTCGACCGTCCGCGGCCTGCCGTCGCCATAGCGCGCCACCGAGCCATAGTGCGCCGGCGCGTCTACATGCGTACCGGTATGGACCGTTAGGGTTAGCGTGTCGTTGTTGAGAAATTCCCCGTCCGGGAGCAAATTCACATCAAACTCGATGCCGAAGTGCTCCAGCATCTCAGCGCTCATGTGTCGCGCGCCCTCGACCGGTGACATGGAATGATGAATGATCTCGTCCGGCTCCCAGAAGGAGGCGTTCACCGGCGACGACAAGTCAATCAAGTGCATCTCTTAACCTTTCGTACTGAAATCGGCAGTAAACAGATCACTGGATATCTTGACATTCTTATTGCCGAACGCCAGCGTATGCAGCAGCTTGCGGTGGACCGGGCTATGCGCCGCAAGCGCGGTCGCGGCGGGCCGCAGGAATGTGGCAACCCGCCCTGTTGATAGCATCTTGCCCTGCATCATCTGCAGCTTGCGCATCCGGCCGATATCCCGGAGTCGCTGGGTCATGAATCTTCCGAGCAGATCGGAGCTCGCATTATTCTCCTGCAATGAAGCCATAAGAATCGGGTGCACCATAACCGCGTCCTGGATGGCGAGATTTATGCCTTGCCCGCCGATCGGACTATGCGTGTGCGCACTATCGCCTATGAGTACGAGGCCGTCACGCGCCCATTCGCTTGCGCATGCCGAGAAGACGTCCAGCAGGGTAAGATCGGCAAGGCTCTTGATCTCATTAATGATCAGCTCGGCATACTGCGGAATCGCGACGATGAGCTGACTCTTGATATAGTCGATCCCCCTGCCTGCGATATCCTTGTATCCGCCATGGCGGAGAGTCCAGCCGAACTGAATGCTGTCAGGTACGGAAGCGTAAGCGATCACCGGATTGCCTGTACCACGGAATACCCGGACTTCGCGCGGAACACTTCCGTACGCGGGCAGCTTGAACCACATAATGTCCTGGCCGAAACTATCCTGTCGGCCGCTGGCGATATCAGCGAGCTGGCGCACCTTGGAGTATCGGCCGTCTGCGCCTATTACACAATGTGCGCGCACGCTGCGCCCGCCGTCACGGCCCTCGGCGATCGCGCCCCGCACCCTGCCGCCCTCCGCAATTAGCTGGGTAGCCCTGCTCCCGCCGAGGTAAGTGAATCTATCGTGTTCCTGGCATCGCTCGAGAAGAGCCTCAAGAATATGAAGTTGCGGAATGCTGAGCAGACAGTTGAATGGCCCGGGAAGGCGGCGATAGTTGTTCTCGATGAGAACCCTGCCGCGCTCGATGTGCTGGAACTTGTCGTGCTCGTAGGAGCCGCGCTCCCGCGCGGCGCGAAGTACCCCTAGCTCTTCGAGTATGCGCATCCCGCCGGGCTGAAGGATGTCGCCGCGGAATTGACGGTCCAGGGAACGGGAGCGCTCCACGAGCGCGACGCTTGCCCCGGATCGCAGCAGCAGCAGGGCGAGAGTCATTCCAGCGGGTCCGCCACCCACCACGCAAAAGTTTGATTCAACGTCCATGATTATGACCTTCCGTGAACTACCGCAGCGGGTCGGCGAACACTGCGCCCGCTGGCTAACCCAGCCCAATGCTGTCGCGGCGGCACCGAGCGCTGGTCGAATCGTGTTCGAATGGGCAGGTCAGCCGTCCGCTTTGTCAAGGGCTTGAGCGAGGCTTTACCGCTGGTCGAGTATGTCTCTAACGAGCAGTGGCAACCTTCCGAAGCGTGTCTAGGGAGGTGGTCAGTGAGACGCGGCAGGTTCCGGCTAATAGTCGTGGGCGTCCTGCGGGTCGTCGGGCGGTACGCCGTTCGCGGCCTCATCGGCATGCAGTCCACCTGGCTCGTCGTCATGCTGGAAGTTGACGAGGCGAGCGCTGGCCAATGCGGTGACGCCGTTCCGGCTCCAAACGAGCAGTCAGTCGTCCGGCGGTTCCACCCCCGACGGCGCGGCCCGCGGCTGTCTGCGGCGGAACGGCGAGCGTGGGCCGACCTGGAGCAAAGACTCCGGTGGTAGCGGTGGCTACCGGGCAAGCCGACATGACGTTCGTCCAGTGCTCGAATTCAGCTCTAACCGGCCCTGTCAATCTGATGGCTAACCCCACGCGGGCCCCCGCAAGCGAACGGAGTATAACCATGGTGACTATGGTCAATAAGTTCATCGTTTCCGACGATCCGGATAAATTCGCGCAGGTATGGGAGGCGAGTTCACAGTTCATGTGCAACCAGCCTGGCTTCATCAATTTTCGGCTGGTCCGCTCGGTCTCCGATCCGGAAGTCTACTTCAATATCTCCGACTGGAAAGACGCCGAATCGCATCAGCGCGTGCTGCGCAGCAGCGCCTTCCAGGCGCATATCGCCGAGCTCGCCGGAGTAGCAGTTCCCGAGCCTAACATGTGCGAGGTAGTAATCGAGTACAGTGCGCCAGAGGCAGCGGCCTAACAGCCTTAGAAAGGGCGGCTTAGTCATGGGAAGCTCATTGGGCCTCGGCGGGAAGGTCGCGATTATCACAGGCGGCAGCCGGGGACTGGGACGCGCGATAGCGGAAAAGCTGTGCGCGGGCGGCTGTCACGTAATCGTCAACTACGCCAATTCAGACCGGGACGCTCAAGACACGCTGAACTACCTTGCCCGGCTGTCCGGCTCGGCCACCTTGGTGAAGGCCGATGTGCGGGAGCTCCCTGCCCTGGAAGCTGTCGTGAACAAGGCCATCGACATGCACGGGCGCCTTGACATCTTTATCCACAACGCGGCCACGCTGCAGCCAATGTCTGCCTGCGCCCCGGACACGGCCGCCGTCTACCGGGAACAGGAGCTGGCGCTCAACCCGCTGCTGCTCGGGGCGGGCATCTTCGCCAAGGCGATGAATGAAGAATCCGGGGGCCGGGTCATCGCGATCTCAAGTAATGGGGCCGGTCACGTCATCCCTGGATACCTGTCCGTCGGTGTCGCCAAGGCCGCCCTGGAAAGCCTTGTGCGCTACCTGGCGGCTGAGCTGGCCGGCAAGGGAATCGCGGTCAACGCGATCTCGACCGCCCTGCTGGATAAGGGCGGCCCGAACACCAGTGGCCTCGCTGGTCCGGCTATCACGGCGATGCTGGCCGCCCGTACTCCGGCCGGCCGGCTGAGCGCGCCCGCGGACGTCGCGGACGCGGTCGCGCTGCTCTGCGCACCCGAGGCCGCGTGGATACATGGGCAGGTCATAACCGTCGACGGCGGTCTCGGACTGCTGGCCTGAGAGGAACCTGTGGTGGAGACTACAAACGCGGACTTCTGCATCGTCGGAGGCGGTCCGGCCGGTCTTGCTCTCGCCTTGTTGCTGGCGAGGTCCGGTGCCAGCGTGGCTGTCGTTGAGCGCGCCAAGACTTTTCGTCGGGAATACCGGGGAGAGATCCTTCAGCCCGGAGCCATGGCGTTGCTCGCTGATCTCGGCGTGCTGCCCGCCGTACGGCGCCGGGGCGGGTACGAACTTTCACGCTTCCAGCTCATCGAGCATGAGAAAGTCTTGATGAACGTGGAGTACCGGCACCTTCCTAAGCCGTACAACTTCCTCTTCAGCGTCCCGCAGCGGCACGTTCTCGAGGAACTCTACGCGGCTTGCCTGGAGTATGAAGGCTTCACGCAGTTCTCCGGCAGTTCGGTGCACAGCCTTGTTTCTGACGGCGATCTAGTCACAGGAGTACGCTGCGGTCGCGAGGACGAGGAGCGCGAGATACGCGCGCATTGCGTAGTCGCGGCAGACGGACGCTACTCGCGCACCCGTAAGCTCGCGGGTATCGAATACGACCGCGCTGAAGCATTCGAACATGATGTCCTGTGGTTCAAGCTGCCCGCGAAGGACAGGAGCATACATGACGTCCGTGTGTATCGTGATGCCGGCAGTCCGGTCCTGCTGCACGATTCATTTCCTAACCGGCTTCAGGTGGGCTGGACGCTGCCGCACCAGGGTTATCAGCAACTAGCCGCGCACGGCATCGAGCACGTGCGGAGCGCGATCGCCACCGCGCTCCCGCCGTACGCCGATCTGGTTATGGAGCACGTCCGGAGCCTGACAGATCTGACTCTCCTAGACGTCTTCACGGGTTCATCACGTACGTGGGCGCGTGACGGCCTGCTGCTTATCGGAGATTGCGCCCATACACATGGCCCGATCGGCGCCCAGGGTGTCAATCTCGCCATTCAGGACGCCGTGGTGGCTCATGAGGTCCTCATCCGGTCGCTGCACAAGGCAGACGCGAGCCGTGGCGTACTCGCCGAGTTCGAGGCCAGACGCCGGCCGGCGATCGAGCAGATTATAAAGCTGCAGGCCCGTCAGGGTAAGGCCATGCTGTCCACGGGCTGGCTGGCAAAGGCGATCCGCCCGGTCGCGGCGCGGGTTCTTGCCCACACGCCAGTCCACAGAAAGGTGCTCGATCAGATCGCCTTCGGGGACCGGACGATCAAAGTCAACTCCGAGCTTCTCGCCGCGAAGCCGACGCGCGACAGTGCGAGCCGCTAGGGTCGACCGGCACGCAGCCGCGGCTCAAGTTCGCCCGCCGCCGGGCACTGCGCGGGAGCCGGCGCCTGACCCGGATCGCGCAGGCTCGCGTGGTTTGAATTCCTCGGGCAAGTCCCGACGGCGGCCCGCTTCGATGTCGAGGATGATCTGGTTGGCGTCGAAGAGATTGATCTGGTCCCTGAAGTAACACCAGTGCATACGTACGGCGGGATCCTGGCGATACTTCTCGTAGAACAACCGGAAGTTCCTGCACAGCTCGACCCGGCGGAGCCACAGGGCCCTCGCGGCAGAGTCCGGCCCGATGGGGTGGAGTTGGTGATAGGTCCGCGCCTGAGTGCTGACGACGAGCCTGATTCCGTCCCGGTGCAGCCGGTAGCCGAGATCGGTGTCCTCCATCCCCCAGCCCTGGTACTCCTCGCAGAAGCCGCCGACGTCGAGCACCTGCTGCCGCCGCACGCACAGATTCCCCGTGACCGCGAACATCCACGGGAACCTGAAATCGTCGAGCGTCGGCGAGAACTTCGCGACGACACTGACGAAGTTCGTGACATCGTCGCCCAGGTCGATGAACGGCAGCCACCTCTGGTAATCCGCCGCGAATTGTTCTGGCTCAAGTAATGAAAAGTCCTCGTAAGGGAGGCGCGCGGCCAGCGCGGGATCGCGGGCGAGGATAGTGAGAAAGTCGGACTCGATCATTTGCAGCCGCCCTCGCAGCCAGCACGTGAGCGCCCGGCGTTTCCATCCGACGCTCGCGATGTGCTCCGCCTCCCCGACCGCCGCGGCGTGCCGCCGTATCAGTTCTGGATCGGCGATCATGCAGTCGTCGCAGAACACAAGCAACTCTCCGCCGGCAGCGGCCAAGGCGCGATTCCGTGCCGCGGATCGTCCGGAATGCTCCTGCCGCAGATAAGTCACGTGGAGATCTCTCTGGTATTTCTCGACGGTATGCTTGGTACCATCGTCGCCGCCGTCGTCGACCACGATGATCTCGAACTCGCCGTCAAGCTGACGAGTAAAGGAGGCCAGGGTGAAATCCAGGTACTGCGAGCGGCGGTAGGTGGGAATGATAACTGACATCATCATACTATTAGCGTATCACATGAGATATGCGAACTCATAGCGCAGGAAAAGGGGAATAAGATGCCGTCCGCCCGGAGCCGACCGCGAGCCGGCCGTGCGCCGGCCGTGCGCCGGCCCGACTCCTACAGGATTGAAACATGAATAACGCGGTTCTCTTTTCGCCTCATCTCGATGACGCGGTACTCTCCGCGTCTCATCGGCTTATTGCCGGCGACATACGTGTGGTAAGCATATTTACCGGAATGCCGCCTGTCGAGACTGAGTTGGGGTTCTACGATCGCCTCACAGGTGCGACGTCCTCTCATGCGCGCGTACTTGAGAGATGGGCTGAAGACGATGAGGCTATGAAGATGTTGAACTGCGAGACGAGCCGACTCGGCGAACTTGACCTGCAACATCGAAACACCCCGGTGGACGACAGCGCGCTTGCGCGCCTGATTGAGCCGTTCACGCGGAATACCACCGAAGTGTGGGCGCCTGCAGGAATCGGGGGACATCCCGATCATATTGCGACGCGAAAAGCGGTGACCGCAACCGTGCCCGCGGAAGCGGAGTTGTACTTCTACGCAGAGCTCCCGTATAGCCTGCGTTATGGCTGGCCCTCATGGGTGACTGGACAAGAAGAGCCACAGTATCTTGACCTCAGTTTCTGGCTTCAGCACGAGCTTGATTCCCATGGCTTGAACGGGCAAAAACTAGCGCCTGCGGTGTTCCAGCTAGATAGCGATCTGAAGCGCCACAAGGAGCAGGCGGCTCTCTGCTATCGCACGCAGCTGCCTGCGCTGAAACTGAGTCCGGCGGATGCTCCTCGGTGGCAAGAATTTCTCACCTATGAGCTTGCCTGGAAAATTGACCACACATGATTGACATATCACGAAAGCGGCGCGCCGGGTTGGGTGTCGGCCGGCGCACCGTACCACTGAGGGTACCCATGATCACGTAAACGTTTGCGTGCTATAGGCCTCGTCTGAAATTAAGTTACGTATGTCCGTTGCCGGTGGTGTTGACTGTGGTCTGATAGCACGCCGAAGGCGGGCGCACCGGCATTTCCTCGCAAACCACCCACCTGTACCGGGCGACGGACGACCGTCCTCCGCGACACGCCCAAAGTTACTAACAGGTGCGGCCATATACGAGCAATAACTTTCGCGCAGAAAAAACTTTCGCGGTGATGTGACTGTTTTAGGATTATATACGATTTCCGTGAACGCGCGAGATCGCCTTGTGCGGGCGTCGGAGGGCGGACGCACACTGCGAGCCGACCGCGTGTGGCCTGGGTACCGGGCGCCCGCAGGTTCGATCGCGCAATCGGTGCGTTGGGGCGGCGGCGCAATCAACGCACCAGGAGTCTGATCGGCGATCCGCGCTCACATGACGCCGAACGTCGTGATTACTCGCCTTCCGATCCGCTCCGCCTCCTGCGTCAGGCCCTCGTGCCAGCGCTCCCACAGTCCTGACAGGCGTGAGGTGATAATGACCGTATCGACGTACTGATCGGCCAGCGGCGTACGCAGGCCGATGCTGTTATATCCGACATGCCGGCCAGTGGCGAGGGCCCGATCTAGCAGGCTCCGGTCGAAGTCCATCGCGACGGCGGGGGGCAGCGACGCGGGAAGCGCTCCGCCGCATCCCAGGACGGCAATCCTCTTGCCCGCCGGAATGGTCTGCGCCGCTTCCGCGATCTCGTCGGCCACCGTCAAGTCGTGAACCTTCCCGCTCCATTCGTTCAGTTCGCGGAACAGATCATTCCATCTGTACAAGGGGATGTTCAGGTTGAGCATCCCGAAGTAGATTTCCATCACCGGCTCGGGTGTCTTGCGGACGTACCTGTCCAGGTTTTCCTTGTGCTGCATTCTCCTGACCGAGAAGTCCTGTCGCTCGTGCGGCGACTCGATCACCCAGCCATCCCGGGTGATCCGGAAGGTCAGGCCGCGACGGTAAAGCCGGAGTCCCAACTCGATGTCCTCCCCGCCCCAGCCGGCGAACGATTCGTCGAAGCCACCCACGCCCCAGAAGTCGCTGGTGCGCACCGAGCAGTTGCCGCTCCAGAACAGGTTCCATGGGATCGCGCGGCTATTCAGGTCAAACCCGCAGCGAACGAAATGCTTGTGGCGCATGTCGATGAAGTCTGGGTCGTCGCCAAACCGTGCGACGACCTCCGCGGGACTCACGGTCCCCAGGAGGTCTCCGGCGGCCTTCATGGGATCGGAAACCGGACTATATCCATAGCAGTAGCCGAGAACAGCGGCATGGACCTCGTCGTCACTGTGCTCGGCGAGGTGGCTGCGCAGGAAGTCCGGTCCAGGGAGGACACCGCCGTCGATGAAACAGAGGACAGGCGCGGTCGCCAGTCGCGCGCCCTCGTTCCGGGCCTTTGCGGCGCGAAATCCCAGATCCTCTTGGAAGTGATAGCCCATCTGAAGCTGGCCGGAGAACGAATCCGCCGTCTCTCGGGTTCCGTCCGAGGAGCCGTCGTCCGAGACGATCACCTCGAATTCATCAGCCGGGAGCGTCTGCCTGGTCAACTCGAGCAGCGTTTCGCGCAGTATCTTATCCCGGTTATAGGTCGGGATAATAACCGATATCTTCTGATGACGTCCTATTAGGGTCATTTTACTACCTCCGCAAATTCGCGTGACGTCGCCAACCACCACGGTCGCGCAGGCGCTTCGACCGCTGGCAGAGTCGCGTTAGGGCACGGCGATCCCGTCCGCCGGACCAGGATGAGCCGGAACCTCAAGGGCGCCACAGCTCGACATAGGCTCGATCGCTGCTCTGCCCGAGCGGTTCAGATTTCTGGCATGGCCTACGACGTGGTGATAGCGGGCGCCGGCCCAGTGGGATTGATGCTGGCCTGCGAACTGAGCCTTGCGGGAATCCGGGTAGTCGTTCTCGAGCGGCTGACCGAGCCTGATCTGACTATCAAGGCCGGGGTGATTAACCGGCCCACAACGGACGCCTTCTGCCGACGCGGGATGCTGCCCGAACTGGCTTCCGCTCAGAAACGCCGTGCGGAGACATTCGAGTCGTTCACGGACGGTTTGGCGCGTGCCAGGGCAGACGGCCGACGGCCGAGGTTCGGCAGGCATTTCGCCGGGATCCTGGTGAACTGGGAACTGCGGGATGCGACTGACCCGGACTTCGCCGATGAGGGTCCGGCCGACGGGGTCACTATGGTGTCGCAGCAGGACGTCGAGCGGGTGCTCGGCGATCGGGCGGGGGCGCTGGATGTTGAGCTCCGGCGCGGCACGGAGATGACCGGGTTCGTCGCTGACCCCGACGGGGTGCTGGTCCGCGCGGGCACGCAGACGATCCGCTCCCGATGGCTGGTGGGGTGCGACGGCGGCCGGAGCATAGTGCGCAAGGTGGCTGGCTTCGATTTCCCTGGTACAGGTCCGGAGATCACCGGCCATCAGGCGGTCGTTGACATGGATGGCGCGGAAGAACTCGAGCCGGGCTGGAACCACACCGGCCGGGGCGTGTATCTATACGGCCCGGTACCGGGACGCATCCTGACCGTCGAGTTCGACGGGCCCCCCGCGGACCGTGATGCGCCAGTGACAGTTAGCGAGATTCAGGCGAGTGTCCGCTGTATCACCGGGGCCGACATCACGGTCACCAGGATGCACAGTGCTACCCGGTTCACCGATAACGCCCGCCAAGCGGCCACCTATCGCCACGGCAGGGTGCTGCTGGCCGGCGACGCGGCGCATGTGCACGCCCCGTTCGGCGGCCAGGGTCTGGACCTCGGCATCGGCGACGCTATGAACCTTGGCTGGAAGCTCGCCTCCGAGATACATGGCTGGGCTCCGCCGGGGCTGCTGGACACCTATACCACCGAGAGGCACCCGATCGGGGCCTGGGTCCTGGACTGGACGCGAGCACAGGTCGCCCTTATGCGTCCGGATTCGCACGCGTGTGCGCTGAGGGAGGTGGTCAGCGAACTTATGGGAAGCGTTGCCGGCGCCACCTACTTCGTCAAAAGGCTGTCTGGCGTGTGGCAGCGCTACGACATTCCGGGAGACCACCCGCTGGTGGGCCGCCTCGCGCCGGATCTAGCGCTATCGGACGGTAGCTGGCTTTCCAGTCATTTCTGTGACGGTAAGGCACTGCTGCTTGACCTTGCCGGTGACGGGGACGTGCGTGCCTGCGCCGACGGTTATGCCGACCGGGTTCGAGTCTTGACCATCTCCTGCCGTAGCCACGCCGATCTCGCCGGCCTGTTGATGCGGCCAGACGGTTATGTGGTCTGGGCCGACGACCGCCCGGCGGCGGCCGGCACCCTGCGAGGCGCGCTACGCACGTGGTTCGGACTGCCCGTTCCTGTTCCGGCTAGCCCGGGGTGAGCAATGCCGGAGCCGCACCAGCGCGCACAGCGCTAGTTTTAATAAGACTGTGCCCACCGTCGTCTCCTCGTAGAGGCCCTTGAGTACCTTCTCATGAACGCGTTGCAGGTCGGCTGACGGCTCCACCCCGAGTTCGGTGCTCAGCAGCCGACGAACTTCACGGTAGGCACTCAGCGCATCTCCGCGCCGACCGGATCGCTGCAGCGCGATCATGAGCTGGGCATGCAGCCATTCGTGGTACGGATGGGTCTGGACCAGGGATTTGAGCTCCGGGATCAGCTCGCGGTGATAGCCGAGCCTCATCTCTGCGCGCAACCGCAACTCAAGGGCCAGCATGCGCATTTCCTCGAGGTGCGCGACATCGCTTTGCAGCAAGCGGCCGTGCTCCACTCCGGTAAGCGCGGGACCGCTCCACAAACGGAGCGCCTGACGCAGCAATACCGCGGCGCGGGAGGTCTCGCCCGCCACGAGCAGCGCACGTCCGTGCTCGGCCATGCGCTCGAATTGCACGCAATCCAGCTGACTATTCGTCACATGGATGATATAGCCAGGAGGAGCTGTGCGGATCGTCTCACTTGCCAGACGCTCACCGCCATGTGTAGCTATCAGCTTCCGGAGCTGATAGATATAAGTCTGCGCAGTGGTCACAGCGGTGCGCGGCGGGCGATCGTCCCACAATTCGGCGATCATGGAATCGAGGCTGACGATCTGGTTAGCCCGGAGAAGACATAGCGCGAGAACCTGACGCACCTTCGACGCCCGGGGTGTGCACTCGCGGCCGTTGATTCGTACCTGGAGAGATCCAAGAACCCTGTACGTTAACATGATGCGTCCTAACGTGCCTTCTGCGTACCAGAGTAGTTATGGGTGGCCAGAGACAAGCCGAGGCATCGGGCATATCCGAAGCCGTGGCAAATCGTCTACGACCGAGGTCTTCACTGACCTGAAGTCAGAGTTGACTTTAGAGTCGCCCTAGCCGGAGAGCGATGCTCAGCTACGCGACTATCGATTGGCTGTACGACCGTCAGTCCACTATCATGCTTTAAAGAATAAGCTAGAGAATGCCCGATATCAACAGATTCCGGGTTCAAGAGTGATAGGCTCGTAAAAGCCGCGGAAACGATCCGGCGGTATGTCAATTTACTGAAACCACGATTACCCCAAAGCGTCAATCCGACCTCTCCAGTTTCTCCCTGTCAGCTGACAACGTTGCCGCCTCGTAAGTATTCGGAGGCGGATATATGTGGCTGTGCGCACGTGCGGAGCTCTACGGGGCGTGCTGGAGCAACCGACGCCAGGCGGTCCGTTCGTGCGAGAAGCCGACGTAGGCTTCGCTGTCAATCCAGGTCCAGTGCGCGCAGGCGGGGCAGCACCGCGGTCGCCGCCTTTGCCGCGCTGACGACAGAATCGCCCGCGCCGTGCAGCATGAAGATCACGTCACGGAAGCCCGCTGCCAAGTAGGCGCCAACTACTCGCACTGTTTCATTCGCGTCGGCGGGTAGCGGTACCTGCACGGCGCGGCGGACCTCCGCGGGGTCGCGGCCGATATCCTTGCAATGCTGGTCGAGCACGCGGGAAAGTTTCACCAATTCTCCAGGGTCTTCTCCCGGACGATTGCCGTTGATCCATGCGTCGGCATGCTCAGCGACAACCCGGAGCGTGCGTTTTTGCCCGCTGCCGCCTATCCAGAGTGGTGGGTACGGGCGCTGCACTGGCTTCGGGTTTGCCAGTGCCCCGGTCAGCTGATAATAGCGGCCCTGGAATGTCGCCGCGGGCTCTGTCCACAGCTTCTTAAGCACCTGACAGCTTTCCGCCAAGCGGTCGATGCGTTCGGCGGGGCTACCTAGCGGAACGCCGAGCATGGCATGCTCCAACCCCGCCCCTGTCCCGAGCCCCATATCCAGGCGACCGCCCGACAGATGGTCAACAGTGACCGCCATCTTCGCGAGCACTCCGGGATGACGATAGGTGTTTCCCGTGACCAGACACCCGATACGTATTCGCCGTGTCGCCTGCGCCATAGCGGCGAGCGACGTCCACGCCTCATATACGTCACCGCTTGGATCGGCTCCTAGAGTAGCGAAATGATCGAACAGCCAGAGCCCATCCAGTCCGCCGTCGTCCGCCATTTTCCAGACTGTGGAAAGTACGTCAATCGTAATGAACTGCTGAGAAAGCTTAAGGCCAAAAGTATTCCCTGGCATCAGAGATCCTCCGTTAGCACGGAATGGCTATGACTCGCGGGTCGAGCGTGGTTGATAAACGATCTCGTCGACGAGATTAGTGCGGTGTCTGGCGTTACGGAAGCGATCGTCGTCAAGCACCCGCTGGAGGAACCCGATGGTGGTGTGCAGCCCTGTTCCCCGGATCCTGCACTCACGCAGTGCCCGTTGCATCCGGCCGATAGCCGCCGTCCGAGTCGGCGCCCAGACGATCACTTTGGCGAGCAGCGAGTCATAGGCGGCCGCTACCCGGTGGCCGGGCTCGGCATGCGTGTCCACGCGCACAAACGGCCCGGCAGGGGACCGGAACTCAGTGAGCACCGCGGGCGCTGGCACGAAGCCACGCGAGGGATCCTCCGCGTTCACCCTGCATTCGATGGCCGCGCCCCGCGGCACCACGTCTTCCTGGCGTATGGACAGCGGCTGGCCCGCCGAGATCCTGAGCTGCTCAGCGACTATGTCCACGCCAGTCACCATCTCGGTGACCGGGTGCTCGACCTGGATACGGCAGTTGACCTCCATGAAATAGTGATGGTCGGCGTCATCGACGATGAACTCGAACGTGCCGGCCCCGACATACCCGGCTTCCCGCGCGCCACGGACCGCGTCCCTTGTTATCCGCGCTACGTCAGTCTCAGCCAGGCTTGGCAGCGGCGTCTCTTCGATGAGCTTCTGGCGGCGTCGCTGTACGGTACAGTCGCGCGCGCCGAGGCTGATCACCGAGCCTTGGTCATCCGCCAGCACCTGCACCTCCACGTGCCGGGCCGAGAGCAGGTAGCGTTCGAGGTAGACGCGACCGTCAGCGAACAGGTTCAGCGCGCTGGCGCGCGTCTGCGCGAGCGCGGCGGGAAGTTCCGCCGGGCAGGTCACGACCTGCATCCCCCGTCCTCCCCCTCCGGCCACCGCCTTGATGATCAGCGGATAGCCCACCTCCGCGGCCGCCTTCTCGGCTTCCGCCTCGGTATGTACCGGCTGCAGCGTCCCAGGAAGCAGGGGAAGCCCGGCCTTCGCCATCGCCATCCGTGCTGAAGACTTGTCGCCGAGCAGGGCGAGCAGCTCGGCGGGCGGACCGACGAACCGCAGCCCTTCCGCCGCACAGACCTCGGCGAAGTCAGGATCCTCTGAGAGGAAGCCGTATCCGGGATGGATAGCGTCCGCACCCGCTAGGCGCGCTGCCTCGATGAGCGCCGCAATGTTCAGGTAGCTGCGCTTGGCCGCCTCCGGGCCAATGCAGACGGCGGCGTCAGCCTCACGCACAACCGCGGATCCGGCATCCGCCGCAGAGTAGGCCGCCACCGTTCTGATACCTAGATCACGACAGGTACGCAGGATACGCAGCGCGATTTCGCCCCTGTTGGCGATGAGGACGGTGCCGATAGTCACGCTATTCCTCCGTGCCTGGCTCGACGGCGAGCAGCGGCTGGCCGTATTCCACCGCTTCGCCGTTGGCGACGAGAAATTCCACGATCCGTCCGCACAGGTCGGCGTTGACTGGCGTCATCAGCTTCATGACTTCGAGGATGCCGACCTGCTGCCCGGGCTCGACAAGGTCCCCGGCAGCGACGAACGGCTTAGCTCCCGGCTCGCTCGCGTGATAGAAGGTGCCCACCATCTCGGCGCGGATGTAGCTCAGGGCGGATTCCGGCGCGTCCTGTTCCGCGGCGCCCGGCGGCGGGAGCGCCGGGGACCCGGCGGCCCATTCCAGCTCCATGAGCACGTCACCGACCCGCAGACGTACTCGCCGAGGCTGGCTAGGCAGGTCGCGGAGCAACACCCGCGCGGCGGCCTGGACGGCAGCGAGGAGCTCCCGTAGCTGAGCCGGCCCGGACGGCGTTGCCTGAGGCTGTGTCACGAGTCCACGCGCCTAGCGTCGTCGGTGGAGCCGTAACGGCGGAACCGCTCCCGCCGACGCGCCGTGAGCTGCCTCGCGGGCAACTGCCGCAGCCGGATCACCTCAGCGCAGACAGCCTCGCCCAGGTGGTCCGCGGCGACGGTCGGCTCCGCGGCCACCCCAAGCGGCGGCTCGGTGATCACCGCGTCAACCACGCCCAGCTCCAGCAGGCTGCGGGCGTCAAGGCGCAGTGCGGCGGCGGCCTTCGGGGCGGCGGCCGCGTCCTTCCATAGGATCGCCGCACACCCCTCGGGGCTGATAACCGAATAGAAGGAGTCCGCGTGGCAGAGCACCGTGTCGGCGACCGCCAAGGCAAGCGCGCCGCCGCTTCCGCCTTCCCCCGTGACCACAGCGACCACTGGGGTCCGCAGACCTGCCATCAACCGCAGGTTTTCCGCGATGGCGACCGCCTGCCCCTGCTCCTCGGCAACTGCTCCCGGGTAGGCGCCCGGGGTATCGATGAGCGTTGCCACGGGCAGCATGAGCTTGTCGGCGAGCCGCATCATCCGGCCGGCCTTGCGATATCCGGCGGGCGCGGGCATTCCGAAGTTGCGGTCGGCCAGTTCGGCGGCGCTGTGCCCCTTTTGGTGCCCGATCAGCATCACCGGGATCCCGCGCAGCCTGGCCGGTCCCCCGATGATAGCCCGGCAGTCGCCGCCCAGCCTGTCGCCGTGCAACTCGACGAAATCTACGCACAGCCGTGAGACATAGTCCAGCATCGTCGGCCGTGCGATATCGCGTGCTCGCCGCACCGTTTCCCAGGGATCGCGTTCGGGCAGCGCGGCGGGATCGGTCACCAGTACCTGGACCGGCTGGGCAGGAGGAACGCCGGGGGCAAAGACGGTCCGGAGGAGCTTGCCGATGGTCGCGCGCAGCGCGTGGCGCGGCTGCACCGTATCCACGAAGCCGCGCTCGAGAAGGAACTCGGCTGTCTGGAAGCCCGGTGGGAGGGTCCCCCGGATGGTCTGCTTGATGACCCTCGGCCCGGCGAACCCGAGCCGGGCGCCCGGCTCGGCCAGGATAATGTCACACAAGGTCGCGAAGGACGCCGCGACGCCGCCGAACGTTGGGTCGGTTACCAACGCCATCGTCAGTATGCCCGCTTCATCTAGCTGTGCCAGCGCTTGAGCCGTCTTGGCCATCTGCATCAGCGCGATGGCGCCCTCCTGCACCCGCGCGCCGCCGGAGGCGGTGATGATCAGCAAGGGGGTGCGCTCGGCGAGCGCTGCCTCAGCCGCCTGCGTGATGCGCTCACCGACGCTCGCGCCGAGGGTGCCGCCGAGGAACCGGAAATCCATGACGGCCGCGATCACTGGCTGTCCGTCGATCTTTCCGCGTACGCAGACCACGGCCTCGTCCAGGCCGGTTCGCTGTCGGGCCTCGCTAAGCCGGCGCGAGTACGGCTGGGTGTCGGTGAAGCCAAGCCGGTCCGGTTCCTCCACCACCGCTCCGGACATCGTTGTCCAGTCTTGGTCCAGCAGCTGAGCCAGCCGCCGCGGGGCGCTGACCTGCTCGTGACGTGCGCAGGAGGGGCACACCAGCAGATTCCGCTCGAGCCGGCGGACATACAGCATCGCACGGCAGCCCGGGCATACCCGCCATTGCGTCGATACCCTCGGCGGCGCGGTATCGGCGGTAAGGAGAGCCGTCATGTCACGGCCTCGCGCGAATAGCCGGAGTTGACAAGATCCACGAGCGCACGCGGCGTGCCGAGGATGGTGAGGTCGTTGTCCGCGATCGCGATTCCGGTCGATCTCTCGATCCGGCCCGCCGTCTCCAGGAGCGCGATCGAGTCGTACCCGAGCTCCTCAAAGCTCATATCCAGGATGTCGTCCTCCAGGTCGATGCTTTCCGCCTCACCCGCACAGGCGCGCATGATCGTTCGCAGGTCATCGAGGGTGAACTTCTGCATTGCCCATCCCTTTCCTCTCTGATCGTCTGTCGCGCGGGGTGCTCCGGTCAGGCCACCCCGCGCACCAACATCGCGGCATTGAATCCGCTGTATCCCCGGGCGATCAGCAGCGCGGTGCGCAGACGAGCGCGCAGCGGCGTGCCGGTCACGAGATTGAGCTGATACTCCTGCGCGGGGCGCACGTTCACCGTGGGCGGGATGATGCCATTCGTGATCGCCAGCAGCGCAGCGGCGAGGTCAAGCGCGGCACCGGCGGCATGCAGCCGCCCGGTCATCGTCTTAGGGGCCGTCACCGGCACGCCATAAGGCCCGAACACCGAATTAATCGCGGAAGCCTCAACCCTGTCGAGCTCACGGACCCCGGCCGCGTCGGCGAATACGACGTCCACCTCGGAAGGCGTGACGTCCGCGTCCGCGAGGGCCAGCTCAATCGCCCGCCGCAGCCCGGAGGGTCGACCGCTGCCCGGTCTTGGGTCGAATGTCGCGGCGTACCCAGCTATCTCGCCGTAACAGCGGGCGCCGCGCCGTCGGGCGGCGTCGGCGTCCTCCAGCACGATGATGGCGGCCCCCTCACCCGGCACATAGCCGCCTGCTCGTTCGTCGAAGGGCAGGTAGCCGGAGTCTGGCTCCTGTCCCGTGGCCAGCATGCCGCAGGGCAGCTGAGCGACCAGGCCCCATGGGCACAGCGATGAATCCGCGCCGCCGCTCACGACGAGCGGCGTCCCGTTCCTGATCAGGCGTCGGGCGTGACCGACGGCGTCAAGGCCGCCGGCGTCATCGGTAACAAGCACGCCGCTTGGCCCACGGATGCCGTGCCGGATCGAGATCTGGCCTGTGTTGACCGCGTAGAACCACGCGAAGGACTGATAGGCGCTGACGTGCCCGGGTGCACGGCCCCAGAGGTTCTCCAGTTCGCGCTGACCGAACTCGAAGCCCCCGCATGAGCTGGCGGTCACGACGCCGGCGTCATACTCGGGCAGCGACCCAGGGTCGACCCCGGCATCCGCCAGTGCCCAGGCCGCCGCAGTCAGCGCCAGTCGCGTCATGTGGTCGGTCTGCGGGATCAGCCGGCTCGGCAGATGCTCGGCTGGTTCGAATCCGCGCACCTCCCCTGCCAGCTTCACCGGGTAAACCGTGGCGTCGAACCGGCTGATCGGCCGAATGCCGGTGACGCTCTGGAGGGTCGCGGTCCAGTAGTTCTCGGTACCCAGCCCGTTGGGAGCCGCGACTCCGAGGCCGGTGGCGACAGCACACCGCACCCTCATGCCGCCTTCAAGTCCTGGCGGGCGAGCACGATCGCGCTCTGGAAGCCGCCAAATCCGCTGCCGACGCTGAGCACGACGTCGACGGGCAGCTCCCTCGCGGTCAGCGGCACGTAGTCAAGATCGCACTCCGGGTCCCGCTCATTGAGGTTCGCCGTCGGCGGTACCACGTTGTGCTCGATAGCCAGCGCCGAAGCAGCGATCTCGATCGAGCCGATGGCGCCGAGGGAGTGACCAATCATCGACTTGATGGAAGAGACGGGTACCTGGTACGCCTTCTCGCCAAGGGCACGTTTGAACGCGGCCGTTTCGTGCCGGTCGTTTTGCTTCGTGCCCGAGCCGTGCGCGTTGACGTAGCTGACGTCCTCGGGGTTGAGGCGCGACTGGTCCAGCGCTGCCTTGATGGCGTCAGCCATCTCGCGGCCATCCGGGCGCAGCCCGGTCATGTGATAGGCGTTGCAGCGCGAGGCGAAGCCGGCTATCGAGGCGTACAGCCGGGCACCGCGACGCCGGGCCGACGCTAGCTCCTCAAGAACGAGGACCGCCGCGCCCTCACCGAGAACGAAGCCATCCCTGGAGCGGTCGAACGGACGGGAGGCGTGTGCCGCATCGTCGTTGCGTATCGAGGTGGCCTTGATCGCGTCGAAGCAGGCGACGGTGATCGGCGAGATCGGCGCGTCGGTGGCCCCGGCCAGCATGACATCCGCCGTGCCCTCGCGGATCAGCTCGCATGCGTGGCCGACCGCGTCCAGGCCGGAAGTACATCCCGCTGAAACCACGGCTGCCGGGCCCTCGGCGCCCGCCAGCCAGGCCACCTCCGCGGCGAACGAGCTCGGCACGAATGCGTCGTACAGATGCGGCACAGCGTAACGGTGATCGACATGCCATGTGCGGCCCCCGTTGCTGACGACCGCGTACTCCCGGTCCAGGGTCATCGTCGCGCCCACGGCGCTGCCGATGCTTACACCCGTCCTGTGCGGCACCAGCGCATCAGGCTCTAGCCCGCTGTCGGACAGGGCCTGACGCGCGGCTACGACGCAAAACTGGGCCGCCCTGTCCATCCGCCGGATCTCCTGGTAGCTGAGCCCTTCGGCAGCGGCGTCGAAGCTACATTCAGCGGCGATCTGGGATCGGAACGGGTGCGGATCGAAGAACGAGATACGGCGGGTGGCCGTCCGGCCGGCCGTAATCATCTCCCAGAACGCCTTGGTATCCCGGCCGCCTGGGGCTACAACACCGATCCCGGTGATGACGACCTGTCGGCTCATGCGGGGCTTCCTTCTCGCTAGGTGAACCACTCGGTGAACCAGCAGCGCTGTCAGCGAAGGTCATCCCTGGTGACCGAGCGCGACTCGACCACGAAGCCGTCACCGTCCCGCAGCAGCACGTCGTCGCACGTGGTGCTGCGGTGGATAACGGAGTCGCCGCCGCGTTGGGTCGCTATGACCAGCGCGTAGCAGCGAGCCCGGACCGTGCCGTCGCCGCACTGGTCGACGGTGATCATGCCTAGCCAGTGCCGGTGCACGATTCCGGCGGCCGCCAGCTCAGCCTGACCGGCCCGGACCGCGGCGGCCAGGTCGGGGCGCCCGGTGGTGGGCGCCTGATGCCCGCTGGCGATGAACGTGCCGTTCTCGGCGAACGTCGCTGCCCAGGCCTGCGCCTCGCCGTCGTCCAGCAGCCGCATCTGACGTGAATAAAAATCGCTGACCTGAGCGTGCAAGCCGGCTTCTGCTGTTACTGGTACGGCTGTTATGGGTGTCATGAGATTGTCCTTCCGGAACATGAGAGGTTCCTGGCCGGAGTAGCGGCGTCGCTTAGTCAGCCTTGTCCGACCTGATCGAGCCCGCTTCGAGCGATAACGGTCCAGGTTCGAGCGGCCTTAAAGACTTGCGGGACGGCTTAGGGCCGGTAAGGACTCATTGCCGCACGGATCGTGACCCCGCGATGGCCGCCTCGGCCCGCGCTCGAACCGGATTCGAACGCCGTCTCAGACGGTGGAGGTGCGATGCGTCGCAGGCACAACGGAGGTGACGAACATGGACAGCGATTGCGCCGGGCAGGCGGCCCTCGTAACCGGCGGCACCAGCGGGATCGGGCTCGCGGTGACCAGGGTCCTTGCCGAGGATGGCGCCCGCGTCTTTATCTGCGCCCGCAGCGAGGATCGCGTTGCGGAAACCGTGATGAGCCTGTGCGCCGAGGGCATGGACGTGGAAGGCGTCGCGTGCGACGTGCGCTCGGCACCCGATGTCCGCCACCTCGTCCGTTCGGCCGTCGAAGCTTTCGGACCACTGGGGATTCTCGTCAACAACGCCGGGCGCAGCGGCGGCGGCAACACCGCGCAGATTCCCGACGAATTGTGGGACGACGTCATCGACACGAACCTGAACAGCGTGTTTCGGGTCACCCGGGAGGTGCTCAACGGCGGCGGGATGCTGGGGCTGTCGCGCGGCCGCATTATCAATATCGCGTCCACCGGCGGCAAGCAGGGTGTCGTTCTCGGGGCGCCCTATTCGGCGTCCAAGCACGGGGTGGTCGGCTTTTCAAAGGCACTCGGCCTGGAACTGGCAAAGACGGGCATCACCGTTAACGCGGTGTGCCCCGGATATGTCGAGACCCCGATGGCCCGCCGGGTACGCGCGGGTTACGCGGAGGTGTGGCAGACCACCACCGATGACGTGCTGCGGCGATTCGAGGCAAAGATCCCGCTAGGCCGCTACTCCACCCCGGAGGAAGTAGCGGCCATGGTCAGGTTCCTGGTCTCGCCCGGAGCGGATCCCGTCACCGCGCAGGCCGTCAATGTCTGCGGTGGCCTCGGCAACTACTGAAAGATCCTGGAGAAAAGTGATGACCGGTACAGCGGACGCCAAGGCAGAGCCGCGGTCGCATGCCGTGACGCACGACATCACGGTGGACGCTCCCGTGGCGAAGGTGTTCGGCCTGATCGCCGACGCGACAGCGTGGCCGAGGATATTCGGGCCAACGGTTCATGTGGAGCGACTGTGGGCTCGCGGCACGCAGGAAAGGCTCCAACTCTGGGCCACGGCGAACTCGGCGGCGCGAACATGGACATCGATCCGGACTCTAGATCCCGTCGCCCGCCGGATCGAGTTCCGGCAAGAGCACTCACCGGACCCGATCGCGAGCATGGGAGGTTGCTGGACCTTTGAGCCGTTGCCGGATAACCGTAGCCGGGTGCTGCTCGACCACGATTTCGCCGTGGTCGGTGACGATCCGGCCGGGCTGCGGTGGATCAGTACCGCCGTCGACTCCAACAGCACCGCCGAACTATCGGCGCTCAAGGCGCACGCGGAGGCCGGGTCGCTCGCGCCGGAGGACACCTTCGACGACACGATCGAGGTTGCCGGGGCGGCCGAGGACGTCTACGACTTCATCTACCGCGCCGATCTGTGGCCGCGGCGCCTGCCGCACGTGGCACAACTGAGCCTTACCGAGGAGCAAGCCGGTCTGCAGGTCATGGAGATGGAGACCAGGACCGCCGACGGGTCCGCCCATAACACCACGTCCGTGCGAGTCTGCTTCCCGCCTGAGAGAATCGTGTACAAGCAGGTCGTCGTGCCGCCACTGATGACCGTTCACCTGGGCGAGTGGTCGATAACGCGGAAAGACGGCCGGGTGGCGGTCAGCTCACAGCACACCGTCAGGATTAACCCGGACAAGGTCGACAGCATCCTGGGTGCGGGCGCGACCATAGCGGACGCTTGCCGGTTCGTCCGCGACGCGCTTAGCCGCAACAGCAGGACGACACTGGAGCACGCCAGGTCATACGCGGAGGGACGCCGTGGCTGACCCCGACAGCGGCGTGGGCCGGTGAACCGGATGCCAGGCTGGGCCCTGGTTGCCGGGTCGACGGGCCTGGTCGGGACCGCGGTCGCGGAGGGGTTCGCCAGCCAGGGCGTGAACCTAGTGCTGCACAGCGGCAGCCGGCTCGGCGCGGCGGCCAGCCAGGGAGACAAACTCGCGTCCAGTTTCGGTGTTCGTTGTGTGCCACTTGTGGCTGACGTGACCTCTGAAACCGCGCTCGCAACCGCTCGGTGCCAGGCGGAGGCCTCCGGTGTTCGCCATCTCGACGCGCTGGTGAACTGCGCCACCGGCTACGACGGCAGGCCAGCCGACATGAAAGCCCTCGACGCCACCGCTTTCCGCCGCGTCATCGATGTCGACCTAGTGGGTAGCTACCTGCTCGTCCGAGCGTTCCTGCCGATGCTATGCCAGGCCCGCGCCGCGCGGGTGGTGCTGCTCTCCTCGCTCGCGGGAGTGCGCGGTCGGCCCGCCGCGCCGCATCTGTGCGCCGCCAAGGCCGGCGTCGCCGGACTGGCCCTTGGACTGTCGCGTGACCTGGCCGAGGCCAACATCAGGGTCAACGTCGTGGCACCCGGGCCGGTACAGGACCCGGACGCCGGTCCGCTGCCGCTCCCGCCCGGGATGCCAGCCTCCGCTCCCGAGGACGTGGCCGCGACCGTGCTCATGCTCGCCGGCACGACGCCGAGGCTCGCCGGGCAGGTGATCATCATCAACGGCGGGCAGCCCTGATGCGGGTAGCGGCGACAGCCTCGTACGTGCGTGATCGGTACCGGTGCTGGCTGGCCATGGCCACGCTCCTGCCGCGGGCGGGCTGGCCTGCCGTGCTGTGGGCGATGGTGGTCAACCTGATGATCGGCCTGCTGCCCCTCGTGTTCATCGTGGGCACCAGCGTGATGCTACAGCGTGTCCCGGCGCTCGCCGCTGTGCGGCATGCGCCGGGCGCGTGGGCCGCCGTCATGCTGGTGTTCGCGCTGGCGCTGGGCGCGCTCGTCGTGCAGAACGCGCTATCGCCGCTGCAGGCCGCGATCGGCGAGTTGGTCACCAGACGAATCGACGGCTACTGCATTCGGCGCTTGATGACCACGGCGCTAACGGATGCGCAGCTGACGATGCTCGAGCGGCAAGACATCCTTGACAAGCTGAGTGCCGCGCGGCAGGGACTGCTTGAACGCTTCCAGACACCGGGCTCGGCTGTGGCCGGGCTACTAGCGGTCGTCGCGCGTTACGTGCAGATGATCGGGGCCGCGGTCCTCGTCGGCGTGGCCCTCGGTCCCGTGGCCGGCCTGGTGACCGCCGCCGCCACGGCGGTGCTTCGGATAGGCAGCCGGGGATCGCTTACCCGCTGGACGCTGGTCATCAGGCGCAGCCTGCTCGCCCCGCGCCGCAAAATGCGGTATGTGCTGGACACGGGAAGCGATCCCGCGGTCGCCAAGGAGGTCCGCACGTACGGCTTGCTGGTATGGCTACGGAACCGGGCTAGCACAGAAGCGCGGTCGTGTCTGGCCCCCTGGTGGCACGAGCGGCGGCGCATCTACTTCGTGCCATTTCTCATTTTCTCCGCAGCCATCCTCGCGGGCGCCTTGATTGTGCTGCTCCGGTTGCGTGCGGCGGCCGGCCACGGTGTCTCCGTGCTCGGACTATCGCTGGCGATCCAGGGGATACTGCTGCCGGTACGGATGGGTACCTACTTCCCTGAGAGTGATCTGCAGACCGCGAACGGCATGCTCGCGCAAGAGATGATCGCCGAACTAGAGCGGCTCTTTCGCGCGCACCCAGCCCAGGTCGCACGGGGAGGAATAGCCGCCGCTGGTATGCCCAGGTCCGCGGTGCACTTCGAAGGCGTGCACTTCCAGTACCCAGGCAGTGCCCATAAGGTGCTGAATGGCCTCGACCTCGACCTGCCGGCGGGTACATCGACCGCGATCGTCGGCATGAACGGCGCGGGGAAGACAACCCTAGTCAAGCTCTTGGCGCGGCTTTGTGAGCCGACCGCGGGCAGGATCACCGTGGACGGAACGGACCTGCGGGAGCTGGACGTGCCAGGGTGGCAGCGCCAGCTAGCGGTGATCTTCCAGGATTACGTCAGGTACGAGATGGACGCGGCGGCGAACATCGGCATGGGTGCGCCAGGGCACCTGCTGGACGATGCGGCCCTGAGAGCAGCGGCCGAACGGGCTGGCGCCGCCGACATGATCGCCTCACTGCCCGCGGGACTGGCCACGCCCTTGTCGAGCCGCTACACGGGCGGCGTTGACCTCTCTGGTGGCCAGTGGCAGCGGATCGCGCTGGCGCGCGCGTTGCTCGCGGTCGCCGCGGGTTCGTCGGTTCTCGTGCTTGACGAGCCAACCGCACAGCTGGACGTCCGCGCTGAGGTCGCGTTCTTTGATCGTTTCCTCGAGCTCACCAGAGGGCTTACCACGGTGGTTATCTCGCACCGGTTCTCCACAGTGCGGCGCGCGGATCGCATCGTTGTGCTCGAAGACGGCCGGGTCGCCGAGGCAGGCACCCATGACGAGCTGTTGGGGGCTGGCGGCCGGTACGCGGACTTGTTCCGGCTCCAGGCGCACCGGTTCGCGACGGCGGATCTGCTGCCAGGGGAGGCCAGATGAGCCCCGCGCGCGCGGCGTGGTTCTTGCTCTCCCTCGGGCTGCGGGTCGATCGCTTCCGCCTGATCCGGGCGGTGCTCCTCATGTTGACTGGCTACCTTGCCGCCCCCCTGTCGGCACTAGCCCTGAGTCGGTTCGCGGACGACGCGCTCGCACATCGGACCCAGGGCACGCTGTGGCTTGCGCTCCTCATCGCGGTCCTGCTAGTTGCCCAGGTGATGATGGGCCACTTCGCACATCTCGATTACTTCGAGCTCGGCGAGCTCCAGGAGGCGAGGCTGCGCACCGAGTTGATCGACCTTGTCAACCTGCCGCCGCGAATTGAGCACCTGGACAGTGCCGATTTCGCCAACACCCTCGGCCTTGTCCGGGAGTCGCTGGCCGCCAGCACGCGCGCCCTTGAGGCGGTGCTGCAGCTGGCGGGACTCGTTATACAAACAGCGGTCACGGCCGCTATTCTCATCGTCCTCAACCCGTGGCTGGCGTTCCTGCCCTTCGCCGCGGTGCCGCCTCTTTTCTCCGCCCGTAAGGCGCAGGCGATCTACGAAGGTGCCCGTGAGCAAGCGGCCGAGGACCTGCGCCGCAACATGCACGCGGTTGAGCTGGCCACGAGCCACGGTCCCGTGAGCGAACTGCGCATCTTTGGCGCGGGTGGCGAGCTCGTCCGCCGCCAGGAGGCCGCCTGGGCCGTGATCACGGAGAAAATGTGGCGCGGCCAGGCGGCCGCGGCGGCGTGGCGGAGCATGGGGCAGACCGTTTTCGCCCTCGGCTACGGGCTGGCCATCTTCCTCATGGTCATGAGGGCGGCGACGGGACGGGCCACCATCGGCGAGGTGGTGCTGGTTATCACGCTCGCCGTCCAGGTCAGCTCCCAGGTCACCGCGGCACTCCAGCTGCTGTCCCTGCTACAGGCCACAGGGCACACCGCGGCGCGCATGGAATCGCTGCGCGCCGCATCTGGCGGCCAGCATGCCGCGCCGTCGGCGCGCCAGCGCCGCGTACCTGACCGGCTCCGCCATGGCATCACGCTGGAGCACGTGAGCTTCCGCTACCCGGGCTCCGCCAAAGAGGTCCTGGAGGACGTGTCCTTGTTCATCCCGGCGGGCCGGACGCTCGCACTCGTTGGTGAGAACGGCGCTGGGAAGTCGACGCTCGTCAAGTTGCTATGCGGCATGTACGCCCCGTCCGGTGGCCGCATCCTCCTCGATGATGTCGACCTGTCGGAAGTAGACCCAGCCGAGTGGCGTGCAGGGACGGCAACGCTGTTCCAGGACTTCTACCGGTTTCAGTTCACCTTGCGCGAGGGCATCGGGCTTGGCCAGGTCACCTCCCTGCATGACGATGCCGCGCTGGCGGAGGCCATCGGGCTGGCCCGCGCGGAACAAGTCGTGGCAGCGGTGCCCGGCGGCCTTGCCGGCTTCACCGGCCACGGTTACGCCAACGGCACCGAGTTGTCGGGCGGCCAGTGGCAGAGCATCGGGCTAGCCCGGTGCATGATGCGCCGGCACCCGCGTCTGCTGGTGCTCGATGAGCCGGCCGCCGCGCTCGACGCGGCGGCTGAGCACGCCCTTTTCGAGCGTTATGCGTCCTCCGCGGCTGCCGCGGCACGAGAACGGGGCGGCATCACCGTCCTGGTATCGCACCGGTTCTCGACGGTTCTGATGGCCGACAGCATCGCGGTCCTTCGCAGCGGCAAGCTGGCTGAGCACGGAACGCATCGCGAGCTGCTGGCGTCGGGCGGCCTGTACGCGGACCTCTTCCAGCTCCAGGCGAGAGCCTATTCGTGAAAGTGCGCCGCGATCACTCGCGAGCCATCCTGGATCGGACGGTCGCGGCCTCCGGGGCGGCGAGATCGTCGAAGATGGCCAGCGCCTCCCGCCAGCGCGGCCTGGCCAGATCCTTCCGGCCTTTCTCGTCCCAGACGTCGCCAATCTCAACCAGGGTGTCCGCCTGGCCCTGACGGTCACCGATTTCGCGCCGCACCTCCAGCGCCTGTTCCAGCCAGCGCAACGAGTCCTCGAACCGGCGCGTTCTGCGGTACAGGTGGCCAAGGTTGTACAGGGCGTAGCCTCGCCCGTACATGTCACCGAGCTTTTCGAACAGCGCGAGCGCTCGCCGGGTGAAAGACAGTGATGTGTCAAACAGCTGGAGCCTGCTGTAGGTCTCGCCGAGGTTGTTGAGCGCTATGCACTGTCCCCATGGGTCATCACGCTCAATGGCAACCTTCAGCGCACGCTGGCTGTACTCGATCGAGCCGTCGAGATTGTTCTGTCGCAGATGGATGGCACCGATATTGATGAGTGTTGCGCACTCGAGCCTGTCGCCGGTTTCGCGCCGGATCTCCAGCGCTTGCTCATGGCAATGCAGACCTTCCCTGAGCCTTCCTGACTCCGCGTAACAGTTACCCAGGCTGGACAGGGCCGACGCTTGACCGTACCGCTCACCGGCCTGCCGTGCGGCGTTGACAGCCAGTTCTGCCATGGCCCTCCATTCGGGCCAGGTCCGGCGCAACGTGAAGAACCCCAGCATCGCGTCGGCGAGACGCCAGCAGATGGCGTGCTCGCCGACCTCGGCCGCTGCCTGCGCGGCCATGACGATGTTGGGGAGTTCCGCGGCACACCAATCGAGCGCATGGGCGTGGTCACCGAACGCGAAAGGCTGACAGCCCGGGTCATCCCGCCCGAGCGGCGCGTGCGTGCGCTGTGGCATCAGCACCCGATCGGCTGCGTCCGCACTGTAGAGGTACCAGTTGAACAGGCGCCGTCGCGCCTCGCATAGCTCGGCGCTGGTCTCCTCGGCCGCCGCTAGCTCCGCCGCGTAGACACGCAGCAGGTCATGCAGGGTGAACCGGCCGTGAAAGTGCTCCCGGACCATGTGCGCCGCCCGGAGCAGGTTCAAGATGCGCCGGGTGTCGTGAAAACCGGCGCCGATCAATGCCGCGACGGCCGGCGCCGTGATGTCCTGGCCGGGCATCAGGCTCAATCTGCGGAATGTCAGTCTGGCGTCCGCGTTGAGATTCGTGTAAGACAGGCTGAACGCCGCCCGGAGCCCGGCCTGTTTGTCCCCGGTTACCTCCAAGGACCCGAGCAGGTCGGCGCTGCGGAGCTCGCAGACATAGCTCGCGATGCGTGGCGAGGCACGGTCGAGCAGGTTGGCGGCCGCGATGCGCAAGGCGAGCGGAAGGTGTGCGCAGAGGTCCGCGAGGGCCGCGACGGCCTTGGGCTCGTCCGCCACTCGCTCAGGCTCCAGGATCTCCGATAGCAGCGTGATCGAGTCCTGCGGTGAGAACGTGTCCACTGTGATGCGGTGCACATCCTGGAACGCGGCCAGACCCAGCAAGCTGATCCTGCTCGTCACGAGCACTACCGCCGGCGGGCTGCCAGGCAGCAGCGGACGTACCTGGGCCGCGTCAGCGGCGTCGTCGAGCAGGATCAGCACCTTTCTTCCGGCCACCACGGACCGGAACAGCGCCGCCGCGGCCTCGGTTCCCTGGGGGATGTGCTCGCTGGCGACACCCAGGGAACGCAGCAGCTGCGCCAGCGCCTCGTGGGGGTCTAGAGCAGGCGCGATGTCGTGTCCGCGGAGGTTGAGGTATAGCTGGCCTTCCGCGAACCGGTGGGCTACCGAGTGAGCCCAGTGCACGGCGAGAGCAGTTTTCCCTACCCCCGCCGTGCCGTCGATGGCAGATATGATCACCAGGCTCCCGGCCTCCGCTTGGCCCAGGAGACTGGTCAGCTGACCCATTTCCCGGCCCCGCCCGACCCAGTGCGACAAATCGCGCGGTAGCTGGCGGGGCACCACCGCGGGCGCGGGCGTTGGCCGCGGATTGGCGCGCAACTCACCGCGGAGTACGGACTCGTGCAGTCGGCACAGCGCCGGGTCTGGATCTACCCCCACCTGCTCGATGAGCCGCTCGCGAAGTTGATGAAACGCCACCAGCGCTTCCGACTGGCGACCGTCCCTGACTAGCGCCTGCATGAGCTGTCCGACGAGGCGCTCACGCAACGGGTACCGGCCAATGAGCCCGCGCAACTCGCCGATGACGCTTTCATGCTTCCCGCACGCCAGGTCAGCGTCGATCCGGTGCTCAACTGCCGTGACACGCTGTTCGGCCAGCCGTTCCCGCTCCAGCCGGTAGTGGCCGTGCAGCGCGATGTCCTCCAGTGGTTCGCCTCGCCACAGGCTGAGCGCGGTGTGCAACATCTCCGCGGCCGTCGCCAAGTCGTCCGTTCCCATCCGCTGGCCCTCGACGAACAGTCGCTCGAACCTGGAGACGTCAACCTCGTCCTGGTCGGCTCGAAGAAGATAACCCGAGGGGCACCCGACTATCCGGTCCCCTTCTCCGGCCGCAGCCGCCAGCAGTCCGCGCAGCCGCCAGACGTAGGTGTGCAGCATGTTGCGTGCGCTCGGCGGCGGATCTTCGCCCCAGACCGCGTCGATCAACTGCGTAAAGGACACCTGCCGTCCCGCGTTGAGAACCAGGACGGCGAGTACCGCCCGGCCTCTCGCGGAGCTGACCGCGATCTGCCGTCCGCTGACGGTCATTTGCAACGGCCCAAGCAGGCCGAACTCCATGTACGCCATGCGGCCTATCCAAAGAGTCCCGGTAGAGCCAGGATATAGCGGCCGATGTCAGCCTAGTGAGGTAATTGCGGACAGACAGAAAGCAGCGGTAGCAAAGTTGCCGGACGTGTCGAGAGATCACCTTAGTGAATCCGGATCATCGCCACTGGGCATCCTGACCGGGCACTTGCTCGCGATCAAGGAAGTCCTGGCCCCCGCGGACGTGCGGCCAGACGCCCTGCTCATCGAAGATCTTGGTCTTGATTCGCTGGACATTGCGGAGCTTGCCGCGCGCATACGGCGTGACTTTCCCGACATCGACCTCATGCCCTGGCTCAGGCAGGCGGCAACTGGTCGTGGCACGGTAGGCAGCCTGTCAGCCTGTATCCCTGAGCAGGGTGAGCCTGGCACTATGCCAATTGCGCGATCGACCCAATCTATCCAGGCCAAATGCGCAATCGACACACCGCCCTTACGCAGGCGACCACTGCGGTGCTTGGAAATCAGGCCGAGATATTTCTATTGGTCGTGCAAAAGTTAGGGGAGCGGCTGGATGGACGCGGTTACTCGCCCGCGGCAAGAGGGGGAACGGGACAGCCTAGCGGCAACAGGCCTTCTTGCCCCGGACTATCTGGATCTCGCGCGGACGCTGGCGGCAGTCTTCGCCGAACGGGCCGCCAGCTATGACAAGGAGGGAGAGTTCCCGCACGAGAACTGGCGAGACCTCGTCCGGTCCGGCTATACCGCCATGACGGTCCCGTCGGACCACGGCGGTGGGGGTGCGGGCCTGGAGACGCTCTGCCGCGCGCAGCAGGTGCTGGCGGCGGCGTGCGGCTCCACCGCGTTCGCCATCAACATGCACGTTCACGGGCTCGCCATGATCGCCGCCGTCCTCGGCGACGCGTCGGACTGGATCTACCGCGCGGTCACCGCGGACGGGGCGGTGATCGCGGGCGGGTTCAGCGAGCCCGGGGTGGGCGGGAACTGGTGGCACCCGACAACCACGGCGACCCCGGCGCCAGGCGGCTACGTGCTGCGTGGCCGCAAGAGCTTCTTCACGGGTTTCCCTGGAGCGACGCTGCTTTTCCTGACCGCGGCGCTTGAGGACGACCGGGGCATACCTCAGCCGGTAGCCTTCCTGGTGCCCCGGCCGGAGAAGGGCGTGTCCGTGGAGCGGGTCTGGGACGCGGCCGGCATGCGGGCCACCGGCAGCCACACGATCGCGATCGATGATCTGTTCGTCGAGTCGCGTTACCTGCTCGGTGAACCTGGCGACCTGGCGCTGTTGTTCATGGGCGCCGTGCACTGGGCGTGGTGCAGCTTCTCCGCCGTGTTCGCCGGCATCGCCCGCGGTGCCCTCGACCAGGTCGCGGACTCCCTACGGTCCAGGACCGTCCAGGTAATCGGCCGATCGCTCGCGCACCTGCCCGGCATCCAGTTCAAGGTCGCCGACATGGAGACCAAGCTGGCCGCCGCCGAAGCCTACCTGTACGCGGCCGTGCGAGCCGACCACGAATCGGTCGCTGACCCGCTCCAGCATTACATCGAGATGAGCCTGATGAAGACGACCGTCTGCCGCCTGGCGCACGAGGCGGTGACCCTGGCCATGCAGGTTCAGGGCGGTACCGCGCTCCTCGCGAACAGCTACCTGCAGCGCGCATACCGCGACGTCACAGCGGGCCTGCTTATCCCGCCGATGCCCGACGTCGTGCACGAGTGGGCGGGCAAGTCCGCACTCGGCGTACCCGTTTTCGCCGAGCCACGCTGGGGCGGCTGAGACCGTGTCCGGACGTTCCATCGCGTCCGCCGTGACCCGGGTCCGGCTCATGTCCGCGCTCGACGTCACTCGCGTCTACCATGTGCTCGGCCAGCGCTACGCCGACCGTGAGCTGCTGCATCTGCAGGAGCCGCTCGGCTACGCCTGCCATTCCGGATCCAGCCTGACGGGACGGCAGATCCGTGACCTCGGATTCCGTATCGCCAATGCCATGTCCGCGGCCAGCCTGACCGCGAACGCCCGGGTGGTGGTGGCCAAGGCCAACCACCCGGACTACCTGTTCTACCTCTACTCGGCCATCGCGGCGGGCAGCGTCCCCGTGTCCGTCAACGCCAAGGCGGGCTGGGCGTACATCAGGCGCGTCGCCGCGCAAACCTCCGCGCGTTACCTGATTAGCGACGCGGCTACCCTGCCGGCTGACGACGATGAGCAGTCTTGTGCCGACGTCGCCGCCTTGCTCGATGCCGGCGTGACTTTCCTGCTGGTCGGTGCCGGTTCAGCCGTGGCCGCGCGACGGTGGGCAGGGCACGGCAGCGTCCGTGATTTCGTGGCGGAAATCGAGAACGCGCCCGCCGAACCGCCACTACCCCGGCTGACCGCGCCAGATTCCGTCATCGCTATGTTTCACACCTCGGGCACCACGGGCACGCCCAAGTGCTGCATCTGGACCCGCAGGAGCGCGCAGCGGATATGGAAGATCATGCTGATGACGCTGCCCATCACTCCGCGCTCGCGGTCGATGAACGCCGCGCCGTGCTCGCACGCGCTGTTCTTCGCGATACAGACGGCCGGGTTGCTGGTCGGCGCGCCGACCTACGTGATGTCGCGTTTTGACCCGCGCGAATTCCTGCGGACCCTCGAACAGTGTCGCATCACTCACGTGATCGCGTTCCCCTACGTGTACATGCGCGTCCTCGCGGAGGACCTTGACGCCTACGACCTGAGTTCCATGCGGCTGTGGGCAACAGGAGCCGACAAGGCACACGCCGCGCATATCGCCAAGCTGATCCGGCTCGGCGGGCTGCGCTTGTTTCCCGGTGGCAGGAAGGGCTCTGTCTTCATCGACTCCTACGGTTCGACTGAAATCGGCGCTGGCGGGATTCTCCAGCTCTGGACCCCTGGATCACGCCCGGTGCCCTGCCTGCAGGGCAAGCCCATGCCGACCCAGTTCGGCGTGCGCATCGTGGACGAGCAGTGGCAGGACCTGCCGCGTGGCGCCGAGGGCCGCATTCTGGTGCGGAGCAGCACTCATTTCGACGGCTACTGGAACGACCACGACACCTGGGCCGGTTTTCGCCACGATGGCTGGTGGTGGGGTGGGGACACCGGCCGTATCGGTCGCCGCGGCCAGCTGTTCTTCCTGGACCGTGAGGCCGATTCTGTCGTGACGCCGGCCGGCCTGATCAGGACCCTGCCGCTCGAGGAACGCCTGCTCGAGCACCCGGGCGTCATGGAGGCCGCGGTATTCCAGCGCACCACAGAACCCGATTCCCGCCTCGGCGAGGCGGTGGCCTGGGTGGTTCCGCGCGGCGCGCTGACCACAGCGGACCTGAACAATATCCCGGGCATTCCCGAGCTGGAGCTAGAGCTCCGCGCGTGGGCCAACGAGCTGCTCGAGCCGCCGAAACGAGTGTCCGAGGTTAGGGCGGTCGCGCTGGAGTCAGTGCCGTTCGGCGTAACTGGCAAGGTCCTCAAGCGCCAGCTCCGCGAACAGGCCTCGATCCAGGTCCCGGTCCCTGCCACAGCGGACAGAGCCGCAGCGGACAGAG
>Ga0187808_10000006_pt1 | contig 36683 bp, 28 predicted proteins | sample NC_wetland_sal_i_5_FD_132427 | JGI IMG/M metagenome (GOLD analysis project Ga0187808, IMG submission 132427) | Wetland sediment microbial communities from Neuse River Estuary, North Carolina, USA - ASW_3 | ecosystem: Environmental > Aquatic > Freshwater > Wetlands > Sediment | place: USA: North...
CCGTGGCCATTCGACGCGGGAAAATCGCGGATCGGCTCGCGGCCGAGAAGATAATTCTCAAGCTCGCCGTTCTCGACCACTGGGACAGCGGAAGCGCGGACGCCCTCGTCGTCAATTTCGTAGCTGCCGACAAGGGTCTTGCCGTCGAAAGTCTTCAGCGTGGGATCATCCGTGACGGTCATGAAAGTGGGCAGCACGCGCGACTTGTAACTCGAGGCGAAGGCTCCCTCCGTGCGCGCCGATTCGCCCGGCTTGGGTCGCCGCCCGAGGACGTTTTCGCCGATCATTCCGGCGAAGATGTCGGCTGAAGCGTCGGAGGAAAAAAGGACCGGGCCGCGGTATTCCTCTTCCACCTGCGGAGCTTCGCGCAGATTTTTCAGCGTTTCAACCACTTTGGCGGCTTCGGAAAGAAATTTTTCGGAGCTGGGCAGTTCGCGGAGAGTTCCGGCGGCAAAATACGGCGAGCGCTCCAGACGCATGCCGTCGGCCGCCTGCGTCGAACCGGAAATCGTCGCAAAATACGTGTCGCGGCCCTGGCGCGTGATGGTTCCCTCCGTATTGACGAAGTATTGGTTCTGCGCGCGGAACCTGACGAGAGCGGTGAGAGACTGGATTTTCGGATCGCTGCGGAAAAGCGCGGTGGCTTTTTCGATCATCTCAGTCCAGGGCTTGGCGTCGTATTTCAGCGTCACGAGCGGGGCGATGGATTCGATCGCGGGAGCGGGCGCGAAATCGTCGAATGGCTGATCTTTCGAGAACTGGCTGAGAACGGCCTTCTTGTTGGCCAGAGCTTCACTCGCCTGCTTGTAAGCCTGGTCGGTAGCCAGCCAGAGTTGGCGGCGAAGGGCGATGGGATCGTTATCGAGAGGAGCAAGGTCCACCGCGCCCAATCCGGCGCCGTAGTAGCTGTCTTGCTTGTAATCGCCCACTCGAACGACGACACGCACAAAGCGCTGATGCGTCCGCTGCGACTGGCGCAAGGCGCCGAAGGCGGCTTCAGCCTCGAATTCCTCCACGTCCGAGAGGCGGTATTCGATGTAGTAGGGAGCCGGGACATTGTCCATCTTGATATTCGCCTTCGAACGGCCGAGTTCCTCGCGCATGGCATGCAGAATCGGATCGGCATCGGCGGAGGCAGCCGAATGGGACGGCGGAAGTTTATCTTTGCGCTGGGCTGCCGCGGGAAACGCGCACACGAAAAGCAGGAAAGCGGCAAGCGCGAGAAGCCAATAACGAAGATGGTGTGCCTGTTTCGCCGACGCCTTCATCCTCATGGCTTCGCTCCCGATGCTGCCGAGGGTACGGCCGTCGGAATCGCCGACAACGAAGACATGGCGCCGGCGACATCGAATCCGGGCGGCGGGAGCAGCGGCGGGCGCTCCGTTCCTTTGCGGCGCTTCTGGACTTCGATTTCGGAGAAGAGCATGCCCGGCGCGGAAGCAGATACGGGAACCTGGCCCGATTCCGCGCCGCACACGCCGTTGAAAACCTGGAGCGTGTCGCCCGTGAGCATGATGTTGTTGAGCGAGAGCAGCGGCGTGCCCACTATGTCCACTCCGCGGACGAGTTCGTCGGGCCGCCCATCCGGATACACGCGCCAGACCATGACGGGGATGACCTGGAAGGCTTGCGGCAGCGCGCGCGTGGTGAGCGTGAAGCCACCCTGAATGTCCTCGAAATAGAGGCCGTAGGGCTTGCCCTGTTTTTTGATTTCTTCGATAAATTTGGCGCGCAGCTCGCTGTCCTTCACCGTGTTCGTAGAGGTGACGATGAGATTGCCTTGGCGTCCCGTGGGCATCAGCCCGGGCTGGCGGCGCCCGTGCCCGTTCGAATGGCTGAAATTGGTGATGGGCATGCGGGACATCAGGAAATTTTTCAGGATGCCGTTTTCCACCGCGACCACGCGGGCAGCGGGCACGCCTTCGTCGTCGTAATCGTATGTGCCGGCGAGCCGCACGCCATTCAGCTCTTCTTGCGTGGGATCGTCCGCCACCGAGAGAAAAGTAGGCAGGACTTTCTGATTCACTTTTTTCGTGAAGGTTTGCCCCTCGGTCTCATCGCGCTGGCGATGGCCCTCGAGCCGGTGGCCGAGCACTTCATGGAAAAAGACGGCGGCGGCGCGGCCGGAGAGCAATGCGGGGCCGGCAAAAGGTTCGGCGGCTGGAGCGGCGCGCAAGGCTTTCAGGTCGGCGGAAATTTTGTCCACCTTCGCAATGAGTTCGGCGTCGCCGGGCAGCTCGTCGGGCGAATCGGCCTGAAAAGATTCGACGCGGATCAGCTCCATGCCGTCGTCGGCGCGCGTCTCGGCCTGGAGGATCAGCCGGCTGATGGCCGCGGGACGAACCAGCGCGGTGCCGTCGCTCGAGGCGAAATCCGAGCGCGTGGCCACCACCTGCAAAAGCACGGCCGACGAATACACCCCGGGATATTTCAGGAAATCGGCGGAAACGCGCCGGACACGGTCTTCCCAGATTTTCTGGTCGAGTGAAACGCGCGGCCGTGCATCATCGAGATGCGTCTGCGCGGATTCCTGCGAAAAATCCGGGGACTTGTCTTCTTCCTCGGACTGCACCGCGGTGTTGGTCTTCACTTTCAGGAAGGCAGCGGAAGCGCGCTCATATTCCTGATCCGTCAGGCGCCACAGGACGCGGGCGATGGCATCGGGATCGTCGCTCAAGGGCAGCGTGCCGGAGTCGATTCCGGAGCTGCGGCTTTGGCCGTGCGTGTTGTCGAGCGCGGCCGTGCCGACGCGCATGATCACGTCCGCCTGACGCCTCTGAAAACCAGTCGAGGTCACCAAGCCGCCGTTAACGCCCACGACCACGAAGCCGTCAACGTCCGTCGCCGTGTAGCTCAGGTAATAGGGCGCGGGATCGGCCTTCGCCAGCAAGTCTGTGGCGCGTTTCAGTTCGCGCTGCATGGTTTCGAGCATCACATCCGGGCGCGCCCCGGAAGAAATCGCGCCCAATGGGATGCCGGAGAAAATCAGGAGCAAGCAGACGGCGGGCCGGGAAAGGGGTCGGTTCATTCGAGTGGTTGACGCAATTTGTGCCCTGTCAATTTAGCATACTTGGCGCGGCGCATGGGAAGCAGATGAACGGGCCTGCACGAGCGACGGAAGGCGGCGCGAGAACAGAGAGTGCCTGGACCTTCAAACCATCGCTGGGGTATTCGGGGTTTGATATTGCTTGAGCTTCGCTTCCAGCTTTTGCCGCTCCCGGAGGTCTTCCATGATGAGTACAAAGCCGAAGATTCCGCGCGTGCCGATGACGATCGGAGCGCCCCAGAGGTTCACGGGGATCTTTTCGTCCTCTCTGGATAGGAGGGCGGTTCCGAGACCGAGGACAGGGTCACCCCGCCGCAAGATCTCGAGAATGGTGTCGTACTCCTCTCGCCGGTCGTCACAGACAAGTGGATTTAGCTGGCCCCGCACCTGTAGGCTGGACCAGCCGAATACTCGTTCGGCAGCGCGATTCCAGTTTTCAATCCTGGCGTGGCGGTCCAAAGACACCACGGGGCAAGGAAAGGCATCGATCAAAGCTTGGAGCGTGTAGTTCAACTCCATGCGGGAGTCCTCCGACTCGGCCCGCGCGACGGCAATCTGATGGATATGAGTTCCGCTCATATAAATGGTGGTGGAAAAAACCACGACGTTTAGCGTCACCATCAAGGCGAGACCGAATTCCGCTCCATAGAAGCCGGCCTTTTGGCCTTCCACACAGACCCATCCGATCGCCATCGGGATCAGGAACGCCGCCGGAAGCAGCCGGCGAACAACCACACCGCCGAGACTCTGGCTCGATATGACGGCAGCAACCCCGCGATTCGGGTATTGGAAAAAAATGCCATGGCTCAGGAGAAAAATCGCCACCGCTGTATGCATCGCCATCCCCGTATAAGAAGCGACGCGATAAAAAGAAACCACGCTATAGAGGTAGCCCACGATTGCAGATAGAGAGAACAGCGCGGGAATCAAACTCAAGAATTGCGCCGGCCGGTACCCTTCCTTCGATTCCACCGGCAGCAGGATCAGCGCATATCCGAGCGCTGCAAAGCTTATGGCCGTGTTTGGCGCCATTCTCCCGGGGAGGGAATGCCCGTCAGGGACCAGATCCTTGAAAAGCAGCTCGTCAAAGTGGAAGTTCCATCCGTACAGGTATTCGAAGAGCGTTGCCAATGCGATTCCAAAGACGACGAACGCAAGCGTCATCGAGGAACCCAGAGTAAGCTTCCTTTTTAGCTTGCCATCCTCCTGGGCGGTAAAAAGCCAGAGGGAAAGACCGGTCGACGCAACGCAAATTGCCGTATTCGGCTTCATGGACGCGAGGCCGGGTAGCACGGTCTTCATCATCGGGACGTCGAAGGCCCATCCGGCCAGCACAAACGAACCTAGACAAGCAGAAAACAGCGCAGCGAACCTGGTCAACAACTTCAGCCGCAAAACCACCACCATATCCGGCCCGACACGGTTCATTAGAGGCACACTTTCCTTGCGAGATTTCGCGATGGAGCAGGCATGAGCCGCTCGGCCTCAGCAGAAAGCTTCTCGCGATCCCATGGGCCTCTCATCCGCCGCGCCGCCCGAGGGATTTCCCGGCGTAAACCAGCCGGGAGCCCACATTGGTTTGAACAAGCTCGGCAACGACGACCTGATCTCGCCCCTCGGACTTGGCGCGATAGAGCGCGGAATCGGCGATGCGCAAGAGATCGCTCGCCGAACTGCCGTGCTCCGGATAGCTCGAGAGCCCCAGCGAGAGGCTGATTTTTTCCAAATGCTTGCCGCGGTATTGGACACGGAGCTGTTTGGCCTCTTCGCGCAAGTCTTCGGCGCGCTTCTGGGCGAATTCCAGATGGGCATCCGGGAGTATTAGCGCGAACTCTTCGCCGCCGTAACGGCAGGCAATATCCTCCACACGAGTGCGGTATTGCAGCAGGCCGCCGACGGCTGCCAGGAGCGTATCGCCTGCTTCGTGGCCGCATGCGTCATTGAATTTTTTGAAGTGGTCGATATCGATCATGATGGTGCTCAGCGGGCGCCGGTTGCGGATGGCCCGGCGGACTTCCCGGTAGAGCGACTCCTCAAGGTAGCGGCGGTTGAAGAGGCCGGTGAGCGGATCGCGGATGGATTGCCAGCGCAGGCCCTCACGCAGTTTCAGATTTGCGAGCGCCAGGGCAATGCGCTCGGCCGCACGTTCCGCCCGCAATTGGCGCGCCTGCGGATTGCGCTGCCCCGCTTCCTCCGACGGGGCAATCGCTCTTCTTAGATGGAGCAAGCCCAAGGATTCTCCCTGGGCAGTGAGCGGCACACAAAGCGAGTGGGAGCCGGGACACTTCCCGAGATGGGCGCAGCGCAATGCCCCCGGTCCCTCTTCGGATGAATGCGTGCGGCCACGGCGCACCGCCCAGCAATCTTCCGGAGGAAAGACTCCTTCAGCAGCTTGAAATTCGCCCCAAACGGCCTGCGCTTCCAGCAGGTTGTGCCCATCGTTCAACAAGCAAACGGCCCCTGACTCACCGGGAAACAGCTTTTCCATGGCCCGGCGAATGATCTGGGCGGTTTCGTTGGCGCTGAGAGAGGTTTGCAGCAGATCGCCCATCTCGCGGATGATGCTGGATTCGTCGTTCAGCCGGTGGAGTTCCTCCACCCGGGCCACGAGGTTTTCGTTGGCGCGCGCCAACTCCTCTTTCGCGCGGACCGTCTCCCGCCGCAGCGCTTCTTCGCGCAGTGTCCGGAGGACGGCGATTGGCAACCGCGCGAGGTGGTCCTTCAGGACCAGGTCGGCAGCCCCGAGCCTCAAACATTCCGCCGAGCTTTCTTCACCAAGCTTTCCCGTGACAATAATGACTGGAACTTGCATGCCGTACTGCTGGAGAAGAAGCAACGCTTCGGTCCCGGTCCATTGGGGCAGGCGATAATCCGCCAAGATAAGGTCGTAGCTGTTTGCGCGCACCTTCTCGGTGAATTCTTCGCGAGCTACGACGACATCCACTGTGGCCGCCAGTCCTGCCCTCTTCAATTCGGCCATGCACAGCTCGACATCTTCTGAACTGTTCTCGAGAATCAGGAGACGCACTGGATTTTCAGACGAGAGAAGTCCCTGGATGAGCGATTCAGCCATTTCGTCCTTCTTTTCGATTTCCAATTCCGCCGGTCATAGGGCGGCCGGCAAACCAGATTGAGCAGCGAAAACTCGCACCCGTTCCTCCGGAGAGGAAGGACTGTGCACCAGCGCCGGGCCTGCATGGCGCGCTCTCCACTCAAATCGAAAACGCGGCTGCCGGAGGCTTGCTATTCACCTGCAGCCAATAGAGGCCGAGCTGTCGAACCACGTCCTGAAATTCGTTGAAACTCACGGGCTTCTGGATATAGCTGTTCACACCCAGGTGATAGCCGGCCACCATGTCCCGCTCCTCCTTGGACGAGGTCAGGAGAATCACGGGGATAGCTTTCGTGCGCAGATCGGATTTCAGCTCTCGCAGCACCTGCAAGCCATCCCGCTTCGGCAGGTTCAGGTCCAGTAGGACAAGATACGGCGGGGACTCAAACCGGCGATCCGCAAAAGTGGCGCGGCAAAAAAGAAAGTCAAGGGCCGCTTCCCCGTCCTGCAAATGGACCACACTGCTGACGAGCTTGCTTTTTCTCAGGGCATGCAAGGCCAGCTCGGCATCCGAGGCATTGTCTTCCACCAGGAGAACCTGAATTCCCTCTTCACTTGCCATTCATCACCTCGCTCATTGGAATTGGGGCCGTTGAACCTGCTTGGGGGCCGAGCGTAAAGTAAAAAGTAGTGCCGTGGTCGGGCTTGGATTCAGCCCGAATAATTCCCGCATGGCGATGGATAATGCGCTGGACGGTGGCCAGGCCAATCCCCGTCCCTTCGAAGTCTTCCTGGCGGTGGAGCCGCTGAAAAGCGCCAAAGAGCTTGTCGGCATATTTCGGGTCGAAGCCGGCCCCATTGTCGCGGACAAATATTTCCGTCTTGCCGCCCGTCTCGTTCACGCCTATCTCAATAAGCGCGAGCTCGCGCTTGCGCGTGAATTTCACGGCATTGGCAAGGAGATTGCTAAAGACTAATTTGAGAAGTCCCTTGTCGCAGACCATTTCCGGCAGTGGTTCGATGCGCCATTCAATATTGCGATTCTGCGCTTCCTCCGGAAGGTCGGCCATCGCCTGCCGGACCACGTCGTCCAATCTGACTTTGCGGAGAGTCAGAGCCTGGCGGCCAATGCGCGCGAGATTGAGCAGGTCGTCCACCAGGCGCCCCATGTGATCGGTGGAATGGAGAATCCGGTCAAGGAGCCGCAGAATTTCCTTCGATAGATCCTGGCCGTGATCGTCCTTCAGGATTTGGGCGAACCCGGCAATATGGCGCAAGGGAGCGCGCAGGTCGTGGGAAACCGAGTAGCTAAAGGACTCCAATTCCCTGTTGACGGCGGCAAGTTCGGAATTGGACCTTGCGAGCTCCATTCTGCTTTGCTCCAGCACCTCTTCCGCCTGCTTTCGAGCCGTCACATCGGTCACCACGCCTCTCATCCGCGCCGGCTTGCCATGATTGTCCCGATACAAGCGGCCCTGCGCGGAAATCCAGTGCACCGATTCATCCGGCCACTTAATGCGGCATTCCATTGAGAGAACGTCGGTGGAGTATGCTGCATCGAAGCTGGCCTTGACGGACTCCAGATCCTCGGGCAGCACGTGAGTCATAAAGATTTTGGCGCCCCATTCGGCGACCGGCGTAGGGTAGCCAAAGATTTCGTCGTGACGCGCCGATCGCACCGAAGTGTCGGTGGCAAGGTCCAGCTCCCATATCCCCACTCGGCCCGACTCCAAAGTCAGCTTGAGCCGCTCCTCACTCTCCCGGAGCGCTTGGTCCGCAAGCCGCCGATCCGTAACATCGCGAATGGCGCTCGAGATCAATGTCCCCCCCTCGGTCTCGAGCGGGCTGAGACTGATTTCGACGGGAAACTCCGTTCCATCCTTGCGCCGCCCGTGGAGTTGCAATCCCACGCTCATCGGCCGCGAGGCGGGAGACTCGAGGTAGTGGTTGCGGTGGTCCGCGTGGAGGGAACTGAACCCCTCGGGGACGAGGACTTCCACCGGTTGACCCAGGACTTCTTCCCGCGCATAACCGAAAAACTTTTCCGTTTGGGCATTCACGATTTGGATCAGGCCGTTACCGTCCACAATCACGATGGCGTCCGGCGCGGCTTCCAGAAGGTTGCGGAATTTTTCCTGTTCTCGATGGCGCTGCGTCACGTCCCGGTTGCTCTCCAGTATGGCGATGGGATTGCCGCCGGGGTCGGTCCGCACCGCCCAGCGGCTGGAAACAGTTACCGTCGTGCCGTCGCGCCGGCGATGGACGAGCTCGCCCTCCCAGGAACCGTTCTCGAAAAGCTCCGCCTTAATCTCCTCCATGGTCTTTGGAAACACGGTTTGCAAGAGGCTATGGCAGATTTTCCCGCGGGCCTCTTCGTTTCGCCACCCGTAGAGCCGCTCGGCGCCGCGATTCCAAAAAATAATTTCGTTCTTCAAATTCTTCACGAAAATGGCGTCGTGGGTGAGATCCAGGAGCTCGGCAATCTCGCGGTGACGCGCTTCGCTGATGCGCAGGTCGAGCTCGAGTTGACGCCGTTCGTCGAGTTCCGTCTGCAAGGCCGAAGTGGCCTGAATCCACTGCTCGCTACTGGGGTATTCGAGCGCCTTGGGAATCAGGCGGAAGAGCAGGTAGGCGGTGACAATGGATGCCACCGCGGCGACGGCTTTGATTACGCCTGCCAGCCAGTATTGCGCATGCCAAAGGTTCCAGACTTCCATCGTGTGCGCCGCGCCGCAGGCAATGATGAACGTGCTGAAAAGGATGTACATCCAACTGAACGGAACGTCCCGGCGCTTGCGGATGAACCACACCAGCGCCACCGGAATCGTGAAATATGCGAGCGCGATCACGCCGTCCGAGATGACGTTGAGCCAGACCAGGCCCGGATTCCAGAGGTAGCAATACCCGTGCGGCGTGAAATCGCCCGATCTGAACAGCTGTCGAAGAAAATCCATATTCCCCATCGCGCCGTGCGCGCGGCGCTGCCGCTTCATGAACTGAAAATGCGTTTCCAATGGGAAGTGGGAGAGGACCGCTTCCGCTGCACAGACAGCCGCTAAGGCGCGGAGGGGGACAAGCGTCTTAGTACTGGAATTTCCTGAAGGGGAAACCAGTATCCACCACGGCAAAAGAGGAGTCAAGAAGCAGGGGAAAAACCGGGCGAGAAAGTTACCTACCCGCGCGCGCCAGAAACCGAGAGAATTGGTAGCGATACCGGGACTCGAACCCGGATTTGAGCCTTGAGAGGGCCCTGTCCTAACCTTTAGACGATATCGCCGCGGCGCCTGCCGATGCAGAATTTTCGCACGCTTGATTGGCAGGTGCAAGTAGATGCGAGCCGAGAAGAAGCGCATGGAAATCGCGCTTGTGATGTGGGACGATAATTTCACGGTGCCGCTTTCAAGCGGCATGCGGGCGGGGTGCGGCTGCTGATGGCGAGCGAGGCAAAACCTTCGGGGGGCGCGGGGCCACGCGCCTTTGCTCATTCGATGCTGCGCGAAATCTACGAGCAGCCGCAAGCCATCCGCGAAACAGTCCGCGAAAACATTCAGGGCGACATCATTTTCCCTTCCGCGCTTCAGCCCATCGAGAACGCGCTTTTCGCGTTCAAGAAAATCATCATCGCGGCCAGCGGCTCGAGCCGTCACGCGGGCCTGGCCGGCGAAATCATGATGGAGGATTTGGCCGGGGTCGCGGTGGACGTGGAATATTCGAGCGAGTATTGCTACCGCTCGACGCACGCGGGCGCCGATCCAATCGTTGTAGTGATCACACAGTCGGGAGAAACCGCCGATACGATTGCGGCCCAGCGTGAAGCATTGAATCGCGGCGCGAAGACGGTGGCCATTTCGAACGTCGCGGAGGCCACCATCGCGCGTGAGGCCAGCGCCACCTTGCTCACCTTCGCGGGGCTCGAGAAGGCCGTCCCGGCCACGAAAAGTTTCACCGCGCAATTAACGTTGCTGTATCTTTTCGCGCTGTTTCTCGCGCGCAAACGCGGGCGCATGACCTCCGAAGTCACCCGCACGCATCTCCATTCGCTGGCGGAAGTCCCGGCGGGAATCGAAAGATTTCTTCCTGTGTGGGACGAGCAGACCCGCGAATACGCCCGCCATTTTCAGCACGCTAAGACTTTCCTGTTTCTTGGGCGGGGCGTGCATTACGCCATCGCGCGCGAGGCGGCCCTGAAGCTAAAGGAAATCTCCTACGTGCAGGCCGAGGGATTGCCGGCGGGCGAGCTTCGGCACGGGCCGAATGCGCTGGTGGATGAAAAACTCCCCATCGTCGTGCTGGCCACCCGCGAGGCGGCCGATCCGGATTCCATGCTGCGTTACCGCAAGAGCCTGGCGATCCTGGAATATGTGAAAGCGCGCGGCGGAAAATCGATCGCGATTGCCACGGAAGGCGACCGGGAGATTGCGGCATTGGCAGGCCATGTCATTTTCGTCCCCGCTGCGCCTGAATTGCTCTTGCCGATCCTGGAAGTTGTCCCGCTTCAGCTTTTCGCCTACTACTTCGCGGTGCTCAACGGCTGCGACGTGGACAATCCCCGGAATCTGGTTAAGTCCGTCGTCACCGAATAAATCCTCTGTGGCACAGACACTCCTGTCTGTGCTCTTACGAGGAAGCTCGCGCCACCCGTAACCACAGAATTCGGATAAAAAATCCAAGCCCCCGCCCCCTGTCGTCAAGCCTCACCTCCGCTCCCTATCATTCTCGTCACCCCTCCGTGGCCTCCGATTTTCCTCCGTGCACTCTGTGTTAAATCTTTACAAGCGGTCGACCGCAATGCCTCACCAAAATTCGCCCGCCAAAAAGTCCACACACACGCCCGCTTGCATTTCTCCTCTGAGCCATGCGAATTTGATGGTGGAGAATTGTCAAATCACGAGCGCAGCCAAATTTGCCCCGGTCCTCTGGCACCAGCCTTTGACTGCCGGCCGGGGATATCCGCCCCGGCTCTCGCAAGTCTTAAACGTGCACTCGCTTTTTATTCGCTTTTTATTCTCTTTTTCCCTTCTAAATCGTCAATTTCTAATCCCGCTTCCGGGATTAGAAATCGACCTAAGTCATTGAAAACACAGAAGGGAGGTCCCTTCTAATCTGCTCAAAACACCCCCTTCAGCAGCTCGCTGCACGGAAAACCATCACGCCGATTCTGAAGCGCTCTGATGCAGTCTTTGGTTACCGAAATTCCAATGAATGGAAAAACAAGCGATCAGTTGATTCGCGCCGCGCAACGGACATAGCCGCGGCCCGTGCAGTTGAGCGTGACCGTCCCGGCCTCGGTCAGATCGGCCTTCTCGCCTTTCTTCAGAATTCCTTTGAAACCTGGACCGTCAACTTTGCAGGCCGGAGTAGGCGTATTGGCGTCGTACGCAATCGTGCTGACACAGGTGATCGGTGCCGGGGCTTGAATTTCCGCTTTGCCCGGATGTGGCCCGTCCTTATCGATGCTCGCGTCGATGGAAGTGACCTTGGGTCCGCGATTTCTTTGCGCACCGGCGTAATCGGCGAGAGTGAATAGGGCGATGACCACAAGCAGAAAAAAAGTAATAGAGCAGCGCGTCATCATGGCAAACCTCCGATTGGTTGGGAACTGTACACCCAGCGGTGACGTCTCGCAACGCGGACACAAATCGGGAGCAATGTGAGAAGGCCAACACGCGGTACGGGTGAACGGAAGAGCACAGCCAGGACTGCCTGCGCCGGCCCTGCAAGAAGGTGTGAGATAACTGCGGGAACATGTGGGAAATTATCAAGCGGAAAACTGCGCGGCCATGAAGTTCACGCTGCTCGACTGGGCGGCGATTTTCGGCTACCTCGCGATCACTCTCCTCATGGGGCTTTACTTTCGCCGGCGCTCGGCCCGGAGCACAGAGGATTATTTCGTTTCTGGGAGAACCGTTTCGTGGTGGCTCGCGGGGACTTCGATGGTGGCGACCACGTTCGCGGCCGATACTCCGCTGGTCGTCGCGGGACTGGTCTACACGCAGGGAATTTCCGGCAACTGGATTTGGTGGTCCGGCCTGCTCTCGGGAATGATGACCGTCTTCTTGTTCGCGCGATTGTGGCGGCGCTCGGAGCTGATGACGGACGTGCAGTTCGCCGAGATGCGCTACGGCGGGAAGCCGGCTGCTTTCTTGCGCGGCTTTCGCGCAATTTATCTCGGGCTGCTGATGAATTGCTTCATCCTGGGCTGGGTGACCAAGGCGATGACCAGCATCGTCGCCACCACACTCGGGCCCACGATGCAGGGATGGCCGCTGCTGATGCGCTTTGCGGCCTGGCTGAACGCGATTTTTGGCGCCACATTTTCCGGCGCCGACGGCCAGGCGCTCGTTGTTTGCATTTTTTTCCTGATTCCCTTCACCGGGATTTACGCGGCGCTCGGCGGATTGTGGGGCGTGCTCTGGACGGACCTATTTCAGTTCGTATTAAAGATGAGCATCGTGATTGCGGTCGCTTTCTACGCTGTGGGCGCGGCGGGCGGGATGGGGCCGATGCTCGCGAAGATTCAGGCCATGCGCGCTGGGAACGGCGGGGCCGACCCGCTCGCGTTTTTTCCGGATTTCTCGCGCGGATTCTCAAGCGAAGCGGTGTGGACGCTGCCGGTGATTACGTTCACGGTCTATATGGCGATTCAGTGGTGGGCCTTCTGGTATCCCGGGTCGGAGCCGGGAGGCGGCGGATACGTGGCGCAGCGCATTTTCAGCGCGAGCGACGAACGGCAGGGGCTGTACTCCGTCCTGTGGTTCAACATCGCCAACTACGCGCTGCGGCCTTGGCCTTGGATTCTGACGGCCCTCGCGGCGATTGTGCTGTACCCCGGACTCGAACATGCGGAGACCGGGTACATGCTGATCGTGAATCACCAAGTGCCGCAAGCGCTGCGCGGGATTATTCTCGCGGGATTCCTGGCGGCGTTCATGTCCACGATTGCGACGCAGCTGAATTGGGGCACTTCTTATCTGGTGGAGGATTTCTACCGGCGGTTTTTGAGGCGCGGAGCCACGGAGCGGCATTACGTAATCGTCGCGCAGCTTGTGACGCTCTTTTTGGTGACTGTGACCGGGTACGTCTCGGCACAGCTCAGCTCGATTCGATCGGGGTGGCTGGTGGTGCTCCAGATCGGGGCGGGGACGGGCAGCGTCTACATGCTGCGATGGTTTTGGTGGCGGATTAACGCCTGGAGCGAAATTTCCGCCATGGCAACGTCGCTCGCATTGTCCGTGGCGTTCCAGTGGAAAGGCTTGTGGCTTGCGCTGCTGGGACGGACGGAGGTTTTTTCCGGGTCGAGCACGGTGGTCTTTGCAAAGACGGCGCTGGCAACGACGCTCGTGACGACGATTGTATGGGTTGCGGTGACGCTGCTTACGAAGCCGGAGCCGGAGAGCATTTTGCTGGCGTTTTATCGCAAGGTGCGGCCGCAGGTGACGGGGTGGCGGCCGATTGCGGCGCTAGCGCCTGAAATTGCTGAGACTCGCGGGCTGCGGCGCAATCTGTGGTGTTGGGTCCTCGGAAGCGTGATGGTGTATAGCGCGCTATTCGGTGTTGGCAAATTGCTGCTGTTGCAACCAGGAGTAGGAGCAGTGCTGGTGATAGTGGCAACGGTATCGGCATGGGGTTTGTGGCGGGAATTGAGGTGACGTGGGGCTGGTGCAATGGGGGCAACGGGAGGTACGAGGACGCGAGTGCTTGTGGGATAGATGGGTGAACGGAAGAGCGCAGACCGGAGTGTCTGCGCCACGAAACGCGGACCACGGGGAGGTGGTGAAGCGCCTCCCCGTGACCGAGCGGGTTAGGGAATGTAGTAGCGCATCGAGGTGAAGAACATGTTGTCGATGCCGTGCGGGGAGCCGCCAGAATTTGCGCCCCACGTGTTGCGAGTGACGTAGGAGTATTGCGCGCCAAACTGCATGCGGCCCTTCTCGCCCTGATAGAAGCGATACCAGAATCCGAAGGTGCCTTCGATGATGACGCGGTTATCCTGCTCGCAGCTTCCGAGGGCGGCCGGCGTATTCTGGTTGGTGGGAAGCGTCTCGGTGAGGCAGCCAGCATTGCTATTGAGCGGGGAGCCGTATCCGACGCCGAAGTTTACGGGCACAATGACCGGCACATCCACTGTTCCCGTATTCACGGTTCGAACGGCGATGTAAGATGCGCGGGCATCATACTCACCACCGGCATATCCGTAGAGGTCCAACTTCGGAGTTGGATGAAGCACGATGGTGCCCATGCCCTGGTAATTGCGAATCGGGACGAGCGTGCCATTCGGGCGTACGGTGACGTCAGACAAGCCACCTGAACCATACCGGCCAGTCCCGTCTCCGCCGAAAGCGTGAAGTCCAAAATCCAGATGCTTGCTGAAGAGGGACCAGGTCGCGTTGGCGCCGAACCCGCCTCCCGTTGTCGTGTTGTTGTTAGCGAGCGCGGCGTTGGCTGTTGTTGGAGTAGCCGAAGTGCATGGATTGAGGGTGTTTGCCGCCGCACAAGGGAAGATGCGCGCTTTGTATGTACTGAGCAACCCGAACACTTCATAATGCCCAAACCCGGGCTCCCACGCTGCCTTAAAAACGAAATCTGGCGAGGCGTTATAGGAGTAGTTCGCCTGGTTGTTGTAAAGGCCGCTGAGGTCGCCGGGAGCGGCTATGAGTGTGGTGCTATAGGTGGTGCTGACCGCGGCGTTGCTGGTTCCGGTCAGCGGGACGCTCTTGTCGTTCAGGAGCTTGCCGCCGAGCGTTGTCTGCGGACCTTCGACGGACATACCGACCCAGAACTTGTCGCCAATGTTCTTGGTAATGCGGAAGCCATATTGGCGAGCCCAGCTAAAGCCGACCTGGTATTGGGCGTCAATGGTGAGCGGCAAGACTTCGGTCAGATTGTCGAGACCATGCCGCGTCTCGGTTACGAGGCTCCACATTTGTCCGCCGGTGATCTTCCAACCGCTGTCCCAGGCCGCCTGCCCCCAGAACTGGCGCTGGCGGAAGACGTAGCTGTTGGTCTGGTTGTTGTTGGAGGTGGTGCCGGCACCGAGGAAGTCACCTTCGTAGTAGCCGGTCAATTTTATATCGCTCAGCTTGCCCTCGATCCTCATGGCGATGCGGGACTGACGGCCGGAGAAGTTGAGTTCGCTGAGCTTGGAAGCGGACTGGCCGGCAAGAGGAACTCCCTTGAAGTCTGTATTCACGTCGTCCGTGACGGCCCTATTGCGGTAAACCGATTCAGCCGCGAAGAAGCCGCCCGGCGTGAGGGTGATTCCCTTGTAGTGAATGGCCAAGGGCTGGTCCTTGTCCTCCGGGGACGCGGCGAAGTGGACCGCCGAGGCATTGGCGGGGTTGATGGCGAGAGCCGGATCGGCGCCCTCGTTCACCAGGCCCATGGATGCGACGTTGGCATCCACGGCGTTCAACTGGCCTTCGAGGTCCAGCATTTTCTTCTGCTGCTCCTTCAATTGCTCGTTCTGAGTTTGGAGTTGCCGAGTCTGGGCTTCGACGAGATCGCGAAGCTGCTGGATTTGATTATCCAGGCTTGCCGGCGCCGGCTGAGCGGGAGCCGCCGGTTTCGCCGGTGTAGCTGCTGTTGCCGGAGCCGTCGAACTCGCCGCCGTACTCTCCTTCGCAGCGGGCGCGCTATTCGCATTGGCCCCTGCCGAGTTTGCATCCCCTGCCCCACCCGTGCCCGCCATGGCCGGCGATGCGACGAGTGCGAGGACTACCATCCACCCTGCTAGTGCTCGCATTCAATCCTCCTTAAATTTACCTGCCGTTAGAACTGATGTCCCGCAACTGGAATCCGAGAATGAAAACCCCTGTCCCCCCGAGTGACTGCTTTGAAGACAAGATCGGCAACTAACCGAAAATCCTGACCCGCGACCCACTCTTGCGCAGCGAATACACACTGCGCGAGGCAACTGGCGACTTGCATTGATGAAAGCCGGACCAAAAGGTTGCCGCCACAGGCGCATTTATTGCGCGATTCCGAAAAAAGAGCCCGCGCGCGCCAACACTACCGGCGCACGCTGCGGCCCCCGCACGTTATGTGCCGTATTTGAATGGACTGTGACAGCAATGTTAATTGTCCGTGACGCGCAAAAATTCAATGCTGGAGAGAGCTCATTGCAATCTGAAATGAGAATTTGAAATGTTGGAGGGCATTCATACGCATTTGCGAAACAATTTTTCGGAGATTCGGATGGAGATTGAAAGGGTGAGCGGCGGACCGCAGCGAGCGACAGCAGTTTCTCTCAAATTGAGACACAATCCCGTTGACACTCAGAAGAGGATGAAGGGACCGATGGACACGAGCTAGACGCTGGAGCGGCGAACCATGGCGCTAAACGTGGTGGGGACGATGCGACGAAACGGAAGCGCACTGAAGAAGCGCTCGCGGCAGGGATCGCAACGGTAGGCCGGGAAACTGAGCCAGCGTTTGAGGCTGATGAAGGATCCGCGCTCGACGCGCTCGCGGGAGATGAGTTCCAGATCAAAATTCCCGCACTTGGGGCAATGGGCGTAGCAGGAGAAAGAGAAGGCCACGAGCCAGGCGTAAAACCGGCGATCGCAGGTGTGGCATCTCCAGGGCCTTAGTCCGGCGAGCGTGGAGATGAAATCGAAGGCGCCATCACGGTGAGAACGAAAACAATCCCCGCTCCGGCACTGTGGACATATCATTTTCCCAGCGGTCCTCCCTGCTCAGCGCGGCAGCATACTGAAAACATTGGCTGTGGGCAAGACCCGGCGATGGGGGAAAGGAGGGCTTGGCAGTGTAGAATATTTGCCGAGAGGAATTTGAATGGCTGATTACACCGACGCGCACGCGAGGGCCGGAATCAACGCCCGACTGCCGAAGCTCGATACCTGGCCCAACCAATTTCCAGGCTACGAAATTACCATCCGCTTTCCGGAATATACATCCGTGTGCCCCAAGACGGGCCTGCCGGATTCGGGGACGATCACGATTCATTACCAACCGAAGCAGCATTGCCTGGAATTGAAGGCATTAAAAATGTATCTGCTGGGATACCGCAATCTGGGGATTTTCTACGAGAACGCGGTGAACCGGATGCTGCGCGATATCGTTGCTGCGATTCGCCCTTCTTGGTGCCTGGTTACCGGAGAATTCACGCCGCGCGGCGGACTCACGACGACGGTCGAGGCGCGCTGGCCCCACCGGGGGAACGGTCCTCGGCAACGGCGGGGATAGACATACTGCCCCGCCTCAGCCATAATTTCGGCCGTGCCCGAGAGGCGGAAACCTCTCTGAAGGAGGCTCGATGAGTTCGTCCCCGAATCCGGCTGAAGACGTCCAGATGACGGAGGCAGCCGCATTGCCCCGGTGGGTGATCCTGCTATTCGCCATCGCATTCGTTCTGGTCGGCTATCTTCTGTTTGCAAGCTACTCCGAGAATCAGGCGCTGCACAAAGGCCTGAGCGATGCGGATCGGAAGACGCAGGCGCTCGCAGCGCAACTCGATAAGACGAATTCGCGGATTGCGGACTTGAAGGGGCAGCTTGACGTGACGTCGCAGAAGCTGGGCCTGACGCAGGATGAGCTGGCTCGCGCGCGAAGCCTGGCGCAAACCATCAAGAAAGACCAGGAGAAGAGCGATCAGGCGCTGCGGACGGAGATCGGCCAGGTGCAGGCGGACACGTCCACAAAGTTCGGCCAGGTGGCCACGGAGCTCAGCGGGACGAAGAGTGACGTGGCGGCCACGAAGGCGGACCTGGAGGCCACAAAAGGCAAATTGTCGAGCACGATCGGGGATCTGGGAGTGCAGAGCGGCCTGATCGCGCGCAATCACGATGAAGTGGAAGAGCTGAAGAGGCTCAACGAGCGCGACATTTTTGAGTTTGACCTGCGCAAATCGAATGAACCCCAGCACATAGGCCCCATTCAGATGGTGCTCCGCAAAGTGGACACCAAGAAGTACCGCTTCACGCTCAACGTGGTCGCCGACGACAAGAGCATCGAGAAGAAAGACAAGACGGTGGGTGAACCTGTGCAATTTTATGTGCGGGGGGCGCGCGCGCCCTATGAAATCGTGGTCTTTGATCTATCGAAAGATCATGCCAAAGGATACTTGAGCACGCCCAAATCCAAGGGCGCGCCACCGCCTTCCGCGCCGCCGGGAAATTAGCGCTGTGGCGAAAGTTAAGGAAGCTCCCCATTATCGTCTTGCGACGAATTGAATCCCAAGCCCAGAGGGCGGCCAAGTGAAGACGAATTGGAAGAAAACTTCCGGGTGGCGGCTTATTTTTCGCGCTGGGGCGTTTCTGGCGCTGCTTCTGACGTGCCACGCGCTTCGGGCGCAAATTTCCTCAATTCCCGACCGGCTTTCCTCCGACACAATCTTGTACGTTCATTGGCGAGGGAAGACCTTCGCGAGCGGCGCGGATGAGAAGAACCACGTATTGCAGCTCCTCCAGGACCCCGATTTCGTTCCGCTGCGAAATGCGATGGTGAAATTGGCACAGCGCAACTCGGGAAAAGACAGCACAGCGCCACCAGTGGAATTCGCCGAGATATTGTCACTCCTCGAGAATGAGGCGGCCTTGGGTGTAGTGATGAATCCCGCCCCGGCCAATGCGGACGCGGGCGGAGGCGCGCCGACCTCAGGAACTCTTTTTGTATATGACGCGACGGGAAAAACGGCGCTGATTGAGAAATTGAGGGCGATTCTACGGGCCAACGGGAAAGAACCGCCCGTCTTGACGACTTACGATTTTGGCGGAACGCATGTCGAGGTGCGCGCGACTTCGACCGGTCCATCGTATTCGGCTCGAACGGCAAAATACTTTCTGATCGCGGACCAAAAGCAGCTGATTGAGGATTTGATCGGCCGTTTCAGCAGCGCGGAAAAGCCAGCGTCTGCGGTTACGCTACTTCCTGAATATAAGGCGGTCCAGCCGTACATGGGCGCCGATTCCAGTCTGGAATTTTTCGCGCGCATGCCCAACGTGAATCAGCTCATTCGCCCCGATGTTCAGAACACATCTGGGGCGCGCTTCGCGCAGAATCTGCATCTGGAGAAACTGCACGTCACGGGCATGAGCGTCAGTTTCGCGGGAGAAGCAGCCCGGCTACGCGGAGCGATACTTGGGGACACGTCATCACCGAGCTTGTTCGACATCGCCGGCGCAAGTAGCGCAAAGTTTGCGACGCTGCCGATTGTAAATCCGGGGCCGCTTTCCAATGTGACGACTCTTGACTTGCCCGCGACATACCGATTGGTCCGGTCTGCCGCGATGGAATCGCTCAATCCGCAACAAACCGCCGGCATCGCTGCAGCGGAAGGCATGGCGCAGGGGTTCTTGGGGATGTCCGTGGAGGATGCCCTGCATCTTTTCACGGGGGAGATTGCCACGCGGTCGGTCGATTCCGACGACGGCTCGTGGCCGCGATTGTATGCGGTAGCGATCCAGAATCCGCAGGATGTGCTGCGCCTGTTGCGCGCCACCCTGGGCAAGAAGATTGTGGAGGAAAACACGGAAGGCGATGCGACCATTCTGGACGTTTCTTATCCAGACCGCGATCCGGTGAGCGGCCAGCAGAAGGCGCACTTTTTATATGTGGGGGTGAAGCCGCAAATGCTTTTCGTCGCGCCGAAGAAAGCGATGTTGCACGAGGGGATGGAGCGGCTCGATGCCAAATCGGGGGCAGCTTTCACAGCAGATCCGTATTCGAACGCGGATCTGAACCACCTGCGCGGAATGCTCCCGGAGAAACTCTCAGGCCTGAGCGCTGCTGATCTTGCACGGATTCCATGGGAAAAGGTATTCGTTTGGATCTCGCAGCAAATCAACGAGGACGCCAAAGGCTCGAAAGAACCGACTCCGCAGTCAACGGATTGGCTTAAGATGATGAAGCCTGCGGCCTTCACGCGCCACCTCCATGCCGCGATGAGCGGCTGGTGGAAGGATTCGAGCGGCATTTACTTTGACTCGTACCTCGAGTAAGGCAGTTTCCGCGCTGCACCGATTCCCTTTTGCGGCGGCCCTTGGTCTCTCCCTTGCCCTTTCTGCTCTGGCCCTACTGCCATCCGCGAGTTGTGCGCAGCAGCAAAAGCAAGAGCCCATCCCGTCGGTGCAAACGCCGATTCGGACCACGAGCGAGCTTGTGAAGGTGGACGTGAGCGTGCTGGATAAACACGGAAACTTCGTCGGAGGGCTGGAGCAGAAAAATTTTCGGATTCGGGACGGCGAGGCGGAGCAGCCCATCGTGTTTTTTGCGCCCGTCGAAGCACCTGCGGAGGTTCTCGTGCTGGTGGAGACCAGCCCGGCGGTGTATCTGATTCACAATCAGCATCTGTATGCGGCGTATGCCTTGCTGGACGGACTGGCAGCGAATGATCAGGTCGCTCTCGTTACGTACGACCGGGAGCCGCATGGCATTCTCTCGTACACTGCGGACAAGTCCGCGGTGGCATCGGCGCTGGGCCAAATTCAGTACACGCTCGGGACGACCGAACTGAATTTCTTCGATTCCATTTCCACGGTCCTCGACTGGATTGCGCTGATCCCTGGAAAGAAAGGCCTGGTGATCTTTTCGACCGGGCTCGATACTTCGCCACCGGAGCGCTGGGAGACATTGCTTCAGAAACTTCGCGGCCAGGATGTGGTGATGTATCCGGTGGCGCTCGGAGGTTCATTGCGGCAACCGAGCGAGAAGAAAAAGAAATCGGCGAAAAAGGTGCCGGGCACCGATTCACACGAGGAGGCGTCAACCGCTGATTTGGATAATCCTCTCAGCTTTGCGAAAGCGGATGAAGCTTTGCGCTCGCTTGCAAAAGTCACCGGCGGGCGCGCCTATTTTCCTATGTCTGATAAGGATTTCGCGCCGGCGTATAGGGAGATTGCCGCCGCTCTGAGGCATCAATACGTTCTTGGCATAGAGCCTCAGCACGATGGGCAGTTCCATTCGCTGAGCGTGCAAGTGGTAGAAGTCGCCGGGCAGCCAGCGAAGGAGGGCGCCAAGAACGCCGAATACAGGGTGTCGGCCCGCGAAGGTTATCTTGCGCCGGGACCCTGAGCTTATAATTCGGGGCCGCACTTCCGGTAGATGGGAGAGTGCGCGGAGGCAGGATGCGGCGGAGGAGTATTACATTCGGAATTCTAGCAGCGCTGGCACTGGGGCACATGGTTTGGCCGGCGCTGCGCGCGCAGGAAAAATCCGCACCGATCCGATTTGCCTTCGGCGGGAACGTGTCCGAGATTCCTGCCGAGTTCCTCGACTATTTGGTTTTCCTTCCCGTGGGCATCGATGATAGCCAGCCATCTTTGTTCGAGCTGGATTCGACGGCCTCCGCCTCGTCTATGGATCCCACGCGCGCCGCAGAATTGGGCCTGGGCGACCTCGATAATCCTGTCCTCCTTCTTCCCGGGGTGGAGTTTCGGCTGAGCAAGCTGCCCACAAGTGCGCGGGAGCATTTTGGGGCGCAAATCGGACGGGCTTACCAAGGAACACTTGGGAACGATTTTCTTGGCTCAGTTGTCGCGGAAATTGACTATGGGCGGCAGACTGTACGGCTCTACGATCCTGGTTCCTATAAATACTCTGGGGCGGGGACCAGCATTCCACTGACTTTCTCGCGAGGAATGCCGCTCATTCACGCCAAAATAGATTTGCCGGGACAAAAAGCACGCGAAGGAGAATTCGCGATCGGCACCGCGCTCGATGCTGCCATTCTCGTGTCCGAACAGTTCGCAGAGACCCATCATTTATTTTCGGCGCACATGAAGACCATTCAATCGTCCGACCCGCAAATCAACAACGGCGAAAATATTGCGCTGGGACGCGCAAAAGGATTTCAAATCGGGCCGTACCAAGTGGAATCGGCGATTGTCGCATTTTCGCCCGGAGGCCAGGCCGGCGGCGCGGACAAAAACTTTGCCGGCACGATCGGGGCGGGGCTTTTGCGGCGCTTTACGGTGATTTTCGACTATGCGCACAAGCAAGTAATTTTCGCGCCCAACACTTATTTCGCGGAGTATGAGGAAGAGGACAAAAGCGGGCTAACCATTATCGCAAAAGGCCCGCGACTGAAAACCTTCGAGGTGCTTGCCGTGCAAGCGTCCACGCCCGCTGCCGAAGCGGGGATTCAAAAGGGCGACATCATTGCGGGCATTGATGACGAACCGGCCGCGGATCTCACGCTGACTTCCGTTCGGAGCCTCTTCCGGCAGATTGGGCATCGCTACAAACTTTTGATCGAGCGAAACGGGCAAACATTGCAAATTTCGATGCAGATGCGGCGCCTTCTCTAATGTTTCGTTGTGGGTTCCTGCGCTAGGAGCCGAATTTTTTTAACTGGACGGCCATCTCGTGGAGGCGCGCGTCCACCTTTGCGAAAACCGTTCCAGGCTCGAATTTTCCTGCGGCGTTTCGCTTGCCGGCGCGGACGCCGGTGAGGATTTCGATTCCCTGCTCGATGGTGCCGACGGGATAGATGTGAAACTGCCCCTTGGCAACCGCCTGGATCACTTCGTCGTGCAGCATCAAATCGTCCACATTTTCGGCGGGGATCAAGGCGCCCTGCTGGCCGGTGAGACCCTTCAATTTGCAAATGTCGTAGAAGCCTTCGATTTTCTGATTCACGCCGCCAATCGGCTGCACGTCTCCACGCTGGTTCACGGAGCCGGTGACGGCCAGTTCCTGGCGGATGGGAATTCCCGAGAGCGCAGAAAGCAGCGCGTAGATTTCGGTGGAGCTGGCGCTATCGCCATCCACGCCGGAATACGATTGCTCGAAGCAGACGCTGGCGGAAAGCGAAAGCGGCTTATCCTGGGCAAAGGTTTGCCGCAAATATCCGGAGATAATCTGCATTCCCTTGTCGTGGAAACGGCCGCTCAAATTCGATTCGCGTTCAATATTAATGATGCCCACTTTTCCGAGGGCCACCGAAGCGGTGATGCGCACGGGTTTGCCGAAGGCGTAGCCTCCGATTTCGAGCACGCTCAGACCATTCACCTGGCCGACGCGTGCGCCGGTGGTATCAATGAAGAGTAGGTTTTGCTCGACCATCTCGCGGATTTTCGTTTCGGTCAGGTTGTGCCGTTCGATTTTGGCATCGAGCGCCTCGCGAACGTGCCCGGCGGTAACGACGGTGTTTTTGGCGTTGCGGGCGACATAGGAGGCTTCGCGTGCTAGATCGGCGAGGTCGAAGAAGCGCGCTGTGATTTTGCCGCGGCGTCCGGCCTGACGGACGCCGTGTTCGAGCAGTGAGGCCACCGCGGTGCGATCGAAGGGGAAGAGGTGCTCATCGTCGGAAAGTTTTCGCAGGCGGCCGGCGTACTGGCGGATGACTTCATCGCTCCATTTCATTTCCTCGTCGAACTCCACGCGGACTTTGAAAATTTTCTTGAAGTCGTCTTCAAAGTCGTAGAGGAGCTCGTACATATCGCGGTCGCCGATCAGAATGATCTTCACGTGGATATCAATGGGCTCCGGTTTCAGCACGGCCGAGCTGAAGGGGAAGAAAACGTCCACGGGCTGAATTTCGAGTTTGCCGTGATTGAGTGTGCGTTTCAGAGTGCGCCACACGCCGGTCTCGGTGAGCGCGTCGAGAGCGTACATCACGAGGAAACCGCCATCGGCGCGCAGGAGCGAGCCGCCGCGCAGGTCCATAAAATCGGAGCTCCAGCCGCCGCGGGCGTCGTAGCTGCGATGAATGGTGCCGAACATATTCGCGTAGGTCGGAATGGTCTCGAAAATCACCGGGACTTTTTCCTGCTCGCCGTGAGCCAGAATCACGTTCACGCCGTACACGCGAAAGGGATCGCGTTCGGGACGCTCGGTGCGGTTTCCGCCGCCGCCCTCGGATGGCGGCTGGTCCTCCTCGCCTTCGCGCTCCTTGAAGGGATCGAGATTATCGAGGATGTGATGGCGGACTTCCTCGAGATACTCGGAGATTTGTTGGTTGGGGTATTTTTCCTTGAGTTCCTCGATGACGCCATCCACCAGCACCGATGCCGCTTCCTGCTCGAGATAGCTCATCTCGCTCGCCAGTTCGCGCGAAAGCGAGAGCGTCTTGCGATAGACGACCGTGAATTCCTGGCGGAATTGATCGTATTTCCGCTCGAGGTCTTCGGCGGCCACGCTTTCGAGCTTGCCCTCCTGCACCATTTTGGGAATCTCTTCAATCGGGACCATTTGCCCGTCGAGAACGGGAAAAATCTCCGGCAGGGCCACCGCGCCCACTTGCATACGGCCCAGCGCAAATTGTTCACGCGCGATGCGGCGCGTAAAATCATCCATCAATTCTTTTTCGCGTTGCGTGAAGCGCTCGACGATGCGCGTTTTTTGCCGTTGGAAGGGCTCGCCTTCGAATACCTGCGGAATGCGCCGCCGCAGAAAATCGATTCCGGATTCCACTTCCTTCTTAAAGGCATTGGCCTGGCCGCGGGGTAGGGTGAGCAGGCGGGGGCGATCGGTATTTTTGAAATTATTCACGTAACAGCGGTCCGGCGCGGGCTCACTTTCGAGGTGCATATCCTCGACCATGCGCACGATCATTCCGCCGCGGCTGGTGCCGGAGAGCCCGCAGACGAATAAATTGTAGCCGGACGCTTTGAGCTCGACGCCCATGCGTAGCGCGCGCAACGCGCGGTCCTGGCCCATATCGCCGGTCGTCGGTTCCACTTCCGCGGTGGTCTCGAAGGGAATGGTGGCCGGGTCGCAATGCCAGCGGAGTTTTTCGGGCGTGAGGCTGGCGTGTTTTTGGCTGGAATTCTTGCTCATCGGAACTTCCGAAGGCCGCTACTCTAGCACGCCGCTTCGCTTCCTCCCACCCGGTTTGGATGCCGTGTTTCCAGGCTGCGCACTTGGCGCGTAAAGGTCGAGAAGGCTTGCCGCGGTAGCAACTATGATTGGTCCAAGGACGACGCCCAGCATCCCGAAGACGCTGATTCCGCCCAGGACGCTGATGAAGACGACCAGGCCGCCCATTTCGGCCCGGCCGCTGATGAGCCATGGGCGAATCACGTTGTCCACCAAGCCCACCAGCAGCCCGCAGATGACTATTAAGATGACGCCGCGGCCGATGTGTCCTCCAACCATGAGGCTGATCGCGGCCGGCACCCAGATCAGGGATGAGCCGACCACCGGCACCAGCGAGAGGAACCCCATCATCACGCCCCAGAAGACCGGTGCGTGGACTCCCGTGACAGCGAACGCCAACCCGCCCATCACGCCATGCGCCACTGCCGCCGCCAGACTCGAAATCACGCTGGCGAAAACTAGATCGTGCGCCTCGCGGATCATGCGCTCGCGATGCGCATCTTCAAAGGGGAGGACTTCTCGGAGGCGTTTCACGATCGAGTCGCCATCGCGAAACAGATAAAACATGGCCAGCATCGTCACGCTGAGGTGAAAAAGAAAGACGGCCGTATTGCGCAGGACTGCTCCGAGCCGGCTCGCGAAATAGCCCGCAGCCTGGTCGGCATAGCGGCGGAGCACAGTCCCGAGGTCCGCGGGGCTGGCATCGGGGAAGCGCTGCTGAATCTGCGTCCACAGATCGTTTACCCATCGAAAATGACCGCTCGCCACGCCAAGTTGAATTTCTTGCACTGCACCCACGCCCTGCTTTACGAATGCGCCCATTACAAGGAGAGTGGGGATGATCAAAATTAATGTCACAGCGGCGGTGCTGACGACGGCGGCCATCGTCGGTCCCATGCGACGGGCTAGCCGCCAGTAACCAGGATAGGCGACAACCACGAGCACAATCGCCCAGGCCAGCGCAGCGAGAAATGGCTCGAAGACAAGGTAGGCCAGATAGACGAGCAGCGCGACGATGCCGTAAAACAACGCGCTTCCCAGGCGCTTTTGCGTGCTCAGCTCGGCGCTCAAATTTTCCCGCTTTCAGCCATCCGGCAAAGAGACTGATAGTGGCAATCGAAGGGTTTGTCAACTGCGGGATAGTTATGGCCTGGTTTTGGACTGATTTTGGGTCGTGTCCTAAATTAGCCCAGAACTGATTTTCAGCGGTTTCCAGGCATGGGCGATCGGCGACCGGAAAGAGGGGAAAAGTTGGCGATTGAAATTTTGTAAGTAGCTTATTTTATGTGACATGGCCCGATTTCTACTTGTTGGAGTTGGCGATTGCCTGGAGACTCGCGAGATGCCCTATCGAGCCCGCTTTGAGCGGAGCTAGGACATTACCTGCTTTGGGCCTGCCCGGCGACAGAGCACGCGCCAATGGTATAATTGCGCCAGATATCGCACGAGACGGACATGCCGGATCCTGCCTGCAAACATGAGCGCACGCGTTTAATCGCCCAGGATGACGACGCGCAGTACGTCGAGTGCCTGGACTGCGGCGAAATTCTCGAGGCTGGAGAATTGAAGGACGGCATAGGCTTCGATGAATCGCTTTCCGACGCCTGAGCGCCGGCGCGCGCCGGAAAATTTCACCTCTTCCCTCGTCGCGTTGGAGTAGAATGCGCTGAAATTCCTTACCGAACGTTGCAGCCGGGTTTGTCGCATTCGAGGAGGAAACCGTGCGGAAGCATGTGATTGCTCTCTCGGCCGTGGTAATTCTGAGCTCCGCCGCATCGGGACAGCAGAGTCAGAAACCGGGCGACAAAACAGCCCCAACCCAATTTGTGATCCCGCCCGAAGCGGCGAAGCAAACGAATCCCGTCAAGCCGACGCCTGCTTCGCTCGCGCAGGCCAAGAAGACCTATGGTTACGACTGCGCCATGTGCCATGGAACGGATGGCGACGGCAGAGGTGACGTAGCCGTGGACGGGAAATTGAAGTTGCCCGACTACCGCGATCCAGCGGCGCTGAAGGATATGACCGATGGAGAGCTGTTCTACATCATCCAAAAGGGCGAGAAGACGGACAAGATCGATATGCCCTCGGAAGGGGATCGCGCCAAGCCGGACGAAATTTGGAATTTAGTGATTTATATTCGGTCGTTTGCGAGAAAAGAGTCGCCGGCAAAGACCAAGCCGGATACTCCCTAAGGAAGCCGCCGGCTCAGCGGATGGCGAGTCTTCCGATGATGCGCAGGACGTCGGCGGCGGATACATCGTAGAGCGAGTGCTCGTCTTCTTGCTCGAGACGCTCGCGCAGATATTCGGCGGCGATGTAGCTTGCTTCGCGGTCCGACAAGTTTCTCTTGGCGCGATCGCGAAACTCCACAAATCCAGGGTGCGCCAGCCCGAGCACCACTCCCTTTCCATCCACGAAGAATTTGCAGTCCATCGTGTCGCTGTGGCGCGTGGCAATTCCATTCCAGCAGTGTGAGAAACGGCAGCGGTAGACGTAGTCCGTCACTTTGGACGGCACGTCGAACGCGCCGATGAATTCGCTCATGGTGCCGGAATTGGGAATTGTCGGGATTGCCGCGGGAGGCATCGCTTCCTCTATTTTCTTGCGCCCACGGCTGTGGGCTGCTCGGAGCGCTGGTAACTTTGAATTGCTGCGGCCACGCCTGCTCCGGCGGGAACACGGAAGCCCTGGTCGAGCAATACTTTTTCGGCGGCGCCGAGAAACAGCAGCACGTTGGTCTTCTGGCACGAATAACCCATCAAGCCAATGCGCCAGATTTTTCCCTTGGTTGGGCCGATGCCGCCGGCAATCTCGATGTTGAATTCGTCGAGAAGTTGCATACGGACTTTGCGGTCGTCGAGAGCCGGTGGAATTTTCACGGCGGTTACAGTAATCAGGCGGTCAGCAGCATTTGGCACAAACAGTTCGAGCCCGAGGGCTTCAATTCCAGCGAGCAGCGCCCGCTGATTTTGTTCATGGCGGTCCCAGCGCGCTACCAGGCCTTCTTCCAGCACAATTCGTGAAGCTTCTCGGAGGGCATAAATCAAGGAAACGGGCGGAGTGTGGTGGTAGGTGCGCTCGGAACCCCACATCGTCAAAATCGGGGTCAGATCGAAGTACCAGCTTCCCACTGGAGTTTTCCGAGTGCGTAGCAGTTCTTCGACGCGCGCATTCACAGTAATCGGGGCCATCCCCGGCGGCGCGCTTAGCGCTTTCTGCGACCCGCTAAAGCAGATATCAATCCGCTGCCGGTCCACATCGAGCGGAATACCGGCAAGCGTCGCGACCGTGTCCACGACGAGCAGCGCGCCGAATTCATCGGCCACTTTGCGGTAATCGTCAAGGTGTTGCACCACGCCCGTCGAAGTTTCGCCATGCGCTAATCCCACGAACTTGATCTTCTTGCCCTTGCCGGCGCGCCGGATATCTTCCGGATTCACTGTGCGTCCCAGCGGTGCGTCGACGCGGATCACTTTTGCGGGGCTGCGCTCCGCGATGATGGCCATGCGTTCGGAGAACATTCCATTGACGCACACGATGCACTCGTCGCCGGCCTCGACCGGATTCAGTACGGCGGCTTCGATGCCGCCTGAGCCTGAAGCGGAGATGGGGAACGTGATGCGATTCTGCGTCTGAAAAATTTTCCGCAGCAAGACGGGGACGTCGCCCATCATCTCCGTGAACCATGGATCCATATGGCCGACGAGCGGCGCGGCCAGAGCGCGATAGACGCGCGGATCCAGGCATGACGGGCCGGGGGTCAGCATCAGCCGCGCAGGGGGAAGCAATTCTCCTATGATTTCAGTCATGATCCTTTACCTCGCTGAATCCGTCGCCGCACATCCGTAGAAGGACACATTAGGACCATCCTGCGGCAGGCAGTTGGGGACAAAGAGGATGCCCACTTTCAGCCAATAGTCTCCCTAAATTGGGCCTATCCGGTCAACCACCAAAATGGCACTTCGCCGATTTGGTGACGGAGCTCGGCGGCGCTTCTCCGCGGCTAACAACTTGAAACAATACGACAACCGAGGGGGTACCAGTATGGCAACTGTTTTCCCGTCGTGTTGAAAGGCCTATACCCCTATGCTAGATTTTCAAATTAGGCAGAAATCGTGATGACAGACGGAAAAATCAGCGCGGGCGCGAAGCCAAAAGTCACCCGGGTCGAGGTCTATTGGCACACGGTGCGTTATCGCACTGTCGCTCTGTACGTGATTGTAATTGGCGCGATCATTTTTGCTTCCGCTTTCCTGATTTTTCCGGAGACATCCAACAGCCTGGTGAAGCATCTCTCCGATGCATTCCCGGCGCACGACCCGGGCGTCGCAAACATCTCCGCGCGACAGGCGCGTTTCGTCAATCTGGACGGCAAGGTGCAGGTGAAAAAAGCGAACTCTGTTCAGTGGGTGAACGCGGACTATCAACTCACGCTCGATAAAGATGACCTCATTCAGACCGGCCCGGAAGGAGTGGCGCGCATTGCGTTTTCGGATGGAACCACGTACACAGTTAAAGGGGACACGCTGGTGACCGTGGAGCAGAATCACGTCGAGCCGGACAGCGCCACGACCGTCGGCGTGCACATCAGTTCCGGGCAGGTCGACTTGTCCACTGGAGCGTGGCCCGTGGCTGGATCGAAGGCGGAGGTTTCCTTCGAGAATGCCGTCGCATCCGCGCGCCCGAATAGCCGCATGGCCGTGAGCAGCGATCCGACGACGAAAGAGCAGCAGATCACGGTCGCTTCCGGCAGCGCGGAATTGGACCGCGGCGGCGAACACTTGAACATCGGCCAGTGGGAGCGCGCCACGTTCCCAGCCAGCGGCGGCCAAATTACCAAGACACAAGTGCTCGCGCCGCCCGAGCTGGATGAGCCGATCAATCTTTCGCCCATCATAGTGGCCGATACGAAGCGCGACCCGGTGCACTTTTCGTGGAAGCCGGTGACCACAGCAAAGATGTACGAATTCCAGGTGAGCACGACTTCGATGTTCAATCGAGTGGTGATGGATAAAAAGGTGGCCACGAACACAGTGGACATCACCGGGCTCGACCCCGGCGACTATTTCTGGAGAGTGCGCGCGATTGACGAGAAGAACGCCAGCAGCGATGAAAGCGATGCTTTCAAATTCACTCTCGTCAACCAGGGCAAAGAGCAGGAAATGCTGCTGGAAGTGGACTCGACGGAATTGCATGGCAACAATGTGGAAGTGATCGGCCGGACGGAGCCGAACGCGGCGTTGATCATCAACGGCGAGCAAGTGGCGGACATCAAGCCCGACGGCCGGTTCCGGTATTTCACGCAGCCGATGACCCGGGGAAGCCACACGATCGTCATCACCGGACAGAATCGCCGGGGTGGGACCGCCATCCGGCGAGTGGACGTGGTGATTCCGTAATTACGAATTCGAAGACCGCCGGATGGAACCACCGCCGCAGCAGGGTTCCTGGGAAACCTGAGGGGGAAGCAAGACGTGACGAAAAACGGCTTCAATATGCGGTCGGTCTTCAGCCTGTTCTCATCCGACCTAGCGATTGACCTGGGAACGGCGAACACGCTCGTGTTTGCGCGCGGGAAAGGCATCGTCGTGAACGAGCCTTCCATCGTGGCCATCAACAAGAATAGCGGGGAAGTGGTGGCGGTGGGCCGCGAAGCCAAGGAAATGCTGGGGCGCACGCCGGGAAACGTTGTCGCGATTAAGCCCATGAAGGATGGCGTGATCGCCGATTTCAAAGTGACCGAGCGGATGCTCACCTACTTCATACAAAAGGCGCACAACCGCCGCGTATTGGTGCATCCGCGAATCGTCATCGGCGTGCCCAGCGAAATCACGCCAGTGGAAAAGCGCGCCGTGCAGGACTCCGCGTATCGGGCGCGCGCCAGCGAAGTGTATCTCGTCGAACAAGCAATGGCCGCGGCCATCGGCGCGGGGCTGCCCATCGAGGAGCCATCGGGGAACATGGTGGTGGACATCGGGGGCGGGACGACCGACATCGCGGTCATATCCATGAGCGGAATCGTGTATTCGCGTTCCGTCCGCGTGGCCGGAAATGAAATGGACGAAGCGGTGATGCACTACCTCAAGCGCAAATACAATTTGCTGGTCGGCGAGCGCACGGCCGAGCAAATTAAAATCGAAATCGGCTCGGCTTACCCACTCGAGAAACCGCTGACGCTGGAAGTGAAGGGCCGCAACCTGATCGAAGGAGTGCCGCGGACCGTCACCATCGATGACAGCGAGATCCGCGAAGCGCTTTCGGAGTGCATCGCGACGATCCTCAACGCCATCCGCGTGGCGCTCGAGCGCACGCCTCCTGAGCTTTCCGCCGACATCAGCGACCGTGGCATCGTGCTTACCGGCGGCGGCGCGCTCATCAAGAATCTCGACAAGCGCATCCGGGAGGAAACCGGATTGCCGGTTTCGATCGCGGACGACCCGCTCGCATCGGTGGTGCTGGGAACGGGCAAAATGCTGAGCGATTTCAGGCTGCTGCGCCTCGTCTCGATTGACTGACGCCCGCTGGATTGCCGAAGGGGCTGAAAGACAGGAAACGGAGGCGAAGTTTCGTGGTGCCCGGTAAGCGTTGAGGTTGAGAACTCTAATCTTCAACCACTGGTTTCCAATATTTGAGTCATGACCGAAATCCTCTCACGCCATCGCCCGCTGGCCCTTCTCGCTGGAGTGATATTCGCCCAGGTGCTGCTGCTCGCATTCCAGATCAAACGTGAACATGACGTCCGGCTGGTGCGCTATTGGGCGGTCCAATTGCTGACTCCGGTGGAGCGCGTGGGGACGTGGTCTTTCTCGAAAGTAGGCGGGGCGTGGAGCGGCTACGTCGGCCTGCGCGACACGCGCGCGGAAAACGAGCGCCTCAAGCGCGAAGTGGAAAAGCTGAGCATGCGCAATCGCGAACTGGAAAGCAAGGCAGCCGAGGCCCAGCGCCTAGCCACGCTGCTGAATTTTCGCGAAGCTCATCCTGAAGCACCGATGCTGGCGGCGCAGGTGATCGGAGCCAGCGCCGATCCCACTTCCCACACTCTTTTCATCAACCGGGGCGAGCGGGATCATCTGCGCCGCAATCTCGCCGTCATCACTCCCGACGGCGTGGTGGGAAAAATCGTCGAAGTGTTTCCCAGCGCCGCGCAGGTGCTGCTGATCAACGACAAGGACAGCGGCGTCGGCGCTCTCTTCGCCGAGACGCGGACTCACGGCGTCGTAAAAGGCAGCGGCGATCCGGAACCCCGCATGGAGTATGTCGAGAACGGCGAAAAAGTTCACGCCGGGGAGGCCGTCCTCACTTCCGGCGAGGATCGTATCTTTCCGAAAGATTTCCCCATCGGCACGGTGGAAAGCGCTGCGCCGGGAAATCCGTTTCAGGTGATTCACATTCAATCCGCGGCACATCTCGACAGGCTCGAGGAAGTTTTGATCCTGCTCACGCAGCAGGAATTGTCGCCCAAGAAGGTGGAAGAAGTCCCGGGCGCTACGCCACAGCATCAGCCGGCTCAACCGCCCGTCGCAACACAAAAAACTTCACCGTCGGCGGCCGCTGCTCATACGGCTCCCAAGAAACCCAAGCCGGCGGCAAGTCCCGGGCCGGAATCCAACGCTCCCTCGGGCGTTCCCGTTCCGACGCCCCAGCCATCGCCATCGGTTCCTCCCCAATAACATGTCGTACATGCTTAATGCCGGGGCGCACTCCAAGCCAAATATCGAGGTGCATAAGTTTTACGGCGGGTCTATTCTTCTGGTCGCATTTCTGTCGCTTGTGATCCAGGCCTTTCTCCATAAATACGGGCGCTGGGCGGAACTGCTCGATCTCCCGCTTCTGGTGACGATTTATTTCGGCGTCAGCCGACGCAATCCCGTCACCGGCATGCTTCTCGGGGCCAGCATTGGCCTGCTCCAGGACGCGCTCGGCCACGATAATCCTATCGGGATGTACGGCATTGCGAAGACATGCGTCGGCTATCTGGCGTCTTCCGTGGGTGCGCGGATTGATACTGAGCATCCCATCAGCCGTTTCGGACTCGTATTCCTTCTGTTCCATTTTCATCAGGCTGTGCTGGCAATCACGCAGCGCGTGTTGCTGAATCAACCCGCGCCGTTTTTCACTCTGCGGCTGTTCCTCGATTCGATTGTTAGCGCGGCCGTCGCCGTGGTGCTATTCGCACTTCTCGACCGGCTGCGGAAATCTTCTTAGACTCGCCTAATCGTTCCTGATTGAAAGCCTAGGCTGCTCCGCGAGGGGCTGAAAAAGCAAAGAAACCGGCGGATGCGTTGACGAAAAGGACATCGCCGCCTTGCGGCCCGCACTTTGCAAGTGATAGGTTAGAGGCTACTTCGAATTCTTCTCGGATTCGGGCAGAAGGGCGCCTCAGGGCCTGGCAAGACCCGCCGCGCAGGAGTTCCGTTGTCGCCACCATGGAGCGGTAACGACCAGAAAATTCCCCAGGGCCGATTGGCGCTGGTATCGTACTCGTCCGTTGTTTTCGTAATCCTGCTATTAGTGGGTTTTTGGAAGCTGCAAGTCGTTCAGTCGGGACACTTTGCCGACTTAGCGGAACGCAATCGCGTTCGCTCCATCCCGATTATCGCGCCCCGCGGGCCGATGCTTGATCGCGAAGGGCGCGTCTTGGTGGATAGCTATCCTTCCTTCAGCATTCTGCTTCTTCGCGACGATCCCAAGTCCCTGGCCAAGAGTTTTCCACAAATCGAGGAGGGTCTGGGTATTAGCAAGGAGGATCTGCAACAGCAGTTGGAGGCCGCCAAGAACGAGCCGAAATTCCAACCCGTGGTGATCAAGCCGGCTGCCAGCGATGCCGACATCGCCTTTGTCGAGTCGCATCGCGTGGACCTGCCCGTCCTCGAATTAATGATGGTCCAACGGCGCCGTTACCCGTATTCGGAGACGCTGGCGAATTCCATCGGGTACGTGGGTGAAGTCTCGCCGCAGGATATGGACCGGAGTGATGGGCATTATCGCCCCGGGGACATTGTCGGGAAGGCAGGGTTGGAGAAGGAATACAACGGGGTGCTCGAAGGCACGGACGGGATGCGGCGTGTGGTCGTCAACAGCATCGGAAAAGTGGTGCGCACGCTCGACAACGTGGAAGCCATCCCGGGAAAGCCGATTCAACTTACGATTGACTATGATTTGCAAGCGATCGCGGAAGCGGACATGGCCGACAAGGAAGGGTCGGTAGTGGCCATGGATGCGCGCACCGGCGATATCCTTGCAATGGTGAGCCGCCCCACGTTTGATCCCAACGATTTCGCGGTACGAATTCCGCAGGACGAGTGGCAGAAACTGAATAGCGATCCCGAAACGCCGCTGCTGAACCGCGCCATTCAAGCGCAACTGGCTCCAGGCTCCGTCTTCAAAATCGTGATGGCCACAGCGATGCTTGAAACGAAAGCCGTGCCGGAAACCATGACGGCTTTCTGCCCCGGTTATGCGACCTTCTACGGCCGCGTATTCAAATGCCATACCTTCGGCAAAGGCGGCCATGGCGAAGTGGATCTACACAAAGCGATCGTGCAGTCGTGCGATGTTTATTTCTACAACGTCGGGAAAGGGCTTGGAATCGACCGCATTTCTTACTACGCAAATGCTCTCGGCCTCGGCCACCGGACCGGCATCGATCTCCCGAGCGAGGAAATCGGTCTTGTGCCCTCCGAAGAGTGGGCGGAACGGGTGTTTCACCGCAAGTGGTACGCCGGCGAGACGATTTCCGTTTCGGTTGGCCAGGGCGCTGTTACCACGACTCCGATCCAACTGGCGCGTATGATCTCGGCCGTCGCCAGCGGCGGCCTGCTGGTGGAGCCTCACCTGCTGAAGAATTTCCCCAATCCGCGAATGGATCATTTCGCCATTTCCGAAGACACGGTCGAGAAAGTGACGCAGGGCATGTACGGCGTTGTGAATGAAGGCGGAACCGCCTCACACGCCAAACTCGAGAACATCGAGTTTTGCGGCAAGTCCGGCAGCGCACAGGTGATCGGCTACGATGTGCGCAACCGCCTTGGCAAACAAAAGGAATTCAAAGACAACGCCTGGTTTGTGGGATATGCTCCGCGGCGGAATCCGGAAATCGTGGTTGCCGTCCTGGTTCAGGGCGGCGAGCACGGTGGCGCCGTTGCCGGACCGATCGCCCGCGATGTCGTGAAAGGCTACTACGATAAGAAGAACGCCCGCATGCAGCAGCAGGCGAATGCCGAAAGCCCCGATCAGGGCGGAGCGCCGCGCCCGTTGATTGCCACCGTTGGAGCGCAACGCCCATGAAAGACCGCCCGCGCGTTCAGGATTTTGACTGGGCCTTGCTTGCCATCGTCGCGGCCATCACCGGTATCGGAGTCCTCGAAATCTATTCCTCGACTCATGCCAGCGGCATGGCAGGGATCCAATGGAAGCAGTTGATGTGGATCGGAGTGGGAATCGTCGGGATGTTCCTAATTTCCCAGATTGACTACCACACCCTATTGGACCAAGCGCCCGCCTTATACATGTTCGGAATCGCCACTCTCCTGGTCGTCCTGGTTATCGGCCAATCCCGGTTTGGCGCCAAGCGATGGGTCTCGCTGGGCGGCGGCCCTAATTTCCAAGTGTCAGAGTTTATGAAGTTGATTATAATCATAGTGCTGGCGCGCTACTTTAGCGAGGTGCGGACGGACCGGCTGACGCTGACGGATTTGGTGAAAGTGGGGGTTCTGACTATCGTTCCGGTTGCCTTGATTTTGAAGCAGCCGGATCTGGGAACCGCCATGGTACTCGTTCCCGTCGCTCTGGTCGGAGCATTCCTCGCAGGGATTGAATGGAAGCATGTAGCGGTGGGGGTATTGCTGATCGGCTTACTGGTCCCGATCGGCTGGAACATGCGGCATCATTTGAAGCCGTACCAGCAGCAGCGCATCGAGACCTTCCTTCACCCCGAGGAGGATCAGCGCGGCGCGGGGTACCAGATTTTGCAGTCGGAAATTGCCGTGGGCTCGGGAGGCTTCTGGGGCAAAGGATTCGGCAAGGGCAGCCAGAATCAGTTGGGCTTTGTGCCCGTGCGATACTCGGACTTTATTCTGGCGGCGCTGGCCGAGGAGATGGGTTTCATCGGAGTTTGTGTTGTCTTGCTGTTGTACCTGGGATTGATTCTGCGGCTGGTGGACAACGCGCAGAAGGCGAAGGACAAGGCTGGAATGTTTGTGGTCATGGGAGTCACGGCAATATTGGGCTTCCACGTTCTGGTCAACGCATCGATGGTGATCGGCTATGTTCCGGTCACCGGGATTCCGCTGCCCCTGATGAGTTAGGAGGGTCGGCGACCGCTTTTGTATTTTTGGCTTTGGGCCTGGTGATGAACGTCCGCATGCGGCGCTTCGTCAACTGAGCCTGCCGTGATTCAGTGCCCGTGCCGCGCAAGCGAATGGCGGCCGGGATTACAGTTTTGAAATAATTGAGGAACGCATCGGGTGAAGGAAATCATCCTCCAACAGGACATGATTATCCTGGGCGGCCCGTCGTGGCGTAGGCAAGGCAGTATTTTTCGCCACGCCGGCCGAGCGAGGGCGCTGGTGTGTGGCGGCGCGCGCCGATGCTCCCTGAGGAGCTTCCATGTCGAAGGAAATGGTTATATCGGCGAACCCGCACGAGACGCGGGTCGCTATTTTGGAAGAAGGCCAACTCTGTGAATTCTACGTTGAGCGCGAAAAAGAATTTGCGTTAGTAGGAAGCATTTACAAAGGCCGCGTCACGCGCGTGCTGCCCGGCATGCAGTCGGCCTTTGTGGAGATCGGCCTCGATAGCGACGCCTTC